>Ga0210017_1001684_pt1 | contig 19206 bp, 23 predicted proteins | sample CryGeyCG2014_020_FD_183966 | JGI IMG/M metagenome (GOLD analysis project Ga0210017, IMG submission 183966) | Groundwater microbial communities from aquifer - Crystal Geyser CG08_land_8/20/14_0.20 (SPAdes) (version 2) | ecosystem: Environmental > Aquatic > Deep subsurface > Groundwater | place... | reverse complement strand
CGTGGGGGGGGGGTATGATACGCGTATAGGTATTGTTGCGGTTTTTAAAACATATGAAAAAAATCTTATCTAAAATTTTCGTTAAAACGTTTTTACCTGTTGTCTCCGCCGTTGTTTTGTTTGCCGGAATTGCCTACGCGGTCTGGACCGAGCCGACAGCCGCTCCGCCAAACAACAATGTGGAGGCACCGATAAATGTTGGGCCGACAACGCAAACAAAAGAGGGCGGTGATATTTGTGTAAATGTTGGCGGCAATACCAAATGTTTAAGTAATTTAGCCGAAGCTGGACCACCTATCGTGCTTGCCGCTGAAAGCTGGCAAGGCTGGACTGGCGATAATGCTTGCGCATCTGTCGGCAAGACCTGTGATAAAGTTATTTCTTATAATTATATTTTCGTGGATGCCGCGTGTTCATCCGCGACTCATTGTGTGCATGTTTGCGCCGCTTGGTATAATCAGTCTTTACCCGGTGTCGTAAATGGAGAGGATCATGACAACATTCACGATTGCAGTGCTTTTTTAGGATGGCATACAACCTACCTTCATGCGGGTATTTTGCGATGTGCGGGTTATTTTAGCGCTATTTGTAAATAACTTTGAATAATATGAATAATTTCGAAAAAATTTTAGTCGCGGTTATTATTCTGATTATCCTCGTTGCAGGTTTTGTATTGTATTCCCAGCAAAAATCCATAAATAGAATGGAAAATTATATTCAACAACAACAGGGGGCTTTGGGGGTTAATCAAACAGCCAATGGACCGAACACAGTTAAACAACAAACTGTTGTTGAACAGGAGGATCAAGGTCGGGCAGCCGCCTCCATAAAAGAGAACCTTATTAAAAACACGTTGGATATTATCGGGGAAATAACACAGATCAGTCAGGGAACGATTATTGTTAAGGCGGAAATCGTGGATTTATCAGCTATTAAGGATGATTATTTCTCAAACCCTCCTAAGAAAATGGTAACGGATAAAACATACAAAATAGATTTTGACAACAACACGCTCTTTGATCCAATGAAATTCTCTGATTTAAAAATCGGAGACAAGATACAGGCTTTTTCTGACAAACCTATTTTAAAAGTTGACGAATTTCTTGCCAAAGAGATTACAACTAATTTTAGGCTTGAGGGGGAAGCACAATAACTACCCATTATATAAATTTTTACATAGAGAAATAACGGGAAAATGGCTCTGAAAAGAGCTGTTTTGTTTTCGTTGAAAATCACCAGGTATAATGTTAATTTGGTAGTATGGGCATTACGAAGAAAAAAACAAAGGCTTTAGTTTTGCTGTCCGGCGGGCTGGATTCTATTTTGGCGGCAAAATTATTATTGGAACAAGGGGTTAAAGTTGAAGGAATTTGCTTTTATTCTAATTTTTTTGATTGTAGGTCAGCGAGAAAGGCGGCAAGACGTCTGAACATAAAATTGCGCGAAGTTGATATTAGCAGTGAGCTTTTGGAAATCATTAGAGCGCCTAAACATGGTTATGGGGCTGGCTTGAATCCATGCATTGACTGTCATGCTTTAATGATAAAAAAAGCCGGCGAAATTATGAAAGCAGAAGGGTCTTGTTTCGTCGCGACCGGCGAAGTTCTGGGAGAAAGGCCGATGTCACAGCACAAAAAAGCATTAAAAATCATTGAGAAAGAGGCCAAATTGGAGGGCTATTTGCTGCGGCCGCTCTCGGCCAAATTATTGGAGCCGACCACGCCAGAGGTTAGAGGATTAGTGATTCGAGATAAGCTAATGGATATATCGGGCCGAGGACGGAAAAAGCAGATGGAATTAGCTAAAAAATTTGGCATAACCGACTACCCTACTCCGGCTGGCGGTTGTATGTTAACACAAGATGGTTTTGTCAGCCGGTTGAAAGAACTGATGGAAAAGAAGTCAGATTTTAACCCTGAAGACGTAGAATTGTCTAAAATTGGTCGGCATTTCTGGGATAATAGCACACAGATTATTTTAGGACGAGACAAAGAAGAAAACGAAATGCTGGTGTTGGCGAAGACAAAGAAAAATGCTTTAGTTGTGCCGGATAATTTTGCCGGACCGAGCGCGCTGGTCAGGGGTGAGCAGATCGGGGACAAAAGTATCGAAAAAGCAAAAGAGTTGGTTGTTCAATATTCGCCAAAAGTTAAAAACAACATAGATATTAATTTGAATTTTAAGATTGGTAAATAGAAACAGAGGGTGGTGTCAAAAGCGAAATTAGGTCAGAGCGAGAAGTTAGCTACTTTTAAAAGAGTCGCGAATTTAAAAAACCACCAAGGCTTTGTGCGGCATTGGTGGTTGTCATTCGCGGATGTTGCCGGGCATATTAGAGACGGTACAGACCGTCTACGAAAGCGAAGAGGCAAAGGCCGAAAACTTTTCCGCAAACCAGTCCCAACATAAATCCGCCAATAGCGGCGCCAGCGGTGGCTAATAATTTCCAGCCGGCGGTAAGCTTTTTCACGTCGTTGGATCTGTTTATAAGTGCCGGAACCAAGACTGCGCCGATCGCGGCTCCTAAAATCATTCCATAATGAACAAAGGGTGACATTTCCACGGTTTTTTCTCCTTCGTCAAAAATTGAACTACCTTAAAAGAAGGCTATCAAACTTTATAGAATTTGTCAGGGGCAAAAGAAGGAAGGGTGTTCTGCTCTTCTTTTTATTTATCGGCTTTTTGTCTCTGGTTTCTTTTTTTTGGCACGCAAAGCCGCAGATTTGTTTTAATAAAAATTGTTTTCAGGTCGAGTTGGCAGCTACGCCACAAGAACGGGCGCAGGGTTTAATGTACAGGAATTTTTTGGCGGCGGACGCGGGGATGCTGTTTGTTTTTCAGCAGGAGGGGGAATATCCTTTTTGGATGAAGAATACAAAAATTCCTTTAGATATGATCTGGATAAATAAAGACAGAGAAGTTGTTTTCGTCGCCAAGAATGTTCGACCGTGCGAGGCTGACTCATGTTTTAATATAATGCCGGATGGGGACGCGCTGTATGTTTTGGAAATAAACGCTGGACTGGCTGATAATATCGGTATTAAACAGGGCGATAGGTTTGATTTTGAGATATAGCGAGGATTTACTGCTGAAATTTGTTTCCGATTAGGGTATAATTGAATTGGTCATGGACTCCAATTTGTTAGATTTATTTTTCTGGCAGACTGTTTTGTGGGCAACGGGATTAAGCGTTGTCAGAATTTTAGTATCCTATTTGATTTGCCTGTTTGCGGGCATTGTTGTAGCCATCTGGCTGGCGAGTTCGGCAAAAGCAGAAAGGATCGCAGTGCCGATTTTCGACCTGGTGCAAAACATACCACCATTAGCTTTTTATCCTATCGCTATCCTCGTTTTTATGAAGGCTAATTTGATCGAGGGTTCGGCCATTTTTGTTTTGGTTACCGTCATGCTCTGGCCCTTGCTTTTTGGTCTGATTGGGGCTGCCAAGCAAATCCCGCTGGATATAAAATACGCGGCCAGGATTTTTGGCGCCAAAGGAAGCAAGTATATCCGATATGTCATTCTGCCAGCCGTTTTTCCAGCGGTCGTCACTTCGTCGATAGTTTCCTGGGGAATCGGCTGGAATCTTTTGGTCGTTGCCGAATGGATAAGATATGGTCAAACAGACATCAGATTGCAGGGAGTGGGAGGTCTTTTGAATGAAGCGACTGCGAGCGGGACGGTTGACGTTGTCTTATTCACAACAGCGGTTGTTATGATTCTCGTTGTTGTTTCTTTGCTACACGTTTTTATTTGGCGGCCATTATTGAGAAAGAGTGAAAATTATAAATTTGATTAATACTAATACGCGGGGCATCAAATAATGGATACGATAGTCGAGGTTAAAAATTTAACGAAAAAGTATTTTTTTACAAGCCCAACGGTTTTGAAAAATGTTTCTTTGGATGTCGTTGAGGGTGAATTTTTGTGTTTTGTCGGGCCGTCCGGTTGCGGCAAAAGTACTTTGATTCGGCTAATATCTGGTTTAGAGAAACCGACCAGCGGCCAAGTTTATTATAAAAAAAAGATTGTCAAAGGAATTAATCCGGAAATTTCCATGGTTTTTCAAAGTTTTGCTTTGTTGCCTTGGCTGACTATTAAAGAAAACGTGGAATTTGGCGCGAAGATGTCGGGGGGTATTGATTGGGCCGAGCAGCATTGGGTGCGGGGTTCTTTGTTCACTGTCGGCCTAAATAAGGTTTCTGATATGTATCCGCGTGAATTATCCGGCGGTATGAGGCAGAGGGTAGGCATTGCCAGGGCGTTGGTTAGGGACCCGAAGGTTTTGATTTTAGACGAGCCGTTTTCACAGCTAGATTTGATAACTGCCGGAGAGCTTCGCTCAGAAGCGCTGGAAATCTGGCAGAGCAGAAATCTGACCGTCATCATGGTTTCCCACTTGATCGAGGAAGCGGTTCAATTGGCTGACCGGATCGTAATCATGGACGCCGGCGAAATCAAAAAGATCGTCTCAATGAATCTTCGTCGCCCAAGACATAAGGGCGGCAAAGAGTTTTTGGAAGTAGTCGGCGAGATCGAAAAAATAATGGGCTTAAAAGATGAGGATCAATAGGATTATAAAAACTTTGGTTTATCACGATTTAGTTTTATTCCTTGGCTGGGGGCTGGTTGCCCCTATTTTAGCTGTCTTTGTTATTGAAAATATTGAGGGTGGAACGGTGGAGGTTGCCGGCATTGCTTCTGGCGTCTATTGGGTTTTTAAATCGGTTATCCAAATTCCTCTTGGCAGGTATCTTGATAAAAAGGATGGCGAGAAGGACGATTACTATTTTCTTGTTGGCGGGTCTTTATTGGCAGGGATTGCTTCGTTTGGGTTTGTTCTTGCTACCCTCCCTTGGCACTTATATTGCATTCAGGTCATTTATGCTATTGGTATGGCTACCGCCGTGCCGGGCTGGGGCAGAATTTTCACTCGACACATTGACCGTGGTAAAGAAGCTCAAAGCTGGGCGTGGGATAGCTCGGCGCTTGGTATAGGGGCCGGAGTGGGAGGCGTGATCGGCGGGATGATCGCTAAGAGTTTTGGATTTAATCTTCTTTTTGTTGCTATGGGAGCATTGGGTATTCTCTCGGCTATTTTATGTTTTTTTATTAAGGAAGAATTATTATCGAAAAACTCGTTTCAAGGAGAATAAAGAGATTGCCCCCGCATAAATCCTTCGGACTATACAGGGCAAGCAAATTTTTTTATGAAGAATCAAGAGATCGCAAAAATCTTATCTGGAATCGCGAGATATCTGGAGATGGAGAGTGTTCCATTTAAGCCTTATGCCTACGAAAAGGCGGCGATTACCGTCGAATCTCTCGAAGAAGACATTGGGCAGATTTATCGAGAAGGTGGAACAAGGGCGTTGGAAGAAATTCCCGGCGTGGGTAAGGGTATTGCTGAGAGAATCGAAGAGTATCTTAAAACCGGAAAAATAAAAGACTATGAACGGATGAAAAAAAGGTTGCCTATTAATCTTGATGAGATTTCGGCTGTCGAAGGAATGGGGCCGAGAAAAGCAAAAGTTCTCTACGAAAAGCTAAAAATTAAGAACCTAAAAGAGTTGGAGAAGGCGGCTAAGGCGCATAAAATCACTCCCCTCTTTGGGTTCGGCGAAAAGACTGAAAAGAATATCTTGGAGGGGATCGAGTTCCTCAAAAGAAGCAAGGGCAGGTTTTTATTGGGGGAAATTTTGCCCAAAGCCAAAGAGGTTTATGAAAAACTGGAGAATTTAAAAGAAGTAGAAAAAGTAGATATGGCCGGTTCTGTGCGGCGGCGTAAAGAAACTATCGGAGATTTAGATTTTTTGGTGATATCTAAAAGTCCGTCAAAGGTGATGGATTTTTTCGTTTCTTTGCCGGGCGTTGTTAAGGTTTGGGGCAAGGGCGCGACAAAGGCCTCCGTTAGATTGAAAGAGGGTTATGATATGGATATTCGAGTGCTTTCGGCCAAACAATATGGCGCTGCTTTGCAGTATTTTACAGGATCAAAAGAGCACAATATCGCCTTACGTAAAATTGCTATCGACAAAGGTTATAAATTGAGCGAATACGGTTTGTTTAGCGGTTCCCGAATGATCGCCGGCGCGACTGAGGAAGAAATTTATCATAAATTGGGAATGGCATGGGTATCGCCGGAAATGCGGGAAGACCACGGTGAAGTTGAGGCGGCTCTTAATGAGAAATTACCTCAACTTGTTGAGCTTAAAGATATTAAAGGTGACTTGCACGTTCATTCCAGTTGGGATGGCGGCGTTAATTCGATTAAAGAATTAGCAGAGGCGGCTATGGCTATTGGTTATGAATATATCGGCATTGCCGACCACACGAAATTTTTACGTATCGAGCATGGGTTAAATGAAAGACAGCTGAAAAGACGCAATCAAGAAATTGATAAAATAAATGAGGGATTTAAAAATAAAGATTTAAGATTTAAGATTTTGAAAGGATGCGAGGCCAATATCATGGCTGACGGCTCGATCGATATAAACAATAAAACTTTGGCCGAGTTGGATTATGCCATTGCCGGCATTCATTCCCAAATGAAAATGTCGCGCGAGCAGATGACGCAAAGGATGATTAGGGCAATGAGAAATCCCCACGTTGATATTATTTCTCATCCGACTGGCCGGATTTTGAAGCGCCGTGAGGAGTTCGAAATAGATTTCGAGAAAATTTTAAAAGTTGCCAAAGAAGTCGGTACGATCTTAGAAATAAACGCATATCCCGAACGTCTGGATTTGAACGATATTAATATTAGACGGGCTAAGGAGGCGGGGGTTAAAATGATTATTAACACCGATGCGCACCAGAAAGACCAGTTGCGTTTCATGGAGTACGGCGTTTTTCAAGCCCGGCGCGGTTGGGCGGAAAAAGAAGATATTATCAACTGCTGGCCGGCGAAGAAAATGATAAAAATGATAAAATAATTGACATCGGTAGGCTCTTATTGTATAAGGAGAGAAAGTTCTTTGAGGAGGTTTGCGCGTGGCTAAAAAACTACTTATAGAAAGCTTGGACAGAAAGACCTGTACGTTATTGCCGGCGACCTAGAAGGGGGCGAGGAAGTTAAGCAGAAATTCTTGGCGTTTAGCCGCATTTTTAATGTCGACCCTGGATTCTGTTCGGGGGTAATTACCACCATGGATGATGTTGAGGTCATTCTGGTCCATCGGCGGCGTTTTTGCGAAGTGGCAGAGGGGCATATGTGCGCTCCGGTGTCGCCAAAAGGTACGCCTGTTGTGGTGAGCATTTCCACTCTTTATGAGAAAGTCGCCGACGGTGCGGGGAGATTGCTGAATAATTTCGAGAATCCCTGCGAAACGGAAATCTTCACCGGCGACGAAGAAGTCATCGACTTCGGCGACGCGTTCAAGGCCAAAGTTGTCGTAAAGATAGAGCTTGACCTTAAAAAAGAATACGGGGATGAAATCTAAGAGAATAAAAAACGCGGGCTTGTTTCAAACAAGCCTTTTTTGTTTGTGATATAATTAAAAAAGAAGCTTTGACTGCGCAAAAATGCTTAATAATCAAAAAACAAAAGTTCAATAAAAAATCATGATTAAAACATTAAGGATGTTTTTGTATTATTGGCTGCCGGTAATCATTTGGGCGGGATTTATTTTCTATTTATCAAATCAGCCCGGATTAAAATCAAGCTTAGCCTGGCCCTATGATTTTATTTTGCGCAAAGGAGCTCATATTGTTGAGTTCGCGGTTTTGTTTCTGCTGTTGCTTCGCGCTTTGGAAAAAGGACATAATCTCGCAACCAAAAAAGCCCTGGGTTGGGCTTTTGTTCTGACGATTTTCTACGCGGTCTCTGACGAATATCATCAGTCTTTCGTAGCGCAACGGGTGGCTAGTTTGACTGATGTGGCCATTGATTCGCTCGGCGTACTCTTGATTATTTGGCGGCGACTTCGAAGATTTTTTTAAATGCTTCCGGATTGTTTTGCGCCAGCTCGGCTAATATTTTTCGATCTATTTCAATGTTATTCTTTTTGAGGTTGTTGATGAATTTGCTGTAAGTTAATCCATTCGCCCGGCAAGCGGCGTTAATTTTAATGTTCCAAAGGGCGCGAAATTCGCGCTTTTTTCTTCGGCGATCCTTGTAGGCGTGGGCTTGCGCGTGGCGCAGGGCGTCTTTAGCGGCCCGATATTTATTTTTTCGGCCCCACATAAAACCCTTTGTTTCTTTAAGCGTCTTTTTTCTTTTTTTGTGAGCTTGAACTGCTCTTTTGACTCTTGGCATATGCTTAGACGTTATGGGCCAACGTTTTTAACTAAACGTTATGGGCCAACGTTTTTAACTAAACGTTATGGGCCAACGTTTTTAACTAAACGTTATGGGCTAACGTTTTTAACTAAACGTTATGGGCCAACGTTTTTAACTAAACGTTATGGGCCAACGTTTTTAACTAAACGTTATGGGCCAACGTTTTTAACTAAACGTTATGGGCCAACGTTTTTAACTAAACGTTATAAGGAATTTGTTTTTTAATTATTTTAGTATCGATTGCCGATACTTTTTTAGAGCGGTGTTTTTGCAGCGTTTTTTGACCGGAACTTTTAGCGTTAAAATGGTCTTGGGAAATAGGCCTTCTTAGAAGTTTCTTTTTGCTCGTTATTTTGAATCTTTTTAGAATCGACTTGCGAGATTTTGTTTTCATATTTTTCGACCAAAGGGAGGTAAAATATCCCTAAGGGCATATTTTTCGACCAAAGGGAGGTAAAATATCCCTAGAGGCATATTATTGTTTTGAGATAACCATTGTTAATCCTCGCGGATATTTTTTGGGTTCCTGTTCGATTTTGGTCGGAAGGCTGATAAGTTTGATAAATTCAACCAATTTTTCTCTGGCAACCTCGGGATGCGCTTTTTCTCTTCCGCGGAGAATAATTTCTATCTTTACTTTGTGTCCTTGGTTTAAGAATTTTTCTGCCTGCCGCGCCTGTCGTTCCATGTCATTTTTGGCTATTCCAAACGACAGTCTGACTCCCTTGACCTCGGTTTGTTTCGATTTTTGCTGCTTTGTCTTTTTTTCTTGCTGATAAATATATTTACCGTAATCGATGATTCGGCAGACCGGCGGTCTGACGTTGGCCGCTACCTCTACTATATCTAAGCCTTTTTCTTGGGTTATCCGGAAAGCTTCTTCCAGGGGTACAACTCCAATATTCTGGCCATTTTCGTCAATCAGCTGGACAGGAGAAACTCTTATTTGGTTGTTGATTCGTGGTCGTTTTTGGATAGTTTTAATTTAAGCTAAATAGTTTAAGAAAATTAATACGCGACTTGTTTTTAGAAATGAATTATAACGAACAATCTAAATCTTTGTGGGCAATCCCTGCTGATATCTTCTGATTAGTTTTTCTTTCTTATCTCGCCGCCACTTTTTAATTTGTATCTCTCGCTGCCTGGCCTCGGCAAGCGTTAAATAAGTCTCTTTAAATACGATTTTGAAATTTCCTCTTTTTGTGAAAGCGGACCCTCTTTTGGCATTGTGTTCTTTTAGGCGGAATTTAGGATTTTGAGAAACCCCGATATATAATTCATCTCTATCGTTTTGTATTATGTACGCGGAATGCATATGATGCGTCCCTCGATTCCGCTCGGGACACTCGACTCGTTTTTTGGTCGCAAGTATTTCACTACAGGGTGGCTTGCCACGAGCGAGTCCCGAGATTTACCGAGGAACGAGTCGAGTGGAGATGGAGGGAGTTGAACCCTCGTCTGAAAAGTTTCTAAAAACGCGTCTACGAATGTAGTCCGATTTATTTGTCTTAGAACCAAAAGCTTAGAATCAGACAAAACGCCTTTGATTCGCATCTAGTGTTGGTCATTAGTATCCCCTAGAGCAGGATGCTAATCAATCTCGATAATATGACACCCGGGGTTTAGCTATCGAGAATTGCTAAGCCGGATGCCTACCTAAGCGTAAGCTAAGGCAGGAGTTGGGTTGAATAAGTTTGCACTTATTGTTTTTCTAAAAGTTTGTCCGTTGCACCAGTTTTGGTGCGCCGGTCTTGCGAGTTTTTAGAAGACTCGATTCGCGCATTTTTAGGATGCTTCTCGTCGAAACCGTGCATCCCCGCCCGCATCGCTACGCGAGCAAGCTCGTTTGCGAAGCGTTGCGGGCGGGCCCCCATTCTGAAGAATGAGAAATTGCATCTCCGTCTAAATATCGTCTAATTGTCTATTTAGATATGCTCTGCCGAAACCAGTTTTTAATGATTTTTCTCTTTTCACTGCGTCTTGCAGAATATTTGACGCCTCATAATAAATCAACTTGAATGGTCTTCGTCCGCGAGTAGATTTAACCATTCCTTTGTTACGTTCTTCTATCCGTCCTTTCAAGTCGTTGGTGTGTCCAACATACAGCTTGCCGTCTTTAATGCTTTTTATCACATAGACATAATGCATATCAATATTTTTCGTGCAAGGCGCGGTCTATTTTTCTTTTGTCCTCTCTTTCAATTATAGCTGCCCGTTTATCAAATTCCTTTTTACCTCTCGCTAATCCAAATTCTAATTTCAATTTACTTCCCTTAGTATAGACGCGAAGTGGTATTAGTGTCAATCCTTTTTGCTTGATTTTGCCAACCAAAGAATTAATTTCTGCTTTTCTCAAAAGCAGTTTTCTGGTGCGGGCGGCATCATAATCAATCGAAATATTCTTGGGCTGGTAGGGTGGTATGTAGGCATTGATCAAATATACTTCGTTATCTTTCAGCGTTACGTAAGAGCCAGCCAGACTTAGGTGTCCAGACCTGATTGATTTCACTTCATGGCCGGCCAAAAGTATGCCAGCCTCGTAGGTTTCAAGGATGCTATAGTCGAAAGTTGCTCTACGGTTGTAAGTTAAAGTGGCCATTAAGCGAAGCTTGCCCTCCTACCTTTGCGTCCCCACGAGAAGTTGAACCTTGATCTCCCCGCAATATTGCGGGGCACTCTATTTCACCCTCCAAAATTTGCCAGAGCCAGCGGTCGGAATCGAACCGACGGCCTGACGCTTACGAAGCGCCTGCTCTACCGACTGAACTACGCTGGCAAATTTGGGAGGGCAAGTTGAGCTATGGAGACAAAGGTGGGAGGGCGAGCGTGAGCGTCCCGCTCACAATAACGAGCAGAGTGCTCGATATATCAGCCCTGCTGTTATAAAAATCTAAGTAAATGCTAAATAACAACTTGGATTATTGAATTAGAAATTTTATTAGGTGAATTACCACCCTTCGGGTGGTCGCCCGTAGGGTGAGACAATTAGAAATTAAGTGAATTTTTTAATTTACTCATATCTCAATGCCTCAATGGGATTAAGCGATGCCGCTCTTCGGGCCGGATAGTAGCCGAAAATGATCCCAATGGCAGCCGATACGCCGAAAGCCAAAAAAACTGACCATGGCGCGACCACAGTCGTCATGCCGCCAAAATAGGCCACGGCGTAGGATAGAATCCACCCCAAAAGTATTCCCGCGATTCCTCCGATAAAAGTGAGCATCACTGATTCGGTCAGGAATTGAAGGCTGATATCTTTTTTCTTGGCGCCGATAGCTTTGCGGAGGCCGATTTCCCGAGTCCTCTCAGTAACCGTCGTCAACATCATGTTCATTATGCCAATGCCGCCCACGATCAACGATATACCAGCTATCGCGGCAAGCAATATCGTAAGAGTATTACTCACTGAAGAAACACTCGAGATGATGTCCGCCTGATTCATAATGCTGAAGTCGGCAAGCGTCGGGTCGGAAATATTATGGCGAGTTAACAGCAGAGAAGTAATCTGCTCCTGCGCCGCCGTCATTGATTCCTGGTCAGCCACCTCTATGTATATAGTTGACAAATAATTACTGCCGGCCAAAAAACGCTGGGCCGTCGTTAACGGGATAAAAATTTTGTCGTCCTGATTACTAAAACCGCTTCCTCTCTTCGCTTCTACTACCCCCACTACCCTAAATTCAATCTTGTTTATTTTGATAACGCTGCCGATAACGGTGCTGGTGGCAATACCCGGAAAAAGGTCGCTCATCGTTGTCGGCCCCAAAACTGCCACTTTGGAAAGACTTCTTGTGTTTTGTTCTGAGATAAACGAGCCGTCAGTAACGCTAATATTGCGCACACCCGCGTACGCGGCAGTTACTCCAACAATCGAAGTGTTGGTGTTCGTTCCTTTTGCCGTAACCTGATAACGGCTAGAAAGCTCAGGCGCCACCGCTTCAACAAGAGCGACTTCCTCCTGAATCGCGTCAGCATCCTCCTGTTTGAGAGTTTGCGCCGAGCCGCGGCCGGCGCTGATCTGCGTTCCGACGCCGCGCTGAAAACTGGGCGATACCATAAGCAGATTTGAACCAAGCGACTGGATACTTGATTTGATGGAAGCCGTTGAGCCTTGGCCAACGGAAATCATGGCGATAACCGAACCAATGCCGATTATAATGCCAAGAATGGTAAGACCCGAGCGCGCTTTGTTCGCAAGCAAAGCAAAATATGTTTCCTCTAATAAATCGGAGGTGAGCATGAATTTATCACTCTTTTATCTGGTAGGCTATCCGAGAATCATCATTTAGAGTATCTTCAATAATTTCTCCGTCTTTGAAAGCGATTACTCGCTTAGCATGATCGGCAATATACTTTTCGTGGGTGATTAAAACGATAGGATAGTCCGGCCCTTTTTATTTAAATTTTGGAAAGTTTCCAGGACAACTTCGCCCGTCTTGCTGTCCAAATTGCCGGTCGGCTCATCGGCTAAAATCAAGGCTGGGTTGCTAACAAGCGCCCGGGCAATCGCCACCCTCTGCATCTGGCCACCCGAAAGCTGGTTCGACAAATGATAAAAATGAGATTCATCCAAACCGGCGTCTTTAAGCGCAGCTGTCGCCCGCGCTACCCGCTCCTCTCTTGGAACGCCGGCATAGATAAAAGGCATCATTATATTGCGCAAAACCGTCGCCCGAGGCAAAAGATTAAACGATTGAAAAACAAAGCCGATTTTGTTTTTTCTGATATCAGCCAATTTATCATCGGACAGCTTGGAAACGTCGTACCCATCCAATAAATACTTGCCGCTGGTAGGCGTATCAAGCGCTCCCAAAATATGCATCAGGGTTGACTTGCCGGAACCGGACGGCCCGATAATCGCCACAAATTCCCCATCTTTTATCGTAAACGAAACTCCTTTAAGCGCCGGGGTCTCCCCTGCCTCGGTTTTGTATATCTTAGTGATGTTTTGACATTCAATCATTTTTATTGAGGTCGGCCGCCTCCGCCATTCATCATTTGCATTATCCCCCCATTACTTGAACTTGATGTGGTGGTTTTTGTGGCGCTTGTATTAGTCGACGCGCTAGTTTGCGTTACCACCCGGTCGCCCTCTTTAGCTCCGCTGGTAATTTCCGTTAACGAATCATCAGTCAAACCGACCTGAACCGCCACCTGGCGCGGCGGCGTTAGCGAAGTAATGCCGCTCATTTTGTTTTCCTGGTCAGCGGAAATATTATCCAGTATTTCAACATAATAAGAATCACCCGACGATTTAATCGCCGCGTTGGAAACCGTTAAAACATCCGTTTTAGCTTTGGTAATGATCGCGGCCGTAACGCTCATTGACGGCTTCACGCGCTCATCTTGGGTATCAAAACCAATTTTAACCGTATAAGAAACTACTCCTTGGCTGACGGTTCCGATACTGTCAATCTCCGCCACTTCGCCGCTGATGCTCAAATCGGGAATCGCGTCGAAAATAAGCGTCGCCTTTTGCCCAACTTTAACTTGGGCAACGTCAACCTCGTTCAAAGAAACTTCAGCGATCTTTTTCTCGGTAAGAAGCGTCGCCAGAGCGGTACCCGAAGAAACTGAATCGCCCCTTTTCGCGTCAACATTGGTAATAGTCCCGTCGAAAGGGGCGCGAATATAGTAATTCGCCAATTTCTCCTTGGCATCCGTTAAAGCATCTTTTTTCTGCTGAATAGTAAGCTGTGCCGATCGGACATCAAGCGCGTCCGGAGGCTCCTTGAGATTAGCCAGAGATCCTGTTTTTTCGGCAATAGTACGGTTGGCAGCAGTAATGGTGTTTTTGTCAGACTGAATGGTATTTATAAGAGAAAGCAGGCTTGAGAGATGGCCATTGACGGTTCCCAGATAAGAATTCAGGCTCGCCTGTTGCGACGTAACGGTCGAAGAAACAGAATTGCCGCTTTGCGTCATCAAATCCTGAAAGAAATCAATGAAATTTTTTCCGGCATTGATGGAGTCGGAAATACTTTTAGTCGTATCATAGGTCTGGGAAAGGATGCTTTCGATAGTCGCCTCGTCGGAATTGCGCGTTACGATTTTGTAATCATCGAAATTCTTGTCCTAGCTCTCACGCGCAATGTCATAAGCGCCGTTAACACCATCGCGATATTGCCAGACTTTTGGGTCGGCCTTGCTAACCTTATAAGCCTCGTTGGCATACCACTCGACATTTTGCTGGTTGCGGTCAAAAGTTTTAGCATAAAGAAGGTTATCCAGCCCCGACATCACTCCCGGTAGATCAATAAAGGCATTGGACACCGCGTTAAACGCGTCGTCGTAGGCTTTTTCCAAACTGTTCTCGGCGCTTTGTTTTGATTCCTGGGCCTGGATCAAAGAATTTTCCGACTGCAGAATAGAAAGCTCGTCGGCCGGCTGATTCAGCTTATCAAGAGCAAGCTGGGCGCTCTCCAGGCTTGTTTGGGCGTCGCGCACCGTCTTTTGAGCGTCTTTGGTGTCGAGTTGCGCCAAAAGCGCTCCGCTTTTCACCGCCTGGCTGTTTTTCATATTAAAAACCGCGATATCGCCCGATACTTTTGGTTTAATATCCACCTGATTAGAAGCGGAAACCTGGCCGGTCCCGGAAACAGAAACCACCACAGTTCCCTTTTGAACCGTGGCCAGCGTGTAAGTGGTTACCGCGGTTGTGCTGCTGAAAAAATACTTGTAACCATAATATCCGCCACCTGCTAAAACTAACAAGATTACAAACGATAAAAACTTTCTTTCCCAGATTTTTTTGATGAAGCTAGACATAATAAATATCACGAGAACGGTTCTCGTAAAATTACGATTTTACGAGAACCGTTCTCAAAAGATTAGAGCGAAGCAGGTGGAATTAGAACACCCGAATGAGCTTAGCCTCGACTTGGCCTTGGCTGTTAGGAGAGCCTATAACGGTTATTTGGTCATCGAGTTTAAGGTCGCTGATTTTCAAGACGCCCAGCGGACTACGAATTTCGGTCTGGATAGAGACAAAAACCGCCGTTTCGACGCCGTTTTTGCCGTTGATAGTCAATGTCGAACCATCAATTTTAATAATTGGTCCAAAGATGCCATGACCGCCCACAAAATCTTCGGGGGGGGGAAGCGGACGGCGGCGCCAGTCGCCCATAAAGCCGCCGCGCGGACCGCCAAAATTCTGGTGATAATTTTCCGCCCAACGATAAGAAAACTTGGCCTTCATTTGCCCGACGAAAACTCCGGCGCCGAATACTAAAACCATGGCCGAAAAGACAACGACTATCTTGATAATTTTTTTGAGCAAGTCGTGGTCGATTTTTAAATTAAAATCTATTTTTTTGTGTTCGCTATGATTATTCTCAGTCATTTATTTAGATAATGCCGGCTAAGATATTGCTGCTTCCCGTTAGGGCACGCAGCAAATATCCCAGCGGCAAATTTTTTTATGCAAAAATAATCTGACAGTAAAAAGTGAAACGGCAAAACTGGCGGCAAAAACAGCCATGGCGATGATCGGTAAGGCCTCCAGGATCGCCAAAGAAAAATCCTGCCAGAGCGCCAAGAAAAGGCCCAAATTGCCTATCGCCGCGGAAAAATAATAGAAAATACCCGAGCTCTTTATTTGGCCGATCAAAAACAGCAAAGAAAAAGGAGTTGAAACCAACGAAACAACCAAAAGGGCGGAAAAACCGAAAAGCAGCTTTCTTGCCTGCCGCCGTCCTTGCTCACGCTCAATCGCCCGAATGATCCGGTCAAAAAGCCCGGCTGGCGGTTCAAGTTGAAATTTCTGATGATTGCCGTTCATGTAACTTGTCATTCCCGCGCCACACCTACGGGTGGCGTGGGAATGACAGAAAAAAACGCAACTTCCCTATATATTAATACGAAAAAGAAGCGCCTTTTGGTGCGCTTCTTACTTGTCTAAAATCGTCCGAGATCGTATCTCGCACTCCAATAGTCCGAGATACGATCTCGGACGGAATTATCGAAAACTGCCATTATCTAAACACTGTTTAAGTTTAATTAGCGCTCGGCGATGACGGCTTTTGGCAGTATTGAGAGATTCACCCAGCCTTTCGGCAATCTCTCGAAAATTAAGCTGGTTGTCATAATAAAGCGATAAAACGGTTTTGTATCGCGGCGATAAACTTTCCGTAGCCAGCGCCAATTTCGCCCTTGATTCCAAACGGCAAGAAATTTCGTCCGGCAAAGGATCAAGGCTAGCGAGACCGGCAAGCAAGAAATTTTCTCCTTTTTCATTTTCGAAACTTGAGAAAGGCACCGTTTTTTTCTTCTTCAGCCAGTCAATCGCCGTATTTTTAGCGATAGCGAAAATCCAGGTTTTGAACCCCGAACCAGGGCATTCGGTTCGGTACGGGGCAAGATTCTTCTCGGGATTGAATTTATGAAGATTGCGCCACATTTTTATAAAGACTTCCTGCGTAATATCCTCGGCCTCTTTTGAATCGCCGACAAACGATAAGCGAAATTATAAACCGGCTTTAGGTATTTTTTAATCAAAATTTCCAAAGGCTCTTGGTTGCCGCTTTTAAGATAATCGCTGATAAGTTGCGCGTCAGACTTTATCGACATATTTTCATTCATATCACATCCTTGCCTTCCCCGCCAGCCCCCGCCACTGTTTCAGCCATAATAATCGGAGGGCATTCCTCACGATTACCTCGTAAAATATATACCCAGACCAAAACATCCCCCGCAATATTGCGGAGGATGTTTTCAAAGACAAGAATATCTGCCTCTTTAATTTATCTGTTCGCCGACCGAGAAACTGGTGAATTCCAGATCGTTGACCGGGATCAGGTCGCGGATGTTGTAACCCTTGGCGGTAAAGATGGCCATCGTCGGGAATTTGTGGAGAATATTGCCGGCGTCCCTCCAGTAGAGGTCGAATCCGTGCTTGTAGATCGGGGCGTAGGAGAAAGAATCGATGACCGGCTGGCTGATGATTGAGATTTTATTCCAGTCCAGTTTGTACTCATTGAAGATCTCGATCGAGGCCAGTTTGCGGCGGAAGTTGTTCTCAAGAAGGTAGACATCGGGGTTGTCTTCAATCTTAATCAAGCTGGCGGTCGACACGGCGTTGAGAGAAGCGCTCGAGACGGTTTTGATGGCGGCAGCGCCATAGCCGGAACCATTGAAGACATCAATTGAGCGAACAGGAAGTTTCAGACCGTTCTGAATGACCCAGATATCGTTGGAACCAGTCGCTTTCATTAGGGTATATCCGGTCTTGTTGGCCGCTGAAGCGGGAGCCAAGGCGCCGGTGGACGGTATTGCTGGTGTCGCAGGAGTGGCCGGTGTTGCTGGAGTAGCCGGAGTGCCAGTCGTGGTGAATGTGTTGTCGGTGTAGGAACCGATGTTGCCGGTGCTGTCTTTGGATTTGACCTGATAGTGATAGGTGGTGCCGGCTGAAAGACCAGTCAGGGCTAAAGAATGAGCGGTAAGGTAAGCAGTGGTTTTCTGTTCCGAACCATAGGCAGTGGTCAAGCCATAGACAACCCAGGAAAGTGACGCTTCGCCGGTTGTCCAAGTAATTGTCGCCGTGGTGTCCCCTGCTGTCGCTGTAATCCCACTGATAGACGGAGATGAAACATCGCCGCCGCCGCCGCCAGAACTACCGCCAAGAAAAGCCGGGGTTGTGTCAGACGCTTCGCTGCTGTACTCAGATAAATCACCATTACTAACAACCGTCTTAATTTTATAGTAGTAAGTCGTTGCCGCTATAAGACCGGTGCTTGAATACGAGGCGCTAGCCGACGAACCAATCAAGCTGAACGCGCCGCCTGAAGTCGTACTGCGATAAATATTATAGGTGCTCGCCCCTCCCGCGGCAGTCCAGGTAAGATTTATCTGGCTGCTTCCGGCGTCAGCCGCCGCCAGCCCGGTCGGAGCGCAGATGGTGGATGTCGGAATAACTCTCACGGTTTGAGTGGTTGTTGAAGTCAGAACTATTTGGGAATAGCTATTGCTAGTGCAATCGGTAGTAAAGGGGAAATTGTTTGTCAGATAACGGCGTTCGTTGGACCGGAGCGTGAATATGGAGGTTGCCGACAACACAATATCAACATAAGTGGTACCAATTGTCATTGACGTCGAGCTGGAGTTGGCCATAACGACCAGAGTGTAATCGCCCACCGTTATGTTGGTGTCCTCGCTAAAAGTCAAAGCATCCTCGCTCGCTGCCAGCGCAAAAAATGGCAAGCCCAGCAAAAGAACAAATGAAAATAATATAAGATATTTAGGCATAGAGAAATTAGTTTAATTAAACCAACATTACCCCGACCACCAATTTGTTTTACCGGTAAGCTCCACAAGGGCATCCCCGCCCGAGACAAACTATCCGCATTTAGGTCGGGTTAAATCGGGTTAATTACCGAAAATGTTCATTAAAACGGTAAAGTCAGTTCCACTAATTCTGATAAGCTTCAATACTCCATACTTTCCGGGCAAGATGGTATTTGTCGTAGTCGCCGAAATAAGCGTATTCCCAGCCCCAGCCGCTATTGTGACGCCAATATTCGCCGTTGTGGTGGCGTTCTTTACCATAATTTCCCTTACCTGTCCGTCGGTGTCCATTAAAGTAGCTAGCGTGGTTGCGGGAGGCAAAGTTAAGGTCAAAGTTGCGGTATTCGGCGTTTCCAAAATTACATTTTCGGTGTCGATGTCCGTCGCTACCAATGTTTCTGCCGTGTTAGAGGTAGAAGTCGAATTGAGTCCGCCGCCCTGAATAAAGGTTGAAACAGTTGCCGCACCACTTGTCAGAGCGCCAGTTACGCCCAAAGTAGAAGCAGCAGTAACCGCGCCGTCAAGATAAGCAGCGCCATCAACCTCTAAAATTCCAGACACAAAAGCATCCCGATAGCCAGTTGCCAAAGTGATGTGCGTAGGAGTCGAAGAACCAACAGTTAATAATGCCCGTGGGGTAGTTG
>Ga0210017_1001681_pt1 | contig 19214 bp, 17 predicted proteins | sample CryGeyCG2014_020_FD_183966 | JGI IMG/M metagenome (GOLD analysis project Ga0210017, IMG submission 183966) | Groundwater microbial communities from aquifer - Crystal Geyser CG08_land_8/20/14_0.20 (SPAdes) (version 2) | ecosystem: Environmental > Aquatic > Deep subsurface > Groundwater | place... | reverse complement strand
CCTAATCTCCGCCTCTTTTCTGAGAGAGTTTATCTCGTTATCTATGTATCTGCTGGGTCTTTGAAAGAGTGATAAATTCACATTTTAGGATAACATAAACGGGTGATAGCATATTGACAAAATATTATCATATTTCCATGATATAAATGGAGGTTCGTAATGTCATCAACCGATGCATCTAACAGAAGGCTTATTAAAGAAATTCCGAAAGCACGAGAGCAAAAGGTCAGATGGGCAATGTCTGTCATGCCAGGAGAACACGCAAAGGACTCTTTAGAAAACATAATCGGCATCGCCAAATCAGGCATCAAGAACAGCTCCGCAAAGCATAACCGCTATCTGTACGGCAGCAGAAGCCCTGTAAAGATTAAAGGGAAAGCTGTTTCAGAGATAGTTCTTGAAGACAGAAGATGATTATCTATCACTAACTCTAAGCTCAACCGTGCAGCGGGAAAAGAGGGGGTTAAGGTTTTGTAACAGCTTATAGAGGATTTTCAGTATTCGTAAATGGGTATACTTGCATAAGTTATTTTGTATGTGTATACTAAAGTTAGCGTATAAGTTTATGCAAAAGAATTTAGAAAAAATCTTGAATAGTTATGATTCCTCTGTTATTGAAACTGCTCTCGTGCAGCTATTTGTCGAGGCAAATGATATTTCAGTAAAAAAGAATGAGTTTATTAAACAATTACTGCACGATAAAAGCGAAAAGGTTTTAACCGCTAAAAAATTACTAACAGACAAAGTTGAGACAAAAAACATAATTGACTTTGTAAATATTTTTGAGCTATTAGTACCCGGTGATGATAAAAAAATTAACGGGGCTTTCTTTACCCCGGCTACAATTACTGACTTTATTGTTTCTCAAACAATTACTTCAGCATCTCAAAAGATTTGCGACCCAAGTTGTGGGTGTGGGGCTTTCCTAATTGCCGCAACTACTTATATTTCAGTAAAATTCAAAAAAGATATTATTGATGTCATTGAAAACAATATTTATGGCGTTGATATTGCCGATTACAGTATTCGTAGAGCGAAAGTTCTGCTTTCTCTACTCGCTCTTAAAAATGGAACTGATAAAAAAGATATTAAATTTAATCTCAAAACAGCTGATAGTTTAATTACGGATTGGAGAAAGCTTTTTCCCAAAACAGAAAAGGGGGTTGATGTCGTGATTGGCAATCCGCCATATGTTAAGTTTCAAGATCTCAACAAAGAATTAAGAGAAAAGTTATATAAAGACTGGCGAACGCTAAAAACTGGCAATTACAACCTTTATTTTGCTTTTTTTGAATTGGGCGTTGCTATAATGAAAACTGATGGTGTGTTGGGATATATCACACCAAACAACTACTTTACTTCTTTGGCGGGCGTCCCATTGCGGGAATATTTAGAAACCAATAGGTTGATAGAAAAAATAATTGATTTTAATCATCTCAAACTTTTTGAGGCACAAACTTATACTTGTATAACTTTTCTAAAAAAGAACAACAGGGATTTTTTCTATTACGAAAGAGTTGATAATTATGAAGTCTTGAGTCATCTAAAAGAGCTTCATTATTCAAAAATTAATTTTGTAGATCTTAACAATAGAAAATGGAGGCTTTTACGCGGCTCTGATCAAGAAAATATCAAAAAAATAGAGGGTGTAGGGAAAAAGCTTGGTGATATTGTAGATATTCGTGTCGGCATAGCAACCTGTAAGGACTCTGTCTACTTTGTAGACGGACTTACTCTCGCGGGAAACTACTATTCCAAACCGTATCAGGGTAGAAATTATCAAATAGAAAAAGAAATTACTCAACCAATTGCAAAAATATCTGACTTCCAGGTCCAAACCGATTTAGACAAAAACAGCCGTAGAATTATTTTTCCTTATCAAAAAAAGGGTGGGAAGGTTGAAATAATCAAGGCAAATGAGCTAAAAAATATTTACCCTCGTTGTTATGAATATTTTTTAGCCGCGAAAGCAGAGTTAGCTACAAGAGATAAGGGTGGTATTGAGTATCCCGAATGGTATGCGTATGCAAGAACCCAGGGACTAAACTTTTCTGGCAAAAAGCTGCTGACACCCACATTTAGTTCCGAACCAAGATTTTTATTAGAACAAGACGAAAACGCCCTTTTTTGCAATGGATATGCAATTTACTCAATTGATGAGTCAAATCTATTTTCCAAAGTAGAACAGCAACTTAATCTTGATACGATTAGGAAAATTCTTAATTCATCCGTAATGGATTACTACATCAAGCGGACAAGTGTTTCTATTGAGGGTGGTTATCCGTGCTATCAAAAAAACTTTATTGAGTTGCTTGGCATTCCTAATTTCACTCCCGATGAGTTAGGTTTCTTAGATCAAGTAGAGGACAGAAAACGAATTGATAATTTTTTGGTAGAAAAATACGGTATAAAAATCTAGAGGATGACTCCACTACCAAATCTTTCCGTGTAGACAGCAAGTAGGTCCTCGGCAAAATTTTCAATAGTCAAATTTTCTAAACTGACATCTGTATTTTCCGGAACCAAGCCATCTCTTTTTAGATCTTCAATTGATCCGTAAAGTTTTGGTATTTTCTGTCTAAAATCCGCAATTAAAAGACAGACTCTCTCGTATTTATATGCATCTTTGTTAGTTGCACGCCTACCATTGATAGCTTGAAACATTCTAATATAATCCTCAACTTTTGAAGCTGATTTGAAAACAACTCTATTTTGTAGCATTTTCTTATCGTCATATTCATGCGTTGGGATTAAATAAACCTCGCCGAGGCATTGTTTTGGATAACTCAAATGCAAATTTAATGCCTCAGCAAAAGTTCTTTCATAAAGAGTGTCTATATTTTTACTCAAACTACTTAATTGACTTCGGATATTAACACTAAGAACTTTCCCCACTTCTCGTGATGTGGTATTAGTTAATGCGACCAGTTGTTCTGTTGGAATAATTGCAACATCTTGATTTTTCGATTTCAAAAACCCCTTAATTTTAATTTCAGGGCTTGAGTTCCCGATTGAAGGATAAATCATTCGGGCAGGAACTCCGCATCTTTCGAATTCCTTTTTTATGAATTCATGAATTAAGTTAATAATTCTCTGTGAACGAATTAACGCTTCTTTAGCCTTATTACCATTCGCATATCTATTACCATTAAATCGCGCTGTGGTTATGGCGGTATCAAAATCTACTTTTATATTTTTAAGTATTTTTAGGATATTCATAGTCGCTAAATATCCCGAAATATTTCGGATAACTTTATATTCAAAGCACCGGCAATTTTTTGAATATTTTCCAGCGTGATATTCTTTTCTGCTCTTTCGATCATGCCGATATATGTCCGGTGTACTCCGGCTTTTGCTGCGAGTTGCTCTTGAGAAAGGCTTCTTTTCAGCCTCTCTTCCCTAACTCTGTCTCCAAATTTTCTTAATGTTTTGCTTACCATATTATTGAAACTGATACTCGTAGTATATTGCTTTGCTATTTATAGTGCTACATACTATAATTAGCACTATGATGAATGACTTGGGGAGTTCCTTGAGAAATTAAACACGGGACAGCGACCGTTAAAAAATAATCAAATCTGCCCGTCTTGATTGAACCCCCAATTTTAAAAAGATTAAATCCGGAAGATTTACGGCCTCCTTTTGATTGCGACGACGATTTAAATGAATTTTTTACGAAAGATTCTATTATTTCAGACAGAGAACTTTTATCTGTTACATATGTTTTTGAACAAAACAATAAAACCATAGCCTTCTTTAGCGTCTCTAATGATTCCATCAAGAAAGAAAATGTTCCACCATCAAAACTCAAAAAACTTGTCAAGCCACTCCCTCACGAAAAACGCTATTCAAGTCTTCCTGCCGTCAAAGTAGGCAGATTTGCAATCTGTAACATCATGCAAAGACACGGTCTTGGCACTGCCCTGTTGGACTTTATAAAGGTCTGGTTTACGCAAGGCAATAAAACAGGCTGCCGCTTCATTATCGTTGATGCTTATAATAAACCTCTTATTATTCAGTTCTACCAAAGGAATGGCTTTCAGTTTCTTATCGAAGAAGATTCTTCTGATGAAACGCGGTTGATGTTTTTTGATCTCATCACCTTCAAAAAATAAATATAGTTTTGCCAATAAACCATCTATCTGTCCGCATTTCACTTTCCATAACCCTTAACTCCCGCTCTAACAGATACACGCCCCTCGTAATGTATAATAATCATATGTTCATAGCAGGGCTGACAGGCAATTACGGCATGGGGAAAAGCGCTGTGCTTCAGATGTTCAGAGAGCTGGGCGCAGTTACGATTGACGCCGACTGGGTTGTGCAGCAGCTTCTAAGTGAAAAACAAGTCCTCAAAAAAATAAAAACGCTTTTGGGCGCAGGGGTATTTGATAAAAAAGGCGCTCCTGACAAGAGTAAAATCGCGCAAAGGATTTTCAGGAACAAATCACTGCGGCTTAAGCTTGAATGCCTTCTTCATCCATTAGTTTTTGAAAGGATTGACGATTTCTTTAGAAAAACTAAGAACGGAAGCAAGGTGTTCATCGTAGAAGCGCCTTTGATATTTGAGAGGGGATATGAAGGAAGATTTGATAAGATGATTACTGTATTTACAAAAGAAACAACTGCCATTAACAGGCTGTCCCTGCACGGCATCCCGCCGAAAGAAGTAATTGAAAGGCTTAAATGCCAGCTTCCGATAAAGGAAAAGATTAAGAGGTCTGATTATAAGATAGATAACAGCGGGCTTCCTGAGAAGACAAAAAAGCAGGTTGAGGCTGTCTACAGAGAACTCCTAAAAGAGGCGAAAATCAAAAATCTTATTCTTGAAGGCAGGGTTGACAGGGCTGCAAAAATCCTCGGAAAGCCTTTTTCAATAGAAGGGACAGTCATTAAAGGCGCAGGCAGAGGGGAAAAACTCCTTCATACGCCGACTGCAAACATTTCATTTAAAGGTTATTCTCCCAAAGAGGGCGTTTATGCGGTTAGGGTCTCCTATTCACCCATTCACCGATTCACCCATTCACCCCTTTACGATGGCGTTGCCAACATCGGTAAGAACCCGACCTTTGGCGCATCTGAATTAAGCCTTGAGGTTCATATCTTTAATTTCTCAGGGAATCTTCTCGGCAAAAAAATCAAGGTGCATTTCATAAAACACATCCGTGATGAAAAGGAATTTCCGAATGCAAAGGCGCTTGAAGCGCAGATTAAAAGAGATATAAAAAAAGCAAAGGAAATTTTGGGATGAAAAAACCTGAATTGCTTGCGCCGGCCGGAGATTTTGAGAAACTCAGAACAGCCATTCACTATGGAGCTGATGCTGTTTATCTTGGCGATTCAAGGTTCAGCCTCAGAGGCAAGGCAGGGAATTTTGAACCTGAAGAATTGAAAGAAGCAATAAACTATGCACACACCAGAAATAAAAAAGCTTATGTAACGGCAAACATCTTCCCTCATAATGCGGACTTAAAAGAGATGGAAGAATACATAGAGTTTCTTAAAGATGCAATGCCTGACGCAGTGATAGTCTCGGACCCCGGTTTTTTCATGATGTTTAAAAAAAGCGCTCCTGAGATTGCAATCCATGTAAGCACACAGGCGAATATCACAAACAGCGAAGCGGCAAGATTCTGGGAATCTCTCGGCGCAAAGAGGCTGGTGCTTTCAAGAGAACTCACGATAGATGAGATTAAGGGGATTCGCTATAAGACAGCTATTGAACTGGAGGTCTTTGTTCACGGCTCTATCTGTATTTCTTATTCCGGAAGATGTTATATAAGCAGTTTTCTTACATCAAGGAGCGCAAACAGGGGCGAATGCACGAATTCATGCAGGTGGAACTATACCCTCATGGAAGAAAAACGGCAGGGAGAACATTTTCCGGTATTTGAGGATGATAGGGGGACTTATATCATGAGTTCAAAAGACCTCTGCATGATTGAGCATCTGCACCTTCTGAAAGATGCGGGGATAGACAGTTTCAAGATTGAAGGAAGGATGAAGGGGATAAATTATGTTGCAGGTGTTGTGAAGACTTACAGGGAGGCGGTAGATTCCCTCGGAAATGGGGAATGCGCTATAAATCCAAGATGGCTCAGGGAGCTTTCAATGTTCTCAAGCAGGGGATACACAACAGGAATGTTCTTCGGCAAACAGCCAGACAGCGATTATAATTTTGACGGCGAATCATACAGAATGAGCCATGAGCTTGTCGGGATTATCCTTGAGATTAAAGACGGCATTGCAAAGGTTGCGCTGAGAAACAGGCTTGATATGGGAGACGCCGTAGAATATCTTTCGCCGGAGCTTGAAGATAAACTGTTTGAGCTTGAATTAATGAAAGATGCTGACGGCATGGATATTACAACTGCGAGAAATGAGAATACTATTTTTATGCCTGTTCCTGCCGGAGTAAGGGAAGGAGATTTGATAAGAAGAAATCTGTTATCATAACCCCATGGGCGAACAGCAGATATTCCAGCCGCTGACAAGAGAAGACAAGCTAACGGTTGTGATTTACAGGCTCGGCATTGTTCTGTCAGCGGTATTCATCTCTCTTGCTGCATACCTGATGCTCAACTTTTTAAAAAGTACCCCCATCCCCCTTTTACTAAAGGGGGGCGAGAGGGGATTAATCAGCCTCAAATTCAACATCTTGCTTGTCTCTCTTTACATATCCGTCGGCTTGAGCGTGTTTTTTATACACCTTTATATCGGCAAATTCAAAAAAACCCTTATAAAAATTTATATCCTTTCTATTGCTTCGCTGGCAATTCTTTTTGTCGCAGGAAAAGGAGATGCAATAAGCATTGTCGCGCATAAAAATTACGGGGCGCTTCTGCTTATCCCGCTGTCGCTCTGCCTCGGCTTTATCGCTGCAAAAGAGGCGTTCTGCTTTAAGTTGATAGAAGGTTATCTGCTTGCAATGGTGATGCCTTTATATCTTCTGCTTTTCTCTGTACGGATGATTAGTTTTGAAGGAGCGGCCTACGGCCTTCTTCTCATAGCGTTCATGCTTCTATTCTTCACATTCAGAAAAGTCTTCATGCCGATTCATTATGACATCGGCGATAAGTCGGCTTATACGTAACCCTCACGCATCAATCGCAACGCTTACCTTTAAATCCTTATAACCTTCAGACATTTTCAAAAACTCCCTTGCAGCGGATTGAAGTTTCTTTTTTGATGCAGTTTTAATGAGGAGAGCATATTCCTTCTGCCCTTTTTTGGTCAATGAAAGCGAGGGGCCGAGGATTTCAATGCCTTCATTGCCGTCACAGATTTTTTTAACGGCGCCTTTCACTTTATTGTCATCATAGTCTTTGCCGTTAAATGTAACGACAGCGAGCTTTGAAAACGGTGGATAGAGCATCTCTTTTCTCTTTTCTAATTCTTCATCGCAGAAGGAAGCATAGTCGTAGTTTTTAAGATGCCTGAAGATATAGTTCTGCGGCATCCTTGTCTGAATGAAAAGCGAACCGCCGGGTTTTATCTTGTCGGTAATGCCGTACATCTCATGGAAGGTCCTTTCAGCAGAGCGGAAGTCTGGCTGATTCAGGTAGCTGTCAGCATTCAGCACTGCCGCCATCCCTAATTTTTCTGAACTGTGCAGCCTTTTTGTAAGAAGCTTTGTCCCAAGGATTAAGGGTTTGCCTTCTGTTATATCAGAAAGGTCTTCAGGAATGCGTTTTCTCTTAAGCATGTTGCTGTCAATTCTCAGCGGCTCAATATCAAATATCTTTTTAATATTTTCTTCCACCCGTTCTATGCCGGAGCCTGCCGGTTCAAGAGAAAAGCTCCCGCATCTTCTGCACTTCTCGGGAGAAGCGGATGTAGTCCCGCAGTAGTGGCATCTCAAAGATTTATCACCCTTATAGAACATAAGCGGAATGCTGCACTTGCCGCATGTCTCGGTGCTGCCGCATTCCTTGCATGTGAGCATGGAATAGCCTTTCCTGTTTATCACAAACATTATTTTCTCGTTCTTCCTGATAGAAGACAGCGCTTCATTTATAACTGTCTTTGAAAGATTAGGGGCCGGCTGGCGTTCATTCCTCATGTTAAGTATTCTTATCTTCGGGCGCTGGGGATATAAGTCAGGCCTGATAAGCGTGTATTTATTCCGCTTTGAATTATAAACGGATTCTATTGAAGGACAGACGGATGATAATACAACCGCCGCTTTTTCAAGATACCCTCTCATAACGGCAATATCCCTTGCGTTGAATCTCAGCCCTTCTTCTGTCCTGTATGAACTGCTGTGCTCCTGCATAACCGAAATAAGAGATACATTTTTTAAAGGCGCAAATACTGCCATCCTTGTGCCAAGCACTACATTGCACTGTCCTGAAATGATTTTTTCCATAGCCTCTGAGCGCTGCCCCTTGCTTAACCCGCTGTGCAATACGCATAACCTCTCTCCTGCTGTTCCTTTGATAAAAGGAAGAACATGGCTTATGTGTACGATTTCAGGGACAAGGATTATAGCGCTTTTTCCCTGCGGCAGGATTTTTGCAACCATTGCGCTTTCGTATAAAGGACTTGAGGCATGAACGAGAAAGGTTTTATATTCTCTTTTAGAAGTAGCCGTATTGATTTTTGAAAGTGTATTCTCATCAAAAAATCCCCCCATCCCCCCTTTACTAAAGGGGGGTGAAGGGGGATTAGCAGACTTTCTTGCTTTTACTTTTTTGAATGTCTCCTGCGGCAGCATGTTCTTAAGGACAAGTCCTTTATTTGCGATGATGTAATAATCAGCCATCCAGTTAAGGAGTTTCAGTAAGGGCGGTTCAAGCAGAGGCGATTCGCCGTGAATGTCGCTGATGTTTTTTATGTTGTCGGATATGGGGGCTGAGGATTTACTCTCCTCGGCGAGTCGCCCGGGGCGACCGAAAATAATTCCTTTTGTTATCTGTTTTTTCAAAGGCGCTGAAACGAGCATTCCGGGATGTGCTTTATCAATCAGATGCTCAGGGCATTTATATGTCAGAGGGCCCAGATTAATCGGGAAAAGAACATCAACAAATTCCATGATGGATTTTAGCACAGAAGAGACTCAGCTTTTTCATTTAAATTTTTCCCCAAATCATTTATAATTATCCAAGCGCATGACAGCGATTATTATTATCCCTGCCCGTTACGAGTCAACCCGTTTTCCGGGAAAGCCCCTTGCACCCCTAAATGGCAAACCTCTGATTCAGCACGTTTACGAAAATTCAAGAAAATCCAGACTCGTCCAAGAGGTCATGGTTGCCACTGACAGCGAGAAGATATTTAAAATCGTACTTGAATTCGGCGGCAAGGCTGTAATGACTTCAAAGGAACATGCGTCAGGCACAGACAGGATAGCAGAGGCCGCCGCTTCTCTGGATTATGATATAATTGTCAATGTTCAGGGAGATGAACCTCTCATCAGGAGTGAGATGATAGACGACGTTATCAGGCTGCTTGACGACAAAAGGGCGGCAATGGGAACCCTGATAAAAAAAATAGAAGACCCTGAAGAAATATTTGACCCCAATGTTGTTAAGTCTGTTTTTGATAAAGAAGGCTTTGCCATGTATTTTTCAAGGGCGCCGATTCCGTTTGACAGAGACCAGTGGAAAGATATAAGGGGGATTGGGGATTGGGGATTGGGGATTGGCAAAAGCAGTAAAACTAATAACCAACCCCTAACACCTAACCCCTGCTTTAAGCATCTCGGCATTTACAGTTACAGGCGCGATGCGCTTTTAAATCTTGCAAAAATGGAACCCGTGGAATTAGAGAAAACAGAGAAACTTGAACAGCTTCGGGCGCTCGTGAATGGATTTCGCATAAAGGTAAAAGAAACGACTTACGAGACTGTGGGTATTGATACCCCGCAGGACTTAGAGAGGGTGAAGAAATGGCTAAGTTTATCTTCGTAACAGGCGGAGTTGTATCGTCATTGGGAAAAGGCATTGCTGCCGCTGCAACAGGCGCCCTTCTTGAGGCGCGGGGGCTGAAAGTCACAATCCAGAAACTGGACCCTTACATCAATGTGGACCCCGGCACGCTGAGCCCGTTTCAGCACGGCGAGGTCTTCGTAACAGATGACGGCGCGGAAACAGACCTGGACCTCGGGCATTATGAGAGATTCACGCATATAAGAACCTCTCAGGCAAATAATTATACGACGGGAAAGATTTATTACAATGTCATAACAAAAGAAAGGCGCGGTGATTATCTCGGCGACACGGTTCAGGTTGTGCCTCATCTCACCGATGAGATAAAGCGCGCCATAAAATCAGTAAGCGATAATAATGATGTGGTTATAGTTGAGATAGGCGGCACAATCGGCGATATTGAGAGCCTCCCGTTTTTAGAGGCAATAAGGCAGATGCGCTATGACGTAGGAAGGGAAAACGTTCTTTATATGCACCTTACGCTGATTCCTTATATAAAGACAGCCGGAGAGCTTAAGACAAAACCCACACAGCACAGCGTAAGGGAGCTGCGCGCAATAGGTATCCAGCCTGACCTGCTCTTATGCAGAACTGACAATCCTATCACTCCTGAGGCAAAGAAAAAGATAGCGCTCCATTGTAACCTTGACGGCGACGCAGTCATCACGGCAATGGATGTGGATACCATATATGAGGTGCCCCTGGCGCTTAATGCAGAAGGGCTTGACCAGCAGATTATCAGCAAGCTGAAGCTCCCTGACAAAGAGGCTGACCTTACGCAGTGGAAAGACATAGTAAAAAAGTTAAAAGAGCCGAAACATGAGGTGAATATTGCGATAGTCGGCAAATACGTTGGGCTTAAGGATTCATATAAAAGCCTGACGGAAGCCCTTACCCACGGCGGAATTGCCAATGACGCAAGGGTAAATCTGCAGTGGATTGACTCCGAGGAAATAGAAGTCCACGGAGCAGATAAATATTTATCAGCAGCAGACGGCATCCTCGTGCCCGGAGGATTTGGTTACAGGGGCATTGAAGGCAAGATTGAGGCTGTAAAATATGCCCGTGAGAAAAAGATACCTTATTTCGGGATATGCCTTGGAATGCAGTGCGCTGTGATTGAGTATGCGCGGAATGTATGCGGGCTTAAGGCAAACAGCTCAGAGTTTGACTTGAATACAAAAGACCCTGTAATTTACCTCATGGAGAGATGGTTTGATTTCAGAAAAGGCAGGATAGAAGAAAGGACTGACGTCTCGGATAAAGGCGGAACAATGCGGCTTGGCGCATACCCTTGTGTGCTGGAAAGCAATACAAATGCATTCAAGGCTTACGGCCTAAAGGAAATCTCAGAAAGGCACAGGCACAGATATGAGTTTAATAATGCATATAAGGGGATTTTAACAAGGCATGGCATGAAGATAAGCGGAACAAGCCCTGACGGAGAACTTGTGGAGATTATTGAGGTGGAAGGCCATCCATGGTTTTTAGGCTGTCAGTTCCATCCTGAATTTAAGTCCAGGCCGACAGACCCTCACCCATTATTCAGAGAGTTTATAGCCGCTTCTTTAAAGGGGAAATCGGCTCTGTTTCAGTATGACGAGAGCGAAGTAGAGATGAAAAAAGATAAAGAGGGGAAACGCTCTTAACGGCAAACTATGACAAAAGAGGTGAATATAGCGGGTATAAAGTTTGGGGGGAATAATCCTCCCCTGATAATTGCGGGCCCATGTGTGCTTGAGAATGAGGATATAACATTTCAGACTGCTCAAAGGCTGAAGGATATATGCAGCAGCGTAGGGATGCCCTTTGTATTTAAATCCTCTTACGATAAGGCAAACAGGACCTCCATAAAATCTTTCAGGGGACCCGGGATTGAAAAAGGCTTAAGAATACTTTCAGACATAAAAAGCAGATTGAACATCCCCGTTATTTCCGATGTGCATTCTATTGCAGAAGTAAAACCTGCATCAGAGGTTCTTGACGCATTGCAGATTCCCGCATTCCTGTGCAGGCAGACGGATTTAATCATTGCCGCATCAAAGACGGGGAAACCGGTGAATATTAAAAAGGGGCAGTTCCTTGCGCCATGGGATGTAAAAAATATCATAGAGAAATTCACGTCAACAGGGAATCATAATTTATCCATCACAGAGAGGGGAGCATCTTTCGGATATAATAACCTTGTAGTTGATTTCAGGGCCTTTCCGATAATGCGCTCTTTTGGTTATCCTGTTATATTTGATGTAACGCACAGCCTCCAGCTTCCCGGCGGACAGGGCAGTTCGTCAGGAGGCCAAAGGGAATTTGCGGAACCCTTGGCAAAGGCAGCAGTTGCAGTAGGAGTTGACGGCTTATTCTTTGAGGTTCATCCGGAGCCTGAGAAGGCATTATGCGACGGGCCTAATATGATAAAGCTGGATGAGGTTGAGAAAATGCTCGGCATTTTGAAAGCGATTTATAAATTATTAAAATAAAAATGGAAAACATCATTGACATAGCAAAAAAGGTTTTAAAGATTGAGGCGGATGCTGTCTTTGCGCTCACGGAAAAACTTAACAGCAATTTTGAAAAGGCGGTTGAGCTGGTTTACAAGAGCAAGGGCAGGGTCATTGTAACAGGCATGGGCAAGTCCGGGCTTGTGGGGAAAAAGATTGCCGCAACACTTGCCTCAACCGGCACGCCTGCATTTTTTATGCATCCTGCCGAGGCCAGCCACGGAGATTTAGGAATGGTTACGTCTGAGGATATTATAATTGCCATCTCAAACAGCGGCGAGACAGAAGAGCTTGCTGGACTGATACCTTTTCTAAAGAGATTCAACGTAAGCCTTATAGCAATGACAGGCGGTTTGAACTCAACCCTTGCAAAATCCGCAGATGTGCATCTTGATGTATCTGTCAAAGAAGAGGCGTGCCCTCTCGGAATCGTGCCGACAGCATCAACAACAGCAGCGCTTGCAATGGGTGACGCCCTCGCAGTGGCCCTTTTGACAAAGAGAGGATTCAAAGAAGAAGATTTTGCGTTCTTCCATCCGGGCGGAAACCTCGGGAAAAAACTGTTTACAAAAGTCAAAGACCTCATGCACACAGGAGACGCCCTTCCTTTTGTATCTCCCGAAACTGCCGTTATAAAGGCTGTCATGGAAATATCGTCAAAACGGCTTGGAGTTGCGATTGTCAGCGACAAAGGCAAAAAGGTTTTGGGTGTTTTAACTGACGGAGATATACGCAGGGGCATAGAGAAATGGGGCAAGGATTTTTTTGATATGAAGGCCGGAGAGGTTATGTCAAAAAATCCAAAGACAATATCCGAAGACGAGCTTGCAGTAAAGGCCCTCTCAATAATGCAAACCCATTCTATCACTTCCCTCGCAATCCCGGATTCCGATGGAAAGGCAATCGGCATCATCCATCTGCATGATATTTTAAAACAGGGGATTGCTTAAGTGAATTGTAAAGGATTTGGAAATAACGCAGCCTTGGCATTGGAGGGTATCCAATGATAGAGATTAGTCTTACTGGAATCAAAACCCGCGAGGAAATGATTCGATTGTTAGATGGCTACTCTTTAGAACGCAAAGAAGAGCTAGATCAAAAAAAGACTAAGAAAGGGCTGGTTAAATCTTACATGTTAGAGACTGTTGATGGATTTCAGGATACTGCCACAACTCTTTCAGATATTTTGACACCTTTCGCAGCCGAGTTCACACAGATTGATGAAGGACTATACAAAGTCCTAGATAAAAATACCGGAAGGTATATGGGGTTTCTCGAATCTTTTTGGGACGGACGTTATTTTGCCTTTTATAGTCTTGAGCTTAGCGAAATCATAGACAAATGGATAAAAAATTTGGTGCTTTCAAGCCCTCAGCTTGATCATGTTTGGTTAAGCGGCTGGACTTTTAGTATCCTTTGGGAAAAAGTTAAAGATTTATCTAACCAAAATCGCTTCACTCGAATTGTATTTGAACACGAGAGCATTTTTGAGATAGATTCTGATATTGATAATGTCGACGAGGAAGATAGCATTGATGAGGAGGAGCGTCCTATTTTTGAAAGACGATCTTCTAAAATTGCGCTCGTTGATAGAGTCAGACTATTAAAAGACAAACTGAATCAGTTTCAAGACCTGTATTCTCCAATGTATTCTATTACACAACTTCGCTTCCCATCCCCCGTTGCGAAGGGTGGACATGATTTCTTCCATTTTGGTAAGACAACAAACAGGAGTGAAAGTTTCAGAGACCATAGGAGCCATGTTTTATATGTGCTCAAAATCTATAGAGAACTAATAAGGAAAACTCAGGAAATTGCATGGTATTCTATTCAAAAAGTTTCAATTCAAAAGGGTGGCGAATTTCAGAAACTTGTTGGTGCACCGCTGATCATAAAATTTAAAGAGCCTCTGACCAAAGAAACATTTAACCATTTTATAACCTCAACATTTGAGCGAGCTAAAAACCGATTTAGGTTGTGGGGAAACCCGATCAGACTAGGACCTCAAAAGGTTCATATTTATGGTGTAGACAAACATCTCTGGCAACCCATTTTCTTGGAAATTACAGATAAGCATATTGTTGCAATAATTCCCAAGGGCACTTGTGGGAATACTGTTCATCGTCTAGTTTCAAATATACAAATATATTTAGATCCAGCAGCGGAAATCACTTTAGGTGAAAAATCATACAAAGAAATTGCTAATGAAGCCGCTAAGGGTATAACTTATGAATAATATTGATGAACTTGTCGGTGATCATCTTTTTCAACTAAATCTAATACTGTGGTTGACTCAGCCTATTACAGCAGATATTGGAATACGGCCATTGTTAGCTGATTTAGGTTTTTCTGTTTATTCGATTTCACCACCCTTAGCATTACCTATTCATATAAGAGAAAAAATACGTGAGATGAACCTAAGCGCTCAAGATGCATGTTCGCCTGATGTCTTATTAAATAGAAAGGAAGCTGACTTTTTCTTGCTCGTTGAATGCAAGAAAAGCTCTTTTGGGGTAAACTCAACAACTGCGGAACAGGCAAGAACGTTATTATTGTTGGAGGGACAAGTATTAGGCGAATCACTTGCGTTGTCACCGACTACTATAGTGGACAGCGCGGTGTCCTTTGTCACAAAAGAGGATCAGCGGTCTCAAATGCAGCTCACTTGCGAAAACTTAAAAAAAGAAATTACCGATAAAGGGTTTAAAGCAAATCTTGCCTTCTGTTTTGGAATTAAGTATGACCCTGAAAATTCAGTTTATATAGAGATTGATTCCATAGCTGCTAATCAATTTGGCTTGATAGGCCGCGATAGTGAAGCAATAAAAATCATACAAGGGCAACCTGATACGGATCCACGCCCATTATATTTTATCCCCCTTGATCCGGCTGTTGAGCAGAACGAATATGGTAAAAAAACTTTAGAACAGCGGCTATTAGGTGAACTTTTATCTTTGATTGGTAGAGTTAAAGTTCCGAGTAAAACACTGTTTAAAGTGGAAGACCTTTTAGAAAAAGCTACATGGGGTATGTATAATATATGGGGTGATCGAGATGCAAGGACTCATCTAAAAAGACAGGTTAAGAGTTTTCTTAAAAATAAAGTTGCCGCGATGTTCCCACAGAACTTCCAACAGGATCAAGACGCCTGGATCCTTAATATTGAATCGCCTAAGGATAAGGAGTCAATTTTGTCGGCTTTCCAAAAAACAGAAAAAATTGAGGAACTTAAAATAACACAGTTTGATTTGTTTGAGGAGGATAAAAAATTATTGCACTAAAATTAACTGGCTTCTTAATAAATAACGTGTGTTATAAAAAAATCTTTATAATTATAGTTGACAATGAAGACAACTAGTACGAGGCATTCCACAACGGATACGAGATCGGATAGAGATAATTCTCAGGCAAAGAACTCAGAGTACAATCACTGCATGATGTTAGGAATAAATCAGCCCTTTAAAATTATTCTGAAAAAGCAGGTTCTCTCTCCTGTGTGGCAGGCGCCTGCGCCGCGCTGGATTACTTTTACAAGCAGGGTGTCCTCATCACAGTCATAAAGGATTTCTTTTACCTCCTGAACATTCCCGGAAGTCTCTCCCTTCATCCAGTATTTCTTTCTTGAGCGCGACCAGAAATGCGTAAATCCTGTTTTCAAAGTCTTTTCAAGCGATGTCTTGTCCATATACGCCATCATCAGGACTTCATTGCTTTCCGCATCCTGTATGATTGCAGGAATCAGCCCTTTCTCATCAAATTTTAATTCCGGTATCATATTCCCTCCGTCAACCGCTTTGATTTTAGCATAAAATATATGCCCGTTGCCGAGCGCAATAACGCAACAGAGATGGTTTGAGCGGCATCAGAGAATTCTGAAACCGTTAATTTAGCTGTCATTGCGAGTCCCGAGCAACTCGGGGCGTGGCAATCTCATCAGAAACTACAAGATTGCTTCGCTTTGCTCGCAATGACAACCTTCTATATCTATTTTTCAGCATCATCTTAATATTTGCTATTTTGCATAACTTTTTAGATAATGATTATGAATGGCTGATAATACAATCCACAGCGTATTTCTTAAATCTGCAGCAGAGCATAGAGATAGCATTGCATTCAATTACTTAGACCGGGACTGGAAAAGAATAACCTACGGCGCATTTGCTTCAGATGCAAAGGCCATCGCATCCTGCCTGATAAAGACAGGAATAAACAAGGCTGACAGGATTGCGATATTCTCGGAGAACAGGAATGAATGGTGCGCCTCATACTTAGGAATTGTGATGGCCGGAGCAATTGCAGTCCCGATAGACTCGCAGCTCAATCCTGAATCTTTAAGAAATCTTCTTATTGATTCTGAGTCAAGGATTATCTTTTTCAGCTCAAAGACAGAAGCAAGTGCAAATGAAGCCGCCGCCGGGCTGGACATAAGGAAGATAAATGTTGATTCTCCTGATTTTAAAGAGATGTGCGGATTTCAAGAAAAAGTCCGTTATCCTGAGACATCGCCGGAAGATATCGCATCCATCATCTATACATCAGGGACAACAGGTATTCCTAAAGGCGTGATGCTTACGCACAGAAATTTCTGCTCTGATGCAGAGGCTCTGATAAAGGCAGGCGTCATCACAAAATCCGACAATGTCCTTTCGCTTCTTCCTCTGCACCATACCTACCCTTTCATGTCCACATTCCTTGTGCCGCTTTTTTTAGGCGCGGCAATAACATATTCTCCGAGCTTAAAAGGCCCTGACATTACCGCATCAATGAAAGACAACGGCGTTACTATTCTTGTCGGAGTTCCTCAACTGCTTGAGATGATAAGAAACGGGATTATGGATAAATTTAAAAAACTTCCTGCGCCCCTGCCGCTGCTAATGAAAGCCCTCTTGAAATTTTCCGGCAGCCTGAGAAGGAAAACAGGCATTAATATCAGCAAGGCAATATTAAAACCGGTTCACAATGCGCTTGGAAACAGGTTCAGGTTTTTTGCGAGCGGCGGCGCAAGGCTTGACCCCGAAGTAATGCGCGGCATTGAGGCGCTTGGCTTTACCGTACTTGAAGGCTACGGGCTTACAGAGACATCTCCTGTTGTTACGTTCAACCCGATGAGCAAACGGAAGCCCGGCTCTGCCGGAAAACCGCTGCCTTCGGCAGAGATAAAAATAATAAGCCCTGCGGACGGAAGTGTATTAGACATTGGGAAAGAAGGGGAAATCGCAATCAAGGGCCCTATGGTAATGAAGGGTTATTATAAAAACCCCGCTGCAACAGAGCAGGCGCTCAGAGACAACTACTTTTTCAGCGGAGACCTCGGATATATTGACAGAGACGGATACCTGTTTATAACAGGACGCATAAAGGAAGTCATCGTCCTCGGTTCAGGTAAAAATATCTACCCTGAAGAGGTAGAAAAAGAATATTCAAAGATACCGCTGATTAAGGAAATCTGCGTAATCCCCCTATCCCCCCCTTTAGCAAGGGGGGGTGAGGGGGGATTGGGCAGGATAGAAGCCCTTCATGCAATCATCGTCCCTGACCTTGACTATGCAAGGCAGCAGCAGACAGGAAATATCTATGAGGCACTGGGATGGGAGATAGCAAAAATCTCCGGCAGGCTTTCCTCATATCAAAGAATCAAAGGTTTTACGCTGTACTCCGGGTCTCTGCCGAGGACTTCTCTTGGGAAATTGAGAAGGTTCATGATTAAAGACCTTGTTAAAGTTAAAAGTGAGCAATTAAAAGTTAAGAGTGAAGATAAAACGCTTACGTCTGACGCAGTTGGAAAAACTGTCATTGAATGCTTAACGCCTATGCTTAAAGAGCCGGCGCCGATTCAATCCAAAGACAATCTTGAACTGGACCTCGGGCTTGATTCGCTTCAGAGGATAGAGCTTGTCGTCAGCCTTGAAAACAAATTTTTCATAAAACTCCCTGAAACCTTTGCATCAGACATTCAGACAGTCGGAGAGATAGTGGAGAAAATGAAGGGGTTAGGGGTCAGGGGTCAGGGGTTAGACACCCCCCTGTCTCCCCCCTTGCTAAGGGGGGAATTTAAGGGGGGTGTTTCTTTAATCTTCTCGCAGGAGCCGGAGGAGGCAGAAAAGAAAAAAGTCGGGCTTAAACAAGGTGGAGCAGAATGGCTTTTTGTATCGTTTCTCGCGGGGATTCTCAAGCTGATTTTCAGAATATTTTTCAGGCTTGAAGTTAAGGGGATAGAAAACATCCCTAATGCCCCTTTTATTATCGCCTCAAACCACTGCAGCAATCTGGACGGCTTTGCCGCAGCTGCCGCTCTCCCTTTAAATATTTACAGGACTCTTTACTTCCAGGGATTTCAGAAATACTTCACAAGCAGGCTGACTGCCTTTTTTGCGAGGCTTGCACACGTTATCCCAATAGACCCCGAGACATATCTGGGCAAAGCGCTCCAGCTTTCTGCCTATGTATTGAAAAATAACAAAGCCCTCTTCATATTTCCTGAAGGCGGAAGGTCTTATGACAGAACTCTTATGGAATTCAAAAAAGGCATAGGCATTCTGGCGCTTGAACTAAATGTGCCTGTTGTTCCTTCACATATAGAAGGAAGTTTTGAGGCATTGCCAAAGGGCGCATTCCTGCCGAGATTTAAAAAGATAACAATCCGCTTTGATAAACCTTTTTATCCGTCATTGCTGGACATAACAGGAGAACAGCACGGCAGAGATAAATATCAGTTGTTTGCTGATAAGCTAAGGGAGAAGGTGAAAGGCTTAATCCATTAATCAATGCCGGATAATTACAAGCAGGA
>Ga0210017_1001678_pt1 | contig 19224 bp, 18 predicted proteins | sample CryGeyCG2014_020_FD_183966 | JGI IMG/M metagenome (GOLD analysis project Ga0210017, IMG submission 183966) | Groundwater microbial communities from aquifer - Crystal Geyser CG08_land_8/20/14_0.20 (SPAdes) (version 2) | ecosystem: Environmental > Aquatic > Deep subsurface > Groundwater | place... | reverse complement strand
AAAAATAATTGCCATGATTTATCAATCATGGCAAAAAAAGTCGGCTCGAACTTCTTTTTAATGAATCGGCGGCTCTCGGCGAGTTTGAATTTTGCCTTTGCAGCGCTGTCTGCGGAGGGGGGCGCAGCCAGTGCTGCCCCTACTTCCGATTCGATTTCCAAATTAGTGACCTCACTGGGAATCGAACCCAGATTGCCAGGATGAGAACCTGGCGTCCTAAGCCGTTAGACGATAAGGCCAAGATGATACTATTTTACCATACCCACGATCAAATCTGAAAAAATTCAACGAAGTGAATAAATTTGTATTTATTATTGTACTCCAACAAGTATGAGTTCTGGAGACGGTTCAATTTTTGCTTTTTGTTCCAGTTTTTCGGTTCTTTTTTCCAGTTTCTTCATATTATCATTATTTATTTTATACATATCAGCATAACCCTTGACGGTAGTTTCAATATAGGCAACGGCTGGTTTTAACTGCCCCAAATCTTTAACAACTTGATCTTGGGTCTTTTTGATTAGTTTAATTTCTTTATTTGTTTGAGCTAAACCTGTTTGTAAAGAACTGACGGTTGTTTTCAATGTACCCACATCAGTTTTCAATGTACCCACATCAGTTTTCAATGTACCCACATCAGTTTTCAATGTACCCACATCAGTTTTCAGTGTACCCACATCAGTTTTCAGTGTACCCACATCAGTTTTCAGAGAATGTATATCAATCTTAATTGGTTTTAATGATTCGTCGAGAAGTTTTTTGAAGTTTTTATCGTCCATAATCTAATTTTAATTTATCTTTTTCTAAAAACAAGGTATCATTTTAAAAATGCTTTGAGAAATTTTGGGTGGTGGCCGAGAGTGTCCGGAGGAATTTCGGTAAAAAACCGGCCATTTTTCGGTTCACCTTTAACTTTGCATAAACAAACAATGGAAACCCCGCTTGAATACGGATGATCCAGCCAAACTTCAGCTGTTAATACTTTTTGAAACTTTGGTATAAGCCCAACCTCTCTTTTGGCTACCCTTTGACAAGCTTCTTTTAAAGATTCTTTATAACCGATGTATCCGCCAGGAATTTCCCAACCTTTAAAATATTTATCCTTCCGCCAAACCAACAAGAAATCCCGGCCCGTTCTGGTCATTAAAACTTCCACCGCCGGTAAAGCAAGAAAAGAGTGAACGGCATACCATAATTTTAGGGGTAAATGAGGAATGTAAAGATTTTCTTTTTTAATTTTCTCAACCAAATGAACGAAGGAATTGATTTCTTCTTTAGTCATTCCTAGAACATTATAACAAAAAAACAACCCGTTTACAGAATTTACAGTTGAAAAATATCTCAACCATATATCCATAAACGGGCGTTATTAGTAACTTGAAACCGATTCTGTATTTTTTCTCCCCTCTTGGTAACCTTGACTTACCGGAATAAGTTGTTGGTTACCATGAAGATTGATAAGAGATTATTGCTCTGTTATTTAATAACAGATGTTTTTTCTCATACAGTTGTATCGCAAAGAATAATTTGATCGAGCGAGATCTCCTTCCCTCTGTTAAGTAGAATATACTCCTCTTTTGCAACTTGCGCTGCGAAGAAAAGCGTACCTTACTTAATAAGTCGGTTAGATTTCTTGCGACATCCAAGTAATGTGCACTTGCTAAATTTTTTGTTTCAAATTTTTAGCTAGGTTTAAATTTTTACTAGAATAAAAAACCCGCTTCGCTTAAAGAATAACTGTCTCCTTCACCTTCTCGCATAATCAACGCAGTATAATGAAACTGCTTTGCGAACCAGACGAAGAATAACATAAATATTGGAAAAAATCAATATTATGGGGTTAATTGGATATCGGTAGATAAGAAGAAATGGTGATGTTTTCCTTTATAACTTTTTCTGGCTTTGATTTTGTGGATTCAGTTTTTAAAGCAATTCTTAAAACATCTCCGATTTCCGAAGCAAAATAAAATTTAATATCTTTCTTAACGTCAGTTGGAATTTCTTCCAAATCTTTGTGATTATCTTTTGGTAAAATTATCGTCCGCAAACCGGCCCGGTGAGCGGCGATCACTTTTTCTTTTACCCCACCAATTTCCAATACTCGGCCGCGCAAAGTAATTTCTCCGGTCATGCCGACATTTCTTTTCACCGGATTTTTCGTTAGAGCGGAAACCAAAGCGGTCGCAATCGCCACACCGGCCGACGGTCCGTCTTTAGGAACGGCTCCTTCAGGAACATGAATATGAACATCAAGAGCTTTGGCAAAATTTTCCTTTAACCCTAAAGTTTTCCAATGACTACGAACATAACTTAAAGCGGCTTGACAAGACTCTTTCATCACCTCGCCTAAACTTCCGGTTAAAATCAATTGGCCCTTTCCAGGCATGAGCGCTACTTCAATAAATAAAATTTCCCCACCCGCTTCAGTCCAGGCCAAACCAGTAGACATACCGATTTCGTCTTTCTTTTCCGCAATCGTCGAACTATACCGAGGAACGCCTAAGTATTTTTTGAGATCTTTCAGATCAACTGTTTTGTTAATTTTCTTTTTTTCGGCAATTTGACGGGCAATTTTGCGGCAAACCATGGCCAGCATTCTTTCCAGCTCCCGTACTCCGGCTTCCCGAGTATACCGGCGGACGACTTCATATAAAACCTCGTTGGTCATTTTAATTCCCTCAGGTAAACCATTAGCTTTTGTTTGTTTGGGCCAAAGAAAATTTTGTGCTATATGAAATTTTTCCTCTTCGGTATAACCCGGAAAGAAAATAATTTCCAACCGATCACGAAGTGCCGGTGGAATGGTATCTAAAATATTGCCAGTGCAAATAAACATTACCCCGGAAAGATCATAAGGAATCTCCAAATAATGATCAGAAAAAGCCTTGTTTTGTTCCGGATCTAAGGCTTCCAATAAGGCGGCTGACGGATCACCTCGGAAATCAATTCCGATTTTGTCAATTTCATCCAGCATAAAAACCGGATTGCGCGTTCCGGCATCTTTAATTCCCTGAATTATCCTTCCGGGCATGGCGCCAACATAAGTCCGGCGATGACCTCTGATTTCCGCTTCATCCCGAATTCCTCCCAAAGAAACCCGAAAGAATTTCCGGCCTAAAGCGCGCGCGATCGATTTTCCAATCGAAGTTTTACCCACCCCGGGTGGACCAATGAAACTCAATATTGTTGGACCGCCAATTCCTTCTTTAATTTTTCCTTCATCCTTTTGGTTAGCTTGATTAGCACGCAGTTTCATCACCGCCAAATATTCCACTACTCTTTCCTTAATTTTTTTGAGTCCGTAATGGTCTTCGTCTAAAATTCCGGCTGCTTTAGAAATACTCATATGATTGGGAGAAGATTTTGTCCAGGGCATTGATACCACCCAGTCAAGCCAATTTTCAATATAAGATCTTTCTGGATTCATCGGCGACATTTGCGCAAAACGAAATAATTCTTTCTCGGCTTTTTTTCTGGCTTCCACGGGCATTCCCGCCTCCTTTATTTTTATCCGAAACTCTTTAGCCATTTCGTCTTCACCCTCTTCGCCTAATTCTTTTTCAATGGTTTTTTTCCTCTCCCGCAAAATCGTCTGCTTCATTTCTTTTTCAAATCGGGCTTGAGTTTTATTAGAAATTGACCGCTCCAAATCAAGAATCTTCATTTCATGACCTAAGTATTCCGCCGCTTTTAATAAGCGATCTTTGACCATAATCATTTCCAAGATTTTTTGCTTCTCTGGAGTCCTAATATCCAAGCTAGAAGCAATTTGATCGGCCAATTCGGCCAAAGAGACACCGGCAGACAATTTGATTAGAATTAACGGGTCAATATTTTTTCCTAAATTAAAGGCTTGCTTAAATTGGTTAACCAAATGGACACCTAAAGCATTGGTTTCATCGTTTTCTTCCAAAATATCAGGTACTTCTTCGACCTTTAAAAGAAAATATGGATCCGTCTGAATTACTTCTTTAATTTTTACCCGGGCTACCCCCTTGGCGCCGGCGGTAATATTCCCTTCGCTTTCAAAAATATTTTGAAGGGAAACCAAAACACCAATATTGTACAAATCCTCCGGTTTGGGATCTTCAATTCTTCCGTCTCTTTGGGCAAAAACGGCCAATGAGTGATCGGCTGATCCGGAGAAAGCGGCCTTTAAAGCGGAATTGGATTTTGGGCGGCCGAAAGTTAAAAGAGTTTCCACATGAGGGAAAATAACGGTATCTCGAACCGCAACAGCAGGAATAATTTTTTCTGCCATAGTATTAGCACTCTACTATATTGTTTGCTAATTGTCAAGGGGCGTAATAAATTGTGATACAATTTAAACGCCCCGCAGACCCAGTAGACACGCTCTTGCGACGCGTGGATGTAAACCACGAGAGCAAGTAAGTGTTCTACTGGGGTCAAGATTTTAATAAACTATCATTTGTGTTATAAATAATACTCATGGAAAATAATATTATTGAAGTAAAAAATCTTACCAAAAAGTTTAAAGACCTGACGGCGGTAGACAATATTTCTTTTAATGTCAAAAAGGGTGAGATCTTTGCTTTTTTGGGACCAAATGGAGCGGGAAAATCAACGACGATAAAAATTCTGACAACGTTACTTCCTCCAACCAATGGTGAAATTGAAATTGACGGTGCCAACCCGGTTACTCAACAGGATAAAGTCCGCCATTCATTTGGAATTGTGTTTCAGGATCCAAGTTTGGACGACGAGTTGACGGCTTACGAAAACTTGGAATTTCATGGAGTTTTGTATAAAGTCCCCAATCCCATTAGAAAACAAAGAATTGAAGAACTGCTACGGTTCGTTGAACTCTGGGATCGGCGGAATAATTTGGTGAAAGTTTTTTCCGGTGGAATGAAAAGAAGGTTGGAAATTGCCAGAGGTTTGCTTCACCACCCAAAAATTTTTTTTCTTGATGAACCAACTTTAGGTCTTGATCCACAAACCAGAAATCACATTTGGAATTATATAAGCAATTTAAATAAAAAAGAAAATATCACCGTTTTCTTTACCACTCATTATATGGAAGAAGCCGATAAAGTGGCTCAAAAAGTAGCCATTATTGATCACGGAAAAATTATTGCTCAAGGGAATCCGGCGGAATTAAAAGCACAAACAAAAACAAAAACTTTGGAAGAAGCCTTTTTAGCGTTAACCGGAGAAAAAATCCGCGATGAAGATGCCGGATCGCAGGATTTTTTACGGCAGGGACGGCGAATGTGGCACCGGTAAAACTATGAATACAATCTATATCCTTTGGCTAAGACAATTAAAAAGATATTTCCGGTCGCGATCCCGAATTCTGGGTTCTTTGGGTCAACCTTTACTTTATCTGGTGGCGATGGGTTTTGGATTCGGCCCAATTTTTCAAAAAGCGGGTGCCGGCAACTATATTCAATTTTTGGTCCCGGGAATAATTGCCATGAGCATTCTTTTTACCGCCCTTTTTTCCGGAGTAGAAATTATTTGGGATAAACAATTTGGCTTTTTAAAAGAAACGTTAGTGGCCCCAGTTCCCCGATTTGAAATAATGATCGGCCGGACTTTGGGCGGGGCAACGGTTTCGACTTTACAGGGAGTGATTGTTCTGGTTGTCTCAACTTTTATTGGATTCAAAATCAGCAGTCTTTCGATGTTGTCTGTTGTTTTACTATTTATGTTTCTGATTGCGGTTCTTTTTGCCGCCTTAGGAACCGTCATTGCCTCACTATTGGATGATATGCAGGAATTTCAACTGATTATGAACTTTTTAGTTATGCCATTATTTTTTCTGTCAGGAGCATTGTTTCCCTTATCTGGTTTACCAACAGCATTAAGTGCAGTAGCATCAATTGATCTTTTGTCCTATGGAGTTGACGGCTTAAGAGGATCGCTTTTGGGAATTTCTCATTTCGGCTTGCACATTGACCTACTGGTTCTCACCATTACCACTCTTATTCTTTTTACTATCGGCAGCTACCTTTTCTCCAAAATTAAAATCTAAATTTCCAAGTTACTTAGTTGTCAATAAGCAAAAAGTCTTCTTTTCGAGGTTAATATAAATTAATAAATTTTAAAATTATTTAAAAGTGTAAAATCCTCGTATGAAAACAAAAATCGCACTATGTCAGTTAAATCCTTTGTCTGGAAAACCAGAAGTAAATTATCAGAAAATCGAAAAAGTGTTAAAAGATTATTCCAGGGAAAAGATTGCTTTGTTTATTTTTCCTGAGGATTTTTTGCATGGAATATTACGAGGCCATAATGAGATCTTGGAAGCCGGAAATCATTTTCGGGTTTGGGTTAAAAAGTTTTCCTCACTTGCAAAAAAATACAATGTCGATCTAATACCGGGATCTTTCCCGGTTTTAAGAAATGATAAATTATTCAATACTACAATTTATATAGATAAAAAGGGGCGAATCTTAAACGAATATTCAAAGACAAATCTATGGCTTTCCGAAAGAGACGAGTATAGTTCTAATACTATTCCTCCTCAATGTTTTCATAGTGTTCTTGGTAAAACTGCCCAAATTATTTGTTGGGACATAATGAATCATAAACTTTTCGAGGAAGTAGTAAAACAAGGAGCAGAATGGATAATTAATATTTCACTTTGGTCAACAAATCAAACCAGGGATTTAGCCAAAAGAAGGGGTAAAACCAAGAATAAATATGATATTTTAGTTAGAAAATCTGAGAGGCTCGATTCGATTATCGAAACGAGAAGTACAGAATATAATATTGGAATGATATTTTGCAACATAGGAGGAATTCATAACTATATAGCTCTTGATAAAAAGAATCAACAGGCACGATCCGCAGGTAGAACACAAATCATCACTCCATTAAACGGTATTAAGAAAATTGTTAGTAGTAGAAAGGAACAAATATTCATATGTAAGATCCCTGATATTAAAAGCTATCTCTCCGACCATGAAATCCTATATGGAAGAAGAGAAGATATTCAAAATGATTGTCCCCCAAATATGGTGATAGCTTCACTTTCCACATCGGATGTGGAAAATGTGGAAAATGCTATTAAAGGTACAATAATTTCTCCGAGGTTGGGATATTCTGTTTGAATAAACTTTCTAACATCTAAGCAAATTTGGTCCTCGTTTTTTATGCGTTGGGGAAATGCATTTGCTACGATTTCAACTTCAACTGCGCCAATCATGCCATTACCGAAAGTCTTAATTAACCTAATACTAATTTCGCCTGGAGTGAGTTTAATATTGTTACAAGTAAGTAGGTCGGCTAGATATATCTTTAATTTAGGAATTAAACCGTTAAGAGTTTTTTCTTCTGTTCTTTTGAGTAATAAATATTTGTCGTAGGCATACAAAAATTATATCATAAGATTTTGAAGATACACCTTAGTGATTGTTTTTTTACCGGTTTTTTTCTCAATTGCTTTTCTGGTATTTCCGGCAATGGTTCCACCTTCTCTGGCAACTTTCCTATTTTCGGGGAAATTTTTCGGCTCTCTTTTTTGAGAAATTTCTGTCGTGGCAGTCTCTGCCAGCATATTTAAAACTAATTCTAAATTTGTCATATTGTCCCTCAAGTTTTCCTTTTTAAGCCCTTTTAAATTCTTATACTATTTCGTGGTCAAACCCGCCCAGGCCAAAGTAATATCGTCAGTTAAAATCGCAAATTCATTATTACCCATTACGCCTCGTATTTCCCACTCATCTGTTAAAGCCTTTCTTATTTCAATACTTTTTAGGCGCTGGTTAACCCAATTTTTACCATAACCTTTACGGAGATAGGTTTGTAAGGCACGGTTAATCGCTAATTCCGGGTCGTGAGTTTCTTCGATCCGTTCATAACCTACGCGCGCCAGCCAAAGCTTAAACGGTTCGGCGTTAGGTGATGGAATTGACTGAATCAAACGAAGCATCATTTCGGTATCAGCAGTATCGGTGAGATAGTATTTGCCGTCTGGCGCCTGCATTTTCAGTTGGTTACATTTTGTAACCACCTCACTTCCTTCCTTGTTTAAACGATTTTTAAGCACCTTCCAATAATTTCTGGAGTCAGCGCTACCTGACAAAATACCGACCACGTCAACCACCGAGAAAAACCATTTTTCTTGTTCATTATCCCAATGACGCCGGATTCTTTTCCCCTCAAAAATGGCAATTTTGGTAGTTTTTTCCATATACTAACTATATTCTATATTTGAGCTGGTTTGCAAACATTCCTCTCTTCTTTTCGCCATCGGCAGTTATCTTTTCTCCAAAATTAAAATCTAGATTGGGACGAGATTGCTTCGCTTTGCTCGCAATGACAAATAATGAAGAAATCTGGTATATTAAGAAGAATGGGAATTTTTATTAACCTTTTTAATTTTATTCTTCACATTGACGTTCATTTGGCGGAAATATTTGCCAATTACGGCGTATTGGCTTATGGGATTTTGTTTTTAATTATTTTTTGTGAAACAGGATTAGTTTTGGTTCCGTTCTTGCCCGGAGATTCCTTAATTTTTGCCGCTGGGGCGATTACCGCTCTTGGTTCTTATAATATTATTTTTGTTTTTTTTCTTTTGTGGATGGCGGCTTTCTTGGGCGATAATACCAATTATTGGATCGGCCGGTTTATCGGTCAAAAACTAATTGATCACCCGAAAATTCCTATAAACCAGAAGCATGTTGATCAAACCCGGGAATTTTATAAAAAACACGGCGGAAAAACGATTTTCATGGCCAGATTTATCCCGATTGTTCGGACTTTTGCCCCATTTGTCGCCGGCATCGGCAAAATGCAATATAAAAAATTTATAACTTTCAGTATCAGTGGCAGTTTTACTTGGGTTGGTTTATTTGTATTTATGGGATATTTCTTCGGCAATATTCCTCAAATAAAACACAATTTCTCTTTAGCCATTATGGGAATTATCGTTATTTCGGTAATGCCGATAGTTATTGAATTTGTCAAAGCCAAGCTCAACAGGAGAAAAACAGAAGAAGAAATAGAAAAACAAGAGTATCGGTTACCAAAGTAATTGCTTCTTTTTTCTAATCGAATCGAACCTTCCCACTTGTCAAGTGGGAATAAGTGGGAATAATTACATCAGCGCTCTTCCCCGCTTTGGCTTAAACTTGGAAAATCGGCCTCGAAAGGAAAGACCTTGCAAATACGAGAAGGAACCGGAAGGATAAGAAGGATCAGAAGAATTAGAGGAAACTAGAGGATGTTAGAGGATTGTATTTTTGATATATACTAATAGTTGTGACTGCAAAAGGTAAAAAGAAAAATCATACTTCCCGTTTAAAAAAATTGGCCGTTGTCGCTTTGGCCGCTACAACTATCGGCGTAGGAGTGGCCGTTACCCAACTCCCCTACTTTGTCGGTGAAAAAGTGGTGACGGTTTTGGATGGCGATTCATTTAAAATTGAAAACGATCAAACGATTAGACTGGCGAGTTTGGATGCGCCGGAATTGGGAAACTGCTTTTCACAGGAAGCGTTCGACGCTTTGAAAAACAAAATATTAGGGAAAAGGGTTGTCTTGCGAGATTTAAAAACCGATATGTACGGCCGGATAATTGCGATGGTTTATCTTAACGGAAAAATAGTCAACGAATACATGATTAAAAATGGTTTTGCGGCTTCAACCCGCGAAGGTGGAATTGAAAATGAAGTAATAAAGGCGGCTAACGATTACGCGAGACAAAATAAAATCGGCATTTTTAGTCCTAAATGCTTTCAGATTGATCCGCCTAATCCCAAATGTTCTATTAAAGGGAATATTGATGACCGGACAAAGGAAAAAAAGTATCTCACTCCCGAATGTCCGGATTATTCAAAAACAATTATTGAAAAATTTATGGGGGAGGAGTGGTTTTGTAATATTGAGCAGGCAAAGAAAGCGGGATACAAAGAATCATCCTCGTGTACAAGAAAGATACCAAATACCTAATCATTTATTATGAAATCAAAAGCCATATTAATAGTTTTAATTTCAATAATCATCGTCATCGCTGGATCTCTAGTAATTTATAATTTTATTTTGCCAAAAACCTCCGGTATAAAGAATCCTTTTACCAAAACCATTACTCCCCATCATGAAGTTATCGGTTTCTTGCCTTATTGGCTCATCAGCAAGGCCCAAATTGATTATTCAAAATATATTACCAATCTTACCTACTTTAGTCTAACGATTGACAAAAACGGTAGCATTCAAAAATATACCAAGCCCGGACAAAGCGAGCCCGGATACCTCTCTTTAAAAAATGGAAAATTTGATCCTTACCTTGCCGGAAATCTTTCGATCGCGGTTTTCAGCGGGAATGACAAAGATATTAATGAAATGTTAAAAGACCCGGCTACTTCAGCGAACAATTTAACCAAAGATATCATCCCGATAATGCAGCAATATGGTTTTAAAGATTTAAATCTTGATATCGAGCAGGTTTCGGATGCTTCCCCCGCCGCCAGAATAAAATTTACGGAATTTGTCAAACAGGTTAGAGATAATATTGACAATTCTAAAGCCGGAACTTTAAGCATCGATATCAGCGCCAGCGCTTTTGTCAAAGATACTAATTTATCTGATCCAAAATCCCTGGCACTACTTGTTAATAAAGTTATTTTGATGGCTTATGATTATCATTTTATGGGTTCTTTTGTCACCGGTCCGGTTGCCCCCGGTCAAGGAGCAGGAATTGTTTCGGAATTTGACACCGAATCGGCGGTTGAGGCGGCTTTACAAATTATGCCTTCACAAAAATTAATCTTAGGAATTCCTTTATATGGTTATGAATGGGAAACAATCGGTAAGGTTCCCCGTTCGGCAACTATTCCCGGAACAAGTTTAATTATCAGCAATCAGAGGGCGGAAGACTTGCTTACCACTTGCGCTTCTTGCAGTGCCGAATTTGATCAGACCGACAAGGAAACACATATCATCTATCAAAATACAAACGAAACTTATCAGCAGGTTTTTTATCCGAATCGCCAATCAACTCAATACAAAGTTGATCTGGCAAAACAAAATTCTTTAGGAGGAATCGCAGTTTGGGCTTTAGGCTATGAAGGTAAAACTATTTTAGAACCCCTTTCCGCGTATCTTCATTGAAAGTATATATTTTCCCTGGAACAAGAGTAACCTCATGACTGACAAACCTCAAATCATTATACGCAACAACTGCTTTTCCTGATTTTAGTGTTAATATCACGACCGGCCTTTTCGGATCGAAAGAAACAATCAAATCACCATCAATTTCAACCAAAAAATTTTTGGCTCTTATCGAAACTGGAAAGTTACCAGTTTTTGTATATTCTCCTATCCCGCTGGTCTGGGAAAAAACCAAGTTGGCTGGCAATGTTTGAATAATTTCAATTTCGGTATTTTCGGAAAAATCGACTGAACCGGCATCCGGAAAGACTAAAGACAAACGACTGGCCTGACCGGTACTTAATTTCTCGCCCTGCTGAATTGCAATTGAAGAAGAAATTTTGGCCGACTCGGTGGCAGTTCTTGATTGCCAACTGATTTCCCCTGTCATATTGGTAATTTTCCCTTTAAGTGATTCCGAGGGAGCGTTTTCTAAAGAGAAGGAGGATTTGGGAAAAATAATATTGGCTGCGGGCGAAAGCAACGATTCCTGATTTGTGATTCTTGAAAGGAAAAAAATGACAACAAAAATGACAACAAAAATGGTTGGAATCAGAAACCAATATTTATAAAGTTTCATTTATAGATTCCCGCTTTCCCTTACAGGGTAAACGCGGGAATGACAGTCTGGATAGCATCAAGTAATTGGGAATAACCATCACCATTGATTGCGCTGATAAATTGCGGATTAAAGGAAGAAAAAAGTCTGGATAATTCCTCTTTATCAACTCCATTTGGTTTATCAATTTTGTTAAAAACATAGATTTGTTTTTTGTTATCAATTTTTAAATCGGCCAGCACTTTTTCAACCACCGCAATTTTATCCAGCAATTGCTGATCGGAAATATCAATTACCTGCAACAAGAGGTCAGCATTCAGGGTTTCCATTAGTGTTGATTTAAAAGCATTAATGGTTTCTGATGGTAAATTTTGGATAAAACCAATGGTGTCGGTAATAAAAACCGAACGGCCGATCTTTGGCAGATATATTTCCCCCACCCCGCTGTCTAAAGTAACAAAAAGAGTATCTTTAGTTAAATTATTTTTCTTGCTCATTAAATTAAACAAGGTGGTTTTTCCCGAATTGGTATAACCAATAATAGAAATCGTCGGAGTTTCGGTTTGGTTGCGGTTCTCCATTTGATGGAATTTACTGGTCGCCAATTTTTCCAACTGATTTTCAATATTTTTGATTTCGTGGCGCCAATGACGGCGCATAATTTCCGTATTGGTTTCTCCGGCCCCGCCATGAGTTCCGATGCCGCCTCCCTGCTGGGACATCATCTGCCCCATTCCATATAATTCCGGACCTTTGTGGCGGGTATCGACCAGTTTGATCTGCAGTTTTGCTTCCGCCGTTTGGGCATTTTTCCCAAAAATTTGTAAAATTAAATCTGTCCGGTCCCAAACTTGAATATCCGGCTTAAAATTTTGAAACAATTTTTTTAGATTGAAAAGTTGGCTTGACTTAAGATTGTCATTGACTACCACCGCGTCGATATCATTATCCAGGATCGTTTGGGCTAATTCACGGGCTTTACCTTTACCGATATAAGTCGTACTATCGGCCCGAGCGGCATTTTGGGTAACAACCAAACCAACAACTCCGCCAAAGGTTTGTATCAATGAAGTCGCCTCATTAAGATAGTCTTTGGTCTTTTGTTTATTCTCGTCCCACGGCACTAAAGAAATAACCATAAATTTGGGATTTTTAATTAGGGAAAGCATGAATTGATTATACTCTTAAGACACGAGATCAACGATACTTGATTTAGAAGCTAAAAGTCAACGGTTCGGAAAAATCAGAATATCTCCAAATTTGTAATACTACTAACGACGACCGTCTATTGTTGTATTACAAAAGTGTCTCTCTCCCCGGAGTTCCTCCTCCGCCAACTGGCGGAACGCCTCGTGGGGCAATTCTAGGCGGATCAAGTAAAATTTTTGCTTTCAGTTATAAGCGTTTTAAAAGCGGGTCTTCCCACCCAAAACACGTTTCTTTGTTTTTGACTGCTTCAAATTCTTTTATACACTCCGGGTTTGCTTTTGCAAATTCGATAAGAAGAGTTACTGCTTCTTCGATGAAACCTCCAACGGTTCCGTCAGAGTCATCAACGCCGCCGGTGATTAACTTACGGTCTAATCTCAATAATGTTTTAATTATTAGGTTAGCTGTTTGGCGGCCAGCGGGTAACGAAGAAAAAATGGAGGCTAAACGGTTACGGCCTTCGCTTAAACTGTCTTGATAGGCAAACCAAATTCTGGAAGGACCGGTATAAGCCTTTATGTAACGTATGGCGCCGGAGATTTCCGCTTTAGATAAATTGAATTGGTCCTGTGAGATGTTTCCGATTTTGCCGCTGAATTTAATCTCATTGTGTTGTGTTTTTTCTTCCGCAGTCAAAGGTTTTCCTTTTTTTAGCGCATAAATAGCTACCGCAATTATGTGTTTGCACAAAGTGTCGTTTTCGCCAAGATAACAAGTGCAGTTTCCGTCGCTATAACTTTTAGGGGAAACGATAACTTCGTAAAGATGTGTCCCTTGAACATCGGCTGTAAAAGTAAATCCGGTATCGCAAAAATTTTTTACTTTTCCGTTCTTATACAAAACTATTGCTTTCTCCCACGTCGCACGATCAATACCGTATTTAATTTTTTCTAAATCATATTGAGGAATCATTTTACTTACTGGCTGGCGGTTTACGAAAAATGTCGAACTTCATTTGATTAGCTCTCCGCCAGCTGGCGGATCGCTTGCTCCAGCGCGGCGCCCCCCGCCTGCTATCGTTTTGCGAAGCATTGCGGGCAGGCCACCCGCCGCGCCTCCGAAACTGTCGGCTCGAACATTCCGCTAAAAGTGGAAAAAACCTGCCCGCAATCGCTGAAGCAATAGCTTCCGCAGGCGGGGAAAAACGCAAACCTGCCTGTCGGCAGGCAGGAATTTTAAAGAACTTTTATGATTTCAGTTTAACATACTTGCGCTATCAAAATATGCTATACTTTTTCTTACAAATACATATGGAAAATAAAATTAACGTTGGCGATCAGAATACCCAGCAGATCGGGCAAAATCCAATAAACCAATCGCCCATCAACCCAGTTCCAAAAAAACCTAAGATAAATTATTGGATAATTTCAACTGTGATTCTGGTAATAATGTTGGTTATTGTTAGCATTTTTACTTTGAGTCTAAAAGGAAACAACAAATCGATGAATGATAAGACAGAACAAAAATTGAATCTCTCTGAAACTCCTACCCCGTCAGACTTATCTACTAACCCCAACTCTCAATCTCGAGACGATGAGGTATTTCTTGCAACTGCCGTCGATAGATTCAAATACAAAATAATATTATATGACCGAAATACCAAACAACTAAAAGAAAAGACTGTTGATTTTGCTACTACAGGACTTGATATAGGATTACTAATGTCGCGATTTACTGGAACTGGTGGTACAGAATCTGTTCATTACAATCCGAACACGGGAGAAATAATTTTAGTCGTTGGACCAATTTCAGGGGGAATAGCGGGATACAAGCCTCCAGAAGCTCTACCCGAACCAACTTTTTCCTATGCAGTATACAAAACCACATTTAATGATAAAGACAGTTTAACTCAATTATTTAGTTCAAAAGAACAAATACCCAACAACGTTATGTTCAATAATTCTAGCAACACTCTAATCTATGCGGTGAAAACATATCAGGGTGCTAAAATAGCAAGTGAAGATATTTTTGAGTTTGATCTAAAAAATAAATCAACAAGAAAAGTTACCTTAATCCAAACCTCAAGTGATAACAAAGAAATAGTGGAACTTTCAGACTTACGTATGTCTCAGCAAGGTAATAAGTTATATCAGCTTGTACTTTACGGAACCCAAGGATTTTGGACAAACCAAAGACTCGAATTAAAAATTGTTGATCTAAGCAGCGGAACTACCGAGACAAAGTTGGTTACTGCCGGAGACGATGTCGTATTTTCAATAACAGGTCTTTCTCAAGATGCCTCAAGGGTCGTTTTTTATACCTCAGTAAACAATGAAAGGAAGTTACAATTAAAGAGTCTATCAAATAATACATTGATTCCTATATCTCCAAGCGAGGATATCAAAAACCTAAATCTCTTTATTTCAGGTAGCAAAAATCAGGTTTTATACGGAACAGATAGCGGCTGGATTTTTTTTGATGCAGATACGAAAAGATCTCAAAAAACAACAATAACAAGGCCGTTTATTTGGTCACCCTCAAATGACTACATTGTCGGTACTCAAGGAGAAAAAATTGTTATTTATGATACTCAAAGACTAACAACAATCGATCTAGGACTTAATTTAAGCCAAACTGAAATAAATTCCATAGAAGTAGCTCAGTGGAAATAATTTGCTCGGCAAATCCGAGCAAAAATCGCGCGCGCAAAAAATAGTTGCCATGATTTATCTATCATGGCAAAAACTGTCGGCTCGAACTTCTTTTTAAAGGATCGACGGTTGTCCGCAAGTTTCAAAAAAGGCGGATTTGACGCGCTTTCTGCGGAGCACTTCGACTCCGCTCAGTGTAAAGCGGGCGCGGAAAGCGCTACCTCCCAACCTCTTTCTTCTCTTTACTGGCTACCAATTAACGATTCTCACTGTAGCCTCAGTATCCAGAAAAATATTCTTCCTGTTTATAAGTATTTTGTCTTACGTCTAGGTTAAATAGTGGATATTAATCTTCTCCTGAACAGTCCTTGGGGCAATTTGCATTTTATTATCAGCTTTGATTTAATGTTATAAAGAGGTAATATATAAAGATAAAAAGGATTTTAGCTCTATTTTTGGTAATAATATTTAGTTTTTTTGTAGTTAATCCTATTATCGCCGAAGATAAAAATATTCAAGATTCTGGTTTTGCCAGAATGATTCCCAAGCTTCCCAAAACCCCCAATGACCCCGAGCTTTTAAATAATTTTGTTTATCCTTCCTGGGGACCGGTTTGTCAAAGATATACCTATACCGTTACTTATAAAGATAAAGAAGGCCGTAAACCGGAGTATATGAGAATTATTTTTAACGGCAAATCGATTGAGATGGAACCCGCCTTCGATAAATCTACGGCGGGCGAGGAAAGTTATAAAAATGGTGTCCGTTACGAATATAAATTTGTCCCCAATAAACTTGGTTCAAATTTTTATTATTTTGAAGCTTCAAATGGTTTAGGGAAAGCGCGTGCCGCAATAATTGATTCTCCTGATAACGGACCAGTTCTTTTTGACAGCGCCTTTGATAAAAATGAGATTGCTGTCGTGGACAGTAAAACAGGCCAAAAAGTATTAAATTTTCAAACTAAAGAAGAATGGGTAGGTGGGATTGCTTTATCTGATGACGGAAAATATTTAGCAGCTAAAACGTCTAATCATATTTATTTATTTGATACTCAAAAACCAGATAAACCCTTGTGGAAATTTCAGAATGGAAGCGAGGTAGGCGGAGATGTAAAAGGGGGTGTGGCAATTTCCGGTGACGGCGGTAAAATTTTTGCCCTCATAGGTTCTATCGCAGTGCTATTTGATAAAAATTCCAATAATCCTCTTTGGAAAACAGAAGTGGGGAATGGTTATAATGTTGCAATTTCTAAAGACGGAAGGTATACGGCGGTCGGTTTAGCAGGTAGCGAGGAAAATGAAAATTCCAATTTACTGATTTTATGGAGCGCAGAAAGCGAAAAACCATTATGGAAATACCACTCTTCCGGTAATTTCCATGATGTGTCACTTTCTTCTGACGGGAGTTATATCGGCGCTTCAACCGGCTGTCCGGACAGAAAAGCGTATATTTTCAGTAAAGATTCTAATAACCCAATTTTTAAAAGCGATCAATTAACCCGCGATTCACCGGTTCACCGTGGAAAAATTTCCGCTGATGGGAATTATCTGGCCGTAGGTTCGGAATCGGATGCAGGTGCAATATTTTTGTTTAAAAAAGGTGAGCAGCAACCAGTTTGGAAATTCCCAACGCAAAATGGCAGTTCTGTAAGAGCCTTAAATTTCACACCTGATGGAAAATTTATAGGGGCGGCAACCTTTGGTGGACAAACATATATTTTTGAAAGCGAGTCAAGCCAGCCGATTGCTTCTTGGACAGTAGACGGAGCTTTGGGCGGAGTTGATATTGCCGATGACGGAACTTTTATAGCAACGGGTGGTACAGACAAGAAACTTCATATTTTTGAAAAAGGAAAAACTTCAGGAGTAGAAATTCCTTTTAATGAATATGTTGAGGAAATTGATATTTCGGCAAACGGAAAATATATTGCCGCCGGAACAGGGGGATCTGTTTATTTTTTTGAAAGTTTTAATAAAGATCAAAATAAAATATTTTCTTGCACCACAGTTATTGAGCCTAAACCGCTTACTGAAGCGATGGGAGGAAATAATGGACAAGCGCAGCAGGTGAGTTCAGCAGGAAAATCTCTTATTAAAAATACTCAAATAAAACTCCCGGGGATGCTGTTTGGTTTTGGTTTTCTGGGCTCTATGCTATTGCTTGGAATTTTTACAGCAATTAGAAAATTAAAGTTCCTTGAGAAACAAAAAAAGATTCTCATGCAGTTTAATCTTTCCAAACTGTCCTTTTTGAAGCTGACCGGTAAAAAAGTTATGATTTTCCTTTTAATATTAACGATTCTATTTTTATTTCTTACAATAACGGCGGTTTTAGTTAATAAGAATCCTAGTGCGGTATTATTAAAAAAGGACGAACAAAACTTGCCTTCCGATAAACAAGGAAGTGGCGTCTGCGGTAATAATCTGTGTGAACCGGGGTTGGGAGAAACAAAAGAAAGCTGTCCGAAAGATTGTTCAGAAGGAAATTAAAATAATGCAAAAGAAATATTGGTTAATAATCACCGGAATAGTTATTCTTTCAATCTTCGTAGTTCTTCCTTTTTTTCGGCCAAAGCAAATCTCTGATTCGGTTGACAATAATCCAGCCAGCCAAATTTGCCAAAAAATTAATCAGGATGGCGTTAGGTATTTATGCCTGGCGCTAGTAAATAAAGATGAAAAATATTGTCAGAATTTAGACAGCAACCCTAAAAATATCTGTTTGGCTGCCTCCAAAGAAGATAATTCTTTTTGCCATAATTTTTCCCGGGGCAACCGCCAATATTGTTATCAGAATTTAATCGATATTTCCGGAAACTCAACTTTTTGCGATAAATTAGATAGTCCCCAAGAAATTAGTACATGCTATGTCCACTTTATCAGTACAAATTACTATATTTCAAACCTAAGGGTTATCAATAAGTCAATGTGCGATAAAGTTATGAAAAACCAACCTGAGCATCAGTTATGTCTGGCAATGGTAACTCAAAGTACGACTCCTTGTAGTTCGGATCGTGTCGATTGTCGGGCTCTGATTACAAAAGACTTAACACTATGTTCTAAATCCGCTTCAAAAATAGATGAGGACGAATGTTACCATAATTTAGCAATGTTGAAAAAAGACAGTTCTATTTGTGAAAGAATCGGCAGTACCGAAACTAAGGACGATTGTTATCGTGACTATAGCCGTTTGAGTCGGGATCAAACATTTTGTGATCGAATCTTAAACTCAAATCAAAAAGATCAGTGTTTGACAAATATCGCAGTTAATATTTCTAACAGGTAGCATTAAAATTAAATTAACAAGATTTTGGGGTGATGAGAAATTAATATTAATGGGAAATAAAAACCGAAAAAGAGATTATATACATAACAAATATCGAGGAGTTTACAAAAACAGCGTTTGTGAATCAAATGTAGGTGAAACAAAAACAAATTGTCCTAAAGATTGTTCAGGAGGAAATTAAAAGATGAAAAAAGTAGTTTTATCTGTCATATTATTATTTTTCCTTTTTCACCCCTCTTCTGTTTTTACTGCTGAGTCAAAATTGATTGAAGGAGGAGCGAATCCTAATCTAGTACTGCCGGGTGATCCTGTAACTTTTTTTACTATTTATGAAGATCCGCAAGGTAAACCGCCTGTTTATGTAAAACTAGTCATGAGAGATAAACCTTTTGATATGAAAAAGGTGAGTGGTGATTTTACAACAGGGGCAAGATATGAATATCAATGGATTCCTAAAGA
>Ga0210017_1001675_pt1 | contig 19238 bp, 17 predicted proteins | sample CryGeyCG2014_020_FD_183966 | JGI IMG/M metagenome (GOLD analysis project Ga0210017, IMG submission 183966) | Groundwater microbial communities from aquifer - Crystal Geyser CG08_land_8/20/14_0.20 (SPAdes) (version 2) | ecosystem: Environmental > Aquatic > Deep subsurface > Groundwater | place... | reverse complement strand
TACCAAGGCGAACCTTTCTCAGATACCGGATAACTACATCCGCAAGCAAACCCTAGTTAACTGCGAGCGTTTTATTACTCCAGAGTTAAAAGACAAAGAGTCACTCATCTTAAACGCTGATGAGCGGCTGAAACAAATGGAGTATGAGGTTTTTTGCGAGGTGCGCTCAAAAATTGCAGAATCCACTGCCGAGCTGCAGGCGCTGGCGCATGTTTTGGCGGAAATTGATGTGCTTTTGTCGCTGGCTAATGTGGCGGTGGAAAATCATTATGTGAAACCAACGATATTCGAAAATTCGGACATTCGAATATTTGATAGTCGTCATCCTGTGATTGAGAAAACTCTTGGCGAATATAACTTTGTCCCGAACAATGTGGTGATGAATGATGAAAAGAGCCGGTTCTTGTTGATCACTGGACCGAATATGGGAGGGAAATCAACTTATATGCGTCAGGTAGCGTTAACTTCCTTAATGGCGCAGATTGGTTCTTTTGTTTCTGCCAAAGAAGCAGAGCTTTGTTTAGTAGACAGGATTTTTACGCGTATTGGGGCGATGGATGATATCTTTTCCGGCCAGTCAACTTTTATGATGGAGATGACCGAGACTGCTAATATTGTTAACAACGCGACTGACAAGAGTTTAATTATCTTGGATGAGATAGGGCGGGGGACAGCAACTTTTGACGGGATGTCGATTGCCGCGGCTGTGGCTGAATATATCCACGTTAAAATTAAGGCCAAAACTTTATTTGCTACGCACTATCACGAGATTACCCAGTTGGCGGATAAACATCCTGGGATGAAAAATTTAAATGTCGCGGTGAAAAGCGAAGGTGACCATGTAATATTTTTGCATCGGATAGTTGAGGGGCCAGCTGACCGCTCTTACGGTATTCAAGTGGCCAAACTGGCTGGCTTACCGATTGAAGTAGTTGAGCGAGCCAAAAAAGTTTATGCTAATTTGGAAATGGTAGAGAATGGACTTGGGGATGGGGAAAGGAAGAGGAAGAGGAAGAGGAAGAGGGAGGCAGGGGATGGAGAGCTTCAGGTTAGTTTGTTTTGACTTCTATGATATAATTTAAAAAAATCAGGAGGTAGCGTTGTGAAAATATTTCTAATTGCATTTTTTGGTATGGTTGTTTTGATGGGGACAAGCTTTGCCCTCCAGCCAAAAATCGTTGGCGGGGTGCGGGATGGCTTAGCTGCCGGGATTATGGTTGACCACCAGCTCGGGAAAAATTATGGAATGCGGATGGGGATTGAAGCCACCACTGGCAGACAACCCTTGATCCTTTTTCTTGGCGGTAAATTTTACTTAAGCAACTTAGCTTACAATACCCCTTTTTCTTTGGGGCTTCATGTTGTCAGCTATATGGGTTCTAGTAGTAATAATTCTATTGGTTTTGGCATTTCCGGCATTATCAACAATGCCTTTGGAGTTAAACCAATGTTTGTGGAGCTGGGGGTGGATGTGGTCAGTACTGCTAGGGGTGTGGTGCAACTGGGGTATAAGTTATACTGATTATGGTCAAAGTTGATGCTTTTTAAGCAGATTTCTGCTAGTCTGGTCAACACAAGCCAGAGAAAGTCTTTCTTCTGGCTCCTTTATTGTCATTGTTTCAAAGAAAAAAAAGAGATCTTCACCTAAGGCTTGGTCTCCTACTGCCTCAATAAATTTTTTTTGAGTGAGGGGGGGGGTAAACGATATACCCCTAGCCCTCTTTGCTATGGCAAAGGAATTGGGATTGCCAATCACCGTCCCTTTAGGGATGAAAAAAGGTCGTCTTTTGCAAATAAGCATTGCTAGCATCATGCCTAACGCGTAAACATCGACTTTGGGAGTTGGTTTCTCGCCACGAGTGCTTTCAGGGGATAAGAAAGCAATTGTGCCAATGGCTTTTCTCATGCCTAAAGTTGTGAAAGCCCTTGCTACCATACTTGTTCCAAAATCAATTGGTAAAACTCGAAAGCCACCATTGTCTAGTTGTTCTAACATAATATTCTTAAAAGAAAGGTCCCCGTGTGTATCACCATGTTCAATTAACTTTATAGCGATTTGAGACAAAAGGTTTAACACAAAGGTGGGGGTGATTTTCTCTGGTGATTTCAGGGAGAACTCTTCTAGAGTAGGGCCATTGATCGGTTTTAAGACCAGCACACCAGGCGAAAGAAAACCAAGGACGTCCTCCCAAAATTCTCTGACCCCAGATCGACGTCTCGTCACTATCTCTGCCAACAACCTACCGATCCTTCCTGGTCGTGAGACCTTAAGTATGACCTCATCGCCTTGAGGGTCTTTGGCTCGATAAATTATTCCGTCTCCACCTTCGCCCACCTTCTTAAGAATTGTGTAGCCATTAATTATTTGGCCAGGTGTAAGCTCGGGCGGCCGAGCTGCTGGTGCCAACGACTCTGCTATAATTACTCGAGCTAGTTCACCGGTGTTTGGCCACTTGGGAGGTGAGTTTGGTGCTCTTTGGGCAGGAGGCATCCCCCTTAGTGTGCCTGTTCCACTCCGGCGTTTTGGCTTTGCACTTTCTGCTAGTTTGGCAGATCGTCCACTAGGTGATCCTGTTATTGTTGCCGTGCCAACTTTTGTAGACATATAATCTCCAGCCTTGTTTTCTGAAAAACATTATTGATTATTCTCCATGTCAAATATCTTGAGCTGGTGGTTTTCTCCTAATCATTTGTCAGCACCTTTTCCAGGAAATTTCAGGTTGCAGAAAAAAAGATATTGTAATGCACCCAGAAATTGTTGGTGGGGTGTGGGATAGTTTAGTCGCTGGTGGTGGATGTCGTAAGCACAGCCAGGGGAGTGGTTCAGTTGGGGTATAATATTTACTAAGCTTTTTTTAGTATTTCCTGCCAACTAGAGACGCGGATAATGTTGTTTGGCTTAACTGGCTGGCGATTCCAGGGTTGATCAAAAAGAAAGACCTTGTCGCAATGATTCGCCAGCACTAGTGCCTCTTCAAGATTATCCTCAATAAAAAGTTGGCAATTTTTTACCTTAGTGTATTTGGTGGTCTCTTTAGCATGATGAAGCTTGTGATAAGGGATATCATGTTCTTTAAGCCACTTTTTTGTTTGTCGACCAAAGATAATCGTTCGGCTAGTGACCAGCGAGATATTATGCTTTTGGTACCACTCTCTAATGACTGGGGCAGCCCCATTGATCAGTGGGATAGTTGTCATTACTTTTTGGCGCCAGGCCCTGGCAAAATAGCGCCACATTAAAAGTTTACGCCACCGCATGATCTCAACGACCTCAAAAGGGGTATGCTCCTTCCCCATAAAGTTATGAAAAAATGAGGAGAGGTCCGTGTAGGTGTCAGCGATCACATTATCTATGTCAATCCCAATATTCATATATTTAATTGTAGCATTTTGGGGCTGTATGGTAAAATAAGAGCAATTATGAAAGTCTTACTTGCTGGCTACAATCTTGATACTGATGTTATTAATGAGCTCAAAAGCCAAAATAGTCAAAGACAAGATGTTACCCCCGAGACCCTCTCTGCCTCTTATGCCAGAATCTCTCGTGATCCCAGGCCGATTGATGAACTGCGCAAGGTGGCCCGCAGCGAGGTTGAAAAGGCCCGTAAATCAAATTCAGCTATTATTTTTAAAATGGGTCACCACTCAATTGCTGAGCATGCAATCTTTAACTTTGATCTAATTGGCATTTCTCGTTTAGCCTTGGAAGAAGTTGAAAAATTTAGACTTTGTTCCTATACAGAAAAATCTCAGCGCTATCAAAAACTTGAGGACGATTTTCTGGTTCCTGACGAGATAAAGGGTGAGGGGGAAGGTGTGAGCTGTGAGGGGGACTTCGTTGAGCTGATAAAAAAGCAAAATAAGTTTTATCATCAGATGATTGAGGCTGGGGTTGAGCCAGAGGATGCTCGTTATGGGACGTCGCTCGCGACCTTGGGGCAGGTAGGCTTAACAGTTAATGCCCGCAATTTAGAGTTTATGCTCCGCCGCTTTGCTTCTTCCTCACTGGCTGAGGTTTGGGAACTAGGCCAGCAAATGTATAAGCTGATCCATGAAATTGCGCCATCAATTATCCTGTTTACTCAAGCTAATGATTATGATCAGAAAACTTATAGGGAAATTAAAGGGGCTAGGGACTGGGGGCTAGGGACTGGGGAGATTAAATTAGATGTCAGCTTAGTAGATTATACACCAGAAGGGGACGCCAAAATTTCGGCTGCGCTGCTTCATTGTTCGAGTAATCTTTCTTATCAGGAAAGTTTAGCGAAAGCCAAGTCAATGTCTGATGAAGAAAAGAAAAATTTCATCAAAACCTGCTTTCAGTATGCCGAGTTTTATGACCGGCCGCCACGCGAATTTGAGTATGCTGACCTAACTTATGAGCTGATTATTTCCGCCGCTTGTTTTGCGCAGCTTAAGCGTCATCGCATGGCCACCTTAACTGTCCAGCCGTACGACCCAAAACTTGGGGTGATGATTCCGCCGGGGATAAAAAAGGCTGGCCTTGAGAGTGAATTCAACGAGATCATAAACATCACCAACCAGATTTTTGAGAAAGTTAATAACGTCACCCTGCTGGGAGCCCAGTATTTACTGACTAATGCGCACAGGCGTAGGGTTCTCTTTAAAACCAATGTTAGGGAGCTATATCATGTTTCCCGCTTGCGCGAAGACCAGCATGCTCAATGGGATATTCAAATCATCACTTCAAAAATGTGTGAGTTAGCCAAGCAGGTCATGCCTTATACAACCATGTTTGTTGGTGGTAAGGATGTCTATCCAGCTCTTTTTGAAAAGCAATTTGGTAGAAAACCAAAGGTTTTGCCTCAATATTGAGAGGGGGGATAATAATGATAAAAAGACTTCTGTTGCTAGTGATCTTTGCTTTGCTTTTCACAAGCCAAGTTTTTGCCCTTTACCTTCAAGCTGATAAGACAGTTACTTTACCTAAGGATGTGGTCATTACTGATAATCTTTTAGCGATTGGCGAAAGCGTAGTGATTAACGGGACCGTAACCGGTGATCTCTTGGCTTTTGGTGATCGGGTGGTGATTAATGGGGTGGTCAATGGAAGTATTATTACCCTGGCAGAACAAGTTGAGATTAATGGAGTGGCCAAACTTGATCTATACGCAGCTGGGAAGAATCTTCTCGTTTCAAAGGATGCCCGGGTTGGCAAAGACGCTTTTCTAGGAGGCGAAACTCTTAGGGTAGCGGGGACAATTTATCGAACCTTAAAAGTTGCTGGAAAATCAGTTCGGTTTTTAGCCACGGCCAAGATTAAAGGGGATGTTGATTATGTTGCAGATACGATTGTGCCTCCTGCGGCAGGGGCGGTTTTGGGCCAGCTTTCTTCCCATGAATTTCCTAAGTTTGAAGAGTTAAAAGCTCAACTGGCAAAAGTGCAAAGGCAAGCCGTTGCTGTGCGTGAAGTCATCTCGATTTTGGCGATAACTTTGGTTGCCTTGCTCGTCATTCTTTTTGTGCCCAATCAAGTAAGGTTAGTTAATACCCAGATGGTTTCGCATTTTTGGTTAAGCCTTTTGTGGGGATTTTTATCTTTGATCATTATTCCGTTTGTGGCAATATTATTGATGTTAACGGTGATTGGCCTACCGCTTGCTTTATTGTTATTGTTTGCTTTTGGTTTTGGCCTATATATTAGTGTGGTTTTTGCCAGCGTGGTCATTGGCCGCTTAATTCTTGATAAGCTCCTGCAGCGAGAGTTTTCGCTTTTTTGGGCCTTTGTGCTTGGTTTCATCATTATTAAATTAGTTATTTTTGTCCCCTTGGTTGGTTGGCTGGCTCGCCTGGTCCTTTTCTTGTGGGCCTTTGGGGCCTTGGTTGAAACTAGGTTCAAAGCGTATCACGAGGCCAGGACTGCTGGGATTTTGTGAGGCTATTAAAAAGAGCCATCATCTCAGTTGTTTTGTTGGATAATTTCTTAACTAATTTGCTCAAGAAATTATTTTTCCCCAGTCATTGGAAGCTAGCTGGTCAATGCCGACAGTGTGGGGTTTGTTGTCAGGAAATTTTGCTTAAGATGACAGAGCGCCAGATCTCCAGTAAATTTTTCACTAATTTAGCGATCAGATGGATTAGTTGGCTATTTGATTTTGTCCTTTTACGGGTTGATTATGAGTATAATTACCTGGTTTTTACCTGTCAACATCGCTGCAATGAGGGAAGATGTGGTAACTACTTTTGGCGGCCCAGCATTTGCCGCAACTATCCTTTGGTTGATTATTTTGAAGAACCAAAACTTTTGCCAGGGTGCGGGTTCTATGCGGTCAAGCGAGCGGGTTGAGTTTGTTACTAGGTTAGAGGTATAATTTGTCTACTATGAAGATTAGACTAGTGGTTGGTTTTTGCCTCTTTCTTTTTGCAGGGTGGTACCTTCTCTCTGCTTCCGGCTGCACGACAAATATTAATAATTCTGGTGACATTATTCTTAACTCTGGTTCAACCACTGCCAGCACAATTTCCAGTACTACGACACTACTTCCCCCCGGTACCACGACAACAACTACCACCATCGCAGCTGAGCCAACCACAACCACCACTACAACATCCACCACTACGACTCTCCCTTCCCCCAGCACTACGAGTACAACGACTACCAATGCAGCTGGAACAACAACAACAACGACAATGACCACGACCACCTTGGCTGGGGCAACGACTACCAGCACAACTTCCAGTACTACGACAACAACTACCACCACCACGTTACCAGGAGTGACAACTACAAGTGCTGGCGCAACTACAACCGTTGCTGAGATAATTACTACCACCACTCACGCTGTAGTTACAACAACAACTGTGGCAACAACTACGACTAGCACGACAACTCCCACTACTACCTTAACTACTACCACCTTAGCCGGTGGCTTGAACATCAATCCACCTGCTGGCTCAAGGGTAAAGCTAATTTTTATTCACCACTCCTGCGGCGAAAATTGGCTAGAAGATACTGGGGCTGGGTTTGATTGGGCTGGTGGTTTGGGGGCAGCTCTTGAGGATAATAATTATTTTGTTTCAGATACTTATTATGATTGGGGGCCTGATAGTATTGGCAGCAGTACTGATACAACAGATTGGCCGACTTGGTTTGATCTGGGAAATGAAACTTATTTTGATGCGGTTTGTGCCGAGAGCGGCCAAAACTCGACCTATTATAATTTTGAGAGGCATGCCAGTAACCCTGGTGGCGAAAATCAGATTATCATGTTTAAGTCGTGTTATCCCAATAGTGAGGTTGAAGGGAGTATTGATGATGAGCAAGCGATCTATAATAGTTTGCTCCCATTTTTTAGTGCTCACCCAGAAAAACTTTTTGTCTTTATTACTCCCCCTGGAAAAACTCATGTCTTAAGTTATGTTAATACTCGTACTTTGTGTAACTGGTTAGTAGCTAGTGATGGTTGGCTGAGTGGTTATACTGCTTCAGATGGTAGTTTCAATGTGGCTGTCTTTGACTTTTATTGTGTCCTTTCAGAGACAACTTCCCATCACACAATTGAGGGGGCAAGTATTATCCATGAGTATGCAGGTGGGTATGATGGGACATCGCCTTATCATGATGATGAGACAGAAGATGCCAAGCATCCCAACGGTGATGGGAATACTAAGGCGACCACTGAATTTATTCCTTTATTAAATTATTTTTACCATCGTTGGCAGGACAGTAAATAGAGGAGTTAAGCATGTCAAATAAGTTCAAATTTTTTGTTTTAGGATCTGTGGCCTTTTGTGTTTTTGGGTTACTTGTTTCACTTTTTGGTTGTGGCTCTTCTTCAACAACAGCTGAGACAACTAGTACTACCACAACGACTGCGGCCGGGGCGACAACAACAACCAGCACAACTGCAACTACAGCGGCAGGAGCGACAACCACAACTAGCACAACTGTGGCTGATGCGACTACTACGACAATCAGTGGCCTAACTGCAGCCCCAGCCTCGGTGGTTAAACTTTGTTTTATCCATCATTCAGTTGGCGGTAACTGGCTGATGAACAACGCGGATTATGTTGAGGCTGGCGGTGATTTGGGGACAGCTTTGAACGCTAATAATTATTACGTTACAGAAACTGATTATACTTGGGAAGCCGAATCTGGAGATTTTCTTGGTTATACAACAGATTTTGGTTTTTGGACAACCTGGTTTACTGATGCCAAGATGCCGTATGTTTACGCTAATGACGCTAATTATTATTATACTAATACCATTGCCAGTGCTGATGCCAGCGCGGAAAACGAGATCATTGTGTTTAAGTCTTGTTTTCCCAATAGTAATCTCTTTGGTCCTGCAACAGCTGGCGCGGCAACTGGGACGGCCAATCCTATTGAGGGCATAAACGCTGGCGACGATGCTGACCAATCAACTTACTACAATGTGGCCAATGCCAAGTGGGTTTACAATCAAATCTTGCAGTATTGCAGCAACCACACTGATAAACTATTTGTGGTTATCACTTCTCCGCCTCGCACTTCAACTCATTATGTTGGTTCAAATGCTGCTAATGCCAGGGCTTTTAATAATTGGCTAGTTAATGATTGGCTAAGCAGTTATTCGGGTAACAACGTGGTTGTTTTTGACTTTTATAATGTTTTGACTGATCTAGATAATCACCATCGCTATTATGGCGGGGCAGTGCAGCATGTTACAGCCGCCGGTAGCCTTAATACAGCGCATTATCCAATAGCGACTGATGGGAGTGATGACCATCCCAATGTTGCCGGCAACCATAGAGCGACGACGGAATTCGTCCCACTTTTGAATTATTATTACAATACCTGGAAAGGGTTAATATAGTTAAGCCAACGCTTATGTTATAATTGTTTTTGATGGATAAATTGCAACTGCTTTTATGTTTCCATTGCCATCAACCGCTGGGCAATTTTGATTGGGTCTTTGAGGAATCTTATCAACGTTCCTATCAACCGCTGCTCCAAACAATTAGTCAGCACCCGCGCCTTAAATTTAGCCTGCATTATAGCGGGCTGCTCTATGATTGGCTTGCCAGCCACCAGCCAGACTATCTTGCACTATTAAAAAAATTGGTCAAGCGCGGCCAGATTGAACTTTTGTCTGGCGGTTATTACGAACCAGATTTTTCCTTGATCCCTTTTGAGGATAAAATTGGCCAACTTGAGCTGCTGAACAATTTTATTAAGCAAAATTTTGGGCGACCACCGCTGGGGGCCATTTTGCCTGGCCGGGCCTGTGAAGCCCAGTTGCCTAAGATTTTCAAAAAGCTGGCGCTTGAGTACACTTTAATTGATGAGGACTATTTTCCTCAATCAAGTTTTTTAGCTCCAGCTAGGCCCAGTTTTTTTACCACAGAGTGGGAGGGTGAAACACTTTTTGTCTTTCCGATCAAACGCCAATTAAGTGAAAGCCTTGGACATCAAGCTCCTGAAGAATTGATAGCCAGTCTAAAAAGAATCAACCAGGCGCAACCAGGCAGCCTAATTGTTTTAGTTACTGACGCGGAAAAATATAATAGCCCAGATTATTTAACAGCACTTTTTAGCTTATTTGCGGCCAACACTGCCTGGCTTGACCTGACAACTTTTTCTCTTTTATTAGAGGAGCCTTCTCCTTTTGGGTTGGTTTATCTACCGCTAGACCCTAAGTCCCACAATTTTTTAATGGGTTGTCCAGCAGCCAATAATCTGCACAAAAAGATGCTGGAAGTAAGTTCACAGCTAAAAACAGCGGCTGCGGCCAAAAGCTTGTTTGGCAAGCACGAGAGGGAGCAAGAGATTTCAAAAGCGCGTTGCCATCTGTATCAGGGACAAGGCGGGACTGCCTACGGAAAAGGGATACATCATAATCATTTACGCCAGGCAGCTTATGAGCAGTTGATCTTAGCTGGTCTTGAGCTTGATAAGATCAAGCATGGCAATCGACCCTTTGTTGAGCTGACTGTTTCTGATCTGGACAAAGATGGTCAGGCTGAGGTTGTCTTGGCCAATAATGTTTTAAGCCTTTACTTGTCACCAAAAACAGGGGCTTGCTTTGAACTTGACTATAAACCCAAAGCCGTCAACTTGCTTTCAACCCTAACGCTTGATCCGGCGCCCAAGTCTGTCTGTAGTTTTGTTGACCAGCTTTTGCCTGATGATGGAAGGCCTTACGCTTTTTTGCCGAATAGAAAAACCGGAGAAGTTGGCTTGCGGCTAGAAAAAACCGGCCAGGTTAATGGACAGCAAATTAAATTGCAAAAATCGCTCACACTTTTGGCTAATCAGTCTATTGTTGCGATTGAATATGAGCTGTCAGGAGAGCTGGACGGACTTTCGTTGGGGATTGAATTTAATTTTAACCTAAAATTTGTTGAGCCCCTACCAGTTGTGAAGTTGGTTGACGAAGCCGAAGGCTTTACTGTATTATTAGAGCTAAATCAGGTTGCAGCTTTGACAACCTATCCAGTTGAAACAGTGGCTCATGATGGTGCTAAAATTTATCAGGGTGTGAAATTGCTTTTTTGTTGGCAGTTAGCAGGCACGCATTGGCCGCTAAAAATAAATTTAAGAATTGAATGAGGGGGAGATAAAATGCCAGAATTAAGAAAAGAGCCGATATCAGAACGTTGGGTCGTGATTGCTACAGAAAGGGGAAACCGTCCTTCTGATTTTAAGTTTCCCGCTGTTAGTGAAGAGGCTGGGCTGGGTGGGGCAAATTGTCCGTTTTGTGGTGGCAACGAAGGGAAGACCCCGCCAGAAATTACAGCTTGGCGTACTCCCGGGACAGCGCCCAATACACCAGGCTGGGATGTTAGGATTGTCAACAACTTATTCCCGGCTTTGACCAAGGAAGGGGATATCAATCGTACAGGTAAAGGTGTTTTTGATATGATGAGTGGGGTGGGGGCTCACGAAGTGATCATAGAAACACTCCAACACACCTTAAATATTCCAGACATGCCTGAGGAACATATTGAAAAAATTCTTTGGGCTTATAAGCAGCGGATTGTTGAGCTGGGCAAGGACACACGGTTCCGTTATGTTTTAGTCTTTAAAAATTATGGTAAGGTCGCTGGTGCTTCTTTAACTCACCCTCATTCTCAGCTAATTGCTACCCCCATTACCCCTCGTTACGTCAAGATGGAGCTTAAAAACTCCCGTGAATATTATTTAGAGAAAGAGCGCTGTATTTTTTGTGACATTATCCGTCAAGAGCTGGGGTCTGGCGAGCGCATTGTTTTTGAAAATGAATTTTTTGTGGCGATTGCTCCGTTTGCCTCGCGTTTCCCATTTGAAACTTGGATCCTGCCACGGCGGCATGAATATGGTTTTCAAGTCATGCCAGATGAAGAACGCTTTCTCTTGGCTCGTTGTTTAAAGGATGTTTTGTCCCGTTTGAAAACTTGTTTAAATGATCCGCCGTACAATATGGTCCTGCATACCTCGCCTAACCCGATTGCCCGGCCTGGCAAGCCTGATTATTGGGGGACATTGCAGTATGATTTCCACTGGCATATTGAGTTAATTCCTCGTTTAACCAAGATGGCTGGCTTTGAATGGGGGTCAGGTTTGTATATTAACCCGGTTGCCCCGGAAAAAGCTGCCAAGTTTTTGCGAGAGACAAAAGTTTAGCTGAAATTTTCTCGGTTTCTTGACGATATATATACATGAGAAGCCCTACGATTAGAGGTTCATCTTGATCTTGTGTTCTGACTTTTCGGCTGGTAACCAAAATAGTTCCTCAAAACCCTTTGTTTTCAGCGTCAAAAGCTATTCCTCAGATTTTTCCTCCAGTTACTTTAGGGATTGAGCGGGTAGATCTAGGCAGGTCTCCACTCAGGCAGCAGTTGTTGGCGATGGTGAAGGACAATGACGTGCTTGCTGTCTTAATCCTTAAAGATTCGGCCGCCGCCGATGATGAGGTTAAAGAAGTACTCCTTAGTATGGCTCGACAAGATGGGCATCCGTGCCGCTTTATAGCAGCTTATGCCCTTCGAAGGGGTTGATGGTCTGACTATTGCCAAGGCTTTATACGGGGCTGATGAAAGGCTTCCTGTCCCGATCCCAGGGACTAGCGAAATGTTAAAGGAAGTGAAAGAGGCGGCGTTTTTTCCGGGAGAAGAAAGTGTTTTTTTGGGCCTAATTTATGAACCTGAGCAAACACTTAAGAATATTGCTGCTGATGTTGAAATTATTACAGAATACACTAAAGAGATCTTTTTGAGGTTTGTTAGTTTACTTGGAGAATCATATCCAGCCATTGATAAAGGGGTAATTGAGGCAGATAATAATCATATTTCTGCCGTGCCGGACCTAGACCCAGAACAATCTCAGCTTGTTTCATTGGCAAGACTGTCTCCCACTTCTCTGTCTGCAGCTTGCTAATTCCATTGTGTTGTTCTTGCTGGCCAAGGATGCGCCAAGTCAGGCTCAAGCTGAGACTATCCTTAGTCATATTGGGGTAAAAAGTATTTTGGCTGGGCTTTATCCCAAATCAGATGTCAAGTTTGCAGATGTTTTATTTGGTCGCTTAGCCTTAACTGATTTTCCTTTAGCTAGATTGCTAGATATATTTCCTGAGAGTGACCCTGCAAATCAAGTTGCTAGAAGCTTTGTTCACCTCTTAGCCAGCCTCGCAAATTCAAACTGAGTGTGCTAGTATCTCAAAACTATGAAGATCCTCTTGGTTTCTGCTGAAGTAGCCCCCTTTGCCAAGGCTGGCGGCCTGGCTGATTTTGCGGCTGGCTTATCTAAGGCAATTAGAACAATTGGCCATGATATTCGTTTGGTCATGCCTTTGTACAAAATAGTGGCAGACCAAGATTTGGCAATGGTCAAAGAAGTTTCTTTGATTAGGGTGGAGGTTGCTGATCAGCAAGAAACGCTCAGTATTTACTCGACCAAGCTGCCAGGCTCTGAAGTTATTGTTTATTTTGTGGGCAACAAGCATTTTGCGGTTAGGGATGAACTATATGCCAAGGATGGCCGGGATTATCCAGACAATTTCACAGCTTTTTTTCTCTTTTGCCAGGCAGCGCTAAGTTTTCTTTTAAAAATAGCCTGGTTGCCTGATATTGTTCATTGCAATGATTGGCCATCAGGTCTAATGCCTTTGCTGCTTGGTGAATATCGGAAAAAGGCTCTTTTTCAGCGCACTGCCAGTGTTTATTCTATTCATAATATTGTTTATCAGGGAATATTTCCTGCGACTAAATTTTCAGCTGTTGGTTTGCCTGCTGAACAAGCTTCTTTTGCCAAGATTGGTCTAGAAACAGCTGATGTTATCAGCACCGTAACCCCGGCTTACGCCAAAAAGATCCAAACAAAGGAATTTGGCGCTGGTTTAGATAAGATTTTACAAAAGCGGTCTACTGATCTTTTTGGGCTTGTCAGTGGCATTGATATTTCAGTTTGGCAGCCGGCCACAGATCCTTTGATCTTCAGGCGTTATAGCCGGCCAACCTTGTCGCTCAAAGCCAAAAATAAGTTAGCCTGGCAGCAACAGGAGGGCTGGCAGCCTGATGAGTCGGTACCCTTGCTCTTTTTCATGGCTGGTCCAGGAGAAGATGAGGCCTTAGCTTTATTGGGAGAGGTCTTAACGCAATTGCTTAAGCTGACTTGCCAAATTATTATTTTAGGCGGGCAAAACTTAAAAGGCCAGGTATTGCTACGTCAGATCAAGGAAAAATATCCAGCTCAAATAGCATTTAAGCCAAATTTTAATGACCAATTACTCCATCAAGCCTATGCTGCGGCTGATGTTTTGCTCCTTTTGTCACAAGATGAGCCAGGCAGCTTGATACAATTAATTGGTTATAAGTATGGGGTGATCCCTATAATATATGAGGAAGGAGGGGCAATTGACACTGTGGTTGACTTTGACCAAACAAAAGGGACTGGGACTGGTTTTATACTTAAAAAATATCAAGCCAGCGTTTTGTTGGCAACAGTCAATCGCGCTATCACAGCGTACCAAGACCGTTTGCTTTGGCAGAAATTGCAGGCCAGGGTAATGGAGCTTGATTTTTCTTGGACTAAGTCTGCTGGAGAATATCTTTCCTTATATCTTAAAGCTTTTGACAAAAGGCTGGCCACCAAGTGATCACGTTTGGTTCCCAAAGCCTGGCTTTTGTGCTAAAATAAACATCCAGTTTAAATATGTTTAAAAAACTCTTAATTGCCAATAGGGGAGAGATCGCCGTCCGGATCATGCGGGCAGCCAGAGAAATGGGGATTATTACTGTGGCTGTCTATTCTGAGGCTGATAAGGATTCTCTCCATGTTAAAATTGCCGACGAATCTTATTGTATTGGGCCAGTTGCCCCACACAAAAGCTACCTAAATATCTCCAGCATTATTTCAGTGGCCGAAGTTGCTGGTGTGGATGCGATCCATCCAGGTTATGGCTTTTTGGCAGAAAATGCCAAGTTTTCAGAGATTTGTGCTGCCTCCGGCATTGAGTTTGTTGGCCCACCGATTATCGCCATGCAAAAAATGGGTGACAAAGCAACGGCCAGGAAAATCGTGCAAAAAGCTGGGGTTCCGGTGGTTGAAGGCTCTGACGGCACTATTGCTGATGAAAAAGAGGCGCAGCGAGTGGCGGAAAAGATTGGTTTTCCGATTGCGATCAAAGCTACGGCTGGCGGTGGTGGCAAGGGGTTACGGATTGCCTGGGACAAGAAAGAGTTTTTGCAACTGATGCGCACTGCCCGGACCGAAGCTGAAGCTTCTTTTGGCAATCCTGAAGTTTATCTTGAGCGTTTTGTTGAGGAACCCCGCCACATTGAAGTCCAGATATTAGCTGACAAGCATGGACACGTGATCCATCTTGGAGAACGGGACTGCTCAATCCAGCGGCGCCATCAAAAACTAATTGAAGAGTGCCTGTCGCCGGTCATTGATGATCGGACCCGCAGAAAACTAGGTGACGCTGCAGTGCGGGTTGCCAGATCAGTGGGCTATCACAGTGCTGGGACGATCGAGTTTTTGTTTGATAAGCACGGCCATTTCTATTTTATGGAGATGAATACCAGGGTACAAGTGGAACACCCAGTCACGGAGATGATTACGAGTGTTGATATTATTAAGGAGCAGATCTTGGTTGCTACTGGGGAAAAACTACGTTATCGTCAGGGCGATATTAAATTTCAAGGGCACGCAATCGAGTGCCGGATCAATGCTGAAAATCATGAAAAAAACTTTATGCCCTCGCCAGGAGAGATCAAGGCCTATCTTGCCCCAGGTGGCTTAGGGGTCAGGGTTGACAGCCATGCTTATCCAGGGTACAAGGTCTTGCCTCATTATGATTCCTTAATTGCCAAGTTGATTGTTTGGGGCAGGGACCGCCACGAAGCGCTCCAGCGCATGGAGCGGGCGCTTGATGAGTTTGTTATTGATGGTATTCATACCACTATCCCTTTTCACCTCAAGGTTTTAAAGACAGAAGCTTTTCAACGAGGACAGTTTACCACTAAGTTTGTTGAAGAGCATTTTGGGACCCCGGGTAGATAGATGGGCAAACGCAGCACTTCCCGGCGTTTAGCAATGCAAGCCCTTTATCAGGCTGACTTAGCCGGGGCAGAGATGTCAGTCGCCATCAAAAATATTTGTGAGTCTGAGAACTTTATCCCCGAAACAATTAGCTTTGCTACCTCCTTAGCTGAAACAGCCTGGCAAAAACGCGAGGAAACAGATGCGATTATTAGCCGGCTGGCCATTGATTGGCCGCTTGACCGAATTGGCAAAGTTGATCGCAGTGTGCTGCGCCTAGCCTTATCAGAATTACTGCAAGCAGAAACTCCAGCCTCGGTGATTATTAATGAGGCAGTGGAACTGGCAAAAAAATATTCTGGAGATGAATCTGCCAAATTTGTTAACGGTATTTTAGGAACTTTTGTCCGGGCCGCCTAGATTGTTTTCTCCTCTAAAATATGCTATATTATAAGCAAATGTTCACAGGTATAGTTGAACAAATTGGCGTAGTTACCTTGTTGACTAGTGCTGCGCAAGGCGGCAAGCTAACTGTGGCCATTGGCCAGGATTTTCTTAATCTAAAACTTGGGGAGAGTGTGGCCATTAATGGGGTTTGTTTGACCGTGGTTGCGATCAAGCGGCGATTTTTAGAATTTGACCTTTCTCTTGAAACCCTCAAGCACACTACCTTAGGTGTTTTAAAAATTGGTGAACGGGTAAATTTAGAACGGGCCATGCTGATCAATGGCCGGTTGGGTGGACATCTTGTGACTGGACATATTGACGGGGTGGGCGAGGTCCGCAAAAAAATTATTTTTGACAATAAAGGTTTTGAACTGTATTTATCACTGCCCAGCGATCTGCTGCGTTATTTAATCCCAAAAGGTTCGATTGCCGTTGACGGCATTAGTTTGACAGTGGCTGATTTGCGCGAGGATTTACTGGTTATTGCAGTTATTCCTCACACTGCTAGGGCCACGACCCTAGGCAGCAAAAATGTTGGCGACCGGGTGAATCTTGAGATTGATATCCTGTCAAAATATATTGAACGTCATTTGGCTAAAACTGCTATCCCTGGGATTAATCAAGACATGCTTGATCGGGTTGGTTTTTTTCCGATGGGCTGGATTGATAACTAGGCAATGTTAAAGGATAAAGAAAAAATGACAAATGATATTAGGATTAATATTAATTCTATAGAGGAGGCGCTTAGAGATATTCGAAGCGGCAAGCTGGTGGTGGTAGTGGATGATAAGGACAGGGAAAACGAAGGCGATGTTGTAATTGCGGCTGAAAAGGTCACGCCTCAAGCCATCAATTTTATGATCACTGAGTGCCGAGGCTTGGTTTGTGTGCCAATGTCGGCTGAGCGTTTAGCCCAGCTTGATTTGCCGCAAATGGTCAGCAATAATCGCGAGTCAATGCAGACAGCTTTTACTGTTTCTGTTGACGCTAGCTCAAGATTTGGTGTTTCCACTGGTATTTCCCCGTCTGACCGGGCCAAGACAGTTGAGGTTTTGATCAATCCTCAATCAAAGCGTGACGATTTAGCTCGTCCAGGTCATGTTTTTCCTCTGAAAGTACATGAAGGTGGCGTTTTAAAGCGGGCTGGGCATACCGAAGCTGCTGTTGATCTTGCTCGGTTGGCCCACCTTTATCCCGCGGCGGTCATTTGCGAAATAATTAATCCTAATGGCTCAATGGCCAGGATTGCGGACTTACAAGCTTTTGCCCAAAAGCACGCCCTAAAAATAATTTCTATTGCTGACTTGATCTCCTATCGCAGGCAAAAGGAAAAACTGGTTCAACTGACCTCTACTTCAAAACTGCCGACAAAATACGGTGAGTTTGTGGCTTATGGTTATCAGGACATTTTAACCGGTGAACATCATGTTGCCTTAGTTAAGGGCCAGGTTAGGGGCAAAGACGATATTTTAGTTCGGGTCCATTCTGAGTGTTTAACTGGTGATGTTTTTGGCTCAATGCGATGTGACTGTGGCGAACAATTACACCAGGCTTTGGAAAAAATTGAGTTTTGCGGCCAGGGGGTTTTGCTTTACATGCGACAAGAAGGCCGCGGGATTGGCTTAAAAGACAAGTTGCGTGCATATGAAGTGCAAGATCAAGGGCTTGATACTGTTGAGGCCAACTGTTTTCTCGGATATCCGGCTGATTTGCGTGATTATGGGATTGGGGCGCAGATCTTAGTTGATCTGGGCCTTTCTAAGATCAGTTTATTGACTAATAATCCTTGTAAGATTGTTGGCCTTGAGGGCTATGGCTTAAAGGTAACCGCGCGGGTGCCGCTAGAAATCCAGCCTAACCAATATAATAAAAAATATTTAAGCACAAAACGTGACAAATTAGGTCACATAATTTAAGAGGAGGAGAAATATGATCAAAACAATTGAGGGGAAACTTGATGCGAGCAAATTGAGCGTGGCGATTGTGGTAGCGCGTTTTAATGAGCTGGTGGCCAATGGCCTGGTGAGCGGCGCGCTTGATTGTTTGCGGCGGCATGGGGCAAAAGACGAGAAAATAGACCTGATTCGTGTGCCAGGCGCTTTTGAAATTCCACTGGTTGCTAAAAAGATTGCCAAGAGCTATGATGCTGTTATCTGTTTAGGCGCAGTGATCAGGGGTGGGACTGCTCATTTTGATTACGTTGCGTCTGAAGTGGCCAAGGGTGTGGCCCAGGCTGCGTTAGAAACAGGCACGCCGATTATTTTTGGGGTGTTGACAACTGACACCCTTGAGCAAGCCTTAGAGCGAGCTGGGGCTAAGTCTGGTAACAAAGGCTTTAATGCTGCGATGTCAGCAATTGAGCTGGCCAATTTAACTAAACAGTTATAAAATATAAAAGCGCGTCTCACAGGCGCGGGAAGAGGGGCACTAATTGTGGCAAGAGTATTATTAGAGAATGTTTCAAAAAAATTCGGTGATGTGACTGCGGTTCAGGATATTAATTTAGAGATCAAAGACGAGGAGTTTGTGGTTTTAGTTGGGCCATCTGGTTGCGGAAAAACCACCACGTTGCGGATGATTGCCGGGCTGGAAGAGATAACCGAAGGCAAGATTTATATCGGTGACAAATTAATAAATGATGTTCCGCCCAAAGACCGAAATATTGCCATGGTTTTTCAGAGCTATGCGCTTTATCCCCACATGAGTGTTTTTGATAACATGGCTTTTGGCTTAAAACTGCGTAAGCTGCCCAAAGCTGAGATCAAGGCCCGTGTTGGCGAAGCAGCTGAGACCTTGGGGCTGGCAACTTATCTTGATCGTTTACCCAAGCAGCTTTCTGGTGGTCAGCGCCAGCGGGTGGCAGTTGGTCGGGCAATTGTTAGACGACCGCAAGTCTTTTTAATGGACGAGCCGCTTTCCAACCTTGATGCTAAGCTGCGGGTCCAGATGCGAGCCGAGCTTCAGCGTTTACACAAGGACCTAAAGGCCACCGTAGTCTATGTGACCCATGATCAAGTAGAAGCGATGACTTTGGGCCAACGGGTCGCAGTTATTTTAAATGGTGAGTTGCAACAGTTTGAGAGTCCCTTGACTGTATATGGCAAACCTGGGAACCGTTTTGTGGCTGGCTTCATTGGCAGTCCGCCCATGAACTTTGTCAAAGGCAAAATAGAGAAAAGGGGTGAATCAGATTACTCTTTTGTGTGTGAAGATTTTAAAATTGAGGTCCCTAAAGATTTGGACCATCTTTTGGAAGCCTATGTTGACAAGGAAATTGTTTTTGGCATCAGACCAGAGGATATTTGGGATGTCCCTTCTTCTGATTGGA
>Ga0210017_1001669_pt1 | contig 19285 bp, 18 predicted proteins | sample CryGeyCG2014_020_FD_183966 | JGI IMG/M metagenome (GOLD analysis project Ga0210017, IMG submission 183966) | Groundwater microbial communities from aquifer - Crystal Geyser CG08_land_8/20/14_0.20 (SPAdes) (version 2) | ecosystem: Environmental > Aquatic > Deep subsurface > Groundwater | place... | reverse complement strand
AAATTCTTCTACAATATCTTCTTCTTTTGTTGCCAATCCAACGACTCCTTTACCTCCGCGTCCTTGGGTTTTAAAAGTGTCTAACGGCATGCGCTTAATATAGCCGTCGCGTGTAACAACAATGATAATATCCTCGTCAGGGATAAGGTCCTCTTGCGAAAAACTGTCAACAGCCCCCTTGATGATTTTTGTTTTTCTGTTATCGCCGAATTTGTCTTTTATTGCCATTAGCTCTTTTTTTATGACGGCTAATATTTTCTTTGGACTTTGAAGAAGTTCAGTCAATTCATTGATTAACTTTTTCTTTTCTTTGAGTTCAGTTTCTATTTTTAATCTCTCCAAGTTTGCAAGCTGTTGGAGTTTCATCTCTAGAATGGCAACGGCTTGCAGTTCCGAAAGTTTGAACTGCCGGACAAGTTTTGTTTTTGCGTCTTCCCGATCTCGCGACTGTTTAATTGTTTTTATGATAGCATCTATTTTATTAAGGGCAAGCATTAATCCAGTAAGAATATGCGCTCTGGCTTTTGTTTTATCAAGATCAAACTTTGTGCGTCTTGTAACAACTTCTTGCCTGTGTTTCAGGTATTCTTCAAGAATCATTTTTAGAGTTAATACGCGCGGTTGGATTCCATCAACCAATGCAAGCATATTTATATGGAAAGAAGTCTGAAGAGCTGTGTGTTTGTAAAGCTGATTTAATATTTTTTTTGGATAAACATCTTTTTTAAGATCAATAACTACGCGTACATCACCCTTGGAAGATTCATCGCGCAAATCTTTGATGCCATCTATTTTTTTAGTTTTGACGAGATCTGCTATTTTTTCCAATAAATTCGCTTTATTTGTCTGATAAGGTATGGAGGTAATAATAATCTTACATCCACCATTTTTAGTTTCTACGATTTCGCTCCCGGCCCGCATAACTATTGAGCCTTTTCCAGTCGCATATGCTTGACGTATATCTTCTTGATTGTAAATAATTGCGCCAGTTGGAAAATCAGGCCCCAGAACAAGCTTAATAAGTTCATCTGTATCAGCCTGAGGATTGTCAATCAACAGACATATGCCGTTTATTATTTCACTAAGATTGTGCGGGGGTATGCTTGACGCCATACCAACAGCAATGCCAAGTGTGCCATTTATTAGAAGATTTGGCAAACTGGCTGGTAGCACGATTGGTTCTTGTTGGGTTGAATCATAATTAGGAATGAAATTGACTGTATTTTTTTCAAGATCAATAAGCATTTCTTCGGCAGAGGCGTGAAGTTTTGCTTCTGTGTATCGCATGGCCGCTGCTTTGTCACCGTCCATGGATCCAAAATTTCCCTGGCCGTGTACTAGCGGATAACGCATAGAAAAATATTGTGCCAAACGTACCATTGAATCGTAAACGGCAGTATCGCCATGAGGATGGTATTTGCCAAGTACTTCCCCGACAACGGTAGCTGATTTTCTGAATTTACCTGCCGATTTTAGACCTAAATTCCACATAGCGTATAGGATGCGGCGGTGGACCGGTTTTAACCCGTCACGGACATCTGGCAGAGCGCGCGCTACAATAACACTCATGGCGTAATCAAGATAAGAAGTTTTCATTTCATCCACTATTTCACGCGGACGAACAACGGCCATGGTTGATGAAATTACTGCAGAAGTCTCTTTATCTATTATCTTTTTGGATAGGTGTGATTTATTTTTTTGTATTTTATCGGATAAAGTTTTTTGGCGCATAATATTTATTAATTAAAATACGAAGACAATGAAATGTAAATTTTTATAGCTCTGATGAAGTTGATGTCGTTGATGTAGAATTGTTATTAGTGTTTAACTTGTCAATTATTTTATAAAGCTGATTAGGAGAAATTTTGGGCCCACCTTGAAGAAAAGCACTAGTGGTTGTCGGAGACTGGTTAAGAGTTTTTACCATTTGATCTTTTATGTTTTTTGTATTAATAAAAATTTTATTAAAATCACCAACAATTTGTTTAAGCTTCTGATTTTGTAAATCCGCCTCGTTATTTTTATTGAAAGAATTTTTGAGATTTATAATCCAAGCGGTAATTATTATAAGCATAACTAGAGCGACCGCGAGGTACATTTTGATTTTATTTTTTTCTTTTTTCATATTGATGTTCGCAGTGTTATGGCTTTAAAATTACAAGTTTTGTTTCTTCCTGCGGCAAATCTTTTTTGGCTATTTTTAGTTTATCCATTTCCTCGGCTTTGCCGCCCATTTCTTTTATGAATTTATCAATCCCATCAATATCTAGTTTTAGTCCGGCTATCTTATAGTGCATTGGAATAACAATGCGCGGCTCTATTCGAGAAATAATTTTAGCCGCTTCTTCAGCGTTTATGGTATATTTTCCACCGACGGGAATAAGTAAAATATCAATATTGTTCATCATTTCTAATTGTTTGTCAGTTAGTTCTGTTTGGCCAAGATCACCGAGGTGGGCAATATTAATTTTTTCCATGTTAATGACATAAATGATATTTTTACCCCTTTCTTTTCCTTCGTTATTGTCATGCCAGCTTGGAATTCCATATATAAATACATCACTAATTTCATATTCTCCAGGGCCATTTATTAAAAAAGGCGTGGCGCGTTTTTGCGTGCCATTAACGGCTTTGATGTTTGAGTGATCTTTGTGTTCGTGGCTGATAGTCAATATATCAGCTGACAAATGAGGCAGTTTTAATCCATAATCATTAGTATATGGATCAGTTATGAGAGTGGTGGTTGCGTCATCGTTTTTTGCTTGGATTCTAAAACATGATTGACCATGCCATTGTATGTACATATTTTGAAGTTTTTAATTTTTTATATTTAAATTTTACCAATATCCGCTCCTCTTGTCAAACCTAAAAATATCAGTTATACTGGTTTATAATACACCAATTTAATGGTTTCAGCGCTTGGGTCTTTTGTGGCTCAAAATTTAACCGTTGGAATCATTTTATCTCGGATTTGTTTCTCCGGGATAAAAAAGAATATTTTTTATGATAAAAACACAAGTTATGCCAACTAAGATGGAGCAATTACTCGGATCTGCGAAAAATAAAATTTTGCCGAAGCAAGGAGATTTGGTTGAAGGCAATGTTATTTTTGTTGGTCGCAATGAAATTTTGATTGATATAGATGAAATTATGACAGGTTTAATTCGAGGCCATGAGGCGTATGACGAATCAGGAGAATATAATAATCTGAAAGTTGGAGATCATGTTACAGCCACCGTGCTTGACATTGAAAATGAAAGAGGAATATTGGAGCTATCTATTAAGCAAGCAGGACACAAAAAAGCGTGGGATAACCTTGAAAAAATGCAAGCAGATTCAAAAGTTGTTAGCGTCAATGTGCTTGAAGCAAACAAAGGGGGTTTGGTTGTCAAATTGGATCAAGTTTTCGGTTTTTTGCCAGTTTCCCAATTATCCCCGAAAAATTATCCGCGCGTAGTCGGGGGTAATAAAAATAAAATATTGGAGAAACTTAAATCGCTTGTTGGTGAAAAGTTAGATGTTATTATTATTGATATCAATGATGAGGAGGGTACTTTGATTGTTTCTGAAAGAGCCGTTGAAAAAGATCAGAGAAAGCAAGCTTTAAATAATTATAAAAAGGGAGATATTATAGAAGGTAAAGTAACCGGCGTTGTTGATTTTGGAGCTTTTATTGAATTTGATCATGGATTGGAGGGGCTGATCCACATATCAGAGCTCGGCTGGCAAAGGATTGACAACCCAAGAGAAGTGGTTAAAGAAGGAGACAAAATAAAAGTTCAAATTATTGAGGTCAGCGATAGCAAGGTTTCTTTGTCTCTGAAAAGATTGACAAAAGATCCATGGGAAGATATTAAAGACAAATATAAAATTGGCGATAAAGTGAAAGCCAAAGTAATCAAGTTCAATGAATTTGGCGTTTTTGTAGAGATAATGCCGATGATTCAGGGCTTAGCAAGGGTGAGAGGTGGCACTAGTTTCAAAGATCCGGGCGATTCTGATAATAAAGTAGAAATTGGCAAGGAATATAATTTTACGATTACTAATTTTGAACCATTAGACCATAAACTGGGGTTAGAATTAAATGATTAGGCAGAGATAAGACGTAGTGGTATTTTTTTGTTTAATTTTTATGAAAAATTTGTCAAAAACATTTTTAATTTTTTTTATTGCTATGCTTGTTATTGCTGGTTTTTTGTCTCTTTTTGAGGGAGATAAAAAAACGCAGGAAGAAGTCGGCCTGGCTGAAATGGTAAATAAAATAAAGAGCAAAGAATTACAAGACATTGAAGTAAATGGCAATCTTATAAAAATGATTGCTACTGATGGCAAAAAATTTATTACCTACAAAGAACAGGTAGAATCCATAAGTGAACTTTTGAAAAACTATGGTTTGAGTGACGATGAGATGAGGCATCTTAATATAAAAATAAAGTCAGAAACGGGATTTAATTACTGGATATCCGCTCTACTGCCTTTTCTAATCCCAGTATTTTTAATTGCCGCTTTTGTTTTTTTTCTTTCAAGGCAGGTTCAAGGCGTTAATAAAAGAGCAATGTCATTTGGGGAATCTGGCGCGAAAAATGATAGACCTGAAGATAAAAAGAAAAACAAGGTTGACTTCGGAAAAATTGCTGGAGCCAAAGAAGCAAAAAATGAACTTCAAGAAATTGTAGAATTTTTAAAATATCCGAAGAAATTCATAGAGCTTGGTGCTAAAATTCCCAAAGGAGTTCTTTTGATCGGTCCGCCTGGATGTGGCAAAACACTTTTGGCGCGCGCAGTTGCTGGAGAAGCAGGAGTACCCTTTTTTTATGTGTCAGGATCTGAATTTGTGGAGATGTTTGTTGGAGTTGGAGCTTCACGCGTGCGTAGCCTTTTTCAGAAAGCAAAAAAAAATGCGCCCTGCATAGTATTTTTGGATGAACTTGATGCTGTTGGCAGAAGACGAGGTACTGGGATTGGAGGATCGCACGATGAACGAGAGCAAACACTTAATCAAATACTTGTCGAAATGGATGGTTTTGAACTAAATGAAGGAGTAATTATTCTGTCGGCTACCAATCGCCCTGATGTTCTTGACCCGGCGCTTTTAAGACCAGGAAGATTTGATAGGCGAGTTATGGTAGATTTGCCTGATTTGAGAGACAGGGAAGCCATACTCAAAATCCATACTGAAGGCAAGCCTTTGACTGCGAATGTAAATTTGCATACTATTGGTGCCAGGACACCTGGTTTTTCAGGCGCAGATCTTGCCAATCTTCTGAATGAGGCTGCTATTCTTGCGGCTAAAAACAATAAGACAAAAATTGATATGGATGATGTGCTTGAAAGCATTGACAAAGTAATGATCGGACCTGCCAGAAAATCAAGAATGCTTTCAGAAAAAGAAAAGAATATTACTGCTTATCATGAAGCTGGCCATGCTCTAGTTGCTCATCTGTCAAAACACGCAGATCCTATCCACAAAGTATCAATTATTTCGCGAGGACGGGCTGGCGGTTATACCATCAAATTGCCGACAGAGGATAAATACATGCACAGTTATTCTGAATTTTTGGATGATTTGGCCGTTTTGCTTGGTGGTTATGCAGCTGAAAAATTGATTTTCGGCGAATTGACAACTGGAGCAACATCAGATTTGAGAATGGCAACCGAGCTGTCTAAACAACTTGTTACACAATATGGAATGAGCAAAAAACTTGGACCGCGTACTTTTGGAGAACGAGAGGAGATGATATTTTTAGGCAGGGAGATTAGCGAGCAAAAGGATTATTCAGAGAAAACAGCTGAGAAAATAGATGATGAAATAAATGATTTCGTTGAAAACGCTTTTAAGTGTGCGATGCGCATTTTGGAAAAAAATAAAGATAAACTTGAGAAGATCACCAATGAGCTTTTACGAAAAGAAGTTTTGGAAAGAGAAGAATTTGAAAAAATTGTTGGGAAGAAGGAGACATGAGGATAACAAAAGGCGAAAATCGTTATTTTAGAACCCGTTGTAAACGTGTTTTTTTATTTCTAAAAACGTGTTATAATAATATTGTGTATAAATTAAATAATTTTATCATATGCAATCTATTTATCGCCCAATATTAAAACAAGCGTTAAGCATTACTTGGCAATTCAAACATTTTTGGTTTTTTGGTCTATTTGCCGCACTTTTGGGCAATGGGGGAGTTTTCAATTTGATTTTTAACAATATCCAAATTGTAGAAAATCAGGGAGTTTTTTTGCTGGGTTTTAAAGATTTCATTAGAACTTTTAGTTTTAGCAAATTGTCGTCCAGTTTATCTTCTTTGTTTTTGGCCTTTGATTTTTGGGTTGTATTGTTTTTTGTTGTTATTCTTATGGCAATCGTTTTTTTTATCTGGATATCAATCGTTTCACAAGCTGCCATTGTTTTTTGTATAAAAAGGGCATTGAAAAATAGTAATGGACTGTTTACCGAAGCTTTTCATATGGGAACACATAAATTTTGGTCTGTATTTTTACTCAATATTTTAATGAAAGTTATTCTTTTTGTCGCGACCTTGATTATCAGTCTGCCATTTATTATAGTTTTTCTTAAGGGCGTAGAAAGCGCCGCTTTGCAAACCGGCCATGTTATATTGACTTTTTTGGTTTTGGTGCCATTTGCCGCCGTTCTAAGTTTTTTGGTAAAGTACGCTACAATTTTCGTAGTCAATGAAAATGAGCATGTTGGACTAGCCATAAAAAACGCATGGCAATTATTTATCAAGAATTGGATTGTTTCAATTGAAATGGCCTTGCTTCTCTTTTTAGTAAATATCCTCTCAAGCATACTTCTTGTAGTAGTAATAATTTTTGTTTCTCTGCCTTTTGTTATGCTTGGCATGATAGCCAGCTATATTGCCAGTAATACTTTTTTTTGGCTGGTAGTAACTCTTGGTATTCTTACTTTCATTACCATTCTTTTTTTCTTCGGAGCGTTGCTTAATGTCTGGCAAACCGCTAATTGGGTAATACTGTTTGAGAAAATTTTACATAGTGATGTATATAGCAAAATTTTGAGATTTGGAGCCGCTTTGACATCGGGTAAAAAATTAGAAACGGGGAAATAGAAATATTATGTTTCTATTGAATGTTTGGGTAATTGTTTTAATATTTTATATTGTGAATTTTAAAAAATTATCATAATCAGCAATCTTGCTATTTTGGCAGGATTTTTGTTTTGTAAATTGACAACAACTAAAAGCTCATTATAATTAAAACATAATTATTAATTACTTATTCTGTTCGTCGCCAAAATTATGTGTGGCATCATTGGTTATATCGGCCAAAGAGAAGCTTCCTCTATACTTATTGGTGGGCTCAAATGTCTTGAATACCGCGGCTATGATTCAGCTGGTATGGCTGTTTTTGATGGCCAAAACATCCAAGATATAAAAATTAAAGGAAAAATTTTTGGACTGGCCAAAGCATTAGAGAAAAAAAATTTACCTGGTAAACTAGGAATTGCTCACACACGATGGGCTACTCACGGTGCGCCCTCTATTATTAATGCTCATCCGCATTTTTGTTGCTCACGTCATATTGCCATTGTTCATAATGGCATTATTGAGAATTATGCCAACTTAAGAAAAGTTTTAATTAAAGAAGGTCACCATTTTTCTTCAGAAACAGACTCAGAAGTTTTGGCCCACCTCATTGAAAAATATCATAAGCATAAATCTCTTACTAAGGCCATACAACTAGCGCTCAAACAAGTCATTGGCGCTTATGCCCTGGTAGTCATTTCTGCCACGGAGCCACAAAAAATGATCGCCATCAAAAAAAGCAGTTCTTTGATTCTTGGTCTTGGCCAAAAAGAATATCTCCTGGCTTCTGATGCCTCTGCTATTATACCGCATACCAAAAAAGTTATCTATCTTGATGATAATGAAATGGTTGTCTTAAGCAAGAATGGCTATAGAATTCATAATCTAGGAAATAATCACCTTATTAAGAAAAAAGTGGAAACTATTAACTGGAATTTAACTCAAATTTCCAAAGATGGTTTCAAAACTTTCATGCTCAAAGAAATATTCGAACAACCAGAAAGTATTGCCAATGCTTTTCGTGGCCGTTTTATTCCAGAAAAAGGACAAATTAAACTTGGTGGTTTAGAAACAATTGAGTCTAAACTCCCGCACCTTTCTCGTATTATTATTGTTGCCTGCGGTAGTTCCTGGCATGCCGGTTTAGTAGGCGGATCTCTCATAGAGGAATTGGCCAAAATTCCAGTGAAAGTTGAATATGCCTCGGAATTTCGTTACCGTTATCCAGTTGTCGGCCCAGATTGTCTTGTTATTGCCATTTCACAATCGGGAGAAACGGCCGATACCATAGCCGCTTTAGAACTAGCCAAAACAAAAAAGGCTCTTACTTTTGGTATTTGTAACGTCGTTGGTTCCAGTATCGCACGTCTAGTTGATGCCGGCGCTTATCTTCATGCCGGTCCGGAAATCGGCGTGGCCACCACCAAGGGATTTACTTCTCAGCTTATAGTCTTAACTATCCTTGCCATACACTTTGCCAATCTCAAAAAAACCATCAACCGCAAAAATGCTCAAAAAATCCTGAAAGAATTAACTAGATTACCGGTGTTAATAAAAAAATTATTAGACCAAAGCGGATCATTGGCTGAATTGGCTCAAAAGCTTAAAAATACCCATAACTGTCTTTACCTTGGCAGGGGCTACAATTTTCCGATTGCCTTAGAGGGTGCTTTAAAACTCAAAGAAATTTCCTACATTCATGCCGAGGGTTATCCAGCAGCTGAAATGAAACATGGCCCCATTGCCTTGATTGATAAAAAAATGCCCACCATCTTTATTGCCACTCAAGACAAAACCTATAAAAAAATTATCAGCAATATGCTTGAGGTCAAAGCGCGCAATGGTATGATTATTGCCCTGGCTACGGTAGGCGACAAAAAAATAACCTCAATAGCGGATAAGGTTATTTATATTCCCAGGACCATTGATTTTCTTATGCCCGTTTTGAATACAATTCCATGCCAACTTCTAGCCTATCACATTGCCATACTCAAAGGCCATGATATAGATAAGCCTAGAAATTTAGCGAAGTCAGTGACAGTTGAGTAAGTGCCAATTTTATCCTTCATCCTGGTAACATCTGGGATGAAAGACCAAAACACTGAATCCATCATCAAGTCCAAAATAAATTATATTTATGAAAATCATTCTCTACGAATCTAGTTCTAAAAATCTATATCCCATCACTCTCACCCGCCCCGCTTTTGATATTCTCTGCGCCGGTACCAACCTATATAAAATTTGTAAATTGGTATTTCATGCCAGTAATATTGATTTTTTAGTTCCGCACCTCATCCAAAAAATTACCACTTCGAAATATCCTCTGACAAAAAGATTTGATGATGATATTTTGTTTCTTGATAGCTCCTTGGTGCCTAGCTTTAGCGAGGCGCTACTGCTTTTAAAACAAATTAAAAAGCAAAAAAATGTTATTTTAAAAAATAGACGACAAATAATTGGCGCCTATTTATCTCTCCAATCCCTCAACTTATCCTTAAAAAAAATAACCAATTTAACAATAAAAGAAATTCTGGCTGGCCTTAAGATTAAAAACGTCAAAACAGCATGGCCAACTTTTAATTTTTTGCATGAAATAATCACTTATAATAAAACCTTATTTAACGCTAATCTAAAGTTTTTAATATCAAGCTTGAAAGAAATTCAGAGTAACATTTTTGTCGGCAAAAATGTCAATATTCATCCAACTGTCGTTTTTGATGTCACACTTGGCCCAATTATTATTAGAGATTACTCTGAAATTATGCCCTTCTCTTATCTTGTTGGTCCATTGTATCTAGGCGATCATTGTGTTATTAAAGAATCAACTTCTCTTAAAAATTCCTGTCTAGGAGATGTCTGTCGTTTAGGAGGAGAAATAGATTCAACCATCATCCAGGGCTATTCCAATAAACAACATTACGGCTTCATCGGCCACTCCTATCTAGGCGAATGGATCAACTTAGGCGCCGGTACTACAAATTCCAATTTAAAAAATACTTATGGCAAAATTAAAATGCAAAACGTAGAAACGAAAGAACAACTGCTCGGCTGTGTTATTGGTGATTATACTAAAACTGCTATCAATACTGCTATTTTTACTGGCAAAGTTATTGGTGTTAATTCTTTGCTGTATGGTCAAATCACGAATGACGTTCCATCTTTTACCAATGCTGGCTCCGCTCTTATGCGGCCAGCAACTGTCCCCTTGGAAGTTGCTACCAAAATACAGAAAGCCATGTTTATCCGCCGTGATTTTAAGCAAACTAAAACTCATATTTCTTTATTAAAAAATGTCTATAATCTAACTGCTCAAGACAGACAGAAAAATCAAATCACCACGAACAAAATCACTTTTGCTTTTTATGCACGTTAAGAATAAGAATAGCAGTTTGTTTATGAATGTTAGAAAAATTGACAGATAAAATATATGAATAAGAATTTGGGAATTTTCGTCATAGCCTGCATATTAATTATTATTGCATCTGTGATTTTGCTCTTGCGCGTAAACGAGGATGTTTGGATTTGTAAAAATGGGCAATGGATAAAACACGGCAATCCGAGAGCGCTAATTCCAAACGAATCATGCAGTGAAAAACATGTCACAAATTTTGAGGACTGCCTTTTAGCTGGTTATTCTGTCTTGGAAAGTTATCCGAAACAGTGTAAAACATCTGACAATAAAATATTTAGCGAAGACATTGGCAATCAGTTCGAAAAACTTGATTTGATAAAAATAAATAATCCTCGCCCGAACCAAACCATTCAAAGCCCGCTTGCCATTAGTGGTGAAGCTAGGGGATATTGGTTTTTTGAAGCAAGTTTTTTGATCAAGCTTTTTGATGAAAATAATAATTTAATAACTACTGCCGTTGCAAAAGCCCAAGGCGATTGGATGACTGAAAATTTTGTGCCGTTTGAAGCTGACCTGAATTTTAGCCAACCAAGCGCTGAAAAAGGCTTTCTTGTCTTAGAAAAAGACAATCCTTCCGGTCTGTCTGAAAATGCCGATGAACTAAGAATTCCAATAAAATTTTGGCAAGAACCAGAGATGATGAAAATAGAAGTTTATTTCAATAATAATAAATTAGATCCGGAATTTTCCTGCAATAAAGTATTTCCCGTTGAAAGAGAAATTGTCAAAACCAAGGCCGCAGCTAAAGCCGCGCTGATAGAACTTCTAAAAGGAGTCACGCTGAACGAAGAAAAAAACGGATTTTTCAGTAATATAAATTTAGGAGTTGAAATTCAAAATTTAGTTATTGAAAATAAAATAGCTACTGTTGATTTTAATGATCAACTGGAATTCCAAGTTGGCGGTTCGTGCCGTGTGTCTGCCATTAGAGCACAAATTATAGAAACATTAAAACAATTTCCAACAGTTGATACTGTGATCATCTCTATTAATGGACGGACAGAAGATATTCTACGGCCATAATTTTATTACTGATTAAAATGCCTTCAAAATAGCGGAAAAATACCATGCCGAGGCGCAAAGCGCCGAGGCTTCCAACCTTGATTTTTCGAAATGTGATTCTTGGCGATGTGCGTTCGAAAAAATTCGAACTGATTTCGCCCAAAATTTGTAGGGCGGGCGGAATTTTTTCCCCCCCAAAAAAACTCCCCTTCCGCCCGCCCGCAGAAGCGACCCTTTCGGATTCGACGATTTCGAGTTTTTCATTCCGCTTTTAGCGGAACTCTAAGCTTCGCCCAGTTTGGTGGCAAATTCTTTTTTACAAAATTGTTTTAACTATAAATCCAATAATTACACCTCCGACTATTCCTATTCCGATTATCGGCGCGTAAGCGCGAGTGATAATCGCTGAAGGCAAACTCAAACCAGCTCCCAACAGCAAACCTACCAGGGCATGATGTATTCCCAAATTCACATTTGGAATTAGAAACCCGATCATAAATCTCTCAACAAAAGCCGAGTACATTGCTTCATTTCTTTTGCGAGTGTTTTCGTATTTGAGCGGAATCATAACCAAAACATCAATGATTCCAAAAACCAAACCGCAAATTATTCCTAAAATTATTTTATCCATACTTCTTTTTAAAGTCTAGCAAATTTTATCTTTTTTTCCAAAATGACAAACAAAAAAGCAGAAATTATCGCCATGACACTCCCAAAGATAAATGGCGCGCTAACATTGATATAGGTCCAAATCAATCCTGCTATCAGAGAAGCAAAAAAAGTACATAGGCCGATTGTGGTTTGATATACGCCAAAAGCCGTCCCAGTTTTTTCTTGAGGAACTAAATTAGAAATGTAGGCCTTGCCCACTCCTTCGGTGAGAGCCATATAAATTCCGTAAAATGGAAAAAGAAACCAAAGAATAAGACTGTTATTTATCAGACCAAAAAGAAGATAAAGAATGTAGAAAAGCAAGAAGCCAGAAAAAAGCACTTTTTTAGATCCGACTTTATCGGAAATGATATCGGCAGGCACTGAAAAGATAGCATAGGTAAAATTGAAAAGAACATAAGCCAATACAACTAAAATTATCGACAAGCCCAAATTTTGCGCTCGCAAAATTAAAAAAGCGTCTGAACTATTGCCTAAGGCAAAAATGAAACTAATCAACAAAAAAATTTTAAAAGAAGGGTTAAGATTGCGCCAACTTAACGTAAGGGCAGGAGAAAGACTTGCTTTTTTACTCCTTTCTTTCGCAAAAAAGAGCAACAAGAGAATTCCAATACACGTCGGTATAAAGGCGAGAAAGAATATCAAACGAAAATTATTATCCAAAAAATGAATTGCCAAAAGAGCAATCAGCGGTCCGACTACCGATCCTAGAGTATCAAGGGCGCGATGAAAACCAAACGATTTTCCCCGAGTTGAAGTTTCCGAGCTTTCGGCAATCAAAGCGTCTCGAGCGGAAGTTCGCGTTCCTTTGCCAAACCTATCAATAAATCGGGCGAACAAAACAAACGGCCGACTAGAAGCTAAGCTTAAAAGTATTTTAGAAATGGCTGAAAATGAATAACCAGCAACAACAAAGGGTTTTCTCTTTTGAAGTTTATCAGAGAGCCAGCCAGAGATAACTTTCAAAACGCTGGCGGTTGGTTCGGCAATGCCTTTTATTAAACCAACAATCGCCACCGGCGCGCCTAAAATACTGGTAAGAAAAATCGGAATAATTGGATAAATCATTTCCGAAGCCACATCATTGAAAAAACTCACCAGTCCCAAAAACAAAAACATTTTTAGAAATACCGAATTTATTTTTCATAATTTTACGTTTTTAACATTTTACCGCAAAATTTCTTCCTACCGTCAGGCAGAGATAAAAAATTCCAATTTGCGCTTAAAATCGGCGGGCGAGCCCTTGAGAAAGGCGACGAGCCAACAAAGACATTTCCCAATTGGCGGTGTTTTTTGATTGATGTTCGAACATTCTTTGACGAAAATCCTGAAAACTAATTTGGACTCGGCAGGGCAAACTATTTTTCTGGGGTTTTGGAATTGCCCTGCCTCGGCTTCCGTCCCGCCCGCAGGAGGGGTCTGGGGAGGAATGCGGGCGGGTTTTTGAACCTTTCCTTTTTCGTTTCCGAATTTCGTATTTTGCAAAGCAAAATGCGCCACCAAAGAAGATGTTGCCCTTGACCCACCCAACCCATTCGCGGGCAACGCCAAGGAACTCCCTTTTTTCTTTACAAATATCAAATATTTTGGTAATATTAAATTGTTGGAAGTAGAGTTATTCATATATATAGATACCACAATATAATATTACTAATAAATTATGACAGAGTCAAGTAAAAACAATATAGCAAAAATCGTCAAACGATTACGAGAGAAAATGGGCTTATCTCAAGAGAAGTTAGCTCGTCTTGCTGATGTGTCTAATAATACGATTATTAACATTGAAGCAGGAAAACAAAACAATCCTACGATTGAAACATTGAAAAAGATCGCCAAGGCGCTTGAAGTTGGCGTTGATGATTTAATTAAATAATTATGCCAATTTTTAATGATTTAAATTTAGATAATTGGAAAGAATCAGAAATTTTGACTGATAGTCTTTGGATTATTCCTGAAAGAGATAAGACAGGAAAGCATAACGGCTTTTATCACGGTAATTTTATTCCGCAAATTCCGCACCAGTTTATTTTGAGATATACGAAGAAAAACGAAATTGTTTTCGATCCATTTTTAGGAAGCGGAACGACTGCTTATGAAGCGGAAAGTTTAAATAGAAATTTTATTGGCATTGATATTCAAAAAAAACTTACTGATTATGTCGGTAAAAATATTGAGCCAAAAAATAATTTTTCTGATTTGATTGTTGGCGATAGCACAAAAATTGAAACTTTTGAAAAAGTGAAAGAAGTTTTAAAAAATCACAAAAAGAAAAATGTTCAATTGGCAATTTTGCACCCGCCATATGCTGATATTATTAAATTCAGTGATTTAGAAGATGATTTATCAAACACAAAATCGCTAAAAGAATTTTTAGGGAAATTTGCAGAGGTTTTAAAAAATACCATTGAAATTTTAGAAAATGGCAGATATTTAGCAATTGTTATCGGCGATAAATATACTGCGGGCAAATGGATACCTTTAGGATTTTATTGTATGAATGAGGCGCAAAAATTGGGATTAACGCTGAAAAGTATTATAATTAAAAATATGGCAGGCAATCGCGCCAAACAAAATAAAGAAGGGATTTGGCGATATCGCGCGCTTTCAAGTGATTATTATATTTTTAAACACGAGTATATATTTTTATTTAAAAAATGAGAAAAGATTTTAAAACACAAAAAAATGAAGTAAAAAATCTTCATAAAAAATATGAGGACTATTTAAATTCTGAATACGCAGGCAGGGATTATTCTTTAAATTTAAGCAACCCCGATAATTTTATTGATGGAATTTATTATCATCAAGCAAATTCTGAAAAAGAAAAGAAGGGAATTATTATAAACGGTTTTGATGTTAATAGAATTAAAAAATCAAATTGTGGGCTTGGAAAGGGTTTATATTTAGGGAGAGACAAGCAAGCATTGATAAATTTTTATTCTGAGGATATGAATAATCCTATTGATTTCACTTTGAAAATTAAAGGCGACTTTAATTTTTTTGATTTATTGGACAACCAAGATATTTTATTGGAAAACAGAGAAAATATTGAGGAAAGAGTTCTTTCTATGGGCTACGATGGAGTTAGATATTACGATCCAGATGCGACAGGAGAAGAATTTGTTTTGTTTGATTATTCTAAAATTTTAATAGAAAAATAAAAAAATTTTATGACAAAAAAAGAATTATTTTTAGAACTTGCAAAGCCCAATAAACAAGGCGTGAGTCGTTGGGTTTCAGTATCAGAATTTATGGATAAATACAAAGAGCTCCAACTTGGAAACGGCGGAAGTTGGTGTCGAGCTAATTCAAGTTTGGCAAAAGAATATAATATTGAGTTTGATAAAAATATAACAAATGGAAATTCCATTGACAGGATTCGCTTATTTGGGTTCAACACTAAAAAAATTTTGAATCAAAATATTAGGAAAGATATTAAAGATTTTTATAGAACGCAAAATTGTGTGATGCTTGGAGTTAATGGGAATTCCGAAAATACAACGATTGAGATTGACCACAAGGACGGAAGAAAAGATAATCACAGAATTTCAAATATAGCAGCACAAAAATTAACCGATTTTCAACCGCTTTCAAAAGCCGCGAATGATATCAAGAGACAAATTTGCAAAAAATGTAAGGAAACCAATAAACGCTGGAGTGCCAAAAATATTAAGGGCAATCCATATGATTTTTATATAGGGGATGAAAATTATTCCGAAGAATTGGGATGTAGGGGATGTTATCAATATGATCCTGTTGAGTATAGAAAAGTTATTGTAAAAAAGATAGGTGAAATGTCAGCAAAAGAAGCTATAGATAGCGTTTTTAAAAAATTATATCCAGAAGATAAAGAATAAAAACATGAATTATATCGGCAGTAAATTATCATTGTTGGAATTTTTAGAAGAATCAATCAATAAAGTAGTTGATAAAAACTGCGATACTTTTTGCGACTTGTTTGCAGGAACTGGAATTGTGGGAAGGTATTTTAAAACAAAAGGTTATAAAATTATCGCAAACGACATTCAATATTATAGTTATGTTTTAAATAGGCATTATATCGGCAATCATAAGGAGCTGTATTTTTCAAATCTTGTAAAAGAACTTTCTGAATTGGAAAATATTGAGATAAAAAATAGAAAAAAATTTGTTTGTGAATTTTTATCAAATTTAAAAGGTGTAAAAGGATTTATTTATAAAAATTACTGTCTCGGTGGAACTAAGAATAAGAATGAGGAACGACAATATTTTTCGGATGAAAACGGAATGAGATGTGATTCAATTCGCCAAAAAATTGAAAACTGGAAAAAAGAAAAATTGATTTCTAATGATGAATATTACTTTTTAATTACCAGCTTAGTTGAGTCAATTGATAAATACGCAAATACGGCTTCCGTTTACGGCGCTTTTCTAAAAAAGCTAAAAAAGACAGCTCAAAATAGTTTAATTTTAAAACCAGCTGAACTTATAATCAACAATCAAGACCATGAAGTTTTTAACGAGGATATAAACGAGGTGGCGGAAAAAGTTAATGGCGATATTTTGTATTTGGATCCGCCGTATAATCATCGGCAATATGCGACAAATTATCATATGCTTGAAACTATCGCAAAATATGATAATCCTAAAATCCACGGAAAAACTGGCTTGCGAGAATATCAAAATCAAAAATCGCTTTATTGTTCAAGAACGCAAGTAAAAAAAGCGTTTAGTGATTTGATTTTAAAAGCAAAAGCAAAATATATTTTTTTAAGTTATAACAACGAAGGATTAATGACTTTGGACGATATTAAAGAAATAATGAGCCTGCGGGGCGAATATGGGAATTTTACGAAAGAATATAACCGTTTTAAAGCTGACAAGTCGGAAAATAGAAATTATACAGCGAACAAGACGACAGAGTATTTGCATTATGTAGTTTGTGAAAATGTATGAAATTAAAAAAATTTATAATTAAAAATTACAAGTCAATCACAGATAGCGGTGATTGTTATTTGACCGATACGATTACTATCCTCGCTGGAAAAAATGAATCGGGCAAAACCTCTATTCTTGAAGCCTTGGAAGATTTTGATACCGATAACAAAATTAGGGAATCTGCAAAACCAATAAAATTTCCTGACGCCATCCCAGAAATTTCAATCACTTTCATTGTTGAAAAAGATACAATCAAGGAAATTTTTGAAGAAATAAAAAGTCCGCTGAAAGCGACGGCAGATATTGAAATTGAACTAATAAAAACTTTTCCCGATAGTTATTCATTCGGCGAAAGCACCTTGCAGAATGAAATTTTCGGTGGTAAAGAAATTGAAAAAAATCAAAAATCCATAAAAGATAAGTGGAATAAAATTAAAGCTATTCAAGCAAAATATGAAGCATTGGGCGGTAGCTTATTTGATTTTGAATTTTCAGATTTTGCAAATGAAAAAACGCTTTTTACCAACTTCAAAAATGCTACAACACCAAATGTGGCTCAAATTGACGAAAAAGAACGCGACAATTTTTCAAAACTGCTTACTGAAATAGAAACAGAAATAAATAATCTTGAAAATTTCTTTGCCACCGAAACAAAATTTTTGAACGCCTTAAAACAATGGATACCAAATTTTATCTTGTTTAATTCATTTGAGGATATTTTCCCGAACAAAATCCCGTTTGCCGAATTGGAAAAAAATGAATGGATTAAAGATTTGTCCGTAATTAGTGATTTGAAAATCACAACAATAAAAGGCACTGATGATAGAGGGAAAGAAAAGCATAAAGACGATATAAACATCAAGCTCAATAAAGATTATGAGAAATTCTGGACGCAGGATGTTTCAAATTTAAGCGTTAACTGGGACTCGGAACATCTTTATTTTTGGATAAAAGAGGACGGTTATCCCTTCGAACCAAGTTTGCGAAGTAAGGGACGACAATGGCACCTTGCTTTTTATATCAAGGTTTCAGCACGCGCAAATGAAAATATTCCAAATATAATTTTGATTGACGAGCCTGGTTTATTTTTGCACGCCAAAGCACAAGAGGATATTTTAGGTAAACTTGAAGATTCTGCAAAAGCAGTTCAACTGATTTTTTCCACCCACTCGCCATATCTTTTGGAAGCCGATAAACTAAATAGGGTCAGATTAGTTCATCGTACTAAAAAATCAGGGACAGAGATTGAAAATAAAGTTCACGCTTTGGCAGATAAAGAAACTCTTACTCCAATTTTGACCGCTATCGGATTAGAGTTAAACGCTGGAATTTCTGCTTTGGATAAAGTTAATAATGTTGTTGTTGAGGGACCTTCTGATGTTTATTATCTCAATGCTTTCAAAAAAATACTCAATAAAAACAGTGTGAACTTTATTTTCGGTGGTGGATGTGGGAATATGCCATATGTAGGAACAATTTTGCATGGTTGGGGTGGAAAAGTTATTTATCTTTATGATAACGATCAGGGCAAGAAAGACGGCGAGAAAAACTTAAAAGACAATTGGTTAATTACAAAAGATTTAATTCTTTCAGTTTTGAATACCGCAGGAAGTATTGAAGATATTTTCTCGCCGTCCGATTTTAAAAAATTTGTTCTTGGCGATGAAAGTAAAACCTATACTGAGACAAATTCGGAACATTTGAAAAAGGCAAAATCGGACAAGGTTTTGCTCGCTAAAAAATTTTTGGAAACTTGCCAAAATGGAACGACAATCAATTTGGATAAAACGACTGTGGACAATATAACCAAACTGATTGAGAATATAGAGAAGAAATTTTAGGTGGCGCCAACGCTGGAAAAATTTGTATTTTTAAGTTAAAATAACTTTATGAAAATAGGCATAATATTACAATCAAACAAACCCGAACACGCTTGGAATACATTCCGTTTTGGTATTACTGCGCTGAAAGCAGGACATCAGGCAGAAATTTTTTTGATGAGTGAGGGTTCAGAATTAGACACCATTCCCGACAGCGAAAATTTTGATATTTCGGTAAAAGTGGCGGAATTCAAAGAATTGAAGGGCAAAATTTACGCTTGTGGCTCTTGTTTAAAAATACGAGGGAAAGAAGAAAGCGGAGTGTGTCCAGTTTCCACGATGACCGACTTGCTCAAAATGGTTGAGAGTTCGGACAAGGTTTTAGTTTTTGGTTAATTCAAGGT
>Ga0210017_1001668_pt1 | contig 19286 bp, 10 predicted proteins | sample CryGeyCG2014_020_FD_183966 | JGI IMG/M metagenome (GOLD analysis project Ga0210017, IMG submission 183966) | Groundwater microbial communities from aquifer - Crystal Geyser CG08_land_8/20/14_0.20 (SPAdes) (version 2) | ecosystem: Environmental > Aquatic > Deep subsurface > Groundwater | place... | reverse complement strand
CCGGGCACTCCTGGCACTGGCTTAGGTGGCGGTGGCGGTGGCGGGTAGCGGGTAGCGGGTAGCGGAGGCGGTGTTGGCTTTGGTGGTCGCGGCATTCTTTTTTCTGCTTTTCTTTTTGCATCAGCTATTCTTTCTTCTACTGTCTTTCCCTCTTTCGGCGGTTGCATTAATCTTTCAATTTCTTCCAAAACCCCAGGACGTGACTGAGAAAATGCCTCCATTAGCGCCTTTCGTTCTGGTTCCGTCTTTTTTAATCCTTTTTCTATTTTTTCTATTTCCTCGGCTGTCGTGGCTTCTGCTAATTTTTTAATCCACAGATTTCTCTCTTTAATCGTGTCTCTAAAGTCTTTGAGGAATTTTTTTGTCTCGACATTCTTCTCGCCGGCAATGATTTCTTCAATTCTGAGCTTTTCCATTGTTTCTGCGCCCTTTAGTGGCGAGAAGATAGCCCTAAAACCAGGATTGAGAATGGCTGCCCTGGGGAGAGCGCGATTCGTCTTACTGATTTCTTCAGATCCTAAGTCGTTTGCTTTTTGATGAATCTCATCTACATACGCTTGTCCCTTATCTTCTCCAATCCTTTGGATGAAGGCAGGACTCTTAAACCTGGCAGTCATTTCTTGGAAATCTTTATTTCCAAGTGTTTCTGGGGATAGATTTTCAATATCGGTAGGCTTTATTGCAACGACCGCTTTCATGAAAGCAGCCTTTCTAATCGCATCAGCCGGATTTATTCCAATGCCCACTAATTTTTGGACATCCTTATCTCCAGGTCCGTTGGGAACCATTGTTCTTTGGATGAGCGGTCCAACTTCTGCATCGTCAATTAATCCTGGCATATGTTTAACTGCGTCTGCTGTCCTATGAGGAACAAAGGTCATAATATTTCTTAATGCTTCATTGCGCTGCCCGGGAGTAAGTCTGCCAAGACCCATTTTTTCATCAGCTCCGTGCATCTTTGATAAATAAAGAGCCATAGCTGCTTTAGTAGTAGGATCGATTATCTTCCAGCCGAGAGGAAGTCCTCCCTCCATTGCGCTTTTTGTATCTTTACCAAATCTCGCTTCTAATCCAGCCTCTTTTTTCTCAATATCTCTACTTGCTTCCCGTTCAGGAGTAGTCCCTCTTAATCGATAGCCCAAACGGGCCGGTCGTGACATTAACCCTAATGCCCTCATACGGAAAGAAGGTGTATATTTTGTTCCTGCGGCTACAGCGTCGGCTTTTGCCTTTGCTTCTTCCGCTGCCTGTTTTGTAGCTAGTCTTCCTGCTCTCCTTCCAATTCCTTTACCAAGTGGTTTTATTCCACTTGCCCACATTATTCCACCAGCAGCCACTGCAGCGCCAATTAAAAATTGGCCAAATGTGGGCATAAATCTTTTAATTAGCCAAAGAACAAGCACTAAATAAACGAATAAGAAAAAGTAGTAATAAAGAAAACCAGGAATAAGTATAACCCCCACAAACCCGATAGGAGGATTAGATATCGAAGGTATCGTTTTTAATCCTAAGGCGAGAAAGAAAAGGGCAAATATTCCTACAAACATCCATTCCAAAAGGTATTTTAACCATTCATCCCAATACTTTTTTGTTTGAGGTAAAACAAAGCAGACAAAGGCTACCGGAGAAAGAACGGCTAAAATCCAGATAACAAAAATTCTAAATACGAAAAGCCCAAATAAAAGCGAAAATATAGAAGAAAACAAAAAAATTAGTATAAGTTGGAGAATCATTGTGGGGAGGAAAAAATACCCACCGACTATCCAAACCACTAATATCCCATATTGGACAAAAGGACCAGCAAGGGGAATTAAAAGACTGCTAGCCACTAACAGAATGCTCACTCCCATTGTAATTATAAATCCCCATATTCCACGAAATAAAGTGGTAAATGCATCTTTCAGGATATTTACTCCAACTATTTTAAGGATGGCGTTATATATAATGTTTGAAATATCCACCAAGGCCTTGACAAAAACTAAACTAAAATTAATTAGCAGGGCAATAATAATCAAACTAACAAAGGTTTTTTTCGCATTGAAAGTTTCGATTTTAAAAATATAGGCAAAGGCAATCACTAAAAGAATTAAGATGATACTCATATTTACTAATCCCGAAACAAAGATCCAACCATTGGTGACAAAATTATTACTGAGCGATATGAACCCAGGGTCTTCTAAGGGAAGTTTTAAGACCCACTGTAAGAGTGAGCCGGTAAAGCAAAAAAGAATTAGTCCAATAACATAATAAATGAAAATTCTTACCCAAACACCTATTGGCCCACTAGCAAGTTCTTCAATCGCATCTAATGCCTGACTGAAATAATCCATAACACCAAACATATCAGCCGAAGCTAAATTCGGAAGGAACAAAGCAGTTATTACGAGCGGAATAATTAAAAATTTTATTTTATTTTCCATAAGAATAATGATGGTGGGATAAAATCAGTTAGAGAGTATTACATTGACAGGTATTTAGGTCACAGCCAATATTTGTGCATATTGGGTCGGTGGCTTCGGGTCCACACCCTGCTCCGCAAAAGCCGTAAATACACGTATAGCCACAATCCGTAGATATACTAACACATCTGGGGCTCATCCATTAATTTGTCTTCGGACCAGTCTGACCAGCACATTTAGGGCACGCCTTACACCCGGCTGAAAGACAAGCACCCCACGGGCCGGTGTCGGTAAGAGGATCATAATCTCCACAATGATCGGTTGGCGGAGTGGTACCGGTAGTTGAATAAGAAATTAATTTTACACACTTTAGTGGTTTATCAATATAATTACCGATATTTTTTTCGCACGCTGAAACCACAGTTTCCATATCGGTACAACGCCCAGTCCAAAAATTTTGGCCAGCAAATACCTGTACATAACACCCACAACCGTAATAACCTTCGTTTTTGGCTTTTTCATCACAGCAATCAGTTGACGAAGCATCATACGCTTTAACGGACAGAACGTGCAGATCACCTACCCCATCGATTTTTTTAAGTTCACCTAGGTTTATTGTGTAAAGCTCAGACTCCCAATTTTCCTGGGAATATAGGTGCGCTCCTCCACATATAACTTCTTTCTCTTTTTTTACACATACCCCTTCCTTACATATCGTTGTCGTTGCGGAATCGCAACTATCTGAAGTTGTAGTAGCGCAACCACCCGGGCATGGGTCAGTGCATTCGTATTTTTGGGAATCGGGACAATCTGTCGCAGTATCACATTCAAGTTTGCCTATATCCTCCCAATTAGTAGGGGGTATACGCAGAGTTGTTAATTCAGGATTTATTGTATTTAAAATTAACCAAGAGCCTAAAAGCAAAGCCAAACCTAAAAAAGCTGATTGAATTTTATCCATCGCCTCTTTCATTGCCGCTGGATTTCCAACCGAAGTTAAATATTGAAACCCGGCAATGACTAGAGCAATAAAGACAGCTAATCCTCCCAAAGCAATCCCCCATTCGTAAAAATATTTAACTAACTCTGGTAAGGGAGTGGATACGGTTAACATAATTTGAGTTCCGGGAGAGGACGGCCATTTTAGTTCTAGACCGGATGGTTCAAGGGCCAAAACCCGAGAGGCAATTAAAATAATTCCCAAAAAAATAAGGAGAAAGAAAAATTTTTTATCTTTAATAAATCTCCCCATACTTTAATTATTATGAGCACTGTGCATAATCCCAGTTTTTACGCTGATTGACGCTGATAGTTATAAGGAATTTTGCACATCCCCCATACTTTAATTAGTATATCATATCAACCTTAAAGATTAAATTATTTCAACAGAGTTTAAAATCTCCTCGGATTCTCCTTCAAATTCTGGCCAAAACCTTTCAAAAGAAAAAATCGAAATTAGATATACCTTTTCTTCTCCTAAAATTATTTTTTCTTTTGAAATAAAATTTTGCTCGCCCTCTTTTTTATATCGTGTTTTAAGGTAAGCCTCTTTGGCTTTAATCTCCGAATTTAAAATTTGCATTTCTCCGCCCTTTTCTTTCGTTTCTTTTTCCATTTCCTTAATAATTTCTCCTATGTCCCTTTTCCCACTTAATTCTTGAACACCCAATGAGGCAAAAGCCGCTTTCTCCATTTTAAATTTGGTGGCAAAGAATAAAGCTTTTGCCTCAGGACTTATTGTCTTTTCCCCACTTTCTTTTGGCATTTCCATCCAATCGGAAGAATATTTGAATTTCAGTTTCCCATCCGGGCTCACAAATTCTTTAGTTTCTGTTTTTTGTTGGAAAAATGACTCAGGTTTTGGGATTTCAATTTTTGGGATTTCAATTTTTGGTATCGCTTTGCTTAATCTTTTAAATTGCCAATAGGTAAAAAAACTGAGAAAGAGAATAGAAAGAATCATTAAAACGAGAAATTTATCAATTTTCATTACACATAAGCACTCGCTCCTTCGGGGCTCGTGCACTATTCCGCCCCAATTTTGCGAGCTCATTCAGAGGCGGCACACTCACTCGCTTCGCTCGTTCGGGCTTATTCAGCCACTGGGCCGCCAGAGTTTAACACTGCTCTTGCTAATTTCTGGTTTTATCTGCTTGGGATGGCAAGATTGGAGCGGGCTTGTATAGGAAACTTTTCAGTTTCCTATACAATTAAATTTGTATCTGCCACCACTGACCATAGATTCCAAATCTATAGCCCAAAATGGACATAAAAATGGTAATAATTGTCCAGGCTAAAAATATTACTAAAATTCCTATTCCAACCGCTTTCCAGATGGATTTTATTTGAATTAAAACATTGGGGCTCTTAGAAGATAAATAAAATATTGCTCCTGTAGCTGCTGCTAATATAACCAAAATTATGGGTATTAAATTCCACAAAAGAAAATCTAAAATAATTTTAATGATTAAAAAAAGGTGCTTTATTTGACAGGGTTCTCTTTCATTCCAAGGAGTTTTAGGATTATCATAAGTTCTGCCACAAGGAACCAATCCACCCTTTCCAGCCCCTTCTTTTTGGCTTAAAGTAAGACTCCAAACTGAACTTAAATCTCCTGACTCGTTACAATCTTTGTCTAAACAAGCCTGAACCTGCCATTGATAACCTCCTAAACATTCTAAGATCACTATGTTTGAATTCCTATCGATTATTTTATTTATTATTTCTCCGGTAGGGCAATCTCCGGTTTCTTCAGGAGATTTTGAAACATAATTTAGAATATATTTATAATATTTTGCTCCGGAAACAGAATCCCAGGAAAAATTTTTTGGTCCTTCATAAGTGAAAACCTCTTGACCATTCGAAGGCGAAGGATTTAGGGGGGCACTAAGTTTTAGAGTATTAAAGGATTTTATTTCACTCCATTCTCCGCAAACCGTTCCATTTTCTCTGGCGCAGGTTTTCACCTGCCAGGAATAGTTTTTTTCCTGATGTAAATCGGGATAATCAAGGACGTAACTTGATTCTTTGGTTGTGGTGGTAAAATCAAGACCATCGCCCTGAACTTTAAAAATAAATGATTTTGCTCCCGAAACATTTTCCCACTCAAAAGTTACCGGGATAAAAATATCTGTCAATTTCCGAGCTTTCATACTCTCAGATTTTGGCGGCCTTCCGGTTGTCCAAAAATCACTTTCAGCCCAGACGTTTTCACATTTTGTCGCTTCCATATCCCAACAGGGCTGAACTTTCCAGTGATATTTTTTATTAAGTTGAAGCGGCGAAATATCAAGCGTAAAGTTTGAAAGGGTAGTTGTTCCCGTACGAATTATGCTACTTGCATCGGAAACCTCATAATGAAAAGAGGCAGAGCCAAAGCTTCCGCTCCATCTAAAAACAATGGGCAGACCAACCGGGATTTCCCCTGTGGGCTCATTTGGCGGATATTCTAAAAATGGGGCTTCCAATGTTCCCGTGGTGTCAAACTTCCACTTCTGGCTATAATCCGTGCAATCGAGCCCATTGCTGTCTTTACAGGCAGCTACTTTCCAGGCATAAGAAGTATCTTTTGTGAAATAAGCCTGTTCTTCGTTCAAAAATTCAGGATAAGGATAAAGCGATGGCGAACCGGGTTCTGGAACCAATAAATATGGAACGCATTCATCGCCTTGCTTTAGCAAGGGATGCCAAACCTCTCCTGACCCTTTTTGGTAAATAAGTATCTTATAAGACATTGGGCCTTCAGCTCCTTCAGATTTAAAATCCGATGGGTACCACCTAAGGTTTGCACGTTTGAGCGGGAGTTTTACAGGTTGAAATGGGCCTGTTGTTGTTTCATTCTCTCCACTCCAATCGGGGTCAAAAGATTCGACTGGTTCTGGGGCCCAATTGTTTGTAAAACTCCAGGTGGCGCTCGTTGTCCCGCATTGTGCATTATTAGCCAGTCGTGTATCAGCATCGGTTTGATTATCTTCTCCGCTAGGACGACCACAACAGGCCTTTACTGACCACGGGTGAGTTCCTCCTGGTTTTAAAAGCCCATTGCCAGCTATAAAGCTATTACTACCAAACGTTGCCGTAAAAACTTCCCCTGGGTCATCCTCTATTGCATCTCCCAAAAGAACAGCGAGACTTTTGGTAGAGTGATTACCCGGTGTGTTCCCTGTTCTGGTTTTCAAGAGAGCAGCGAGGCTCTTGGCGGGGAGACTGCCTGTGGTGCTTGGATGATAGCGTTCAACCGTACACCACTTTGAATCCTCCCACAGGCCATTTGTCCAGGGAGGAGGAAGATATAGTAAAGGATCAACTGGAGTGCCTGCCGAATTAAGGATTACAAAATGAATATGATGCCCCCAACTATTACCGGTATTATCAGCCCGACCTATTGACTGACCAGCGATAACTTGATCACCTACAGAGATTGGAATACTACCATGTACCATATGCCCATATTTTGTAGTAAATGTGTTACCATCTATCTCGCTTTCAATATCCACTCTATTTCCCAAATAGTTGCCACCACTACAACTATATTCACATCCCGGATCAGGAGGGTCCGTCGTGCATTCATCATCGGGATCACCGGTAACCCGTCCATGATTAAAACAATCAGTAGAGACCTTCGTTACCGTTCCAGCAGCCGCAGCATAAACCGTGCCAGATGTACCGATATCTATCGCGCGATGCATATACGTTTTCCCACCATAAGTTCGTTCACCAAAACAAGAAGTTATCCATCGGTTTTCACTTGGCCAATTAAATCTGCCATTTTCAGCAGGAAGAAATGTAGTGGGAGGAGGGTATGTAGGAGGAGAAGACCCGGGAGGAAAAGATCCGGGAGAAGGGAGTCCGGGAACGGGAGGGTTGCCGAGAAGAGGAGCTGGGAGTGGAGGAAAAGAAGCACCTCCGATGCCAAGATTAAGATTAAGTCCATGGTATGTATTTTCAATTTTTATCACATAAACCGGATAATCCGGTCGTGTTTCGCCTCCGTCTCGGATATCTTTCCAAGCCAATTTTACGGGTAAAAATATATTTGTTGGGTCTGCTGTGCTGCTGGTAGGATATTCAAGTTGAGGATTGTCATAGTATCTTGGGTCTTCGGGTGTCTTTATGCATTCACCCTCGCATACGCATACTGGCTTTTCAAGCCCCCACTTGGTGACATCACTACATGTCCCTGTTCTTTTTGCTTTTTGCCAACTTACGCAGTATCCTTCTTCGCCAGATACTTGAACAGCATCGTCACATTCGACCTTACAACCTCCACAGTTACAGCATTCACTGCCTCCTTGACCGCAAATACTATAACAGGTTTTTTGGAGAATCTCTACAATCTCTTCCGGTGGTACATCCTTACCACATTCCTTGGTACTAGCTTTATATTCCGTCCAACTACCACTACATGTGTATTGAGTGCACGTAGGATTATAGTAACTTATACAGTTACCAACCAAATCCCAGCCGTTACATTCTTCTGGGCAGGTTATATCGGAACAACTTCCTAGCGATTCGTGCTCACCACACTGTGTGGTGTAATCGAGGCCAGAACAAGCTAAAGAAAAATTAGGGGAAATGAGAAAAAGAAGAAAAAGAATAAAAAGGGTAGTAAGTATATAACTTTTCCGAGAGTTCGTCATTCTTTTATTTTACCACGTTAGAAATTTGATTACAACAAAGAAATTATCAGCCAAAGATTAATGAGAGATTTCTAACGGGGTTTAAAACCCCGCAGTATAAATCTTTCAGATTTAACTACGGGGCATGCTTTTAACTAAATTTATCCAGTCCTCAAGATTTAAGGTTTCCGCTCTTTGAACTGGCTGGATTTTATTTTTCAAAAGCCAATTTCTAACTTTTATTTTATCAATTACGCGAGCGAGCGCAAGCGAGCGACGCGTGGAGATGAGCTTTAGCTCATCGACCTTCAAATTTTTTGACAAATTATTTATTAACTGTTTTCTTGGCTGGGAAAACCCCGCCTTCACAATTTTAAAAAATAAATCCGCATTAATCAGCCTTTTATCAGTATTAATCAGCGGTTTAATTTTAATAATCGCCGAATCGACCTTGGGTTGGGGCCAGAAGGATTTTTTTGAAATGTAACTTATAATCTCGGCTTTGGCGTAAAATTGAACTGAAACTGCCAAAATACTCATATGCCCGAGCGGTAGCGAAGGGCGAAGAGGAGGATTTATCCTCTTCGACTCCGGCGGTCGAGCTACAATTCTTTGAGCCACTTCCTTTTGAACCATCAAAACCATTTGCAGGGGTTGCACCCCTGTATTTTCAAGGAACTTTCTGATTAAGGGTGAAGTTAAATAGTAGGGAATATTCGCCACCACTTTGTAGATTTTAGATTTTAGATTATAGATTTTAGGGCTAAATTTTAAGATGTCAGCTTTGACAATTTTAACATTTCTAACCTTCCAGCCTTCTAACAATTCATTCAAAATTTCAACCATTTTTTGATCTTTCTCTATGGCGATAACTTTTTTTACTCTTTTGGCCAATTCCGCTGTTAAATTCCCGATACCCGGCCCAACTTCCAAAACAATGTCATCTTTTGAAAGCTCGGCCGCCTCTATTATTTTCCTCAAAACTTTTTCGTCAATCAAAAAATTCTGTCCCAATCTTCGCGAGGGTCGGATATTATATTTTTTAAGCCAATTTTTAATCTCTTTGAGCTCCATGCTTTCATCTTAACAGTTACTTGACAAATGTTATAGGGTATTAGAAGATAACGATATAGATGTCTAATCTCCCAAAACGAAAGAAAATTTTAGCTTCCCTTTTCATAGGGTCTATTTTAGTTATTTTGATTTTTGTTTTTTCTCCCAAAAAGGAGAAAAATATTTTACCCCCCAATCTAAAAGACCCATCTCAAAACACTTACTCTCAAAGCCCTTTTGCCGACCCATTTAAAAAATCCCAGCCCGAGTGGCCTGAGTTTCTTTTAGTTAAGAATTTCTATCTTCGAGCCACTTCCCCCGCCTTCATCGTTACTCCCCAAGTTTTGGGAGCCCTTATAGGAGGTTTTGAAACAGAGGATGTTCAAAAAATAATTGTTGAGTATGCCGTTGAACCGGGAGATACTCTCGGGTCAGTTTCCCAAAAATTTAACATTGATCTACCTACCCTTTTATGGGCAAACAATTTAAATCAAAATTCAATAATTCAACCCGGTCAAAAATTGATTGTCCCGCCAGTTTCGGGAGTAATTCATCACGTAAAAGCCGGCGATACACTTTCCGAAATCGCTGAAAAATATAATGCAAAAACTGAAGATATAATTTCTTCTAATGAACTTTCTAATGAGAACGACATTTTTGTTGGCGATATTTTGATTGTTCCAGATGGAAAAATGCCAACTCCAAAAATCGAATATGCCCCACAATCACAAGAGGTTCCAATTGCTAATGGTTATTTTATCTGTCCCATTTCTTCTCCCTGTCAAATTACCCAGGGTCTTCACTGGTACAATGCAGTAGATTTATCCCATGGAAAGTGCGGGGAGCCAGTTTTTGCTGCGGCTGGAGGGAAAGTAATTAAGGTAAAATATGGTTGGTCAGGAGGGGCCGGAAACAATGTTTCAATTTCGCATCTAAATGGAGCGGTGGTAACAGTTTATTATCATTTGCAAAATATTTTGGTTTTTCCCGGACAGGAAGTTTTGATTGGAGAGCAAATTGGGACAATTGGAAATACCGGAAGATCAACCGGTTGTCATTTACACTTCGGAGTAGTTGGAGCTAAAAACCCATTTCCTAAATGATTTCTTCCCTCATTCTATAACTTAAAGCCTCAGAAATATTTTGAAAAGAAATTTTTTCAGAATTTTCCAAATCGGCAATTGTTCTGGCAACTTTTAAAACCCGATGATAGCCACGGGCAGATAATTTTCCGGAATTGACAGCATTTCTTAAAAGGTCTTCCCCTGCCAAATTAACCTGGCAGTATTTTTTTATTTCCGGAATTTCCATTTCCGAATTTGTTTTATCCTTTTTAAATCTTTCTTTTTGGAGCTCTCTCGCTTGAATTACTCTTTCTCTCACCCTTTCACTACAATTTTCCTCGTCCGGGGAAATCAATTTTTCATATTCCACTTTTGGAACGGTAATTAAAAGGTCCATCCTATCTATCAGGGGACCAGAAAGTTTTCTCCGATACATTCTAATCTGGGAATTTGTGCATTTGCATTCATGGTCTGGGTCCTGATAGTATCCGCAGGGGCAGGGGTTTGAGGCGGCAACTAAGGTAAATCTGGCCGGAAAAGCCAAAGAATGTCTTGCCCTTGAAACGGTTATTTCCCCTTCTTCAATTGGTTGTCGCAAAGATTCCAAGATGTCTCTATGAAATTCTGGAAATTCATCCAAAAATAAAACTCCCCGATGGGCCAAAGTAATTTCTCCCGGTCTGGGCGGATTTCCCCCGCCAATTAAGGCCGCTTCAGAAGAAGTATGATGTGGAGAACGAAAGGGCCTTAAATTAATCAAAGGACTATTTTTCGGCAATAAACCAGCTATACTGTAAATTTTGGTTACATCTAAAGACTCTTCAAAAGAAAGAGGAGGTAAAATTGAAGTGATGGCTTTGGCCAAAATTGTTTTTCCAGTTCCCGGCGGTCCCATCATTAATAAATGGTGTGAGCCGGCGGCAGCAATTTCCAAAGTTCTTTTTGCTGTTTCTTGGCCTTTAATATAACCCAAATCAACCGGAAGGAGAGAAGGTTTTAAAAAATCTTCGATCCTTGCCTTTGAAGGCAAAATTTCCTTTTTCCCTGCTAAATAATCAAGTGTTTCTTTTAGATTTCTAACGCCAATTACTTTTATTCCTGCAATTAAACTGGCCTCAATTGAATTTTCTTTCGGCAAAATTAACTCTAAAAATCCCTTTTCCCGACAAGCTATGGCAAAGCAAATTACCCCTTTTATTGGTCTTAATCTTCCATCTAAAGCCAGCTCGCCTAAAAAAATTTTATTTGAAGGGTCAAATTTGATTTTTTCAGCCGCCAAAAGATATCCCAGGGCAATGGGCAGGTCATAAATTGAGCCTTCTTTTTTTAAATCAGCCGGAGCCAAAGATACCAACACCCTTTCCGGTTGGTGATGAGGAGATTGAAAACCGGAACTCTCAATTGCTGCTCCAACCCTTTCCTTTGATTCTTCAACTGCCTTATCCGGCAAACCAACAATTTCAAAATGTCTTAGACCATAAGAGACATCGGTTTCCACTTCAATTGTCTGGGCATCCAAACCTAAAAGGGCCGCCGAAAAAACCTTAGAGAGCATATCCCGTAGAAGAACCCCGTAGTAGAGTAAACTCACTACGGGGCAAGTTTCGAATAATACTTTCGAAACAAGCGACCATAGGGAGCGCCGTCCCGTACTAAATTTATTTTAGTGCGGGATTTCTCTACGGGGCATATTATAAACCTTAACGAATTTTTCCTTCCCCTCTGACGGTAGGGTCGTCGGGCAGGGTAGTATCTATAAATTCATTGTTTGAATTCACAAACATTCCTGTCCATCGGTCTTTGGCCGAAGCTGTCACATCATGAATTAAAATTGCTTCCTTTCCTCTTTGGGCTGCCTGAGGAGTAAAGGCAATTTGAAAAGTAGCAATCCAAGGATCTTCCAAAACTCCAATTCCCGGATCAACCTCTCCGATTTCCCAAACTACTTCAGTAGGTCCAGAAGGAATTCCTTTAATCAACAGTTCATTAAGTTTTAACCGGGTCAGTTCATCAACATAACCCGTAGGTTCTTTCAGGTTTTGGGGATCTAATATCTCTTCTTTATATTTTAGCTGAAACCCCTTTACCGATTTAAGGGTGGTCGGTCCGAAATGACCGCTTGCCCCTACATTTTCGGGATACAAATAAGAAACTTCACTTTTAAGTATAATTTGAAGATATTTGACATCGTCCCCGTTCATTTCCTGATATAATGGTTTTTCAAATTTGAAGCCGGTCGGGATTTCTGGATAAAGGGATTCAACCTCAGCTTTTCTTATCACTTTCACTTCTCCATGGGTGGTTTTTACAGCGTTAAAGTGAACTTCATCTGGAAGTGCGGCTTTAATTTTCACATCTTCTACCCGATTGTAATAATTTCCAAACTTCCAAACAATTGTATAATAAGTGGTTTCATTAACCTGGGGAGGATGCTGGCCAGAATTTTCAAAAAAACCATATTTATCCCTAAAATATCCTTCTTGGGAGATTGTTATTTTAGAATTAACTTGATTTCTAAACTCAGCCTCAAAGCCGGCCAAAATTACCCGGTTCTTTATTAAGACGTTAGTTTCCGTAAGGTCTTTTGGTTTATAATCGTCTTTCAATCGAACCCAAAACTCTGCCTCTCCTTGTTCACCGGGCAGGAGATATCTAAGCTGGGGGATATCTTCTCCATCCCAAGAGATGGAATTATCTCCCATTTTAAATTTCCCCGAGGGGGTCTCAATAGTAAAAATATCATAAATATTTCCTTCTAAAACAGTGGTTAAAACCAAATCTCGCAAAGGTTTATCTTGTATGTTTTTAAAATAAATTTGGTAATGAAGCTTTTCTCCGGGGTAGGGAGAATATTTCTCTTGACCGTTAATCTTCTGAGTAAGCAAAAAAATCGGTTCATAAGTGATAGAACGAGTTGTTACTTCTTTTAAAAGAACATCTTCTCCCTGAAGATTGATGAGTAGTTGTCCCATAAAATCTAATTCCTTATCAAGTTTTTCTTCCCGGGGGAAAGTTCCAGAAATCTCCAGTTCTCCACTTTCAAGCTTTTCTAATTTGGCAATTTGCCAGTTTTGTTTTTCCGTCCGGGCTGGTTTTGATTCTTTAAACTTAAAATCCGAGGGGAAATTGACAACCAATTTGAGGTTGGAAATAGCAGGCTCAATTAAAGAAAGATATTTTATCCTGAAAATAAACTCGGTTTCCGTTTTGGGAGAAATGGGAATTTTGGCTGGAATATCTAAAATCAAATCGATCGGGGTCTCGGAAATAAGAGTAGAGAAAGCCACGACTTCGGTCATAGCTGGGGCTTTTTTTCTTTCGGTAGAATAAGTCAACCAGGTTTTTACCTCTCTTTTTTCTCCTTTTGCGCCAAAAAGCCGTGTTTTGAATTCAAATGTCTTCTCTTCTTTTGGGTAAAAATAATTTCCCAAACTTTTTGTTTCAACCAAGGTTTTTTCCGGCAGAGAAAACGTTGGATGATGAAAGGTTAGTTCCGGCTGTTCTAAAATAACATTACCAGTATTTTTGTAGGTCACAGTATAAATAATTTCTTCGCCACATTTGGCTTTTTCTGGTCCCGAAACCCTAACCTCAACTCGTGTTTTGGGTAAAACAAAGTTTATCACTAATAAAAAAACTGCTAAAATAGAAACAAAAGCCAAAATGGTAGCCACAAGGGCCGCTTGTTCGGAAAGCTCCCGTGCCCTAAAAAAGGAGCTAACTATTTTTAGTTTTTCTTTAATTTTTGCCAGCATTTTTTCTATTATTAATTTTATCAACGAAAAGAAAAGAAACAAGGCAATCTCAACCCCTTGCCAGAAAGCCCTGCCCTTTCTCAACGGGGTTTACATTTCAAACAATATCTGGCTTCCGGTATAGTTTTTAACCTCTCGGTCTCAATTTCCTTTCTACATTTTTCGCAAATTCCGTATTTACCTTTTTTCATTTTTTCCAAAGCTAAATTAATATTTCTCAATTTCAGCTCAAGGGTTTGTTCAATTGGTAACAAACTTTCATATTCTTCTACTTCATCAGCCATGGTTTCCAAAGAAGAAGAACCGGCCTCGCCATCCCATTTGGGAAATCTTGTATCCCAATCTCCCTTGAGTTTTTCGTCTTTTTTAGCAAACCCTTTAAGATCTTTTTCAATAAGGGATTTTTCTTTTTCGAGATTCTTTTTTAGTTCTTCTAATAATTTTTTATTCATATTATAAAGAAAAACTTTCGATTCAACTAATCAATCTGTACATATGCGTTCGCTTCGCTCGCGCATAACGCGGATTTACGCTGATTGATAATTTTACGCCGATTTACGCTGATAAATAAGGTATTCCTTTTTAATCAGCGTCTATCAGCGTTATCGGAATTTTCAAATTCCGATATTATAAAATTAAGCCGAATTCAAAGTTCTTCTATAAGTTATTCTAACAATTTTTCAATAGTTTTCAACATACTTTCTCCCGAAGCATTGAAAATAAAATAACCATCAGATATTGCCCAACAAATTCCTAAATTCGGCTGAGGAAAAGTGAGATAACGAAAAGTTATCTCCTTGTATTTTACTTCCTTGAAAGAAGGGGAGAGGGCTGAACCCTTTTTGTCTAAAATAGTAAAAAAGTTATCAAAATCTTTTTCCATCGTTGACTCCCAGCTTTTTAATAAATCCTCTAATCCTTCCTTTTCTTGAATTTTAGTTAAAAAACCTAATCGATTTCCTTCTTTTTTCTGAGAATAGATAAAAAAAGTAAAGTCTTTAGTATTTAATTTTTGATAAAATTGTTCGGGCGTTTTCACCTGAAAACTATCTAAAATTTCTTTTAGGTTAGCCAAACGATTTTCTTTTACATTTTTAATCAAGATTCGAATAAAAACTTCTTTTTCAAATTCTTCTGTGAGAACCCGACTAAGTGAAGCAGGAATTTCTTCATTATTGGAAATTTCCAAGACCTTATCTTCTTTAACCGAAATTAAAGGAGAAGGAATGGAAATTTCTGGGTTTTTAGGAAGTGTTTCTTGAGAAACCGGTTTTTCACCAGCCGGTGGGAGAGGAGAGGGAGGGTTTGGAGGTTTCCTGATGGTTAGATACCAATACCAAAAGCAAAAAATAAGACTCAGGAGCAAAATAAGGATAGCTATGGCCAAAATTCTAATATAGACCTTTTTAAAAGGAGAAGGCTTTTGAGGAAGGGGAGGTAAAATTTTAACTGGCTGAACTGATTCTTTTGGCTCTTTTCTAGGGAAAACTGGTTTGGGCAGTGGAGTTGGTTTGGGCAGTGGAGTTGGTTTGGGCGGTGGAGGTGAAGGTTCGGGTCGAGGAAAAGTTTCTATTTTTTCTTTCAACTCTCTCTCACTTATTTTTTTCTTTAATGCTTCAACTATTCTTTTTCTTTTTTCTTCTGTTTCCTCAGAAGGTGTTATTTCTTCTTTCTTTATTTCGCCACCAGGTTTAGTTGGTTTAATTACCATCCCCTCTCCCTTTTCCTCTTCTTTTTCCTTGAGAAGAATTTTTTCCTTTTCTTTTATTTCTTCGATAAACTTAACCGGTTCAATTTCTAATTCCTGATTAATTTCTTTTATTCTTTCTTTAATTTGGTTTTCCTGATTTAATATTTTTTGATATTCTTGCTGAATTTTATTAAAACGAAGTTTTACATCTTTCATTTCTTTCCCTAAACGCCACCTTTCTTCCTCAATTTTTTCCCTGTCCTTTTCGACTTCCCATCTTTCTTTTTCAACCTTCTTCTCTTCTTCAGGAGTAGCAGACCCGCGTTCCCTTTCTTCAATTACCCGAATCACTTCTTCGGTTTCCTTTTCTTCTCTTTTGCAGTTTTCCAATTCACTTTCAATCTTTCTTTTTTCTTCAGAGACTTCTTCTTGCTTGATTTCATAAGGTCTTTTTTCTTTACTGAGAACCGAAATTTTTTCTTCTAATTTTGCTTTTTCCTTTTTTAAACCTATTGCCTTTTTACTTTTTTGAAAATTTTCTTTTTCTTTGTTTAAATATTTTTCTCTTTTTAAAACCGTCTCAATTTCAAGGTCAATTTTCTTTACCCTTTCTTCATTTTCATCTATTTTTTCTTCTATTCCCCATTTTTTTTCTTCTGTTTTTCTTCTTTCGATTTCTATTTTATGTCTTTCTTTTTCAACCTTCTCCTTCTCTTCCAGAATTTTTACTTTTCTTTCTTTTTCTTCAATTTTTCTTATTTTTTCTTCGATTTCTTTTTCCTTGACTAAAACTGGCTCCAATTGAATTTTAATTCCTTCAGTTTCTCTTAAAATTTCAGCTTTTTTATCTTCCAAACTCCGTTTTTTTGGAGACAGGCCCAAAATTTCTTCATCGATCTTTTTTTCAGCTTCTTCTAATTTTTCTCTTTCTATCATTTCTTCTCCAACCTCCTTAGATATTTTTCTTTCTTTCTCTAATTTTATCTTCTTCCTTTCTTCTTCTCTTTTTCTTTCTCCTTCCTCCCTTCTTTTTCTTTCATCTTCAATTGCTTTTTTTCTTTTTTCCTCTTCTGCTCTTTTTCTCTCTATTTCCTCTAAATATTTTTTCTTTATTAACCCAACCCCCTCTTCTTCTTCTCTTTTTCTTTCTCCTTCCTCCCTTCTTTTTCTTTCCTCTTTGAATCTTTCTTCTTCCCTTTTCTTCCTTTCTTCCTCCTCTTTGAATCTTTCTTCTTCCCTTTTCTTCCTTTCTTCCTCCTCTTTGAATCTTTCTTCGGCTATTTCCTTTTCTTTTTCTACTTTTATTTCCTCTAATTTTTTTTCTGGCTCAATTTTCTTAGGAAAAACTACTTTTTCAATAACCTTCTCTTTCGGTTTTAAAGCAATAGGAGTTTCTTCTTTTTTTTCTTCTTCTTTAACGCCCAATTCCTTTAATTTGGCAATATCCTTTGCCATCGTTCTAATTGCTTTTCTATCTATTCTATCTATACCATTTAAATCTTTGTTGTCTTCTTTTTCCATTTAATTTTTGCCTTGTTTAGTGTTTTGGTTTTGGGTAATTTGGCGCGTCTTCCCCAGAATTCCGCACCCTAACCAGAGATAGATTTATTCTCCCTTGCTCGTCAACAGAAATTACTTTAACTGAAATGACGTCTCCGACTTTAAAAAAGTCTTCAATCCTTTCTACCCGATAAGGCGCTATTTTAGAAATATGCAAAAGTCCCTCCTGGCCAGGCAAGATTTCAATAAAGGCACCAAAATCCAAAATCTTTTTTACTTTCCCTTGAAAAATTTCTCCTACTTTTACTTCCCGAGTAATATCGTTTATCCAGGCAATCGCCTTTTTAGCCGCCTCTTCTTTTTCGGCAGTGACGAAAATTTTTCCCGTTTCTTCGACGTCAATTGAAACTCCGCATTCCTTGATTATTTTATTAATAACCTTTCCGCCCGGCCCAATAACTTCCCTGATTTTCTCGGGATTAATTTGAATGGTTAAAATTCTAGGGGCAAAGGGAGAAAGTTCTAGCCTCGGTTTTGATATGACCTCTTTCATTTTTTCTAAAATTTGGCTCCTGGCTTTTTTCGCTTGCCCTAAGCATTCCCTTAAAATTTTCTCTGAAATTCCTTCAAATTTTACATCCATTTGAATTGCCGTTACCCCATTTTTTGTTCCGGCTACTTTAAGGTCCATATCTCCGTGATGGTCTTCCGGACCCTGGATGTCGGTTAAAATTTTGTAGTTCCCTTCTTTATCTTGCATTAATCCCATAGCAATTCCGGCTGCCGGCCTTAAAATTGGCACCCCGGCATCCATCAAGGCGAGAGAAGAAGAGGATACTGACGCCATGGAAGTTGAACCATTGGAAGATAAAATTTCGGTAACAACTCTAATCGTGTAAGGAAAATCCCCAAAAGAAGGAATCAGGGGTAAAAGAGCCTTTTCCGCCAAAACCCCGTGGCCAATTTCTCTTCTTCCGGGTCCCCTGATTGGTTTTACTTCTCCAGAGCAATAGGGAGGAAAATTATAATGGTGCATAAATCTTTTTTTGCCAACAATTTCCATTCCCTCTAATATTTGGACATCTCCCGGCGCTCCTAAAGTTAAGATTGAAAGGGACTTTGTTTGGCCGCGACAAAAAAGACCCGAACCGTGAGTCCTGGGTATCAAACCTGCCTGGCAAGAAATTTTCCGGATTTCCGTCAATTTTCTCCCATCCGGCCTTCTCTCATTTTTGATTACATTTTCATGGATTATTCTTCCGATTTCTTTCTCAAAAAATTTTAAGGCATAACCCATTCTTTCTGGGTATTTTTCCTGAATGAAATTAATCAAGTCCTCTTTCAATTGGTCTAACTTTTCCATCCTTCCTTCCTCTTCTTCTAATTTATTTTCTAAAAATTCTTTTATCTCTTTCTCTAATTCTAATTGAATCTCTGGCTTGGCCAAATTCACTTTTTCTTTACCAACCTTGGCCGAGATTTCTTTTTGAAAATCGAGGAGTTTTTTTAAAAATGGTTTGGAAAACTGATAGGCAGCCAAAATTGTTTCTTCACCGACCTCCTCAAAATTTCCTTCGAGCATATTAATTAAGAGGTCAGTCTGTCCCGACTTAGCAGCGAAAACAATATCGATTTCGCTTTCTTCCCTTTGGGCATAGGTGGGGTTTAAAATAAATTGCTCTCCAATTTTACCAATTCTGACAGTTGCCACCGGTCCCTGCCAGGGAATATCAGAGATGGAAAGAGCAATGGAACTAGCGAGTAATCCTAAAATATCTGGCTCGTTTTGGCCATCCCAGGAAAGGACGGTGACTACCACTTGAACTTCTCGGTTTAGATTTCCTGGAAAAAGTGGTCGAATAGCCCGGTCAACTAATCTGGCATTACAAATCGCTTCATCCGAAGGTCTGGCTTCTCTTCTTATATAGCGGGGTCCCCTAATTTTTCCAGCTGCATAAAATTTCTCTTCATAATTAACGGTTAAAGGAAAAAAATCCAAAGATTCCCTTTCTTTATCCGACATAACACACGTAGCCAGAACTAATGTTTCTCCATATTGTAAAAAGACAGAGCCCGAAGTCTGTTCTGCCAAATTGTTAATTTCGGCTGTTAATTCTCGACCGCCGAGGTCTAATTTGAATTTCATAAATCGATGCTAATATACGAGGCGAAGAGAACTTCGTTCTCTTCTTCACCTTCGCTTCCAT
>Ga0210017_1001667_pt1 | contig 19296 bp, 12 predicted proteins | sample CryGeyCG2014_020_FD_183966 | JGI IMG/M metagenome (GOLD analysis project Ga0210017, IMG submission 183966) | Groundwater microbial communities from aquifer - Crystal Geyser CG08_land_8/20/14_0.20 (SPAdes) (version 2) | ecosystem: Environmental > Aquatic > Deep subsurface > Groundwater | place... | reverse complement strand
TCAATAGATGTTAAATTGCGTCTATAACACCAGTATATTATAAACATCCATTCATCATTAAGATTATTCTTCTTCCTGCGACCAATTGCAGATAACGTTTCCAGCACAAACGAAGTTGCGAAGCAATTTGGGCATTTGTCGTTTGTGCGGGAAAAAATCATAGGAACCGATTTTCGCATTCTTCGACTACCCTAGTTAGCTTGGTCAACTGGTTTTCGCAGAATTCTATTACGTCTACTTGTTCAAACTTCGGAAAGAAGCGCCGAACTGTTTTTGGACTACTTTGTGTAGGTGGCTTATATTCAGTTTCCTTGGCTTGCTCAGCCACCGGTGTACCCTCTTTGACAAGAATGGCATTCGCACTCATCGTGACTTCACGAGTCGCCCCAGTCAGTACAGGTTCTCTATGAACATCTTCTACTCTGACCTTATTGAGGTAATCAAGTTCTAGATCTGCAGACATTTTTATCTGATACGGACAATACCATTCGGCAAAACCATCTCGGCGTTTGTATTGCTTTAGCATATAAAACGTGATACTTCGAGCAGCGGACAAGAAGGCGCTAAGATTATAGGCAAATGTATCGTCATCCTCAAAGAACTGCTTCATCTTAGAGAGAAAGTATTGTGTCTCTCGGATTTTATGTCTAGTTGGATTCTCCACAGATCTTCCCTCCTTTACCCGCATGTTCAGCTAACGTTTTCGGTATTTGTGAAGTCCGCCGAAGGCGGATTTGTGGAAGCGGAGCTTCCCACAAACACCGTGTTATGTGCCGTGCCGTTGTCAGCTCTTTTCTTTCGATGCAGGTTTGTATCCTTCCACAACTAAGGCAAAATGTAACTCTTTTTGCAGTGTACTTGGAAATTCCAAGCAGTAAATCGCTACTTGAATAGATTCACCTTCTGGATAATTGCCGGTCATATCCTCAATTTCAGATTTCAGATTGTTAAGGAGAGACAAAACTGATTCCTTTGTTGCAGGTAGAAGCTCACATAGCTTTCGTTTGATGCTTCTTAGTTGTTTTGTCAGTTGTTGAGCTTGCTCTGATGATAGAATAGGCAAGCGAGTTGTTATAGATGTAACAATCTGAACCCTCTCGGAGGTTGGCAAGGAATCAAAGTAGACAGGTACTACACCAATTGTTTTGGAGAACCTAAGATCAGCGAGTAGCTTGTCACTGGCAATATGCCTCTCGTACGGAAGAAAGAATTTCTTTTGTTTTAGAAGCTCTGACGGTGAGCTTAAGAGAACAAGTCGGTGTGCTTGATCGGGTAATCCAAGGGACCAGCCGGCAATTATCACTCCTTCATTTCCTGTCACTTTGGAGCGAGCCCTGTCCGCTGTTAGAGAATATCTTGAACGAAATCCTTTGGTCATCGAATACTCCGCATCACTTATAACCTTATTACTATTGGGAACGCACACTCAAAGAATATTGGTTTGTCAGCTGGGTATGGAACAATATCGAACCCGCTTCCGGGATACTTGCTGCTCACTACTTGCAAGCACAAATCAGAATAGGGATGGAGAATCTCTGAGACCCTTTGGAAGTTATCTAAGTCATCTTGGCAAATCATAAACTTAACTCCGACCGTGTTGCGGTAGTTGCTCAAAAGTGCTTCTCTTCTTCCCCACATCCAAAGCCTGAAAATGCTGTCCTTTGCTTCAGGAAACCACTCGACCAATTCAAAGAGCTCCTCGATGAGCTGTCTGAAATTCAACTCTGGTGGTTTTCTTAGGTTCACTTGTGCTGAAAGTCGTTCCAGTGACTTTTCTAGCGTGAGTTTATTAAATAACCCCATCAAAATATAAAGAAGAGAATGAGCTTTTTCAATAATATCAACAAATTCGATACATTAACCAGCCCGATTTTTAGGTATACACTGAAATATCTTCGAGAAAACCTCGCTATCTGGCAAATTAGTTGTTATAGATGTTATCTCCGTACTTATCAATGAATTATAAAGAAAAACATATTTACATCAAAAAATACTTGACAAATAGAAAATTTTGGTGTATAATGTATACACTGATGGCTACTATACAAAAGAGAAAATGCCGGGGACATACCTACTGGAGCATTGTTGAGTCCCGTAGAGTTGATGGCAAACCGAGGCCCGTCATTCTTCGATACCTTGGAACTGCCGAGGCTCTCTTGGAAAGGTTGACTGAAGGTATCCCCAAGAAGATTCGAAGTTATAGTCATGGTGCCGTCGCAGTTATGTTGGATATTGCTGAAGAGCTTCAGATCGTACAGACTATCGACAAACATGTTCCTCATAAGCAATTAAGAGATGGTTTTACTGTTGGGGGCTCGTTACTTTTGGCTGCTATTGGAAGAGTATGCCACCCAACCAGTAAAAGAAACTGGTTTCAAGGCTGGGCGAGATATACCAGTCTTTCCTATCTGCTACGAAGGTCTATCAATAAGCTGGATAGCCAGCATTTCTGGGATCAGATGGATGCACTCCCCACTTCTGTTATTCCGCTTATCGAAGAAGCTATCGTGAACACATTGATAGAAAAGCAACAGTTAACACCTGACACACTACTCTATGACACGACTAATTTTTTTACCTATATTGATTCTCGAAATGAAAGAAGCAGCCTTGCACGAAGGGGTAGAAACAAACAGAAGCGGGCAGATTTAAGACAGTTTGGACTGCTACTTTTGATCTCTCGCAAGGAGCAACTTCCCCTTTTTCATAAACTCTATCAGGGGAATCTTGCAGATAGGACTGTTTTCAAAGAGCAATTCAAAGAGATATTAAATCGATTTAAGGCTATTTCGGGCTCATTAGAAGACATCACTCTGATATTTGATCAGGGCAATAATTCAAAAAAGATGTTAAAGGAAGTAACTACCAATATCCATTTTGTGGGGGCGGTGTCTCCCTCCCACCATAAGGCTTTAATCGAGGAGGCTAATAAATCTATGACTCCTGTCTCGGTAAATGGCGATACCATTAGCTGCTATCGTATCCGCACCGAAGTCTGGCATCTCGATCTCACGGTCGTAGTTCATATCTCAGAAAAACTCCGTGAGGGCCAGATCAGAGGTATCCAGCAGAACATAAAGAAACTCTTTGGCAAGCTTAATAAGCTGAAAGAAAAGATTAAAGCTCCCACAAAGAGAGGCAAGAAAAGAACCCGAAAGAGTCTCGAAGATAAAATCACTTCGCTAATTGCCTCTCATAGTCCTGAAGGGCTTGTTGAATGGAATCTCTGCCATTTGACCGAGGACGCTTTTGAGCTCAATTTCTGGATAAATAAGAAACAGTTTAACATTTTAAAAGAACAATGGTTTGGACGTCGGATATTAATTACAAACCGCCACGGGTGGAGTACAGAAGAGATTATTTCAGTCTATCATGGACAATCCCATGTAGAATGGGCGTTCAAAACTATAAAGAACCCCTTTCATTTGGCCTTAACACCTCAATACCACTGGACAGATCAAAAAATAGAAGTTCATGCATTTATTTGCCTCCTTGCTTTTCTTTTATGCATGGTCGCCTACAGAAGAGCAAAGGAAAACGCTGATTTTAAAGGAACACCACATAACCTGATAGAAAAACTTTCTGCCATTCGGCTTGCCACTTTTATCGAAAGTCCTCCGCAAGGGACTAAAGGGCGATATAAAACAACCTACCGTCTTGAAGAGATGGAGGAAGATATCCATACCCTTGCCAGAGGTATGGGATTGGCCAGACTAAAAATGAAAACCAATATTCCGTTCAGTGTATACAAATGATAAAATGAGCAAAACCAATATATACAATGTTTTGTGGCTTCTTTTTTTATTCATTTAGTAAACTCACGCTAGATGAGGCAAGTAGTGCAGATTGTACTTGCGGCAAAGTAATTCGGCTTCTTCAAACAGCATCTGAGATTCGTCCAAGTTCCCCATTTCCATATATATCTCACCCAAGTTTATGGCCGTGCCTGCGATAAGATCATAGTATGGAGTGCCGTCAAGCAGTTTCTTGATTTCTCGGTATGTATCAAACTCTTCGTTCTTCTTTCCTAACAATCCTTTCATACGAGCGATAGAACCAAGCGAATTAGCAATACCGCCAATGTCTGATAGAGATTCAAAGGCTTTCTTTGCCCTTTGATAGTACACCAAAGCTTGCTCAAAGTTCTCTATTCCCTCATAGAAGAAATCGATTTGTCCGATTATGAATGCACGTCTGGGTTCTGCTTGGACTGAGAGCAGAAGTTTCTCTAGGGTCTGAATAGCTTGTGAAAGTAACCTGTTTCTTTCATCATGATCTTTCTCGATGTGGGCGATTTCAGCGAGGTTTTTGACAGACGCTACATAGCCATCTAACAATTCCTCTCTAAGAGACAAGTCTCTTGCTCGTTCAAAGTACTCTTTGGCTTGCTCAAGTTTTCCGGTTTCCATATAAACATGACCAAGCTTATTCAAATATACTTCCTGTTCCTTGTAATCGACGGACTTTTCCACCGCCTTTAGGGCGGATTCAAAAATAGCAGTTGCCTCATCTATTTGACCAAGTGTGAAGTTTGCTCGACCTTTTAAGTCAAGACATCGAGCATACCAACTAAGATCACTTATCTCATCGTAAATATAGGTAGCTTCGTCTAAGAAGCGACCGCCAACTTCGTATTGGGCTTCACGATATTTTAGTTCAGCCAGCAAATACAATATTTTGCCAACCTCCGGTTTGAAGTTCGCCTTGCGATACCAATCAAGTGCTTGCATAAAGTTTGATTCTGTATCCTCAACTTTCCCCATATGTCTATAAACCAAACCTTTGTTGTGGTAACAACCAGCGACACCCTTAATTGCGTCTTTTTCTGTCTTAGGATTGTGTTCATGATATATGCTTAGAAAATGGTTGAGCGCTTGTTCGTACAGTTCAAGTGCTTGCTTAGAATGACCCCGATGGTCTTCGACCCATCCCAGTTGATGTAAGGACCACGCGATGTCTAGTTTTATCTCTTTCTTTTTAACGAGTTCTAAGGCTTGAGAAAAGTAAGCTTCAGCCTGATCCAAGTTTCCAGCATCTATTTCAATAACCCCAAGTTGATGCAAGGCCGCTGCAACATTCTTCCCCGAGTTAGCAGCTCTAAATTCCCGTAGGCACTCTTGTAGCAAAGCTTTTGCTGCAGCAGGATTCTTGTCCCATTCATTCAAGATTACTGCCAGATAGCATTTAGCCTTTGCTATAGCAAGGCTGTGCCCGTAATCGGTCGCAACTTCCAATGATTTTTGAAAAGTAACTCTGGCATCTTCATACTTGCCCAAGTCCAATAGTAAAGTCCGTCCCTCATCGAAAAGCTTCTGAATGTCATCCGGCACCTTTGGGATTTCTACTTCGGTCTCGGGCAATAGCCTCTTAACATCGACAGCAATAGCATCAACCTTTTCTTCCGTTCGCTGAGTGGTTCTCGCAACATCTTGCAAAACCACTTGCATTTCGTTAACCGCTTTTTCTAACCCCTGCTGGAATGGTTCGTTGGGCAAGCGGTGGTCAATCGTATCTCTTAGCTGGTCTAATTGACTTCTCACCACATCCAGCGTTTGCAAATCGTAGTGGATTAAGTCCTGACTTGCCTGCACGGCTTTCACATCCGCCTGGATTCCTTCCAGCAGCAATCGCTGAAAGGCCCGCCACGCCTTGTTGCACTCCTTACTATCTGTCTTCAACTCTTCATTAAACCAGAACAACACTTCGTTGAGCAAATTCTGGCGTAAGAAATCTCTGAAGTGTTCGTCGTAAGTGTATAGAAGGTTCGCCCCATTAATGCGCTCCCATATCTTATCTGTAGCCGTCTCTGGACTTCCGTAGAGAAAATCCTTAACCTCTCGCTCTTTGACAGCTTTTTCTAAGGATGAAAGGAAAGCTTCTTGTGCCTGTTCCCGCAATTCTTTAAAAAGCACCCTGATAGATTTCTTTTCACTCTTTGGTAGTGCATTTGCCTCACCAAGTTGGAAATACTTTGTTTCCAGATGCGTCAATGCTTTGATAAAGGCACGAACTAAAGCTAGCTGAATATCGTGGTTGAGAATACCGTCACTAGATAGCCATCGTTCCTTAAGTTTTGCAGCACCGCTATGGATTATATTGCTCCATAGGTTAATGCCGATACCTGCCATGACCGCCGCGCCAATCGTTCCACCAATGGCAAAACCAACGGTAGTAATTGAAGCGGTTGCAAAAATTCCTAACAGGTTCAACGCTTGTTCTTTAGTCAGCATCTTCATTCACCTTTCGATTTCAACGGCATGGCACGATAAGCTAAATGGCGGTCGTTGCTTTTACGTCGTATCATTATATTTTGTTATTGTTTGGACCGAAGATAAAGGCTCGATGTCGTAACCAGAGCCATTTAGCCTATCTCGTTTATATCTGACTATGTCGGATATACAGCCCTGTCATAGAATAAATTTGTTCTGCATAAATTCTTCCTTAGCAGTGATTTTCTTTGTCCATTTATCATGTTATATGAGGTTTGGCAACATTCTTAATACAGGTCATTGTCAAGACCATATTCTATTGTCTCCATACCCCTTATGTTACAGGAGCCTTAGAATCATTAAAAAGTAGTCTGTCCCCTTTTTCCCTAACTAAATTTTTGGGTTCTCATTCTGTATTTAATCCTTCAAACACTGTATCGATATTATCAAACCAATATTGTGAATGTTCAGGAAATCTTTGCTGCACAATTGATGCATCCCTCGCTCTGAACAATAATTTTATCTTTACCTTAAATCCATTGTAATTAATTTCTTTGTGCATTTCTTCAAATATTTCCTTATATCCATTGAGCTTATCCGCCCAATCTGCATGTTCTGTTCCCTTTGGATCAATAAAAACAATAAAGTAATTATTCCCCTTCTTTAACCAAAAAATAAAATCTGGATAGAAACGGCTAAATTTGTTCGCATTGGGATTATAGTAGGGGATATAAACTTCATCTAAACTTTCATCCAATTTGCTAAACAGCCACCAACCAAATTCCTTGAACTTGTTATCAGCTTTGGTTAAATGATCTTCCAAATCATTGATGAAATTTACCTCGCTTTGAGTTTTAATTATGTGCTTGATATAATCTACCTTTTCATCGAGAGATAAAATAAGCGGAGTGTAATAATGGTTGGCAATATACTTGATTTTGATTTCCTTATGTGCAGTTTCGAAATCTTCCTCGCTTCTCAGATTTTTCGCCATCTCTATGTATTCTTGGGGAGATACTTTGCCGTACTGCCCTTGTAATTCTTTTACTTGGTTTGGATACTTTTTCACTCTTTCAACTTTCTCTTGTATCTCGCTGATATCCTCTAAGTACACTTTGATATTCCAAAAATGCTTTATTTCATTGTCTAACTTTTTAAGGGTATCGAATCTCTCCGGAACAACACTGAAATAATCAAATATCCTTTCAATAAGAACATCTAATTTCTTGTAACCTCTTTCACCTGTCTTATAAAAATTTTCTTTTTTATTCATACTCTTTCGTATAGCTTTTATTTTTTCTACTGGCATTCTTTTGAGATTCTCACTATATTTCATTAAAAGTAGTCTATCGTCTGGTACAAACTCAACAAATCTTTCAAGAATCTCAAGATCTTTATCAGAAATTTCAAACTTCACGGGTTTTTCGGTTTTTAGGACAGGATAATCTGCTTCTTTATAAATTGGTACCAATAATTTCCGTTTTTTAGCTTCGGGATTTATGATAAAAAGTGGAAGTTGGGTCTCACCTTTCCTTTTCTTTTCCTTCTCTAAACTCCCTATTACCGTTTTCAAGGCTTCTCTATTAGTCCCAAATAAAAATAAAGATTCAATTGGTAAAGCTTTATTCTTGACTCTGTTGAATAAATCCTCACTTATTTCTTTAGTATTGTGTAAAGATAAAAGCCTTTTCCGTTTATTTTTGAGAGGCTCAATCCTCACACCTCTTCCAACAGACTGTAGAATAAATTTCCTTGCATCTTCACCCATCCCGATGTTAATGTAATTAATCACATTGGGTCTATTGGAGTCCCACCCTTCGTAGAAACTACGAGAACCCATCAGGATGTTAATATCCGAATCCTCTCTGTTTAAATTTTTAAAATAACTTTCGTCTTCAAACCTCTCTTGAACTTCATATCCTGCTAGTTCGTCTTTTAACCATCCAGAAATATCACCTATTTTTATCAACGCAAAGGGCTTATCGCTTGTCTTTAATTTAAATGCTACTTCTTTCCTATTGGATAATCTTCTCAAGATTTCAGTTTCTCCGCTTGTTTTTGAGTTATATACATAGTTTAAGACATCATCCTTATTTATATTTTTAAAAATAGCTTCGTCTATCTTGATACTTTTACCATCTTCAAACATAAATTCGGGTTCTTGTTCTAACTCCTTCCAGAGCTCATCTAAGGCCGAATTAAAAACTTCTTCCTCAATATTTCCTTCTCCAATCCTCTCCAGCTCTCGGAAAAATTGTTTTAAATCCGCATCTTCGGTATTCACAGAGTTAACTAAGGTTAAAAGTAGTGGATTATGGTATAATTTCTGTTCAATTTTTATTATCTCCTCGTAAAACTTCTTCACATAGACAAGAAGAATCAATGATTTTAAAACGATCTTTTGCTTTTCCTCTCCGCTATAATCTTCATCGTCTCTAAATGCTCTTATCTCTTGCTTTAAAATAGCAATATGCTTTCCATATCCTGATTTTATGAAACTTGAGAGATTAAATTCGTAGGCACAGGTTATTACATCTCTTGGGTCTATAAAAGTCGCCGAGGAATTGAATAAGAAACCATTTCTTGAAAGAATGGAATATATGTGCTGTCTTTTTGATTCCTCTCTATCTCCTTTGTGTGCCTCGTCAAGAAATATATACCATTTCCCCTCATTATCATAATTCTTAAAATCAATTCTTTTCTTCTCACTCTTTTTCTTTTCCGATTGTTCATCACTCAGATTATCGGAGCGATAATAAAACACGGGAATTCCAAGCAGGGTTCGCTGTCTCTTAACTTCTGGATAATCCTTTAGTTCCTTTAAGATTATTTTTGTCTCGTTTGTATAGTTGAACTCATCTACATGCTTTTTAAGCTGTTCTATCAAATCATCTCTATGGGTCAAGAACAGAATGTCGTTCGGTGGAATTTCTCCACGCTCAATTAAACCTTTTAAAATTTGAATGAGTTTAATAATAACAAGCGTTTTTCCACTACCTGTAGCCATCCAGAAGCACATACGGTTGATAAGATGCTCATAGGGAATCTTGCCATTTTCTTGAGGATAATACTCTGTAAGAAGATTATAGATTTTTCTTTTCCTCCTGTCCAACTTGATATCTAAGTTCTCTTCCAGTCCGTTATCTTTATACCACCGGAAAAACCGTCTTTTTCTTTCCTGATTTACTTCTAATCTCTCATCTTTTTGATAATCTGCAAAATCCTCGTAATATTTCCATAGCACCTTTATAGCGTTTTCTACCGCTTCCTGTTGATAATCCCACAGTTTCTTGCTTTTTGAAAAACTCTCCAAATCAAAAGAGTTCCAGTTAGGAGATAAATCCTCAAACCTTGTAGATTCCTCAATTATATCCTGTAAGAATACTCTAATCATAATTATGATTTTATATTATGCTTTTGGCTCATTTATGGCTTTATATCCCCCTTATGTCCCCTTTGTCTCCTCTAAAACATAGAAAGTCCCCTTTCCTGTGCTTCCCACCTATTTTAATATTTCTTTTTCAGCTAAATTCGCCAGATCGCGACTCGCAGTTTTCTTCGTAGTATGGGCAACTTTATGATATTCCTTATTGGTAATCTTCCCCTTTTCTTTTACATACATCAGGGATTATGCCCAAAATAACTCTAACCTTATTAGGAATATCCTCAAGCAATTTTTTAGCATTTTTAACCCAAACTGGTTTTCCATTATCATCAACGCCTATTCTTAACTCTCCACCATTACTATTGGCAAAGGCAGAGATTACCTTCAAATACCCATCCCGCCAGGAAGGCTTGAATTCTATGTTTTGAGATTCAAGTTTTTGTTTTTTCATAGCCATTCATAAATTAATTTCAATGTTCGACTAACATAGTTTTTTATTTCCTTAGGACTCACTTTTTCTCTCATTTTATCAATTGTTCCATGATGCTCTTCGCTTGAAAAATCTTCCATATCGCTTAATTCCTTGATAACTTCGTCATCGTCTTCATGCTTGAACATTTTTAACTTTTTCTCTTTTTCTCTTATGATTTTCCTAAATTTGTCTATTATTGGCCCTAAAATGCATCGGTCTCCTAAGTCTTTAAGATATTTATAATAACCCAATTTTAATCTATCTTCTAAAACCTCCCTGATTAACTTCCTCGCCTCTGTTTCAGAAATATCTTCTTCATTTCCCCAAAATTTTTCTAATTTATCAAGTTTCTTAAAATAAGGAAGCTTTATTTCTTCTTCAATATTCCATTCCTTAATCTGCCTATTTTTAATTTCCAGAGTTTTAGGATTTGCTCTAATTTTTTTAAGACTCTCATACAACTCATAAGCAAATGTTTCATAATGAGTAAAAACTATAATTTGATTTACTTTTTCTGATAAATCTCTAATTTTTTCTACAGTGGCCTTTCTCCTGTTTCTATCTAAACTTGAGACAGGGTCATCAAATATGAGTATTTTGTCTCTAACATCTCCATTTAAATCGATTTTTGCCAAAAAGAAGGCTAAAGCAAGTGCATTTCTATCTCCACCACTTAAGGTAAATTTAGCCTTTTGTAGAGGATTTACTTCAACTCCTTCCATTTCGAGAAAATATTCAAAATAAGGTTCTTCTCCTCTCCCTCTATACTTTGGATTAGTTTTGACTATTTTGAAAGGGACCCCAAATTTCCCAAGGATTCTGTTTGTTTCTTCTCCATATTTTTCGACTTTTTGAGCTATTGTTTCCTTTAACTTTTTTGTGTTTTCATCAACTGATTTTTTCAAATTTTCTATATCATTTTTACATTGTATATATTTATTACATAGGTCTTCAGTTTCTTTAAAATGTCTCTTTTTTTGAATCTCAAATTTTTCTAACTCATCTTTTAATCTTTCAATGTCAGGCTGTTGTTCTTTTAATTTTTTAATTTCATAATTACAGATTTTAACTTTTGAGTTATAAGAACTTATATATTCATTGAGTGTTTTAACTAATTTTAATAGTATGTCCATATTGCTAGTATATAGTGGTTCCAAAATACTTCTGGATTTCTTTTCAATCAATAGTTTTATATTTTTGAAAAGTTCAACAATTTGTCCATTATATTGGTCTAAATCTCTCAATTCAGGAAACTCAACAGAAGTTAAGAATCTCCTCCAAAATTCAATCAACGCATTATTAGTTAGAACATCCTCTTTTATTTTGTTCAGCGATTGTTCAATATTAAAAGCATTTATTTTTTCTAATTGCTTAAAAATATCTTCTTTAAGCTTTTTATACTCTTCATTAAAATACTGTTGATACGCTTTAATTGTAACTTCAGCTTTTATCAGATCTTGCTGGCAAAAAGGGCATAAGTTATCTTTTGTAGTTTCTACATAGGCCAATCCCTGATGCAACCATGATTCAGCGTCTTTTTTAAGGACATTAGCAAGAGTGTTTATTTGTTGAGTTGTTTTCTTTAAAGCCTCTTCTGAAATGTTTGTTAATGATTTTCTTAATAAGTTTTTTAATGAGGCAAAATCAACTAGAAGTGACAAATATAAAAGCTCTGTCAGATATTTCTTTTCTCTAATTTCACTCGACTTTTCCGCAACACTTAGTTCTTTTTTCTTTTCTTCAATTTTTTTATTTATTTCTCTATCTTCAAGAAGACCAACAAATTCTTCTAATTCATAATGTTTCCCTATTAACACATTTATCTGAGATTCTAATTTTCTTAATTCTGGATATTTACTTGACCGCAAATCCTTTTTTATTCTTTCAATTTCGTTTGTTAAAGTAACTCCTTCTTCTCCTATGGCAAATTCATACAACCCTCTTTGATGTTCTGACGATATATCCATTCCAGTAAAAATATTCTCATTTATAAAAAGATCATCAAAAATTGCTATATTCCTCAATCTATCATTCCAATTATTCCAAGTCCCATTTTGAAATCTATATAATTGGTTATTCTCAAATAATAATTCAACATATTGCTCGTCATTTACTCCAAATGTCTTTCGTTCTAAAATTAACTCGGGTTTACCTAAAATTAGAGAGCGTATTATAGAGGTTAAGGTGCTTTTCCCAGCATCATTTTCTCCGTAAATTATGTTTGCTTTACCAAGAGTTATATCACCTGACGCAGAAAAATCTTTAAAGTTTCCTACAATTTTAATTTTTTTGAACTTTTTAATCATAATATCTTACCACCATATTAAAGGCTTAATGATTTTATAGTCCAAATTTTTTATGTTTATCTTTTCGCCATCTTCAAATTCTACCTCATCAGTAGTAATTTTCTTTATCCACTTTCCGAGAAGATTTGAAAGAGTGGCTGGAATGTCTATATTCTTATAAAGTTTCGATAAATCAACTTTTACTTTGTTATTTTCATAATCGATATCCAGGGCTTCAAGCAGTTTTAAATCTCTCATAAAGACATATTGATTGTACGGGTCTTCGTATGGATTATCAAATAAATCAGAATCTTTGTATTTCACTTTTCTTAAAGTGTTTTCATACTGCTCAAGTTCATAGTATTTGAAGAATCCACCTGCTTTATTTTGATTATAGTTTTCCTTAACATCCTTTTCTTTTGATATTCCACTTTTATCGTAAGCCAAAACCTTTTTCATTCTAGGTAAAACTACTGTATAAAAATGTTCTCCCATCTCTACTCCAAGCCATTTTCTTTTTAGTTTATGTGCTACTGCTGTAGTTGTGCCAGAACCAAGGAAGAAGTCCATAACTAAATCACCTTTGTTAGATGTAGATTCTATGACACGCTTAAGAAGGATTTCGGAGTTTTCTGTTGGGAAGTTCCAGTTAAAAGAGTAACCGTAGAAGCCAGTCCAATCATCTGTTAGAAAAACCTCTTGCGGCTTTAACATCTGAGGATTGCCAGTTTTGCTAAATCTTATTCTACTTTGTCTTTCCAATTCATTGATGATTTCTTGCGGAGGGTAGCGTCTACCTTTCCTTGGTAAAACCTCCTTACCTAAAATTATTCTTGCTCTGGAAATTGCATTTCCATCTTCGTCATACTTTATATTTTCTGGAGAAAAAAGCTTAAGCATGTCATGGGGAATAGTATCCCACTTTTCACCCTCCATATCCATAGAACGCCATTCTTCAACCTCTCTATCCTCAGTAATATGACGAAAATACACATTATCAGCGTCCCTACAATAAAGAAGTATAGAATCATGCCACGAAGGAAAAGTTCTTCCCTCTGTTTTCATGCGAACAGATTTGTTAACAATTATCTCATTCCTAAAATTCTCCTCTCCAAAAACCTCATTCATCAGCATTCTTGCATACATATTGCCATTATAATCACACCTTACGAAAATGCTTCCTTTAGGATTTAAAATATCTTTTGCTAACCGTAATCTGTTTTCAAGCAATGTTATCCAACTTGCATCTTTGTATTTGACAGAATAGAAATAATCCGCATCCTGTTCTTTGTTAAACGGCGGGTCAATATAGATTGTCTGCACCTTTTCTTTAAATTTAGGTAGGATCGTATTCAATGTCTGATAATTCTCGCTCTTTATCAGCCAGCCATCAAGAGATTCATCCAAGTTATCAAACAATCCCAAGATCTCAAATTCTAAGTCCTTGAAGTATTTCGTATCAATAGGTAGGTATTGATATTTCGGATTTATTGAATGGGATTGCTTCACTTCGTTCGCAATAACAGAAGGGTCAAAACTGTCGTCAACAATTCCCAAATTCTTCCATTCGTAAATTTGCTCATTGAAATTCTTATGATTTAAGATTTTTCTAATAAGATCGATTCCTTGACTTGAGATTGCTTCGTCGCTTCGCTCCTCGCAATGACGGTTGGGGGTTAGGATTCTGTCCAGCGTAATTACATAATTAGAATTCAAAACAAACTTTGGTTTATTCCAGATTTTTACCAGTTCATCTTCAAATTGAGAGATAAAGTCAATTATCTTAAATGCAAAATCTTTCAAGGCTTGTAATTGTTTTATCCTTTTCTCTGTCCATTCACTCCCGCCCCGTGAGATGGTTCCTATCTCATGGGGTGAACCGGAAAAAACATATTGATAAAGCCAGATATTAAACTGCTCTTTCAAAAACTCCTTTGCATTCTTGTTTATAAAGTAATCAACTTCGCTTTGCTTTTCAAACACTCTAAATGCATTCTCTAAACTATCTTCTGCTATTCTCACTCCTTCCCTATTTAATGTCCTTAAAATTTCAGCAATCTTTGTTTTCTTACCTCTTTCAGAATAAGAGACATTAAAAACAAGTCTTTTCTGAGTTCCGTCGTTTCGCTCAGGACAAGCTTTAAACTCATAGATTATCTCTTTTTTCTCAAATGCTTTTTTATATTCTAAATTAGAAACATCAAAGAAGAATTTGAAACCATCTATTTCTACTTCAAGGTTTTTAAATAACCTGTCGGTCTTGACATAATAGAGCATGTGGGTTTTCCAGAATAAAATAACATCCTTATCATCGGTATATACCTTCTCGTAAACATTCTGATGACTAGGTGTATATCTAAAATAAATTGAGCCGCTTTCGGAAAAATAGCGTTTAAAGAAGGTATAAAGTTTTTCAAAAAGCTCCTCCCTAAATTCCGGAAATGGTTCTAATGCTTCATCTATATCCTTTTGGAGGTTCGGAAAAACTCCCTTTTTATAATACTTTGATTTAATCCTCATTAAATTGATATACCCGGATTCTCCTTCTACCTTAGCACCTACGAAGATATCTCTTAACGCATCATAGAACTTTTGTTCCTTAGTCATAATCCCCTCTCTTTTTTATTACGGCACAGGATATTTTACTTAATAATTCTGTACTCTTCTAAATGAGATATATTTAGTTTTGCAAAAAACTAACTTGTGTTATATAATTATACATCAAAATCTTGGTTTTGTCAACCTAAAAAGTATCATCATAATGGCAGGGGATTGTTTATTCAAAAATAATCAACTAAATCCGCCCCTCAATAAAAAATTGGGGTCATGTTAATAGAGGCCACCAGAGGTTCAATTCCTGATTTTCTCGTCACGATTCAATTCTACCATAAAATTTTCTCTTGTCAAGATGGAAAGAACTACGGGACTAACACTTTGAAATAAATCGTCTTATCTACCTGTCGGTAGACAGGTTGGAATGAAATTTGTCAAAGTCCAATACAAATGGCTTTAACACTATCACAACACTTTGGGACATTCCAATCTCGCAAGCCTCGCATTTTTTGAAGAAATAGAATAACACCCCCCAGTTTTTAGCCCCTTTTAAGGGGCTTTATCAAACTGCCTTAAGGCATTCAAGGAGGTTAGACAACAGAAAACCAGGTCTCCAGTTCCTATCAATAAGAGGCTCGCGATTATGAGTGCCCCAGATAAAATGATAATAGAGTTGGTGAAAAACATGTGACATGGTGCTTTTTAACCCCTAAAGGGGTGTATTGAAAAAAAACGGTTAATTCCGTTTTTTTCACCCACCGCTGAAGCGGTGGGCTAATTAAAAACCCGGTCTCTTAGATACCCAAACCTTCAGTTTTGTGAAGCCCTATTATATAAAGTAAATAAGAAGCAAAAAGCGTGTCAAAAAGAATGAGAATCTATATAATGCGTGAATTGACAAGGGATTTGAGAAAAATTCCTCTGAAGGGGGTAGTCATGGCGGCCTAAAAATGGTAAAGAATCTTTACCTTTTTCTGGAGAATAGTAAAGAAACTTTACACTCCTCCGACTGCCAATTTTGTCGAATTTCTACAAGTTTTGATTTTTTAGGGACTTGGGAGAAACCTCCGCTGAGGGGAAGATAGTCATAGCACTCTAAAAAGTGTAAAGAAACTTTACACTTTCAGTTACCGGTTTATCAAATTCTCACGAATTTTGATTTTAGTGATTACAACACAATTAACACCGAGGAGTTGGAAAAAATAAGACAGTGACTCGTAGGAGTCCCTGGCAAGGGAAGAGAGAAATTTAACAGGGATTGCCTGCCTGACGCCTGCCTATCTACCGATAGGTAGACCTGCCGGTAGGCAGGGTAGGCAATCTCTTTAAATCCCTGTTTTAACTTATAAACCTCATATACAAAGGTTAAAAGATGGAATAAAGAAATTAGTTTTACCTGTCTGCCGACAGGCAAGATAGAGAGGTCATTCACCCCATTAGATAGTAAATATCTAACGGAGCAGGGAGGGGAGGCATAAGACTCTTTTGCAAATCTTTAATGAATCAAATTCTCTGTGCTCTCCCTGCCTGCGGTAGGCAGGTGTGGTTAGGTTTTTGACAATACCGCGTGCCAAGCGAAGCTCTTTGGATTCTTGGGAACTGAAAAGTGTTCCTCATCGCAAAGGTCTATCAGCGATGTAGTCTGAGGTGCAATATTGCGGAGTAATCTGTAATATTGAAGCCACCCGACAAATTCCACTATAGGTGGGAGAGACAAACAAGCAGACCGTAACGTGAGTGAACCTATAGGTAGCCTCGTAACAAAATAAAATTGAGAAAGACGAGCCTGTGGTATTGGGGTGAAGTCAGCAACCTATCTGAAGAGATAGACATAAGCAGGATAGGTTTTCTTCGGGGTAACAGGGGCGGTATGCTTGGAAAGAATTCAGAGGGAACTTGGGAGAGCCCATAGGACATTGAGCCTTATCTATAAGGAGATTTCCGAAGTGATAAGGTGTTCTATAGGCAGTCGCCTGCCTACCGTCAGGCAGGGAGGAGCTCATAGTAGCGAAGAAAATAGGGACAACATAACCCTGTATGAGCGAAGGGGCTCTGCTTTAACTGATGTTTCCAGAGGGAGGGGCTGTAGATTGGATAATAACCTAACAAATACGGATAAGGTTCAGGAACTTCAGAGGAAATTATACCTTAAGGCAAAGTCTGAAGATAACTTCCGCTTCTATGCTCTATACGATAAGATTTACCGAATGGATGTCCTTAAAAAGTCCTGGCAGAGAGTAAAAACAAATCACGGTGCGTCAGGGATAGATGGTAAAACCATCAAGGATATTGAGGAAGAAGGGGTGGAGGATTTTCTTAAAGGGATACAAGAAGAATTAAGGAGAAAAGAATATCGTCCATCACCAGCAAAGAGGGTTTATATCCCAAAACCTGATGGTGGGAGGAGACCTTTAAATATACCTACTGTAAAGGATAGGGTGGTGCAGATGGCTTTGAAACTGGTAATTGAGCCTATCTTTGAGGCAGATTTTGAGGACAACTCCTATGGATATAGACCTAAGAGGAGTGCTCAGCAAGCAGCATTGGAAATCCGAAAGTATCTTAACAACGGATTAACCAATGTAGTAGATGCTGACCTTGAGGACTGCTTTGGCTCTATTCCACATAGAGAACTTTTGGATATGATTGCCAGAAGAATAGTTGATGGCAGGGTGCTTCATTTAATAAAACTATTCCTGAAGGCAGGTGTGATGGAGGAGGGACGAGTGAGGGTAGATGAGAAGGGGACACCACAGGGAGGGGTAATATCGCCTTTGTTAGCGAATATATACCTTGACCGAATAGATAAGGGCTGGAAGTCCTTAAATAAGTCTGCCCGACTTATCAGATATGCCGATGATTTAGTGATTCTTACCAGATACAGGGCTGAAAAGGCATTATCTGAACTCCAACAACTCACTATCAGGTTAAAGCTTAACCAGAAGAAGACAAGGATAGTGGATACAGAGAAAGGAAGTTTTGACTTCTTGGGATATAGTTTTAAGAAAGCACTGAATAGAAGAAAGACAAGGAGGGTAGCTTACTTTTGGCCATCACAAAAAGCGGAGAAATTGATAAGAGAGAAGATAAGGAAGATTACCAATCCTGCCCGACCAATAAAGGTAGAAGAGGTAATAAAAGAGCTCAATCCAGTAATCAGGGGCTGGGTAAATTATTTTAGAATAGCTAATTCCTCAAAGAAATTCGGTAAAATCAGGTTATATGGGGCGAACAGAGTAAGGAAGTTTATGAGGAGGCGAAGGAATAAATCAAGATATGGTTATAAGGAATATCCTGATGAATACCTATACAGAAGATTAGGTTTGTATGGGGACTATCGTCTCAGTTGGACGAAAGCCTTAAGATGAGCAGTTATCGGAAAGCCGTGTGAGGGAGAACCTCACGCACGGTTTGATGAGGGGACGCTGGAGATAGGGTATGGTTAAGATATTGTGACACTCCCAGAGGAAACGGGGAGAAACAGGGAATACAAACTTTAACCTGTAGCCACTACGCCAGGGTTCTACTCTACAAATTAACTTATAGGAGGAAGAATGGAGAAATATACTGCGATAGTCCGTAAAAGCAAGCTTGAGTATGTTGCGGTATGTTTGGAGCTCAATGTCTCTGCCCGCGGTGAAGACTTGGCAGATGTAGAGAAGAACCTCGGAGCGGCGATTGAATTATATCTTGCAGATATAAAAGAACATCCTGAGACTGCTGTATCTTCCATTTCTACCGATGAACTTATTGAATTTCTGAGAGATACAGAGCCTGAGTGGTATAAAGAGCCAGGTGAAGGTCCGCTTTTGAGATCCCTTGAAGTGCACGAGGTACCCTCGTATGTCTAAAGTTCCTTCAATGTCCAGCAAGGAACTTGTGAGGTTGCTGGAGAAGGGCGGGGCAGTATTTGTTAGACAGGGACCGACAGACCACGCAATATACTTGAGAACCATCGAAGACAAGAGATATTCAGCTCCTGTTCAAATGGGGAAAAAGACATTAGATCCTGTGTATTGCAAAAGGGTTTTGAGACAGTTGAAATTCACCGATGAGGAAATCGAAAGGCTTCTATCTGCTTAGTAGTCTGAACTGCGATAAAAGCGGTGAAATCAAATAATGCAAAGAAAAAAAACAGAACCGTCCCATTTACTGCCCTATCAACGATACGCCCTCCGTGACCTGTAAGGAGATCGTTGAAATGGTGAGGCAGAGAATATAACCTTATTATCGCTAATAAGGAAATGGAGTTGGGGATAAGGGGAAGATGAGGAGAAAGTGAAAAGGGCAAGTGATGCTTAACCAGACAAACTAAACAGACGAGATAGACCAAACTGTCATATGTCAGGACCTGACACCTCTCTCCAAAGTGGATTGAGAAAATGATCGAGA
>Ga0210017_1001666_pt1 | contig 19296 bp, 15 predicted proteins | sample CryGeyCG2014_020_FD_183966 | JGI IMG/M metagenome (GOLD analysis project Ga0210017, IMG submission 183966) | Groundwater microbial communities from aquifer - Crystal Geyser CG08_land_8/20/14_0.20 (SPAdes) (version 2) | ecosystem: Environmental > Aquatic > Deep subsurface > Groundwater | place... | reverse complement strand
CCCCTATGAATTTTTCGAAAGCGGAAGGCTCGGACGACCGGGAAAGCTGTTTGAGATCCCGGAAAGCCTCGTTCCTGTCTTTGGAAACGTAAGACTGCGAAGGCCGGTAAGCATCCTGTTCTTCGCCCGGTTCCGAATAGACCGAGTCCATTTTATTTTCCAGGGAGGCCCCGGAAGATTTTTCCAGGGCGGAAAGAGAAAAATTCGAGGATAGAGCCGCGATTATAAGCGCTTTAAACAAGTTTTTATTCATATAACCCCACATATTGGAAGAGTTAGAAGCGTTAGACGAGGTAGAAGGTATAGAGGGGATAGAAGTTATGGACGAATTGGAAGGATTAGAGGTTTTGTCCTCTATAACTTCTAATGCTTCTATGACTTCCAACTCTTCCATACCCTCCAACGCTTCTAATGCTTCCTTTCTATTTGTACGACGGAAGCAGTTCCCTTGAAACTATCTCCTGCTTCAATTTCCCGATAAATTCGTCCGGGTTTATGTCGAAAAGATTCCTGTTCCCCCTGAGCCGCAGGGAAATGACGCCCTTTTCCCGCTCTTTCTTGCCGACTATGACCGTATAAGCGGGTTTTTCAAGGGTCGCTTCCTTTATTTTATGCGAAATGGTATTGGCGGAAAGGTCCAGTTCGGCCCTCATGCCGGCCGCCTTCAGCTTGCCGTAAAGCTCCGAAGCGTAGGCCTCTTCGCCGTTCGTGATGGTGAGTATTTTCACCTGAACGGGCGCGAGCCAGGCCGGGAAATTGCCGGCAAAATGCTCTATAAGGATGCCGAAAAATCTTTCCAGCGAACCCAGCAGGGCCCTGTGTATCATGTAGGGCCTGTGTTTCCTGCCGTCGGAACCGTCGTATTCCATCTGGAAGCGCTCCGGCTCGTTAAAATCGAACTGTATGGTGCTCATCTGCCATTCGCGGCCTATGGCGTCCTTTATCTTCAGGTCTATCTTGGGACCGTAAAAGGCCCCTCCGCCCTCGTCCAATTCGACGGGAACGCCTTCCTTGTCCGCTGCCGCGCGCAAACTGTTCTGGGCCTGTTCCCAGCGGGCCGGCTCGCCGACCGCGCCCTCGGGCCGGGTGGCCAGGTACGCCTTTATATCGGTCAGGCCGAACGTTTTGAGGATGTTCATGCTGAAACGGAGCACCTCTATGGTCTCGGCCTCTATCTGTTCCGGAGTGCAGATTATATGGGCGTCGTCCTGGGTAAAACCCCTGACGCGCAGAAGGCCGTGAAGGACGCCGGCTTTTTCGAAGCGGTAAACCGTGCCGAGTTCGGCCCAGCGCAAAGGGAGATCCCTGTAAGAGCGGGTCCCGCTCTTGTAGATCTGTATATGGAACGGGCAGTTCATCGGCTTGGCGTAATAATCTATCCCGTCTATTTCCATGGGGGAATACATCGAGTCCTTGTAAAAACCGAGATGGCCGGAGGTCTCCCACAGATTAGCCCTGCCTATATGCGGCGTATTGACCAGGTCATAACCGCCTTTAAAATGCTCTTCCTTCCAATAGGTTTCTATGGCATGCCGTATGCGGGCGCCCCTGGGATGCCAAAGCACGAGGCCCGGGCCGACCATTTCGTTTATGCTGTAAAGGTCCATCTGCCGGCCGAGCTTGCGGTGGTCCCGCCTGGCGGCCTCTTCCTGCATTTTTAAATAGGCCTGGAGCTCTTCCTTGGTCTCGAAGGCCAGGCCGTAGATCCTCTGCAGCATGGCGTTGCGCTCGTCGCCGCGCCAGTAGGCCCCGGCTATAGAGGAAAGCTTGAAAGAATAGGGGAGCTCCCTGGTATTGTTGACGTGGGGCCCCTTACAGAGGTCTTCGAAGGGACCGTTCCGGTAAACGCTGATTTCCCCGTCGGTAAGGCCCTCTATCAGCTCGACCTTGTACTTTTCCCCCTTGGAGCCGAAATATTCCAGGGCCTTGGCCTTTTCCATCCTGTAATTTTCGAAAGGCTGTTTTTCCTTTATGATCTTCTTCATTTCCTCTTCTATGAGAGGCAGGTCTTCCGGGGTAAAATGGTGAGGGCTTTCCAGGTCGTAATAAAAGCCGTTGTCTATGGCCGGGCCTATGGCGAGCCTGGTCCCGGGGAACATTTTCACTACCGCCTGCGCCATCACGTGGGACAGGGAATGCCTTATCCTTAAAATTTTTTCTTCTTTCGTAAGATTTTCGTTATTGATTTCCTGCATGGTCAGCTTCCTTTAGGGTCGATCGATTCTATGTCCGCCAGGTCTTTTTTTCTTCCTACGGCTTTTTTGTTTTTTATAAGCTCTTCCCTGCCTATAAACCTTACCTGTATGTCGTCATAAAAGCCTGAAACCGAGCCGGAGAAGGCTTCCTCCCAGGAAACTCCGGTAAGGGAAGTCATCAAATCTATCCTGACAGGCGGCACGCCCAATTGCACTATTTTGTCTTCTCCGGAAAAATCCATGGCGGAAATTTCTACGGAAGAAAAACCGAACTTTCCCAAAACCGCCATTATCTTACCGGCGTTTCCCGGTTCCGGTTTTACGTATATATCCATATCGCCCGTATAGCGGGGGGAACCGTGAAAAGCGAGGGCATAGGAACCCACTATGAGGTATTCCGCTTTATTTTCGTTTAACAACTTTAAAAACTCTTTGAAGTCCGGCTGAACTTCCATTTTTAAAACTCCTTAAAAATTCCACCGCTGAAATCCTGCTTTCCGCGCTCTCGGAAAGCCAATAATCGAGATTTTCGGCTATTTCAGAAAAATCGCTTAATTTCGCTTTTTTTACCACTTTTTTCATATTGCAAATAAGGAATGCTATGCCCCGGATCCGCCTATTAAACCCGACATCAGGATAGTTAAATCCTAACAGTCTGCTAATCAAAGAAACCAAAAAAAAATGCCCGGTATAGGACTCGAACCTATGACCTTTCCCATGTCAAGGGAACGCGCTAGCCAACTGCGCCAACCGGGCTTACATCATAATTATACAAAAAGAACTTTTCTTTTCCAACTAACCTTGGCCAACCCCCGGGGTTGGCCAAGGGGTTGGCCTTTCACAAGGTTTGGTTCCTCTTTTTATACGGGTATCTGGCGGTAATGACGGATTTTATGCCGCCGCGGGGAGTGAATTCGCCTGTGACCGCGCAGTTTTTGGGCTTTATGGCCCGGACCACGTCGTCCAGCACCCTGTTGGCTATATTCTCCATAAAAATCCCCATATCCCTGTACTGGAGGAAATAATATTTAAGGGATTTGAGTTCCAGACAAAGTTTATCGGGGACGTATTCTATGGTCAGGGTTCCGAAATCGGGAAGGCCGGTTTTGGGACAGACCGAGGTGAATTCGGGATGAACTATCTTTATCGTGTAATCCCTCCGATACTGGTTTTCCCAGGACTCTATTTCAGGCAGTTTTATCTCTTTAAAGGACCTGGCCTGGTTGTCGCTGTAACCGAAAGACGTGGTTTTTCTTTTCATATTACCCCCAAAAAAGGCGAAATAATTCGCCGGACGCATAGATGCGTAGCAATTTGGATGTATGGTTTTACGGGGGAATTTCTTCTTCCACGCCTCCACACATCCACTCCCCTCCGGACTTTCCTAGATCTTCGCTTTTAACAGTCTCAAAGAATTGAGCACCACCGAAACCGAGCTCAGTCCCATGGCCAAAGCCGCCATATAGGGCTGGAAGATAAAACCTGTGGCCCGGTAAAAGACGCCGGCCGCCACGGGTATCAGAATTATATTGTATAAAAAAGCCCAGACGAGATTCTGTTTTATGGTCTTTTTAATGTGCACAGAAAGGTCGAGCAGCTTGAAAAGAAGGGAAACGTCGTCCCTCATAAGGACTATGTCGCTGGCGCTGAGGGTTATGTCCGAGGAGGATTTCATCGAAACCCCTATATCGGCCTCGTTCACGGCCGCGGAATCGTTTATCCCGTCGCCTATCATCATAACTTTCTTGCCCAGGGCCTTGTATTTAAGCACCACGCTGTGCTTTTCCTGCGGCAGAACTTCATAATAAAAATCTTCCACTCCCAGTTCACCGGCCACGGCTTCCACCGAAGCCCGCCTGTCGCCGGAAGCTATGACCGGCTGTATGCCGCGGGCGCGGAATTCCGCTATCACCTCTTTTATCCCCCCGCGCAAGGAATCCCCGAAAACGGCGTAGCCCCTGAATTTTCCGGCGGAAGCGAGCAAAACGACCTGCCTGGCTTCCTTGGCCAGCTCCCCCGCGACTGAAACAGGTATTTTAACGCCTTTCCCGGCCATAAATCCGGCCGTCCCGGCCAGTATTTCCCCTTCCCCGGTTTTAGCCCTGAAACCTTTGCCCGGAACGGCCTCCGACTCCAGTATCTCGCAGGGTTCGATGTTCTTCGAAAAACAGTGTTTTCTTACGGCTTCCGCGAAAGGATGCTCGGAATTCAGCTCGGCGGTGAGCAGAAGTTTCAGGAATTCCCCGTCTTTGATCCCTGCCGGCTTTATTTCCAGCAGGGAGAGTTCGCCTTTGGTAAGGGTTCCCGTCTTGTCGAAAATGACGGTGTCTATCTTCTCGAAATTTTCCAGGACATTGGGGTTGTTTATCAGAAAACCTATCCTTGAAGCCCTGGTAAAACCGAGCATTACAGCCATGGGAACGCTAAGCCCCATGGCGCAGGGACAGGCCGCGGCGAGCACGGTGGCGAAAACGTTGACCGACATAGCCAGGCCCGATTCCCGGAACCAGACAGCGGCCGCGGTCACGGCTACGAGGAAAACGGCCGGCACGAAATAGGCGGAAATCTTGTCCACCTTATGCTGTATGTTTATCTTCACGGCCTGGCTTTCCCGGACCAGCCGGGCTATTTTCATCAAAAGCATGTCCTCGCCCACGTTTTCCGCCGTAACGGTCAGAACGCCGGTCCTGTTTATGGAGCCGGCGTAAACAGTATCCCCGGCGTTCTTGGAAACCGGCGCGCTTTCGCCGGTAAGCATGGATTCGTCGAAAAACGAAGTTCCCTCCAGCACCCTGCCGTCCACGGGCGCCTGCTGGCCGGGCCTGACCAGGAGTTTGTCGCCCTTTTTTATCTCCTCCGCCTTTACGGTCTCGCGGGTTCCGTTCTCCCTTATAAGCGTGGCGAACTTGGGCGCCACCCTGAGCAAAGCGTTGACGGCTTCTCCGGCTTTCGCCTTGCTCCTGGCTTCCAGGTATTTGCCGAGATTTATGAAGGCTATGAGCATGGCCGTCTCATGCCATTGCGGATGTATTTCGTGGCTGTAAAACACTCCCGGCAGAAAGACCGCCGCGGAGCTGTAAAAAAAAGCGGCGGAGGTGGAAAGACTGACCAGAACGTTCATATCGGCCGAACGGTTGCGCAGGGCCCTGGCGAAGCCGGCGTGAAAATGCCAGCCGCAGTAAAGCCAGACGAAGCCGGTCAGCAGGAAAAGCGTGTAGTCGGAAAGAGGGAAAAAATAATCGTAGGACAGGACGCCGGAAAAAAAGGCCGCCAGAAGGAATTTACGCAAAAACAGCGACTTCTCCCTCTGCGCCGAAAGGCCGGAAATCTCCTCGCTCTGCAGGTAGCTTTCAAGCGCCGCCAGGGGCTCGTAGCCCAGCTCTTTTATTTTCGCGGTTATCTTTTCCGCGCTTACCGCGTCGGCGTCGTATTTGACTATGGCGGTCTTGCCCGCCAAATGCACTGAAACCGAATCCACACCTCCCGTTTTCATAAGGGCGCTCTCTATTTTGCTCACGCAGGCGGAACAATAGATCCCCTCTATGGGGATTATCGCCTTTTTAAGCCTGTGTTTTATGCCGTTTTCGGGTTTCATCTATAGACTTTTCCATATTACGTTTTGCAACGCGGGACAGGCAATTCGCTCTCTTCCGGGTTTTAAGCTGTTAAATTGATAAGGCCTTCAGACTTTCGGCGCTTTCACCAACTCCCGCGCTGACCAGAGGCATCGCGGATCAGACAGGTTCGGCGCCCCGGAGGGATTCCCTCAAGTCTTCGGCCTAAAACCCGATGTTCGCTCATCCGCCCGCCCCGTGTTGTCCGCATTCTACTTAACAGGAAAACATCAGTGAAGATCCGCGGGACTCAGAGGGAGGAAAGCCATTTCTCTTCCAGCTCCTTGTAACCGTTCCAGGAGCCGGGATAGGCGTCCCTGAAAGCCGCGTCTATATCTTTCCCGCTTTTGAGATTCTTGAGAAAAATATAAAACTTGAAGCCGCCCTCTTTCTTCAGCATGTACTCCGCCACGCTCGAACATTGGGCGTACCATTTTTCCACTTCGGCCGGAACCCCCAGGGGTTTATAGGACATCATCTGGAGAAAGGAGATGGGGGCTTTCCTGACCTGGGAATCCACCAGGCCCCGGTAATAGAAATCGGATTCCGTGCAGGCCTTGCGCTCCTCGTAAACGGCCACGCCCTCGTTTATGAAAAAGTAATTGTTCCTGCCGTAGTCCTCCATGAACTCGTTGAAGATCAGGTGGGTTATCTCATGGGCCAGAATGGCCGGGTAGCGGTCGTGCTCGTAAAGAAGTATGGCGTTCCCGTAGGTTATCCCCCCGCTCCACTCCGGGGAGGAGGTCTTCCTCACGAATTCCGCCTTATCCCTGTAAACGATTATTTCGTAGGGATTCCCGGGCACGAAGGAATAGAGCCCGGTGTCGGACATGACGGTCGAATAAAGCTGTTCGGCCAGGTCGGAGTATTTCCGGGCGGTCTCCGAGGAATAGGCCCTGAGCCTGAAATGCGCGCTTTCCTGCTCCACGGCGCCCGGCTCAAGCCCCTTATAGGGAATTACCACGTTTTCCGTGGCCGGGCCCTCCTGCAAAGGGATATCCACGCAGGACGAAAAAAGAAACAGCAAAGGGAAAAGACATTTCCTCATCCAGACCCCCGGAATCACTTTGAACCCTCGTCGGGATCTTCACCGGGGGCGTTCAACCCCGGGTTCGGCCTTAAAACCGCTTTCATCCCGGCTTTAAGACGAGAAGAATTCCGCGCGCCTCCCCGGGAAACCCCGTTCGAACCTTTACCTGGGAAATCCATCTCCTCGTCAAAATTGTCGGGATTCCGCGTTCCGCCGGGGTAAACTTCCAGTACGGACTTCCTGAACCTCAGTTGTTTGACTTCCACGGGGATCGTCATCTCCGATTCCTTCACCCTGAAGTTCATGAAATTATAAAGCCACTTCGGCGGGGACCAGCCCCTGTATTCGAGTTTTTTTACGGAAAAGAAGATCTCGCCGCCCCCGGTTTTGATCTCCACCCTCGTCTCGAAATCCTTGTCCCTGAGGAGGCCGGAGACAGAAAGCCCCCTGTCCAGCTCCACCTCCACGTTTTTCAGGGATTTGAATTTCTTTTCTATGAACCGGGACAGGGAATAATCCGTAAGCATCATGGCGTTGACCGTCACTTTCGAGAAACCGCAGACCGCCGGGGAGTTCTCGAAGTTTATAAGGCACAGGTCCTCGAAAACCAGCTCTATCCCGCTGGCGTCTATCTCGCCGAGCCCCGCGTAGGAAACCGAAACGTCGGCGCGCTTGTAGACGCCGCGCTTTTCGTCGAAATCGCGCGCGTTTATGACGGCGTTGGAGAAACTCACGCCGGCTATGCTGCCGGCTTTCAGCGAAAACGAGGCGGCCGGACCCGGGAGATAACTGCCCGGGATCTCCCTCTTGAAAACCGAAATATCCTTTTCGTTGAAGCTGACCTTCTCCTTGAAAAAACCGTGGAAGAACGGGGAGAGCCGGCCGAGATTATCCGCCCCCTTCACTATTACCACGTCCGCGAAAAGTATAAATTCCTCCGGGTACTTAACGAATCTCACTCCGGAAAGCCCGTAGTCGCCGGCGAGCAGGCCGAGAGTGTCCGTGTTGATGTACCGGCTCTCGCCGAAAACGCTGATCACCTGTCTCTCTCCGGAGACGTTCTCCTTGAGAAGCGTCATTATCTCGTCCAGTTTTTCCGCTTTCAGGGGAAGCTTTTCCAGTCCTATGACCGAGATATCCCTGTTCTTTATCTTTACCGACTTTTCAGGCAGGAACCCGGCCTGGTTCAGCAGGGAAAGAAGGAGAACGCCGCCTAGCATGTACCTTCTTATCAGGTGCGGGGTCATTATGGCCATGGCGACCGCGAAAGGCACGAGCGCCGGATAGATGTATTCCGGGCTTTTGAAAGGGATAAGCCAGAAGACCAGATAGGGAGTGAGGAACCATTTCGTCACTATTTTCCGCTTGTCATAAGGCATAAAAAGCGAATAGTACATCCAGAGCATGGCGCCGGCGCCGAGGGCGAAAAAGATAAGCTGAACCGCGTCCGCCGCCGGACCCAGGTACCAGAAAAGATTGAAACCCTGCGTCTTGAAAAATTCCGGGCCGTTAAGGAAATAAAGGAAGGTCGCCTTCATGACTATCCTGAGATAGAACGGAACGCAGAGGATAAGCCCGGGCAGAAGGCCTTTCACGATGTTAGCCCTGTAAATGCCGGCGAAGGCGTAATTAAGCCAGGGCAAAATGGGCAGGATATAAACGACGAAAAGCATGTCGTTCAAAAGGCCGAGGGAAATGGAAACGGCCATTGGGAAGATCCACTTCGGCTCTTCGAATTCTTCGCTCCTTATGAAACACAGGTAGGCGAGCGAAACGAAAGCCAGGGTGGCCAGCTGGGGAGAAAAATGCCTCGCCAGATCTATGACGAAAGGCAGGGACGCGGCGAAAGCGGTCCCCAGGAGGGCGGACTCGAAATTGCGTTTCCTGCTTATAAGCAGATAAACCGCCAGGAGAAAGGCCAGGAGGTAGAAGGAATTAACCAGGAAAAGCGCCCAGGAGTAATCCGTGGTCACGTATTTCAGGACCGGCAGGAAACTCACGTAGTAAAGCGGCATGTCGAAATTTATCGAGGAAACGCCGGTATTCTTAAGGAGATCCCAGAAACCGCCGCTGGTAAAGGAGGAAAAATAGGCGGCCGTGATCTTAAGCTTCTGCACGTCCTCCATGGACATGGCCGAGCCGTTCCTCAAGAAGTAAAGCCACAGCAAAACCAGCTCGAAGGCGAAGATGAGGGAAAAGAAAATTATCCCCTTGTAATTCTTTTCCTTTTTTTCGGTCAGCAGTTCCCTTTCGAAAAGGATGCTCTCGAAAGCCATCCTGGACGCCACCCATTTGCGCTTCCAGGCCGGGACCCTCTGCTGTTCTTCCCCCGCGCCGGCCGCCTGCTTATTTTCTTCCATATTTTTTCACCTTTTTAGTTCCCTTGCCCGGGAATTTTTCCAGCTGCCGCTTCTTATAGAGGTAATACTTCTCGTTCTTGTCCGCTTCGAAACCCAGGTCGTAATTTTCCGCGGCCTTCCGCGTGTCGCGCAGTATAAAATGCATGTCTCCCTTCAGATAAAAATACTCCGCCTTTTTGCCCTTGGAAAGGGCTATAGCGGCGTCCGCGTCGGAGAACGCGCCCTCGTAATATTTGTGTTTGAAAAGCGCCTTGGACCGGTGCAGGTAATAGAGCTCGCTCTTGTTCAGTTCTACGGCCCTGGAGAAATCCGCCACCGCGCCTATATCGTTCGCCAGGTACTTGACCTTTCCCCTCTCGAAAAGCAGGAGGTCGCCGGAGGGATTTTTTTCCAGAAGGCCGTCCAGGTCCGTTATCGCCGCCTCGTAAGCGCCCAATTTCGAGGAAGTCAGGGCCCTGTAATAGCGGGGCAGGTCCTTGGATGGCTCCAGTTCCAGCGCCCGGTTGAAATCGCCGAGCGCGCCGGGATAATCCCCGGTATAATAGCGGCAGAGGCCCCGGGAATACCAGGCGTAGTAGTAGCGGGGATTTATTTTCAGCGCCTCGTTAAGATAGTTAAGCGCGTCTTTATAACTTCCGCCTTCTATGTAAATGGAAGCCATATTGTTATAGGCGGGCAGGTAGGTCTTGTCCACCCTTATGGATTTTTCGTATTCGTAAATGGCCTTCGTCTTGTCCCCGAGCTTTTCGTAGGCCAGGCCGCGCGAGGTGATGGCCTCCGGGAACTTATTCCGGGACATTACGGCTTTCGTGTAGAACTCGATGGCCCTGTAGTAGTTCCCCTTCATAAAAAAAGAATTGCCTTTGCGGTAGTAGGACTCGGGGGTGTTGCCGCAGGAAGAGGCGAAAAAGACGAGGAAAAGAACGGATACGAGTTTTTTCATTTTGAATCTCCCTTAACCTGAAAATTGCAATTTTCAGGTGTCACCTGCCTGCCGGTGCGCAAGTTGCAACTCATCGTCAGGCAGGCAAGTCTCAAGTCTCAGGTCACAAGTAAAATCAGCGTGAAAACGACACAAGCAAGAAAGCAATACAAGTTCACAGGTTTAAAAGTTAAAACGTTCCAACCTTCTAACTTTCTCGCTTCCTGGCTTATCTTGCTTGTTTTGTTCTATTCTCTCAATCTCTATTTCCCATTATCCATTCTCTTAACTTTCTCGCTGGTCTTGCTTGTTTTGCTATTATCTCTTACGCTTTCTACTTTCTCCTTTACCATCGAAGCGCCTATCAAAACCGCGCCGGTCGTGATGGCCGCGTCCGCCACGTTAAAAACAGCCGGGAAAAAACTGAAGTCCACAAAATCCACCACGAACCTGTAAACGACCCTGTCGTAAATATTGCCCAGCGCCCCGCCTATCACGAAATGTATCCCGGCGGCGGAAAGCGGGTCCGGGAACTTTTTCCTTACCGCCAGTAGAAAGACCAGCAGGGCGGTGTTCGTCAGGAAGAAAAACAGGTTCATATCCTGGAACATGCCGAAAGCGATGCCGGTATTCTCCACGTAGCGGAGAGAAAAGAACGAGAAGACCTCCACCTTAGCGAGGTACAGCTTTTTGAGAACCACGGCTTTCGTCAGCCGGTCGGCGGCAAAAACGGAAAGCACTATGGCCAGGTGTAAAAAACGCGTTCTCATCGTCAGGAGTTAAGCTCGCCGAGGGCCTGCGCGCATCTGGAACAGACCCCGGGATAACGGCCGTCGGAGCCTATGTCCTTTCTCCATTGCCAGCAACGCGGGCACTTCTCGCCGTCGGAATGGAAGGCCCCGGCCTCTATCGTTTCAAGGCCCTTCTTCTCCTCGACCCGGCATTCGGAAACTATCAGGGCCTGGGCGAGGGCCGGGAGATTTTCCTTGAGGAAATCCAGGTTTCCGCCCGAAGCGTAAAAAACCACCCTGGATTCGACGGAAGACCCTATCTCCCCCTTCTTCCTGAGTTCCTCCATAAGCTTATGAGCCTTTTCCCTTAAAACCATTATTTTTTCCCATTTCTCCTCGAGCGCGGAAGAAGCCCATTCCGCCGGGGCCAGGGGCCAGTCGTTGAGGAAAACGCTTGCCGGAAGCCGCCCGTCTATTTCGCTCCTGAAAACCTGCCAGGCTTCCTCGCAGGTGAAAGAAAGCACGGGCGCGGTCATGACGAGCAAAGATTTAAGCGTCTCGTAAAGGACGGTCTGCGCCGAACGCCTTTCCGGGGAATTGAGGGACATGGTATAAAGCCTGTCCTTCAGGGCGTCCAGGTAAAAAGAGGACAACTCCAGTATGCAGAAGTCGTTTATGGCCTTTATGGCGTCCCGGTATTCGAAAGCCTCGTAGCCGGCGCGGACTTTTACGTTAAGCCTGTAAAGTTTCATCAGCATATACCTGTCCAGCTCAGTCATAGCGGCGTATTCCACCCTGTTCTTTACGGGGTCGTAGCCGCTGAGATTGCCGAGCAGATACCTTACGGTGTTCCTTATCTTCCTGTATGTGTCCACGGGCCCCGCCATGATCTTGTCGGAGATCCTGACGTCGTCGGAGTAATCCGTAAGAGCCACCCAGAGCCGGAGCGGGTCCGCTCCGTACTTGTTCACTATGTCCTGGGGCGGCACCACGTTGCCGACGGACTTGTGCATGGCCCGGCCGTGCTCGTCGAGCACGAAACCGTGGGTAAGAACGTTTTTATAGGGCGGGATGCCGTTAAGCGCCACCGAAGGGATAAGCGAGGTCTGGAACCAGCCCCTGTGCTGATCCGAGCCTTCCAGATAAATCTCCGCGGGATAGAGGTCCGCGCCGAGCCGGTTCTTCACTACGGCGTACCAGGAAACCCCGGAATCGAGCCAAACGTCCAGGATATCCTTGTCTTTGCGGAAAGAAGAGGAACCGCACTCGCATTTATACCCGGCGGGCAGAAGTTTTTCCAGGGGTTCGGCGAACCAGAAATCGCTGCCTTCCTTTTCCATCCTTTTCTGCCAGCCCTTCAGTATCTCCAGGCCGCCCTGGAGTTTATCGCATTTTTCGCAGTAAAAAGCGAGAATGGGCGTACCCCAGTGGCGCTGGCGCGAAAGGCACCAGTCCGGCCTCAGCCGGAGCATGGAGGTCATCCTTTCCTTGCCGGCCTTGGGTATCCAGTTCACTTTGTCCGCGCTTTCGAGAAGCCTTTTTCTCAGGTCATGCGCGTCCACCTTTAAAAACCATTGCTGGGTGGCGCGGAAAACCACGGGCTTTTTACAACGCCAGCAATGCGGGTAACTGTGGGAAAGCTCGCCGCTGGAAAGGAGCAGGCCGTCCGAAGCCAGCTTTTCCAGTATGGTCGCGTTCGCTTCGAAGATCTTCATCCCCTCGAATTCCCCCGCTTCCGGGGTAAATCTCCCCTCTTCGTTCACGGGGCAGACGATTTCCAGGCCCCATTTCTTGCCGGCGTGGAAGTCTTCCTCGCCATGGCCGGGCGCGATATGAACGACGCCGCTGCCGGCGCTCATATCCACGAAATCGGTGGAGATGACTTTCCTGGGAAATCTCATTTTTTCCGGCAGGCGTTTTGAAAGGCAGTGCTCGTATTCCATGCCCACCAGTTCTTTGCCGGAAAAGGTTTCCAGTTTTTCGGCCTGGAGCTTGTTCTGCCCGAGAAAAGAATCGGCCAGCTTATCGGCCACCAGCAAAAAGGAATCTCCGGCCTTGAGCACCCTGTAGGTTTCGCTTTCGCTTACGGCGGCGGCCATATTGGCGGGAAGGGTCCAGGGAGTGGTCGTCCAGACGACCACGTAAAGATTTCCGGCGTATTTTTCAAGGCCGGGGGCCGGTTTGGAGATCCTGAATTTAACGAAGATGGAATGGGAGGTCTTGTCCTTATATTCGACCTCGGCGTCGGCCAGCGCGGTCTCGCAGGTTACGCACCAGTAAATGGTTTTCTTGTCCCTTTGTATATACCCCTTCTCGAAAAGCTCTATAAAAGCCTTCGTCACGGCGGCCTCGTAATCGTCGGCCATGGTTATATAGGGCTTCTCCCATTCGCCAAGAACGCCCAGCCGTTTGAACTCGCTCCGCTGTATGTCTATGAACTTCGAAGCGAAAGCGCGGGCCTTTTCCCGGAAATCCACTATATCGTCTACATGCCTCTTGCTGATCTTCAGATCCTTGAGCAGCTGCTGCTCTATGGGCAGGCCGTGGCAGTCCCAGCCCGGGACGTATTCGGAACGGTAGCCCATCAGCGACCAGGATTTAACGAGCATATCCTTGAGTATTTTATTAAGAGCGTGGCCTATGTGGATATGGCCGTTGGCGTAAGGCGGGCCGTCATGAAGCAGCCAGGGTTCGGCGTTTTTCCGGAATTCGAGTATCTTATGGTAAAGGTCCAGGTCTTCCCACATCTTCTGTATCTGCGGCTCTTTCTGGACGAGGCCGGCCTTCATAGAAAAGGAGGTTTTAGGCAAAAAAACCGTTTTCGAGTAGTCCATTTTTTCAGTATCCATAATCGTTATCCTCTACCTGAAAAATTCAGTTCCCCGCGCTTTTACCGATTAAAGCCGGGAATATTTTTGTCCCTGATTTTTCACCCTTTCAGGGCGCAATATAGTAAAATTATACAAAATCCGGCTTTGCCGATTTTATATAATTTTTACTATCATGATAAAGATGAACGTAAAGACCGGCAGGAAGGAAGAACTGGTCGACATAACGGCCAGAATCTCCGCCGCGCTGGCGGAAACGGGCGTCGCGGACGGAGTCTGCCACATATACTGTCCGCATACCACCTGCGCTCTCACTATAAACGAAAACGCGGACCCGGACGTAAGGAAAGACCTGACGGCGGGTTACCGCGACATCGTTTCGGAAGAACTGCCCTACGCCCACGCGGAAGGGAATTCCACCGCCCATATCAAGAGCTCGCTGACCGGGGTTTCCCTCAGCGTATTCGTAGAGAATTCCGCCCTTTGCCTCGGAACCTGGCAAGGCGTATACCTTTGCGAATTCGACGGGCCCCGCAGCAGGGAAGTGTGGGTGAAAGCCGTCAAAGGGTAACCAGAGGGTTGGAGGATTAAGGGATTAGCGTGAAGCGGGAAACGTAAAACGGAAAGCGTTTGTAAGGGACTTCCATATTACTTTTTACGCTTTACTCTTTACGATTTACGATAAATTGTCCTCTATTTCTCTAGTCCTCTAACTTTAAAAAAATGTTAGAATATCTGAAAAGTTCTCTTCAAAAGGGCAAGTGGCGGAACTGGTAGACGCGCAGGTCTCAAAAACCTGTGTTCTCACGAGCATGAGGGTTCGAGTCCCTCCTTGCCCACGTTGCTTTCAACGTCACTTAAAGGAGGGCGAGAACCCTCATCGGTTCGAGTGGACTTCGCAATCCCGGTGCTGTACTACGGACACGAATGTCCCTCCTTGCCCACGTTGCTTTCAACGTCACTTAAAGGAGGGCGAGAACCCTCATCGGTTCGAGTGGACTTCGCAATCCCGGTGCTGTACTACGGACACGAATGTCCCTCACGGATATCCTCCATAGGAGGATTCCGCGAGCCCGGCTCGGCTATTTTTAGTTTAAAAAACAGCCTCCGCCCTTGCGGACCGGACGCGAAGCGGTTTACGCTTCGCTCTCAAGCCGGTCCTCACCTTGCCCATTACGGCAGATTAAGCGACGGAACTGGGAATTTGAAACCAGGAAACCGGGATACAAAAGTAAGAACCGTGAAAAAACATTTGAATTTTAGCTTTTATTAGGTTAGAATCTACTTCTAAGGACTTTAAGAATGGATAAGAAAAAACTGGTTTTGGTGGTCGACGACAATCCGACCTTCCTGGAATTGGCGAAGATGTCGCTTGAAGCCGATTACGACATTATCACCGCCCTGGACGGGAAAGAAGGAATAGACGCCGCCAAGCTTCAGAAACCGGACATTATCCTGATGGACGTAATGATGCCGAATGTTTCCGGCATCGAGATGCTGAGAATACTCCTGGCCGACGAAGACACCAAAAATATCCCCGTTATAGTTTGCACCGCCAGCCACTTCGACCCCTCGACGGAAATGGTTTTCAAACTCGAAAACAACGTAAAGGGTTTCTTAAAAAAACCCTGCCCCATAGACGCCCTGAAACAACAAATAACCTCCGCCATAAAAAAATAATGAGTGGTCACTGACCTCTGATTACTGTCCTCTGTTCTTATGTATACGGTATGCTTATTCTGGTGGGTTCAGGTTTGGGCTTCCAGGCGAATTCCGTTTCCTGCAATTCCAGCGAAATAAGAAGCACTTCTTTTATGATGCAGGTCACGGGAATGGCGAAAACGATGCCCCAGAAACCGCCGAGTTCGGCCCCGGCCATAAGGGCGAAGATTATCAGGGCCGGGCTGAGCTTTACCGCCCTTTTCATTATATAAGGCTGGAGGAACCAGTCGTCGGAAAATCTTATGCCGGCGAACAGCACGAGAACCTTAAGGACTATCATCAGGTTCTGGTACTGGAAATAGGCCATTATAGAGGAAACGCCGGCCCCCACGAAGGCCCCCAGGTAAGGCACGAGGCTGGAAAAACCTATCAAAATGGCTATAAAGGAGAAGTAATCGATGTTGAGAAGGAAAAGCCCGAAAAAAGAAATAAGAAATATTATAAAAGCCTCGGTCAGGATTCCCCTCAGGTAATTGCCCAGGGATTCGTCTATCCTGGTGGTGATATGCAGGGACAGTTCCACGTATTTGCCGGGAATATGGTCCAGGAAATAATCGAACACGGAAGAGCCGCCCAGCAGAACGAAGAAGGTCACGAAAGGTATTATGAAAAGCAGGGCCAGCGAAGGCAGGAAAGAGACCACGTGATCCGGCACGCTTAGTATGTATCCCGAAACCTTTCCCTCTATATTTATCCCGGAAAGGAAAGGGATATATTTCGAAAGCTTCGAGCTCATTTCCCCTATCACTTTCTGGATCTTGAGATAATAATTCGGCCAGGCCACCTTGAAGGTTTCTATGTCGAAGGACATAAAATTGACCACCATCACGACCAAAGCCGCCAGCAGAAGGCCGGCCACGATGTAAAGCCCGGCCACCACGTAAACTCTCTTTATCCCCCTCACCTCGAAGTAATTCACGAGGGGGTTGAGGATATAGGCCAGCGCCACGCTCAGTATGAACGGGAAAATGGCGTTCCAGGCGAAGATAACGAACACCAGGCCGAGCGCGAGCAAAAAAACGGGAAAGATGTATTCGGTGAACCTGAAGTTTTTGAAGACCTTTTCCATCTCAGTTATCCTTTTCCAGATAACTCCTGAGCCTCGCCGAAAGGATCTTGGAAAGATGATAGACTATGCTCGAGCCTATTTTGGACTTCGAGAAGATGATGGATTCAAGCTTGGTCTTGAAAAGCATGAAAACGAGGGTATCCTCTTCGGCCACGGCCGTGGCGGTACGGGGCATTTCTTCCAGCAGAGCCATTTCGCCGAAGAATTCTCCGGGCTGGACTTCGGAAAGCAGGTCGTTCTTCTCCTGGTCCTTCTCGCGCCTGTAAAGACCTATCTTGCCCTTATAAACTATGAACAGGGCGCGGCCTATATCGTTCTGCGCGAAGATGGTCTCACCCTTAAGATATTTCCTTTCCTGGAGGTTTTCCAGCAGGTAAATGAGCTCTTTCTTCGTGATACCCTCGAAAAGCTTCACGGTGTGAAGGAAATTTATTCTGTCGAGAACTTCCTGGTCGTAGATCCTGGTAAAAAACATGGTTCTTAACTCCCCTTCTTGAAAAGCCCGGCCACCGTGGTTATCAGCTTGCCCCAGCCGGAAGTAACCGCGCTGGTGACGGAATTGACCGCCTGGAAGGCGGGCTGTATATCGGTCAGTCTGTCATTGGCGTTGGCGGCCAGTTTTTCCACGGCGCAGGCGGTGTTCTTGACCTGTTTCAGCGTGTCTATGAGCTGAAGCGCCAAAAAAACGAAAGTAACGGTAAGGACGATAACACAGGTCATAAATATTATATTCATACAGCCTCCTTAAATAACAGGCTGAAGACGGCGGGCGGAAGGCCCCCAGCTCTCAGTTGACTGAAGGATTTTTCCTTACGCCTGTCTCCCTGTTATACGTTAAAGTATATCAAATTTAGGCTTTCTTTATAAATCCCAGGCGAACCCGGCTGAAAGCCCCAGTTTATCCCACATTTCCCGGCTTTCCATGCAAAGATAAAGTTTTCTCACGTCCATTCCGGCGGACGCGAGCTGTTTTACCAGCGTGGAATAAATTTCCAGCCTGACGGCGAAAGGATATCTTAGTTTACCGTCGAAGTCCAGCAGCATCTCCTCGTCCAGTATCTTATTGTCCGGGAACCTGTTCTCTATGGCTTTTTTGGTTTCGGGCCGGAAACGGAAAGTACCGAGACTTACCCATTTTATCCGCTCCGGAGGGACGGCTTCGAATATCCTGCCCAGCATGTCCTTATACAGCTTCTCCCAACCGGAAGTAAAAATTACCGGGTCCAGGTGGAAAGCGGCGGAATAGCCGTATTTTTCCAGCCGGGAGAGAGCTTCCAGCCTGCTTTCGAAACCGGCCGAAAGGAACTCGTTTTCCGAGGCGAGCGCGGGAGGGGTCATGGAAAAAGAAACTACGATATTCGGGGAGGCTTTTATCCCCAGGAGGTTGGATATATTTCCGCTTTTGGTCTTAAATTCGAAATAAACGTTCTCTTTTTTCGAAAAAAACTCCGCTATTTCGGAGGAAAAACCGGTTAAAGGGTCGAGCGCCAGAGAATCGGTGAATTCCCCGCTGCCTATCCTTATTTTTTTCTTAAGCCCGGAGAACCTGCGGTCGAACTCCGCGAAAAAATCCTCTATATTGACGGGCAAAACCAGGCCGGGAACGTTCTGATAGCCCTGTAAAAAACAGTAGGAGCATTCGAAGGGACAGCCGAAACCCAGATTAAAAACGAAATATCCGCAGGAAACGCAGCCCCTGGTGCAGGGACAGGGCTTAAGGAAATCGAACTTTTCCCGGACCAGGAAAAGCGTCGAATTCCGAGCGTTATACCGGGAAAGGTCGAATTCTCCCTCGAAATCCTTCAATTTGCCGATTTCCGAAAAAAACGCCCCGGGAAAAAGTTTTTTAAGTCTCGAAAAGAGTTTCGACCCGCGCGCGCTTTTTTCGAAATATATTTTTTCCGGTTGCGGCCCGCCCTGCGCAGGGCGGAAAGCGTATTCTTTCTTAAGATCGAGCCGGGGCAGATAAAAATTTCCCAGGCCCGTTTTCCCCGAAGAAACGGGATATCTCCTTTTCAGAAGCCGTTTCTTGAAACTTTCGTAATTTTTGTATTCGCCCTCCAGAAAAGACAAATTCCCGAGGCGTTCCCTTTTGACTATCTCGAAAGCGAGGCGGACCCCCTCACGTCTCTTGTTAACTCCCAGCCGGGGATAATTTTCCTCGAAATATTTTTCTATTTGGGAAAGTTTTTCGTACAGGTCCATAAGTTAGTAGTAACTAGTAAATAGTAAATCACAGTTGTCCGGTTAAAGTTGGGCGGATAAAAAACATCTAACGATGTAATTTAAGGCCGCCGGCAAGTGACATGAGGTTTTCGGGCGAGTATTGAGGGTATCCCGCTCCGCGGGACAAGGTTTCATTGTCTGAAACCCCGAAAACATTGTTTTTTGGGGTTAAGTTGAAACCTGCCGAAAATACGAAGTCCGCATCAATCTAACATTTAAAACCGGCAGGAACGAGTCGGCGGCCTTAAATGAAAAACATGTCCCTAACCTTGAACACACAGCTAATCCGCTTCTTTAACCGGACAGGCATGATAGTAAATAGTAAATAATAAATAGTAGACAGTAAATAGCAAATGGTAAATAGTGAAGAGTGAACAATAAGCCGATTTCAAGTCTCGAGTTACGAGTCTCAAGTTTCGAGTTTCAAGTTACGGGTTACGAGTCTTGGGGTCCGGGTCGCGAGTCCCGGGTTTCGAGTCACGAGTTACGTCTCCTGTGCCGTTTTGGCCGTGGCGATTCACGGGTCCCGAGTCACGAGTTACGTCTCCTGTGCCGTTTTGGCCGTGGCGATTCACGGGTCCCGAGTCACGAGTTACGTC
>Ga0210017_1001661_pt1 | contig 19330 bp, 20 predicted proteins | sample CryGeyCG2014_020_FD_183966 | JGI IMG/M metagenome (GOLD analysis project Ga0210017, IMG submission 183966) | Groundwater microbial communities from aquifer - Crystal Geyser CG08_land_8/20/14_0.20 (SPAdes) (version 2) | ecosystem: Environmental > Aquatic > Deep subsurface > Groundwater | place... | reverse complement strand
GGCGAGAAATTTGGTTTAAATAGGAAGAAACAGATATTGTATATTGGCAGAATTGAGGAGAAAAAAAATATTTTGAATTTGGCAATATCATTTAAAATTTTTAGCGGGCAATATCCGGATTATATTTTATTATTGGCAGGCAAGTCTGGTTTTGGATTTAAAGATTTGAAATTTAATATTGAGTCAAAACTCAAAATCAAAAATTTAAAATTTTTAGGTTATGTTTCCGAACTGGAAAAACAAAAGCTTTTACGCGAATCTTGTTGCCTTGTGTTAATCAGCAAGGACGAGGGTTTTGGCTTGCCGATTTTGGAAGCATTTGCTTCTGGTTTGCCTGTGATAGCTTCTGATATTTCGGCTTTGCGCGAGGTTGGCGGCGCAGGGTGCGTGTATGTAAAACCTGACAGTCCGGAAGGTATAGCCAGTGGATTGAAAAGGATTGCAGAGGATATGGATTTAAGAAAGATTATGATTGAACGCGGTTATGATAGGCTAAAAATTTTCAGATCGGATAAAAGCGCTAAGCAGTTGATTGAAATTTTGATTAGCTAGGAACATAAAAAACTATCAACTGTTTATATTTGATGATTGTTTTTAAACAGTTATTACTATTTATTTTAAATTCGGTGTTGCGCAAAGACAGAGCTATTTTGCGCAATATTGATTGTGATTTCAAAATTGACCAAATATAACAAAAGTAGTAATATAAAAATATTAAAGTACTGAATATTAATCATTATTTTATTCATTTTTTATGGATTTCAAATGGCCTGTTATTGGACACAAAAAAATTATTGATTATCTTCAGAATATAATTTTACAGAATAGGGTTAATCATGGTTATTTATTTTACGGTCAGAGCGGACTTGGCAAGTGCATGGTGGCGGAGTATTTTGCGCGCAGTCTTTTTTGTTTATCAGACAATATTAGGCCGTGTGGCGCGTGCAGTCATTGCGTGCAGCTTGAAAAGGGTATTCACGCTGACGTGATTTATCTTCGTCGCGACGAGGAGAAGAAGAATATAGCGATTGAACAGGTTCGCGAGGCGAGAGAGAAACTACAACGCGGATCATTTCTGAATTCATACAAGATGGTGATTGTTGAAGATTTAAACGCGTTTTCATCTTCAGCTTGCAGCGCTATCCTGAAAATACTTGAGGAACCCGCAGGTAAGACCGTTTTTTTGTTTATTGCTAAAAACTTGGCGAATATCCCAAAAACGATTATTTCGCGCGTGCACGCAATAGAATTTTTGCCGGTGGCCGTGTCTGAAATTGAAAAGTATTTGATCGGCGCTGGCGAAACAAAAGAACAAGCCTATGAATTATCACGATTGTCAGCTGGTTTTCCTAGCAAGATCATCAATTTTGCTAGGCATAAGCAGGCGCTAGTTGATAAAAAAGAAAAGATAAGACAAATAATTTCGGATTTACTCGGTGATCTCAATGATAGGTTTGATCTTGTTGAGAGATTAGCCGGACAAAATAAATCAGAGCGCGCGAGAATAGACGCTGATAATTTTCTTGATGATTTATTGATTCTTGTGCGCGACTGTTTTTTGTTAAAAAATATGTGTGCTGACAAAATCGCGAATGTCTGGCTTGGCGACGTGCTGGTTGATATATGCGGCAAGTATGATAATATAAGGCTGGTAGCAATTCTAGAAAAAATAAAAAAGACGCAAGAAGATATCGCGAAAAACGTGAATTTGAAACTTGCGTTGGAGAATTTGATGTTTGAATTTTAATGGCCTAAACGAGAAAATATAAAAATATATAAAAATAATAGTATGAGCAATAAATTTTTTTTAGTGATCGCGTGTGCAGGAATTTTGGCGCTATTGCCAGGTTGTTCTTTGTTATCTATTAAAGACGGCGGCCTTGGCGCAAACGGCGGCAAGGGAATTTTTTTTAGCAGCGACAGAGGCGCGAATTGGCAGGAAAGGAATAATTTAGCGAGTAGTAATGAGAAAATTAATAAAGCGAATATTCATAAATTAAATTTTGATTTTAAAGATAGCAGAATTTTATATGCAGGAACAGACAAAGGGCTTTATTACAGTGACGACAGCGCTGTTAGTTGGCAAATAATATTTGCCAATATTAATATTGATGATTTTGAGATCAGTCCAAATACGCGCGGTATTATTTATGTGATTTCTGGAAATGGATTACACAAGACAGTTGACAACGGCAAAAATTGGAATCTAGTTTATACGGAGACAGAGCCAGGTGCGCGCTTGGAAGATGTTCGCGTCAGTCATTTTGATACCAGCAGAGTATATATATTGAACAGCAACGGGCTTCTTATACGCAGTACGGACTGGGGTGACAGCTGGAAGTTTTTATATGATTTTAATGTAAATACTGATGAGTTATATATTAATCCCAAAAACAGTCTGGAAATGTACGTGCACGCCCAAGATGGGCTTTACCAAACAAAAGACGAGGGAATTAATTGGAATGAGATAATAAGGGGGCAGAGTGAATATTTTTCAGGGATAGAAGAGCATAAAGATTTATTTTTTTCTTTAAAGAGTAACAACATTTATTATTTATCAAGATATGGACTGTTAAAAAGCGCGGATCGGGGCAGTTCATGGAAAGAAATCAAGCTGATTTCTTCGGCGAACAGCGTTGATATAAAAATAATCGCGCTTAACCCCAAAAATGATGATGAGATATATTATGTAGTCAACAATATTTTATATCATACTTTTGATGGAGGATTTAATTGGCAGACAAAAGTTTTGCCTGTTAACGATAAAATTTTTGTCAGCCAGCTGTTAGTTGATTTCTATGATCCTAACAATTTATATATTGGATTGTCACGATAAACACTCAATAATTCTCAATTAACATATTATAAGAGCAAAAATATTTTTAGGCGATATGGATTATAAATTAATTTTTGTGTTTTATGGAATTAAGCCAAAAACAAGAAAATTTTGACAAAGTTATTGAGCATACAAAACAGGAATTGGCGTCAATAAGAACAAACAGAGCGGCCCCAGCAATGATTGAGAATTTACCAGTAGAGATATATGGGTCTAGGATGCCATTAATTCAGATAGCAAGTATTCAGGTTCCAGAACCCAAGATGCTGACTGTTGAGCCTTGGGATAAAAGTATTATCAAAGACGTGGAAAAAGCGATTCAAACAGCGAGTCTTGGTTTGTCAGTTTCAAACGAAGGTAATTTTTTGCGCATTATAGTACCTCCGATGACGGAAGAAACTCGCAAAGAGTTAATAAAACTTTTGCACCACAAACTTGAAACAAGCCGGCAAGCGATGCGCAGGACGCGCGATGATATCAAGAATGATATTATCAAAGCAGAGAAAGACAAAGAAATATCATCTGACGAAAAATATAGATTGATTGAAAAACTTGACGAGATCGCAGGAGATTATAATGAAAAAATCAAAGAGATTGGAGAGAAGAAAGAGGTGGAGATTAAATTATAATTAGAAATTATTATATATGCTTATCACAGTCATAATATTTATAATTATTCTTGGTGTCCTTATTGTGGCGCATGAATTGGGGCATTTTACGACTGCTCGAATTTTTAAAGTTAAAGCGGAAGAATTTGGTTTTGGCTATCCGCCGAGGATTTTTGGATTTGTGAGAAAAAACGATACTGGCCAATGGGAAAAAGTCGGCAGGAAAGATGATACGACTGGTTATAAAAAAACTGTGTGGTCGCTTAATTGGCTGCCATTTGGCGGTTTTGTGAAAATAAAGGGTGAAGATGGCCAAGGTAAAAATGAGACAGACAGTTTTGGATGCAAACCGATTTGGCAGAGATTTATAATTCTTTTTGCCGGAGTATTTATGAATTTTATTTTATGTTTCGTTTTGCTTTCAATTGGATTTATGGCTGGCATCCCAACGATGGTTGATGATACTCTTGATCCAGGTCTGAATGCGCGCGAAGAAAAAATACAGATTATTTCAGTCAGTGAATATTCTCCTGCAAGTGAAATTGGTTTGCGCTTGGGAGATGTGATTTTGAAGATTGACGATGAAGAAATCAAAAGCATAAGACAAGTTCAGGAGATAATAAGCAAAAGCGAAGGCAAGGAAATTAGGATTGTTTTTTTTGGAGCGAACGGCGAAGAGACAAAGAGTTTGCTGCCAAGAGTAATTAGAAATGATTTTGGCAAATATGAAATTGGCGTTGGTCTCGTAAAAACCGCGATAGTTTCATATCCTTGGTATAGCGCAATTTATAAAGGGGCAGAGCAGGCGCTTGGCTTAACAATCGCGATATCAAAAGCTTTTTGCAATATAATATCCGATCTTTTTATGGGTAAAGGAGCGCAGGTTGATGTCGCCGGACCAGTTGGAATTGCTGTTTTGACTGGGCAAGTTATACAGCTTGGTTGGTTGTATGTGTTGCAATTTACAGCACTTTTATCAGTTAATCTTGCGATAATCAATATTTTGCCAATTCCAGGACTTGATGGCGGAAGAATAATTTTTTTAATAATTGAAAAGATAAAAGGCGCTCCAATCAAACAAAAAATAGAAGGCGCTGTTAATCAAATCGGATTTTTTTTTATTCTATGCATAATGGTGCTGGTTATTTTTAAGGATCTGCGGACATATGGTAGCAGTATATGGAATGCGATTGCTGGAATATTTTGACAGCTACTAATTAAATTTTAGATGTTTTATGAAACAATCGGAACTTTTTACAAAAACTAAAAAAGAATATGCGAAAGGCGAAACCTCTACAAATGCCAAGTTGCTGATAAAGGCCGGTTATATTGATAAGCTTATGGCTGGAGTTTATACTTTTTTGCCTTTGGGGTTGAAAGTATTGAATAAAGTTGAGAATATTATTCGCGACGAGATGAATGCCATTGGCTGTCAGGAAATTTTGATGCCCGTTATTCAGCCGAAAGAAAACTGGGTAACAACAAACCGATGGACGGATATGAGTGATATTCTTTTTAAACTGGAAGGCGTGCGCGGAAGTGAATTCGCCTTGGGGCCCACTCATGAGGAAATTGTTACGCCATTGGTCAAGCAATTTGTTTTTTCTTATAAAGATTTACCATTTGCAGTTTATCAAATCCAGAGCAAATTTAGAAACGAAGCGCGCGCCAAATCCGGGTTACTTCGCGGTCGTGAGTTTAGGATGAAAGATGTTTATTCATTTCACGCAGACGAGAAAGATCTGGAAGATTTTTATGAACGCATGTCCAAGTCTTATGAAAAAGTTTGGCAACGATTATCATTAGACAATATTACTTACAAAATTTTTGCTTCCGGCGGTAGCTTTTCCAAGTATTCCCACGAATATCAGACGATCTGCGACAGCGGCGAAGATGAAATTTATCTTTGTGAAAAATGCCGTTTAGGTATAAACAATGAAATTATTTTTGACCAAGATTCCTGCCCTAAGTGCGGCAACAAAAAATTGATTAAAAAAAACGGAATTGAAGTTGGTAATATTTTTCAGCTAAAAACAAAATATTCCAAATCGTTCAACCTTGTTTATCAGGATAAAAAAGGGGACAATAATCTTGTGCAAATGGGCTGTTATGGCATTGGTCCATCGCGCATAGTTGGCGCTTTGGTAGAAGTTTTTCATGATAATAAGGGCATTCTTTGGCCTGATGCGGTTGCGCCGTTTCAATATCATTTGATAAATTTGTCAAAAAGCAATAGCGTAGAAAAACAGGCGGAGTATATTTATCAGAGATTATTGTCAAAAGGCGAAGAGGTGCTATTTGACGATAGGGATAACGTGAGTTTTGGTGAAAAATTGAAAGACGCCGATTTGATCGGCGTACCTTGTAGATTAGTGATATCGGACAAGACAGATGGACGAATTGAAGTGAAAAAAAGAAATGAAAAGTATGCGAAGTTGGCTGGTATTGATGATTGGTTGAGTATAAATTGATTAGATATGCCACTTTGTTTAAATAAAATATGGAAATATAGAATTTATTTATGTTTAAAAAATTTTTTCCAAAATTAATTCGCGATATAGGAATTGACCTAGGCACGACAAATACCTTGATTTACATTAAGGACAGAGGGATTGTTATCAATGAGCCGTCCGTCGTGGCTATTAATACAAGGAATGATCAGATCATAGCCGTTGGAGATGACGCTAAAAAAATGGTTGGCAAGACTCCGAGTCATATTATCGCGGTCAAGCCTTTGGTAGATGGAGTGATCTCGGATTTCGAGGTTACTGAAAAAATGCTGAAATATTTCATGAATAAAATTTTAAGTGATAAGTTCGGCTTGTTCGGCGTCAAGCCAAGAGTAGTGATTGGTATTCCCCTAGACGTGACTGAAGTTGAGAGAAAAGCTGTTGAAGATACAGCGCTTGGAGCAGGGGCAAGAGAAGTCTTTTTAGTTGAAGAGCCTATGGCGGCTGCGATTGGAGCGAGGATGCCGGTGCAAGACTCAACTGGAAATTTGATTGTTGATATTGGCGGCGGTACAACCCAAATAGCAGTTATTTCACTTTCCGGAGTTGTAACATGGAAATCTATCCGTGTTGCAGGAGACGTTTTGGATAAGAATATTGCCCAATACATCAGGGAAAAATTTAATTTATTGATTGGCGATATTACAGCGGAGCAGATAAAAATAAAAATTAGTTCTGTTTTTCCCAGTGAGAAGACATTAGAGATGCCGGTCAGCGGACGCGATTTGGTAAATGGCCTGCCGAGAGAAATTATTATTTCCGACGTTGAAGTAAGAGACGCTATTTCCAGATCCGTAAAAACAATAGTTGCGAGCATTAAAAACGTGATTGAATCTACTCCGCCTGAATTAGTGGCTGATATTTACAGACGTGGAGTAGTGCTTTCTGGAGGAGGAGCGTTACTCAAGGGTCTTGATACTTTGGTGCGCCAGGAAACCAAAATTCCTGTAACAATCATTGACGATCCCTTGACTTCAGTAGTTAGAGGAGCCGGGCTCATACTTGAGGACATTGTGGGATTGGAAGATGTGCTCATACCTTCAGCCAGATAGGCTGTTGTTTGATGTAAAAAATACTTTTTTAACAAATAACAATCTTATGCGAAAGATAAGCATCACCAATTGGAGTATTGCGGTAGTAATGATTGTCCTCCTATTTTTAATCGCTCACTATTTTGGTTTTTCAGGATTGACTGAAAAATATGTGGTGGATCTTTTTAGCCCGGTTGAGAGATTTTTGATATTCGCGTCAGGCAGTTTGTCTGACTGGTTCGGCTTTTATTTGGTAAAAGATGATTTGCAGACTGCAAATGACGAACTGAATAAAAAAGTAATCGGATTGGCGAGAAAAACGATTGGATATAAAATTTTAGAGGAGGAAAATAAAGCGCTGAAGGAAAAGATAAATTTTATTGACGATTACAAATATAATTATATAACCGCCAGAGTATTGGGCAGGAGTCTAAATTATGAAATTAATGATATTTTGATTGACAAGGGTCTTGAAGACGGCATTGAAGACGGACTGGCGGTGGTATATTCCGAAGGGGTTATAATCGGCAAGACGGTGGATACAAGTGTAAATTTGTCTCACATAAGGCTGTTGTATGACAATAGAAGCAATTTGGCCGCGATTGTAGCTGGGATAGGATCAAATTTAGGCTTGGCGCACGGAGAACGTAATATGAATATTAAAATAGATATGTTGCCGAAAGACGCTAAAATTGAGATAGGCGACATGGTTGGCACATCAGGGCTGGAACGCGATATTCCAGAGGGCCTTTTAATCGGTGAGATTGTCAAAATAACGAATGAAGATGAAAAATTATGGCAAGAGGCAATTGTTCGGCCGTTTGTTGATTATGACGAGGTAAGACTCGTGACCGTGATTTTGCCAGAAAGCGCAGATTGACGGATTTAGGACTTTCGCGTTTGGATGCAGATTGAGGCAAAACCGAGCAACGAGCGAATAGTAAGCGAAAAGCGCAGATTTTAATGAAAAAATGCGCCAAACGCGGAAGTCCTAGGATTATAATTAAAGTGTAGGTCATTGCTATGCAATGCCCGTTTAATCTTTTTAATCAAAAAGCTTAAACTATGTTGAGATTCTTAATGGTTTTAATTTTTGGGATCGCAATATTAGCGGTTCAAACAGCCCTTTTGCCTGTGATAAGCGGCGGTATGGCAAGCGCTATTAATTTGCCGCTTATTTTTTTTATTTTTGCGTCTGTTTTTTCATCAAGACAGTCAGTTTTAGCCCTGGCTGCTGTTTTGGGGTTATTGATTGATATTTCAGCCAGTACTTTTTTTGGTTTTTTTATCTTAATTTTTATGGCAGAATTTTTAATTTTGAAATTTTTTCAGAATAACGTTTTGCGGAACAAAAATTTGTTCTCATTTTTAGCTTTAAACTGGCTTGGAATTTTTATATGGAAGGTTGTATATATTTTTCTTTTTTATGGCTGGCTTAAATTTCAAGTTTTTAATTTTAGCGAAGTGATTGATTGGAGATATTTGTTGTACGGCTTTTATGGATTTATTTGTCATACGTTGATAATATTAATTTTGTATGTGCTTCTGCCAGGATTTAAAAGAAGGCTGAATGATGATATTGTGAATTAAAGAGTTTCGTGTTTGGCCATATTTTTGCGTCAAAAGTTGTGGCGCAAAACGCAGTAATATTCACAATATGACTTATTTTGATGGCGCGCGTGGTTAAACTATGCGACACTATTTTAATATTTATGCTAAACATAAAAAAACAAGACAATCCGTTTGTAATAAAGGGAAAAGTCGGCAGTGTCAAAAATTTTTGTCTGATGAAAAGAGAGGGCGATAGTTTTTTTGTTAGCGGATTCAACGAACAACTAAGATCAGGCATAGAGGATAAAAAAATATTTATAGCTTTCTGGGCGATCATTTTTTTTATGTTAATTATTGTGATGCGCTTATTCTGGCTGCAGGTGGTTGCGGGCGACAAATATGATTTTGTAGCAGAAGGTAATCGTATTAGGGTGAGCACGGTTTTGGCGGAGCGCGGTATTATTTATGATAGGTTTAATCGACCCATGGTGGAAAATATACCAAGCACAGCTCTTTATTTTATCCCAGCTGATTTGCCAGACAAAAGAGACGTGCGAAAAGAGCTGGCGCTTACATTAGCTCAAATTATACATTTGGACGAAAATGAGATTCTTGGTTTATTTGAGAAAAGCAATATTGCGCAATATGGACCGGAATTGATTAAAAAAAATTTAGAGCATGAAGAGGTTGTACTATTAAATGTTTTTGATGATAAGTTGCCAAGCGTGAAACTTGTGTCAGAAACAAGGAGGAGTTATTTGGAAAAGAGCGGCTTGGCTCATGTGCTTGGATATATTGGCAAGATTAACGAACAGGAGATTGATATCCACAAGGATGATGGTTATAACATTAATTCGGTTATTGGCAAGGATGGTATAGAATTTTTTTATGAAAGCGCGTTAAAGGGGAAAGACGGCAAGCAGGAGATGGAGGTTGATGCATTTGGCAAAACGAAGAAGATATTGAATGAAGTCAAGGCAATTTCAGGCAGCAATGTATTTTTATCCATTGATTTTGATTTGCAACAAAAATTGACGGAAAATCTGGCAGTAGCCATAAAAAATTCTGGGACAAAAGCAGGCGGAGTCGCAATAGCGCTTGATCCTCAATCGGGAGAAATTCTGGCCATGGTGAGTTTGCCGGATTTTGACAATAATTTTTTTAGCGCTGGAATCAGTCAACAAGCTTACGACAATTATCTTGTAAATCAAAGTAGGCCATTGTTTAACCGGGCTATCTCCGGCATTTATCCGCCAGGATCAACTTTCAAGCCAATCGTAGCTATCGCCGCTTTGGAGGAAGGGCTAATAAACGAAGACAAGACGTTTTTATCGACAGGGGGCGTAGCTGTTAAAAGTTGGTTTTTTCCTGATTGGAAATATGGCGGACATGGACGTGTCAATGTAGTGCGCGCGATAGCCGAATCAGTCAATACTTTTTTTTATTACATTGGCGGAGGCTATAGTGATTTTGATGGTTTGGGAGTAGATAGAATTACAGCTTACGCCAAAGAGTTCAATCTTGGAAGTTCCCTGGGCATTGATTTGCCGGGCGAGGCAAAAGGTTTTTTGCCGAGCAAAGAGTGGAAAAAAGAAGAAAAGGGGGAGGATTGGTATATTGGAGATACTTATCATTTGTCTATCGGCCAAGGTGATATTTTAGTTACACCATTGCAAATTGCAAACTATATTTGTGCTATTGCCAATGGCGGAACACTTTATCGGCCGCACTTGATAAAAGGCATTAGAAGAAGAAACGCGGAGAATGCAACTGATGATATTGATGATTACGCGATACGCAAAAATTTTATTAGAAATGAGAATATTGAGATTGTTAAAAAAGGATTGCGCCAGGCGGTTGTCAGCGGTTCTGCGAAATCCCTTAATAGTTTGCCTGTACAAGTGGCAGGTAAAACAGGCACCGCGCAGGTTGGCGGCGGTCAAAACAGCCACGCATGGTTCGTCGGTTTTGCTCCTTATCAATCACCAAGAATTGTTGTATTGATCCTGATTGAAAATGGAGGAGAGGGTAGCAGTGTGGCTGCATCTGTTTTTGGCGAAGTTGTTGAGTGGTATTTTAATTAACAAAATTCAATTAAAAAAATAAAAATTGATGAATTTTTTTGACAGATTAGTTATTTTATTTTAAAATTAGGTTGTGCATAAGTTAAACTAAATAAAAATAAAAATATGTCCAATATGAACAAAAGATTGGTTGAACTAAAGAGTTTAGTTGAAGGAGCGGAAATTTCTTTGCAGCAGGCAAGGCGAATTTTAGATAGTTTATCCGGAGCGCAGGAAGTAAAGGAAACAGTTACTCAATCCCAAGTCAAGGGAACGATAACGCAAAGCGGAGAAGGTCAGATAATAGAAGGTTTTTTTGACGGTCAAAATATGATAGGTCCTGATGGTAAACGATATTCAGTTCCAGCCAATTACGCTTCCAAATCAAAGATGATTGAAGGCGACGGTCTAAAACTTACTATCACCGCGGACGGTTCGTTTGTTTACAAACAAATAGACCCATTGGAAAGAGACCGCCTTACTGGCAAGCTTGCGATTGACGAAGAGACTGGCGATTATAGAGTTTTGATAAATGGCAAATCATATAAAGTATTAACGGCTTCAATTACTTATTTTAAAGGAGAAGTTGGCGATAGTGTGGCAATTCTTGTGCCGAAGGGCAGAGAATCAAGCTGGGCGGCCGTGGAAAACATATTTAGAATAAGCGAAGCTGAACAAGATGCAAAAGAAAGTGTTGATTTATCAAAGAAATCAACTGGCAAAGATTTAAGCGCTGAAGACTCATTAGAAGAATTAAAGCAACCCGCGGAAAAAGCTTCTCAAGACGATTTCTTGGTTGAAGAGAAACGCAACGAATTTTTATTGCCGGAGAACGAAATAAAAGCTGGACCAGCTACCGATTATCAGTCAGCAGAGCAAGCACATGGCAAGGCGGCTCCCAATGGTTTTTTACATGGTGATGCGTCAACGATTATTATAGATCGGACCAGAAATGTCTTTGGCGCCGATCCATCGGGCGCGGCGCGGCAAGATACTTTGGCAGCCGGGCAGACGAGCCCAAAATCAGATATTTTAAACCATTCAAATGATAATCAGAGGCTGGAGGAATTATAGATTCTGAATTTTTATTGTCATCCCTCCCCATTGTCGGGAGGGATTTGATTTTGTGCCGGCAATGGATTAAAATATATCTTGACAGCCGGAATAATATTTTTTAATTTTTTATGCCGTCAATTTACCGAAAATATAGGCCAAAGACTTTCACCGAAATGGTTGGCCAAAATCATATAAAATTGACTCTTCAGAGCGAGCTTGAGCATAACAGTTTTGTGCATGCTTATCTTTTTTGCGGGCCGAGAGGGCTTGGTAAAACAACGGCCGCGCGACTTTTTGCAAAGGCAGTTAATTGCGAAAACAGAAAAGATGGCGAATCAGAACCATGCAATAAATGCCAAAGTTGCCTTGAGATTATGGATGCCAGAGCGTTTGATTTGTTGGAGATTGACGCTGCTTCCCATACTGGCGTTGATAATGTAAGGGAGAATATCATTGATAACGTTCGTTTTACGCCGCATAGGGCCAAGTATAAAGTATTTATTATTGATGAAGTCCATATGCTTTCCATATCGGCATTTAATGCGCTTTTGAAAACTTTGGAAGAGCCGCCTGTTTATGCTATTTTTATTTTATGCACGACTGAAATTCACAAGGTTCCTGAAACTATTATTTCGCGCTGTCAGAGATTTGATTTTAAAAAAGTGCCGGCCGTTGATATGATTAAACGCCTGAATAGAATCAGTGATAATGAAGGAATGAAAATCGATGATGAGATATACAACGTGATCGCCCACAAATCAGAAGGCTGTATGAGAGACGCTGAAGGCATGCTCGGCCAGGTTTTTGCCCTTGGCGGGAACAAGATTACAAAAGAGCAGGCGGCTTTGGTTATACCAATGTCTGAAATTAAGTTGATACTTGAATTGGTTGATTTAGTTGCGCACAATAATTTGAGTGTTTCTCTTGACCTCATAAATAAATTAGTGGATGAGGGGATTAATCTGTCTGCATTTAATAAAGAGCTGGTGGAATTTTTACGCAAACTTTTGCTGATTAAAGTTGGCGCTCACAAGATCGATATTTTTGATTTTGACAGCCAGACTGGAAAACAAGTCAATATGATTATTGATTTAATAGATGAGAATAAATTGCTTGGGATGATAGAAGAATTTTTATCAGCCGGATATGATTTAAGATCGGCCAGTATCGCACAGCTGCCGTTTGAATTGGCATTAGTGAAAATCTGTAGATTTACAGACGTAAGCAGGAATGCCCTAATGAATGAAACTCCAAGATTGCGCAACACGAGGATAAAAATTGAAAATCCAATTTATTCGTCTAATTTTTCACATTTAGATGTGAGGGCAAAAAAAACCTTAAGTGAAACAAAAATGGCGAGGCAACCGTTAATTATTAAAAAAAAGGAAGAGAAAGTAGTTGATTTTGAGAAAGTTAAGAAAGAGTGGGTTGCAATCGTAAGGGCCAGTCATAAGAAAAGCTGCGATTTGATGTTTATCAATGAGAAAATGGTTTGGCCGATCAGAATAGACGGCAACGCGCTTGAGATTGGTTTTAAGTATGATTTACACAGGAGCCGGTTTGATACCAACAGCAACAAAAAAGTTCTTGAAGACGCAATTAGAGAAATTATTGGAGAAGTTATAGAGATTAAATCAAGAACACTCAAGCCAAGCGAACTCGCAAATGTTGAAATGTTCATAGCTAGCGAAGATGCTAAAAATATGAAGTTAAACAACGTTAAGGCGACTGATGAAAATATTTTAGAGCATATTTTGGATTCTTTCGGCGGAGAACTAATTGATAAAGAATAATAAAAGCGATTTGCGAATATTTAATAATTCGTGTCCGTGAAGTTTATTGTGCTAGTGTCATTATTCGGGGATCGTCTAATGGTAGGACTCCAGGTTCTGGTCCTGGCAATCGGGGTTCGAATCCCTGTCCCCGAGCCAGATGACACGCTATAAGTATTTGTAGCGTGTTTTCTGTTTGCGTGGCGTTCTAAAAGTGCCTTAAAACCGTCTTTTGCTACATAATTAGCTAACTTTCTGTCTTCAAAAATGAGTTCGGTAAATACCTGTGTAGTGATCTCTCTCTTTTCAGTATCAAGAGCGTGTTTATAGTATAGGTTAGCCCTTTTTACCAGTTCGGAAAAAGTTACCACATATTTCAGCATTTCACTCGCTCCCTCTTGGTGAGCGACAGTTTTTTCATCAACATTAGCCAGTTCGTTTTTTAATCTTATTTCATCTTGGTTAATTTCTTCTGGCGACATTGTATTGTTTCTCAACAAAGTAATTTTGTTTTTGGTTAAAAAATTTAAGTCATCATAAATTCGTTTTCTCTGCTTATTCAAATCATCTAACTCTTTTTGTCTATTATCATTGATATTATCCAGCCCGATTTTAGCCCGTTCATTGATTTCTTTTAATTCATCTTTGCTAAAATGAATTTGCCCAAGCAGTCCTTCAATCGCTTGGTCAATATCGGTTTCATTCAGATTTTTGTCAGGATTATTACAGCCCTCAATACACCTGACTCGGTAATAGTTAATCCCCTTTTGGGTGTAGGGAGAATAACCTCTTTTACAACCACAACGAATGAGGCCTCTGTAAATATAAAACCCTTTGTCAATATAGTGGATACTAACATTTCTTGATTTTAATACTTCTTGGACTTTGTTGAATAAAATAACATCAATAAGGGGTTGATTATAGCAACCGTCTCTAAATTTTGTAGGGTCTTTTTGATCCAGTTTTAATTTGCCGATAAAAAATGGGTTTTTGAGTATATTTTCAACCGTCTTGTTATTAACAGGGCGAGATGTTTTCGGAATATCGCTTAATTCCACACCGTTTAATATCTCTTTTTGAGTTCTCTTTTTTCGGGAGGGTTTAGTGGTTAGACCTTTTTGATTTGCCCAATTCGCAAGTTGCGCCAAACTCCACTCGCCGGTGGCGTATTGTTCAAACAACCTTTTAACTATCGGGGCGCGGTCTGGATCAATGGGTTTATTGTCAGACCCTTTATCAAGATAGCCAATTGGCGCTGGGTAAACACATTTACCCTCGCTTCTTAATTTTTCAAAAGTATTTTTGACTTTCTCGCTAATAACTTCCGAGTAATGCTGGGAAAACATACTATCAATGTCCATATGCAAAGCACCAGAGCTGGATTTGTCATAGTTAGCCTGCACAAATTTAATATCAATCCCCATTTCTATTAAATTTTTAACAACAACCCCATCGCGATTATTTCTACTAATTCTGTCCCAGCACAAACAAATTACACCCTTGAACTCACCACTTATCAGCTTTTGAACTAAAATTTGAAATTTTGGCCTTTCAATGCGATATGTGACCATACCATCTTTATTAATAGCTATATTTTCTTTTTGCTTAAAAGCAGAATGCTTCTCCTCTATAATGCCATTTTTACAAAATCCATTCAGGGTGTAATCAGCTATATCAAGCTGGTAGCCGATAGCAAAATTAAGGGATTGATTTCTTTGGTAATCAATAGAATTTTTTTGGTTTTCTGCGTCGTCAGTGCTTTTTCTGGCATAGACAAGATATTTGTCGCTGTATTTATTTTTTGGATTTAGTATTCTCATATTTTTGTTTATTCTTAAAAATCAAAAGGACGGTCTGGCTTACCCGATTACACTACCAAGAAGGTATTTCGTCGGCAGACCGCCCTATATGAGCGACGAATGAAAAACTTCTTGGTCATATCGTGTAATTTGGGTAAGCACTTATATTATAGCATAAATTATTATTTTGAACAATTCATTGTATTCATTTATCTCTGCTCCAATGGCTTTTCTCCCTAATTCTTTAGCAACCTTTAAGAAAGTGCCGCTCCCGGCAAAGGGATCAACTACTAATTCGCCGGGTTTAGTTAAAATATCTATCAACGGAGACATACCGCTTTCGCTTTGTTGCCACTTATGGCTTGATTTTTCTCTTTCGCCAGATACTAAAACACCATAAGCCGGATAACGCATCTTCTTTCTGCCTCTTTGGTAAATTTTTTATTTAATTGTTCATAAAAATCATATTTCATTTCCATAATTATCCCAATTCTTTATTTTCTTCCGTGCAAATAATTCAATCCGCCGACCAGAAGTATAAAGTTTATCAATTAGATTTCTAAAGTATTCTGGCTTTTCAGAATGTTTGGTTCTTTCAATACTTATTACACTATCATACAATTTTTTCTCATCCGGCAAGCAACTATGTTTTGTTGCCACCAATAAAAATTCGTGTCGGACTGAATTATAATAGCCAAAATTGTGTTTTACTTTATCCCACACAAATGAAGTTTTATACTTAAAACCCCAACTATTTATTATCTTAAAAGCATCTTCCAAAACTGGGGAAGTTACCCATAAAAACAACACAGCATTTTCTTCTGTAATATCTTTAACTGGTAGAGCACAAATTTCTTCTATGGCCATTGTCGGATAATGCCTTTCAGCGTGTCCATATTCATCAAGCCCGCTATTACCATAACTCCACGGCGGATCGGCATATATAATTCTGTATTTCTTTTCTGGTAATTCAGGGGTTTCCGTTGGTTGAGGTCGTTTTAATTGTCTGGCTAATCTGACAACTCCCATCGTGGTCAATTCTTGGTTGCTGGCTTTAACTTCCTGAATATGCTTCTCAAATTCTTTTTCGGGTAGGGAGGCGATGGCTTCATAACGCTCGTGATGCTGGATGCCGAGTTGTTTGAGAGACAACTTCTTCCCATCGTGGGACGAAGTTAAATCACTTCTGTTTCCTTGTTTTATCGGTAATTCTCTGCTTAATTCACCAATTCTCCGCTCGGCGCGCAACTTAATGTCCGCCGCATTATTCTGTACCTCCAATCCGTCTTTGGCTTGCTGGTAATAAGCACGCACCGCTTCGGCTCGGTCTCGGATGTCTTTAAGCACATCAATCCTCGTGCATTGAGCCACAGCCAATTTGGCTTTTTCCCAATTATTTAAAATGATTAGTTGGTTAATCATAAAATATGCTACCTGATACTACTGGCAAGACATTGTTTTTTTGAGGGGGGATTATCTCACCGTTTTTAATTTTATAGCCCTCACTAACTAATCGTTTGTGTATTTTTTTAAGAGTATTACCAAAACCAACAAAATTGGATATTTGTTCTTCAGAGAATATGAAATTTTGTTGGCCATTGGACATAATAGTGTGGTTTTTGAGGGGGCAAGATTGCCAAAAAGTCAACCAAAGTCAACACTTTCCTACCCATCTTTGACAAACTTATCTCCTTGTCTACGAAATCCTTGAATTGCCCGAAGTATGCGATGGCCTTGTTGCTTCGCGCATTTAGAGCTAAATCCGGCTGAACGCGCGGCTTTAGTGGCATTAAAACCGCCAATAAAATGATTGAGCCATTTTAATCTGCGAAAATATACGGCACTAAGAGGAAAAAGAGGGTCGTAATTAGCCCAGTGGTCAGCTATGTAAAAATATAATAACCCTTTTGGTCTATTAAAAATTAAGTCCCGGAGAAACATCATCTCTTTAAGAGTGAATTTTGGCGCGGGGTTAATTTTTTTGTATCCATCCTCGTAAAGAAGTTGTAAAAACAAAATTAGCATTTCTTGAGGTGTGTATCTTATTTTTTCGGGATCAATCTCTCCCTTTTCGTTCAAATCTTCTTTCTTGGTTTTGAAATAATCCCAGTCAGGCAAAAAAACAAAAGATCCTTTTGGTTTGTAAATTAAGTATTGAATGATTGCGCTGGCCTCATCCATTGAGAATACTGGCATTGCTTTTCCTCTTGGTGGCTTTTGTATGTTTTCCAAGTTATGGGTTTCGTTTAACCAAAACTTAAAAGCATCAAAGATGCCGGGTGCGTAAAAACCTTCTGGCGGTTCAATCTCACCGGCTTCAATCTGTTTATCTAATTCGTCTAAGTTTTGATTAATTTGTTCCATAAATCCTGAGATAATTTTTAACAATTTTATCTAACGATTTAGACATAGTGATATTGTTCTCTATCGCAAATTCTTTTAGTTTGCCATACATTTTTAGGCCAATTCTAACCTGTTTGGTAATTCTTTTACCTTTTATTTTAGATTTTGTTGACAAAATTTCTTTTTTATCAACTTTTTCATCCCTCATAGTAGAGAATTTAATCATTTTTTTATTAACTTATGAGAGCTCATCTTTTTCAACCAGTCAAAGATATCACCCCTTGAATTGTTGTCTGGTAAAAAGTTTGAGCTAAGTTGTCCAGCTGATGTTTAGGTGAGGTCTCCCGTTGACAAGTTGTCAGTCAGAGCGGGAAATTTTCATCTAAACACCAACTGGATTGCGGCCGTTTTGTTTTTCCAGAGGAACCCTGCCGAATAACCTCTGCTCATAAGATTGTAAATGGTTATATTGGTATATTTTTATCTTGATCTACCTTATTTAGTTTTTCTTCCCATTAAATAACGGGAAAAAATTACAAAAATTAAGTATTTAAGCCGTTCTCATAGCTCCGTTTAATTGTTTTGTTAAGCGTTGTTTTTGCTCATCTGTTAGAACTCTCTTTTTTCTTGATCCTTCCGGGTATCTGCCAAACCTATAAGGATAGAGCGGGCAGTCATCCAAGGGACATAATTTAACTTCTCCCGGGCTACCACAGACACAATCTAAACATTTTGCCCGGATGGTTTTTAGTGGAGATGGTAGTTTTTTATTCATAAGCATAAATTAGTTATTTTCGTGCAGTGCCGATTTTAGCCAGCGTTGTTTTTCCAGCCATTCTCTTAAATCAACATTGATTTTATTCTCCAAATTAAAAAACTCCTCAATTTTTCCCTGTAAGTGAGGAGAATTAGAAAAATTAAAAGTTTTTCGGTTGCCGCCGTTTTGAGTAATACTGACCAAAACCAGTTCGTTGTATATCAAAAATACTCCCAAGTAAAAATTTTCTGTTTTATAAGTATTGTTGCTCATATTTTTATCTGAATGATTATTGTGATTTATAGAAAATAAAAAACTGTAGTTTTTACTACAGTTATCATAGAATGTATGTCAATTATCCATCAAACTATAAATTTAGTGGGTGATATTTATAAGCCAAGCAATTTTTCAAACCGTTGTAATATCTTAAAATCTTGTTTTCCATCCACTATTTTGAATTTTATTTGATAAATTTCATTTGCTTCTTTAACCGACAACCCTTCTACTTTTCTAAGATAATAATAAATTGCTTGCCATAGAGTTGTCTTGAAGATGTGGGGTTTGGATAGCACTTTTGATTTATATGTGGGCAGAAAATGTTGAAATTTAGCTATTTGCGATGTTATTTTACTAACATCAGTATTTCCATAAATTCTTACCGATAAATAGGGTTCAAAAATAGTATATTCATTGATTTGTTCTGGTTCAAGTATAAGCTGTATTTCTGGTATAGTTGAGTATTTTTTTAACCAATCTAATCTGCCAGAGATGGTGCCATACAGAATATATTTTTTTAAGTATTCAAAAAACCCTTTTGGTAGTTTAAGATCAAAAACTAAAAAAGAATTTATTTCGCTAAAAGCTGATTTGAATTTATTAAACTCCCACTCTTGAATTATTTTTTTAACTTCGTCTTGCTTTTCCCACACTTTAATTAGTTTCTTTTCCCAAAATCGTTTCTTTTTTTTGTTATGGAAATTTTTTGAAAATTGATTTTCTATATC
>Ga0210017_1001660_pt1 | contig 19334 bp, 27 predicted proteins | sample CryGeyCG2014_020_FD_183966 | JGI IMG/M metagenome (GOLD analysis project Ga0210017, IMG submission 183966) | Groundwater microbial communities from aquifer - Crystal Geyser CG08_land_8/20/14_0.20 (SPAdes) (version 2) | ecosystem: Environmental > Aquatic > Deep subsurface > Groundwater | place... | reverse complement strand
TGGTGATTGAAGATAAGAGGATTGAGCGTGAACTTCATGCTCTTCAACTTCCCGAGGGTTTAACTGTAAGAGAGACGTTGGAAAAGGTTCTCAGGTTGCCCAAAGTTGCCTCTAAGAGTTTTCTTGTTAATCACGTTGACCGTTCGGTGGGAGGACTGATAGCCCAACAGCAAAATGTTGGACCACTCCAACTTCCTTTAGCCGATGTGGCAGTAGCGGCTGACAGCCATTTTGCCAAGACTGGCAAATGCTGGGGCATTGGCGACCAGCCGATTAAATGGATTGTCAATCCCGCTGCCTCTCTCCGATTAGCTGTGGCCGAGGCATTAACAAACCTTGTTTGGGCCCCAGTGGAGAATTTTGCCAGAATCAGCTTGCTGGGTAATTGGGGTGTAGCTGCCTCCGAACCGGGAGAAATGGCTCGCCTTTTTGACGCTAACGAGGAGCTAAACATATTTCTGGGCGAACTCGGCATCTCAATTAATGGCGGTAAAGATTCTATGAGCATGGCTGTTGAGGTTGACTGGCAGAATACCAGCCAAATGGTTAAAGTGCCAGGGACCTTAGTTGTCACTGCTTATGCCGCTTGCCCAAACATAACTAAAATAACCACTCCCGATATAAAACGGCCCGGGGAAAGCAAACTGATGTTTATCGATCTCTCTGGCGGTCAATACCGTTTAGGGGGTTCAGCTCTCGCCCAGGTTCTTCAACAGATTGGAGATGAATCGCCAGACGTTGATGCTCCTCAACTTTTTCGCCGGGGATTTTAAGTAATCCAAGCGTTGAATTGGCAAAACCTGATTCTAGCTGGCCATGACCGATCTGACGGAGGGTTGATTGGCTGTCTCGTGGAAACGGCTTTTGCCGGAAATTGCGGCGTAGACATTAATTTTCCGGCTATGCCCAATAACCCAAGCATTTTTCCATTACTTTTTGCCGAAGAGTCGGGAATGGTAATTGAGTATTCTCCGGAAAAAGAAAAACAAATCCAATTTATCCTATCTATTTGCGGATTAAACGGATGCGCCTGGGTAATAGGCCAAACCACTACCGAAAAGAAAATTAATATTTGGTACAATCACCAGCTGGTATTATCAGAGGATATGAGGGTTTTACGCCATATCTGGCAGGAAGCTTCTTACCAGATAGAACGGCTTCAGGGTAATCCCAAATGCGCCGAAGCTGAAAAGAAAGCTAATTATGATCGCCCTGGTCTTCATTTTGATCTTACCTTTGGGCCCAAAGCAACTTCAAAAAAAGCGCTTCGGGCTAAAAAGAAACCGAAGGTAGCTATCCTTCGCGAGGAAGGCACTAATGGCGATGGAGAAATGGCAGCCGCTTTCCAGCTGGCTGGCGCTGAGGCCTGGAATATACCCATGACCGACCTGATTGAGGGTAAAATCGGCCTAGACCCCTTTAAGGGCATTGTCTTTTGTGGCGGATTCAGTTACGGCGACCATCCGGAAGCTGGAAAAGGTTGGGCAGCAACCATTCTCTTTAATGAAAGAGTCCGGCAAGAATTCGAAACCTTCTACAACCGACCGGATACTTTTTCACTCGGAATCTGTAATGGTTGTCAGGTGATGCCTCTCTTGGGGTGGATACCGTGGCAAGGGATTGAACTAAATAGGCAGCCCCGACTCGTCTTCAATAACTCATGGATGTTTGAGTCACGGTTTCTAGCCGGGAAAATAATGCCAAGCCCTTCCATATTCCTCCGAGGCATGGAGAGTTCTATTCTCGGTCTGATAGCTGCCAATGGCGAAGGGCGCTTCTTCTTCCCTGACCCTTTGCTTCTCGAAGAAATAGAACGCCAAAACTTGGTTGCTATTAGATATGTGGATGATCTTGGTAGCGTCACAGAAGAGTATCCCTTTAATCCCAGCAATTCCCCACACGGAATTATCGCCATCACTTCGCCTGACGGTCGTCATCTTGCCTGCATGCTTCATCCAGAACGACTTTTTCAGAAATGGCAGTGGCCGTGGATGCCCGAAAAATGGAAGATTGCCTTAGAAGCTTCGCCTTGGCTGAAGTTCTTCCAGAATGCTATAGAATGGTGTAATAACCAAAAGCCTGCTCAATAAGAGCAGGCTAATTATTTACCCGATGTTCTTCGAGTAGACAACTTTATTTCTTGATTAGTTTGATGCCGAGGCCAGCAATTTGAGCGCCGCCAAAGATTAAAAGGCCGGCCAGCATTGCCCAAACGCCCAAATTAAGCATTTTCGGTACGGTATCTACCGGTACGATTCCTTTTATTTGTTCGCTAATCATTTTCCCCATTTGTTCTTGTAACAACGCTTCCGCGCTGCCTTTTTGGGCTAAAGGAGTTTTTGCTTCTTCTCCCATTTTAAAAAGTTCGGGTAAGTCGGCTTGGGCAGTTAAAATATTGTAGGAAGACATTAAAGTCCAGCCGATAATTGCCACTCCGGCTATTAATAAAATCCAGCCAAAAATTTTTGTAGCATTTTCCATTACCTTAGTATAACAAATAAACAAGGGCTAGCAACAGCTAGCCCACAAACAAAATAAGTTGGATTGGTCTATGACCAGTATTTTCTCGGATGAGTTTTCTCCCAGGATTGCTGACACGCGGCATCGCGTTTCACATAATATTTTCCCCTTCTCAGTCGAGCTTTGTCGATGTTTTGATGGCAATCAGGACAAATGTTGTAACTTCCATCCTCGATTCTTACCAAAGCGGCTTCAATATCTTGGAGTTCTTCTTTTAAACTCCGATGGTTTTGCCGATTAACTGCCAATGGATTGAGTCTGTCGCCCTTCTCATAATCACCAGTTAGGATATTTCGTTCTTCCTCCTCACACTTCTCTATCTGCGCTTGGGTTGTCTTTTTTTCCTTTAAAAGTGCTTGTTTTGCTTCCCGTAGAAACTTCTCGTCTATCATTTCGTCTCCTTTCAGACGCGAATTCCCTTATGTAGTTGCTAAGGTCCTATAAAAGACTTCAGTATATAAAAAAACCTGGGCCAAGTCAAGACCCAGGCAAGGTTTTATTTTTATTCTTTAAGAAGGTCGTTTAATTCTTCGAGGGTGTCTTCTGGAATAATTGGCCTTTCTCCTGCCGGAGTTCTCCCGGGATAACGCCAGGCAGAAACAATTGTAATTCCCCCCGGCTTTTTAAATACCACGTACATCGTCCAGGCTTCGGTCGGATGTTTTTTGGTGCCGGTGATTTGCATAGCAGCTGTGGTTCCTGGCGCTATCCCCTCTTCTCTTCTGTTAGGTTTGCGGATAATCTTTAGCACTCTTTTTTCTGAAAAACGATACTGCCGCATTTTCATCTGAGAATGCTTAGTCCAACGAACCTTTTCTTCTTTCGGCAGCTTTAATCGCATTTTAAATTATTTTAATAATTTGAATATTTCTTTGTGTGAAGAAATAATCGGAATTGGCTTAGGAATTCTTTTATCTCTATTCCTAATGTTGGGGCAGAAATAAATAAATTTAACCTTCGCTGCAGCACTCGTTTTATAATCACTGAAAGCATCACCGATATAATAAACTTCTGTTTTTGCTAAACCCATCTTTTTAGTTGTTAAATTTAGCGCTTCGGGTGATGGCTTTCCTTTTCTATACATTTCGCACCAAATAATATTGTTTTTAATTTTCTTTAACGATGTAAAAATATTTAATATTTCCTCAACGCGAGCCTTAAGAGCAGAAGTGCAAATCCAAATTTTGTACCCCTTTTGCGTTAATTGATTAATTACTTTTAATATCCCGGGGAACAAAATTGCTTTGTTTATATTATCTATTACATATTTTTGTTTTGCTTTTATAAACTTTCTGAGTAAATATTTTTTGTTCCGAGGTAAAATCATTTTGGCAGCGGCTTCAGTGGATACCCCCTTTTGATTAAGCAGCATTTCTTTTGAAATGGGGACATTAAATTTTTCCCCAGCATAAAGCCAGGCGGCTTCGTGAATTTTTGTCGTTGAGACGATTGTTCCATCCAGGTCATAAATTACGCCTTTTATTTTTCTGTCAATTCCCAATTTATCACCACAATTTTTGCAAAAATGAGCTTCGGCCAGTATCCCGCCCTTTTTGCTCCAAACATGCCAAGATTTATACATCTTTTTGCCGCAGTTGTCGCAAGTAAATGTCTTAAAAACTCCTTTCATCCTTAATGTGTTAAGCTTAGCTTTACACAAATTGCAAAAATGAACAGGCGTGCGATAGCCGCCTGTTCTAAGTTGGTGGTGCCAGGCCTTATGTATATATTTCTGGCAACTTGCGCACCTAAATCCTCGATATTCCGGCTTATCGCTTATTTTCCAAGTTTTAACAATCCGTAATAAGTTTTTTTGTTCCATTTAGCGAATCTCGTAGGTGATGGTGACGGTAACCTCTATTTTGTTTTCACCGGTTTCTATTTGTGGCGCTGCCTCACCGCTAGAACTTATCGTAAGAAATGATTTCGTCTAAGCTTTTTCTTGATTTGGGTCTTCCTTTTTCTGCCGGAAAGCCCAAGGGCATCAAAGCTACTACTTTATACTCTTCCGGGACTTCTAAAACTTTTTTCACTTCTTCTTGAGAGAAAGCACCAATCCAGCACGTGCCCAGCCCCTCTTCAGTCGCTTGTAAGGTCATATGATCAACAGCAATAGCTAAATCAATGGCATAAGCTGGGTTTCCAGACCTCATTATATGCTCTGGCTCCAAAGCAACTGCTGCAATAATAACGGGGGCTTCGGCAATAAAACCTTGGCCTGCGGCCTCGGCTACCTCCCTCCTTTTGTTATCATCTCTAACTACTACAAATTTACACTCCTGCTCATTGTGGGCTGAAGGAGCTAATCTGGCCGCTTCCAGCACCCTCTTTAATTTCTCTTCTGGCACTGAGTCAGCTTTATAACTTCGGCAGCTGTATCTATTTTTGATTGCTTCAGCAACGTTCATATTGGAGATAAATTTTAAAATTCATCGACTATTTTAATATTATGGTTGGCGATTAAATCACCTTAAAAACTTAGAGGCCTAGTTCCGTCGCAACGCCCTGCATTGCCTTTAGGCCAACTTCAACAAATTCTTCTAATTTTAAGTTTAAAAGCTCTTCGCATTTTCTAATAATTTCCCGATTGGCGCCTCGGGCAAAAGCTTTTTCTCCAAAACGATTTAAAACGTTTTCTACAGTTAAATCGGCTAACTTCTTTGAAGGTAGAACCAAAGTTGCTGCCACAATCAAACCGGTTAAGGGGTCAGCGACAAAAAGCGCCTTTTCCATTAAAGTTTGGGCGGGAATTCCGTGAGCTTCATTATGGACTTTAACCGCCTGACAAATGTCCTTTTCTAAACCAAAATCTTCCAGCATTTTAGCTCCCACTAAAGAGTGCTGGGATAAATCATTTTTAACTCTGTCATAATCAATGTCGTGTAGAAGTCCGGCTAAACCCCATTTTTCCACGTCTTCGCCAGGTCGATGAGCCAAAGCCCGCATTATCGCTTCTACCGCCAAGCAATGCTTAATCAAATTCTGGTTAGAGAGGTTTTCTTTTAATAATGTTAATGCCTCTTCTCTGGTCATACTTAATTATTTTATCATCTATCCGAGCGATAGTGAAGGGTAAACAAGAAGCGCGACCCTTAAGTGTTAGAATTAGAGTCGCGCCATTAAAAGAGTTTCCCCTGGACACCTGCTGGCGTCTTTTTTGGGGAACGTGGTTTGGAGCGGTCTTCGCTGAAGATCGTGTTGACTTGCTCTTGGAGTTGTCGGTAGTCTGCTTCAGGGATACTCAGAGTATCTATATCTAGGACTTGTACTCCGTATCGCAGGCGAGAAATCTCTTGAGGGACCCCATCGCTACCCATTGGCCGAGCATAGCCAATTTCGATATCGCCTATTAAGGCAGTCAGCATTACCGCTTTACCGTTGACCCTTCGGACATTGGTGATCTCGACTGTCACCGCTCACCTTCCTTTCCCTATTCGGATGAGAATTAGGCAAAATGCCTTTAACTGCTTAAATTATACTAAAAATTTCCAAAAAAGTCAATATTTGAAGCTTTTTGGCACAACGACCAACACCAATCTCAAAATTACTTCTTTAGAATCTTTGATATATTTCCCGGGGAAATCAAACCAGATTCTCAAAAATTTCTCATTAGAGAATTTTCTTATTCCCCTTTTTAAGCTTGGGTCAATAAGCGTAATATTATTTTTATCAATATCAGCCACAACCGAATAATGCCCGTCGTCTTCAAAAAACCAATCAACGATTACCGGAACTTTCTTTTTTACAAAATATTTTAAATTATCCAGAGAGCTTTTCTTTTTCAAATATGTTTTAAATCCAAAATATTTAGCTGCCTTGATTAAACCCTTAATTGAGCATCCCTTTCCTCTGGTAGCGCCAGCCGCCTTTGCGATTTTAGTTTCAGAAACCGAAACTCCATAGTAATCAAAAATTATTTTTAAGGAGGCCGGGCCGCAAAGTCCCGGCGTTTGACGAAAAGGTTTTAATCTCATTGACTAAACAAATTAGTAATTAAATAATGATATTTTAATCGCGGCCGGCCCTTCCAGGCTTGATAAAATTTTTCTTGCCACTCTTTTTTCCAAAAAGACGCTTCCGGTAAAAACAGGAAGCCGTCTTTGTATCCCAGCCAGCGAGTTTGGAATTGCGAATGAAGCAGAGCGATTTGGGCGCAAAGTAAAGCTGATTCCTGATTTTCTGTTGTTGAACCTCGCAAGCAGACTTCTTCCCTGCAGATTTTTCTAATTAAAGTAGGAAAAACTTCTATTAGGTTTATACCCAAAACAAAGCCTCTTTTTTCTAATTTCTCAACTATTTCTAAAGCAAATTTATGGAATTCCGACATTAAAGCCGGCGGAATCGGAGCAACCCTTTCTTTTCTAAAGATGCTGGTAGATAAGAATTTTTCATAGAGTCGCATCTTTCCTTTCCCCCTGCCTCTTGTTAAGGGAGCATCAATGGCAATTACGTCGGTATTCTTTAAATAAGGCGTAATTGTTCTTAAAACGCTTTTTCCAAAAACATCTTTTAACAAGATTTTATTTTTCTTTGCGTTCAAGACACAAACTCCAGTTGTTCTTTTTTCTTTCCATCCTAAATCAATCCCGATATAAAATTTATTTTCAACCACCAAGTTTTTATTTATAAAAATGAAGGTGAAGAAGAGGACCTAGTCCTCTTCGCCCCGTTTCATCATTATGGCTGCAAGATATCTTCGGTGCGGCCATTAATTGAAATAACAACTTCATCTACCGTGGGAAATTGTTTTAGGGTTTGTGTAATTTGAGCTCGAATAGCCGAAACTTTGCAAGAGCCGCCAACTTGGAATTCTAATTGTTCGTCAAAATCAACTTTAGCTACCCCATCTTTTATGGTTAAACTCTGAATCCTTACTCCGGGATTTATATTTGAAACAAAACCTTGATTAATTTCTTCTTGCGTCGCGCCTCTCAAAAGAGCTTCCAAGCTAGCTTGGGCTACGGCCTCGGTTTTGGCAACTTGTCTTTCAACGGCAATGGTCCGGGAGCAATCAAAATAAGGCTCATTGGCAAAACGCGAGTCATTTAAAAATATATTTACTGTCATTAATTCTGAAGGGGCTTTTGTTATTTCTTTAAAGCTAACTGGAATTATCAGCTCATCTGCGTTTTCTGGCAGGCCCGAGGGATTATTTTTTTCTGGCCAGCTATAATTCACAACAAAACTCAATAATCCCAAAAAGATTATGAATATCAGTAAGAAAAATATTTTTTTTCACAGCCGTTTTTTTTATTTAATCTCTAAAAGTTCAACTTCAAAGATTAAAGTGGCGTTGGGAGGAATCGCATTGCCCGCTCCAGTTTCTCCATATGCCAGTTCCGGCACAATGATTAACTTTCTTTTCTCGCCGACTTTCATTCCCAAAACCCCCTGTTCCCAGCCCGCTATCACCCGACCCGCTCCGAGTGTAAAAGAAAAAGGTACTCCCCTATCTAAACTTGAATCAAACTTTGTTCCATCCTCCAACGTCCCCGTGTAATGAACGGAAGCCGTATCGCCCGTATCAGCCAATTCTCCGGATCCCTCTTCTAAAACTTCTATTTTTAATTGCCCCTTAGTGCAATCGCCTCGGTAGAGGTCCCATTCGTCACATTGTGAGCCGTCTGGAAAAATGCAAAATCCCCTTTCTCCACTCTTAAAGGTTTTATTCTCCGTGATGCCTTCTTGCTCCTCGCAATAAACTGCAGCAGGATTGGCTAATCGAGGTTGCTTTTCCTCTTTCTCCAAAGCTCCCTTTTCATAAAAGCCGAAATAATAAATTAAACCGACAACAATTAAAACGAGAACAACTATTAATATTTTTTTCATAGATTTTATTTTTTAATAAATTATAAACCCGACCATTTTATTCTATCAAAAAACAGCCCCAGAGCAAGCAGTAGCGATGAAATATAAAAACCGCCTCTCGTTGATCACCCGAGCGAAGCAAAGGGTGGAAAAGAGTCGAATGGCTCTTTGACTACTTGGCGGTTTTGAATAAATAGATACTTCTTACGGCTGCTACCAATTCCGACCGCGAGGGTCGGGGTGTGCGTCTTCAGGGTCGAATGGCGGCCCGGAAAGACAAAGGAAGACCACTTGCGGGAAAGAATTCGCTGGTCTGGCAGCATGGAGAGCGCCGAGAAAAAGGTAAACTCCATCTTAAAGTTTTGGTTTCGAAAATTTTATTGTCGCTGCTAAAATAAAGCCAAAAATAAGCCAAACCGTAAATCCCGAAATTGTTGTAGTGAGTGTAATGGTTTTAGTAAGAAAAGCCGGCACCCCTCCGATTACCACTAAACAAATTAACCCCCATATTATCCCGGCTAGCCAAATATTGAGAAGCGGCAGCCGTCTCAAAAACGTCACGAATAATATTCCTAAAATTCCACCCAGAACCGTGTGAAATAAAAAAATGTCGCATCTCTCCGTAATGCCTACGAAGGAGAAAAATGCCGAGGGTCCAGCCAGGCCGATATAAACTAAATCAACCACTGCGCCGCCAATTAATCCGCCCAGAAAACCTTTTAACGTATCACTTAACTTAACCATAGGTTATTTTTCTTTTTGCTTATCACCTTTTCTCCATTTTACGCTTTTTAACAATGGGGCATACAAATCGTCTTCTATGTTTATATGGAGCTCTTGAAGTTCTTTTTTTGAAGGATTTCTATTTTGAAATTTTACAAAAGGAACATCTTCAATAATCGCTAAAGGAGTTTGTTCGTTTCCCTCTCCCATTATCAGAACGGCTGAAACGGCCAAGGCGTCTGAAACATTTGCTTTTGTCACTTTGAGTTTTTTCCCAAATATGTCTGGCTTGCCAATATAATTGTTAAGAGCAACGAAGCCGCTGTGAGCGATTGCTACTCCCGTTGTCCCCCATCTTAGCGGAGTTGTTTTGCTGTCGGTAATAATCACTCCAGCTTTTTTAATTGAAAATCTGTCGCATAAGTATTGCCGCACCTCATCAGCTGTTTTTTGCGGATCTTTTGGCCAAAGAATAAAATATCCGTTTCCATTAGACTCATCTATCCCTGCGGTTGGGATCAAAAGATTATTCTTGATAGTTAAAGTAATATTATATTTATTTTCTTCTGCCGGTAAAAAATATTCTGCTTCTTGTTTTATAAGTTCTTTCTTGTCCGCCTTTTTTATTTTAACTACTCTTGCCTGGCATATCGAAATAATTTTAGAAGTAATTACCAAGATTGATCCTTCGCTAAGAGACTTCAAGTATTTATCTAAAATCTCAAACAGATTCTGTTTATAGGGTTTTATTTTATGAGTTTTTATCGGAAAAACTTTCATGCTTTAGGCTAAATTTTGGACGCGTCTTTTAGCCACTGGCCGTATTTGCAATCCGGACTATGCAGAGGCGGCGCTTCTCTTCTTAACAGGGCAACCGCATCTTTAAAAAGCTCTGGAACGTCTAAGGGATTGGTTTCTATTTCGTGAAGTTCTTCTCTGAAGGGCAATCTGCCGCCAAATCCATTTTTCTTGTCAACCACATAAAAAGCCAGATAGCCCTTTCTGGGAGTTTGAAAGCCGTTCTTTTCTAAAAGATGAGTATAAATGTCCATCTGCAGCTGAAAACGGTCATAGACCGTCGCTACCGCGCTGCCAGTGGATTTATAATCCATTGGCGCCAATTTGCCATCGGCGAACTCTAAAATATCATCTACTGCCCCAAAAAGAGTGGCGTCTAATTCTGAATCATAAAACCTTATTCCGGCAAGATTGCTCCGCCATTGATTTAATAAGCTTTGATTTGGGAAAAGCTTGGCCGGAATATTGTTGGACAAAAGCAAAGGGTGGGGTTCTCCCTTGGCTCGGTAACCGTCAAATTCCTGTTTTAAAAGCGTATCTACGGCCGTATTAAGCGCATAAGGATAAGGCGGCGGCCTTCTGATGCCCATTTTTTTCTCCAGCCAAAAACAGCAAGGACACTCTAAAAATAGGTTTAAAGAATTGGGCGAAAGTTTTATTGGTTTATTGTTCATTGCCCCATTCTAACAAAAAATCGCCCCTTAAGCGAGCTTTTCTTTTAACCTTGGTCTAAATTGTCATATTTATTTGTTGCTTTTTCCTTCAACTCGCCGATGTTCTAATCTCGTCGCCACACTTCTTACCCTAATTTTAGTTTTAGGAAGGAAAGCCATCTTTTTCCTAAAAACTCTCTTTTGAGAATATTTTTTCATAACATTTCTTTTAATAAGGTTTGAATATACTCTACCGAAGAGTCGTTTAATATCAAAATGTCGTAAGTTTTTTTATACGGCTCCAGATTTTCATTTACCGCTTCGTTCAGAAAACCTATCTTTATTAAATTATCATAATCAAAGCCTTTAATCATTTCCACGTCTTCTAAATTATCTCCTAATAATAGAACGTTTCTCCTGCCTTTGACTTTCTCATAAATTAAGGGAAAATCACGGACAACAGTTTCATCTTTATTCAGAGAATTGATTATTGGCTTTTTCACGCCGATGGCGTTGCCCTGTTCATCCCACAAAAATGAATTAGAAATTATGTAAATATTTGAGGATAACTTATCCTCTTTTTCAAGAAACATTGAAATTACATCTCCTCCCAGGCCGCTGGCTGACATAATGACCAAAGGAATCTCATGTTTTTTTAATAAATCAAAAAGGTCTCCAATTCCCTCTCTTAACTTCATCTTTCCCGATTCCGCCACCATTTTTAAGTGTTTTTTATTCAAACCGGTTTTAATCAATAAATCAAAGTGGCTCAGCCACCATTCTTCCATCGCCTTTTTCTTCTCTTCAACCGGAATTTTTGAGTCAATTTCAATTGGATGATATTTCTCAGAAAGAGCTTGGGCTTTTTGGACATAATCGTCACCCAAATATTCGCTGCTACTTCTTAGAACTGAAATTAGAGAAGGAACCCTTTCTCCTCCCACAAAAGCATAGGTTAAAGTCCTTTCAAAATCTGAAAGGATGTGTAATTTTTTGGCTCCGCCTTTTTTAAATTCCTCTTTTAGTTTCTCTAAATCCGATGGCCTTGGAATAACCACATTTTCTAACATGATATCTTATCCTATCAATTAAATAATTTTCGCAATTCTATTTTCGCCTGCCCCAAAATTCGCTTTCTGTCGGGTTTCAAGTTTTTTCCGGCGCGGTTAATATAAAAATTAAGCATAGACATGGCTGATTGAAACGGCGTTCCTTTGCGGTTTAAACTCATCTCAGCTGATTTTTTAAGAGAAGCCGCAATTTTTTGCGGGTTATCCCAGGTAAAGACGCCCTCTTCCAAATCCAAAGCAAAACTATGCTTGGTAACATAGGTAGCCCATTTTTTATTTTTAGACTTTTTTTTCTTTGTACTTTTTAAGAAGTCTCTGAAGTTCATCTTTCACCGTATTAATCGCTTTGTAAATGTTTTTCTCTCTTGCTTCAGACCTAAGAACTTTACCCGGGACTTTAATGCTTGCTTCTGCATAATAAATATTTCCTTTTTGGTGATGGCGAGTTTCAAGAGCTACTTCAACGAAAGCATCAAGCGGCATATTAATATCCGGGATAAACCTATCCAAAGTGCCGATTTTTTCTTCAATCGCTTTTTTTATCGTTGGGGTCAAATCTAAATTTGTTGCTTTAATAGTAATTCTCATTTTATAAAAACTTCACAAATTTATTATTCTTATCAACCAGAATATTTTTCGGACTTATTGGATTATCGGTCAATTCAAAGCCCATAATAATAACTTCGTCACCTTTTTTAATTAAACGAGAAGCAGCTCCATACATGATTATTTTCCTAGAATTTCTTTTTTCTTCAATTACATAAGTTTCTAACCTTACTCCGTTAGTGTTATCCACTACCAAAACCCTCTCTCCGGGCCAAAGCCCAACTTTCTCTGTAAGGGTTTTATCTATCCCTATGCTTCCTACATAATTTAAATTTTTACCAGTAACTGTTGCTTTGTGAATTTTTGACCTTAATAACCACCTCATTTTGATTATATTTTAGTAATTAAATCCCATTTAGTGCCTTTGCCGTCTAAAACAATCATGGCATGGAAATCCTGATAGATTTTAACATCTTTTGGTAAGTTTTTTTGGAATAAATCTTGAAGATAATGATAAGAATGATTTTGACTAAGTTTACGTTTTTTAACAAAACGGCGAGTATACTCGTCAACCACAAAAATCGGTTTATCTCCAGCATAAAGCAAGATGGAATCAGCTGTTTCTGGCCCAATACCAGAAAGTTTAAGAAGCTGCTCCCGGCAAGTTTTCAAATCTTGCTTGAAAAATTTCTCTAAAGATTTGTGACGTTCAACAATAAACTTACAAAGCTGGAAAAGCCGTTGAGACTTTTGCTTATAGAAACCCGATGGCCGAATCAGGTTTTCTAATAATATTATATTTTTTCTACCGGCCCGATAAGTTTCCTTAATCGATAAAGCTTTGGCTCCTTTAAGATTCTTTAAAGACATTTCCACATTCTTCCAGTTTGTTCTCTGCGTCAAAATCGCTCCCAGCACAATCTCTTCCCTATCCTGCCGGGTCTTTTTCCTTTTACACCACTTTGCCCAAAAATCCCTCGGCCTCCCATATTTTTCCAAAAGCCAAAGGTATAATTGATAAATTTTACTCATTTTTATATTCTACCAAAAAATCGCCCTTTCGGCGACCTTCTATATTGATGGGAATCGGATTCCCATCAATTTCTAGAGGCGATAAATGACGTCTTTTCTTTCGACAACAATTTTCCAGCCGGCCCGTCTTGCATATTGATAAAGTTTTTGATTGGGGTTAAAACAAATGGGCTTTTTCACCATTTTTAAAAAAGCGATGTCGCTTTCCGTATCCCCAACTCCAACCGAGCCTTTTAGCGTTAATTTTTCTTTTTCAGTTGCACGCTTTAAAATTTCAGCCTTGTCGGAAATTAGCTCTAAATGAAGTATCTTGCCAGTAAATCTTCTTTGCCTGTCGATTTCGTAAATCTGGCCGTACACCTTGTTAAACCCCATTTTCTTGCAAAATTCTTTAACCACTCTTTGAGGCGAGTGAGAAATTGCTAAGAGATAATAGTTTTTCTTTTTCAAATTTTTTACAACGTCTCGAGTGTATCGATAAATTCGATTTTTGTGAAAAGCAACGACTTTTTTAGCAACTCTTGAAAATTCTTTGTACTGAACGCCTCTGATATTTCGCCGAAATGCCTTAATGACCGCTCCAATGTATTCTTCATACGGGCCCTTTCTGTCTAGCCAATTTTCAGCGGCCCGGGCATACAACTTCCTCACTCTCGGAGAAAAAATGCCTTCTTGAATAAGTGCGTCAGTTAATTCTATAAGCAGGCTGGATCGGAAAACTGTTCCGTCAATATCAAAAATAGCCACTTTCTTCATATTTTAATTCATACTACCCCCTCGACAAGCTCGGGGCAAGCAAAAAATCGCCTTTCAGCTTAACTAAGTTTACCATAAATAAAGGAAAGAAGGGGCCGGAGAATGGCTCGCTGGCTCTTCACCATAATCAAGGAGCAGGTGGAGTTCCTAGTGACGACTTCCGGGACATTGCCAAAAATCATTTCGTGGAATAACCTCGTTCTTGCCGAAGCTATTAAAATACAGCCGTGGTTCTGGCTCTCCTGCACAATCTGGTAAGCTATGTCTCTTGGCGAAGATTGTTCGGCATACAAAACTTGAGTCTTTAGCGGTATCTGGGAAGGAATTTCCATGGCAGAGACGCATTGATTTAATTTTTCTTCGGGGTCTGATTTTTCGGCCTCCCTTTTGGTGGTAACGAAAACTGCTTTGATTTTACTGTCAAAAGCTTCGGCTATGACCTTGGCCGTTTGGCCCAGGATGCGAAGATGGGGGCCGGGAGCACAGGGTAAAAGTATAGTTTTGAGATCATTGAGTTGCTCCAAACGGGTAACAATCAAATCGCAGTTAACCTCCCTTAAGATTATATCTAAATCCCTTCCAAATATTTTTTGGCCGGCTTTTGTCAGCCGGGCATAACCTTTCCATCCCATTAACAAGAGGCTTGGCTTTTCTCTTTGAATCATTGATATGATCGCTTCAGAAATGCTGCGGCTCGTCATTAAAACGGCATGGACATTCACTCCGCAATCTTTGCACAGATTCAAAGCTTCTTCCAGAAATCTCTTGTCGTCTTCTATTTCCTCTTCTTCCGCTATGAGAGGAAGAGGAAGCGGAATTTGTCTTACGCTAAGAATAAAAATTTCAGCGTCTTTCTGTTTGGCAAAAACCAAAGCCAGATTTAAGAGATCTTTCCAATTTGTATCGGGATAGATGGGAAGAAGAATCCGGTCAGCTTTTCTTTCTGTCGTTCTGAATGTTTCTTCAAAGAAAATTTCTTTCCCGATTTTTTCTATCTCCACTGGTTTGCTGTAGGAAAAGTAGACCAAAAAGCCGGCGATCAGCCAAAGCAAAACAATCGCAAGGCCGACAGGACTAACATGGGAAAATTGATAGATTAAAATCCCGTAGGCGACAATTGCTACAAGCGAAGGCAAAGGATAAAGGGGCATTTTAAAGGGACGCGGAGTATCCGGCAATTTTTTCCTCAAGGCGATTAAAGCTAAGTGAAGTTGTATGAAAAGAAAAATGAAAAGAAGGTCGGTGACGGCCGCCACTTCTTTTAAAGGAAGCAGCCCCGCTACAAGTATAACCAGAATGGTGGAAATTATAACAGCAACATACGGGGTGCGATTATGGGGATGAACTTTTGCCAGAAAACTGGGCAAGGTTCCCGCTCTGCCCATGGAAAAAGACACGTGGGAAGAGGAAAAAATAGTGGCATTAAGAGCGGCAGAAGCCGCTAACAGGCCACCAAAAATAATTATCCACTCAAGTCCCGGCATAAAAAAGTTGGAAGCTTTTACCAAAGCTCCCTGCCCTGTTTCCGACAGAACCTGCCAACTGGGGCCTCCGGCTAAAGCGCTAAATATAATCAAAAGATACAAAAAACAAATAATGCCCAAAGAAAAAAAGATTGCCCTCGGGATGTTTTTGCGCGGATTTTTCAACTCTTCTCCCGACTGGACGATTATTTCCGAACCCTCAAAGCCGATGTACATTAAGCCCATTGCCGACAATAAGCCGAACAAGCCCATGGGGAAAAGAGGAACAAAGCTGGTTTGTAAATCAGGTTTTTCAAAAAAAGAAGTCAGGCCAAAAATAATAAAAATGCCGAGTACTAAAATTTCAAGATAAACAATAATTTTTCCTAGCTTTCCCGTCCCCGCTACCCCTCTGTAGTTAACCCATCCTATCAGCAAGATAATGGCGATGGCTATTAGTTTTTGGAATGCGTTCCCCTCGGTAAAAGAAAAAGAAATACCCAAAGCCGGTAAAATGACAGAGAAAAGCATGAAACCGAAATAGAAAGAAAAACTCAAAGAATAAAGTCCGCAAGCAACGGCATTGGCAAACCAGGAAGTCCAGCCCGTAATGTGTCCCGACAAGTTTCCCAGACCTTTTCTGACCCAAACAAAAGCGCCGCCGGCTTCAGGAAAAGAGGAACCCAGTTCCGCGTAAGCCATGGCAGTCATAAAAGCAATGATTCCGTTGAGAATTACGACCAAAATCAAAGAGGGACCGGCATAAGACAGGGCCAATCCGGTCAAAGTAAAAATACCTCCTCCCAGCAACGCCCCGACACCAATAAAGGTAGCATCTGACAGACCCAAAACCCGGGCCAGTCTAAACTTTATCGCTGAATTTTTAGTTTCATTTAGCTCCATAAATTTTTATTTGATTTGATTACGCTATAGTTTAGCACTTTTATTTTATTTCCTCTTCCATTCTTCAATTTCGGGCGAAAAATCCAATTGATACCAAGGAATTCCCAATGAAATTCCGTATTCCATAACTTCCCTGTATTTCGCATTGCTCAAATCCACTTTGAATACCTTGTCTCGGAAAATAACGTAGTGAAATTTATCATTTTTAAAATCGGCATACCAAGAGCCGCCGTGCTCCGAATCTAAAGAATTGCTTATCTTTTTAGCGATTTCATCCGCCTGATTTTCAGAAACTTCTACCGTATGTAATGTCCATTTTTTGAGCCACGGCGTCTTGTGTTTTTCGGTTACCGGTTCAACTTTTGCACTCAAAATAGCCATTTCTTTTAAAACCTCCTTATTTTCTAAACTTTCTTCAATAATTACTCCTTTATAGTTCATTTTCGGCCTAAATTTTGATTATTTTAAAAATTTTGTTTCTTTGCTTAAACCCCTTCACTAATCTTGTTTTCGACTCCGGAATCTTAAAATACGATGAAAGAATTCTTATCACTTCTTTATTAGCTAGTCCTCTCTCCGGCTTCTCTTTAACCTTCACTTCAAAACTATCTTCCGATTTTTTGACAATTCCTTCTTTTTTTGAGCTTGGGAAAACCTTAACCTTAATTAACATCAATTATTATTGTAAAAAGACCGTTTTCAACCTTTTTTACTTCTTTTAAGCCATTTTTCTTTAACAGGACAGGCAATCCGCCTTGTTGGAGATAATCTTTAAAATTTTTATAATGTCTCCTTCCCGCAAAATATTCTACCCCTTTTATCAAATAAGAAATATAATTTTGAGGTAAGGGAACTCTAAAATCGGCAAAAATTAGGGAACCGCCCTTTTTTACAACTCTTTTCATTTCAAAAATTATTTTGTCCCTAACTTCCCTTTCCACCTCATGCAGCCCTAGAGAAATCGAAACCATGTCAAACATTGAATCTTCAAACGGCAAATTTGCCGCATCGGCAACCTGGAAATAAACATTATTTAGCCCGTAGCTTTTTTGTTTTTTTACTGCAATTTCAATCATTTTAGGATTTAAATCAACTCCGGTAGCAATGGCTCCTGTTTTAGCATAATGGAAAACCTGATCTCCAGTAGCACAACAAACATCTAAGATTTTATCCCCTGTTTTTGCCTCGGCGAATTTTACTATAAAAACTCTGAGATTTTTTAATAAAGGATCTATTGCGTTTGAGTAATTCAAAAACCACATCTGTCATGTTTTATCTCATTTTTCCTCTCCAATGTTTCTTGCTGGAATAAATTAGCCGGGGTTTTGCAAATTGCATGGTCGGAAATTCGGGAATTGTGGATACGTTCAATTTTTTTCTGATTAACCATTCAATTGCACGAATTTCTCCCCGTTGAGACGGCGTCACAAAAGAAATCGCATGGCCTTTCATGCCGGCCCTAGCAGTTCTGCCTATTCTATGGACGTAGTCTTCCGCTTGCGAAGGCAAATCATAATTTATAACCAATTCTATTCCGATTACGTCAATCCCCCGCGCCATAATATCGGTTGCCACGAGCACGCGATATTCCCCGGTTTTAAAACCATCCAAAGCTTTTTTTCTCTGCGGAAAGGTGAGGTTTGAATGTATTTCTGCCGCCGAAAAACCCATTTGCCTGATTGCCCGCGCAATACGATGGGCTCCGTATTTCGTTCTTGTAAATATAAGCGTGGGTCCCGAATACTGAGCCAAAACCTTTTCCAGCAAACGCACTTTTGCTTCTCTGGCGACGATAAAAATATCCTGAGAAACGCTGTCCACCGTCGTGCCGGTAGGAGCTATTTCGACGCGGATCGGAAACTTCATATTTGCCGAGGCAATTCTCATGATTTCCGAAGAGATCGTAGCTGAAAAAAGCATTGTTTGGCGCTCTTTTGGAACCGATCTTAAAATTTCGTTTATTTGCGGCAAAAATCCCATGTCCAGCATGCGGTCAGCTTCATCAAGAATCAAAATATTTACATTTTTAAGATTAACTGTTTTTTGACGCAGATGGTCGATCAGCCGCCCGGGCGTTGCTATAACAATGTGCGGGTTTTTCCGAACAGCCTCTATCTGGGGCCTGATGGGAACCCCGCCGATCAAAACTGCGGTCCTCAGGCCGAGAGAATCGCCGACTTTACGAAGTTCCGCATCGATCTGCAGCGCCAGCTCCCGGGTCGGCAAAAGCACCAACCCCAATCCCTTAGTGCTTGTCAGGCGCTGAATCATCGGGATACCGAAGGCCAGAGTTTTACCCGTACCCGTTTGGGCGATGCCCACTATGTCCTTTCCCTGAATGGCGATGGGGATCGATTGGTACTGGATGGGAGTCGGCGTCACATAACGAATATTTTTCAGAATTTCAAGAATCCCGGGAGCTATCCCGAGACCGTAAAAATTTAAATTCTGCTGTTGCTTTGTATTACTCATACCTTGGTTATTTTTTACAGGTTAATTTTTTCTTCTTCATCGACTTTTACTTTTGTTCTTCGATCAAAAATAATCTTTTTTTGAATCCGCCGCGCTTTTTTCTTTTGGCGGTTTGAAGTTTTTTAACCTCCGGCTTTGTCAGTTTTATTTCTGCGGCCAAAACATCCAGTAATTCTTGAATATCCACGACTTCATCAACAATCCCCTTTTCGCTATTTGCCCGAATTAATTCTTTGGCCTCTTCGCGGATTTTCCTTTTTACCGCGTTTAAAAATTCGCTTTTTCTCAAAATCCGAACCTTCGGCTTCCAGCCAGCCGCTTTTATAATCTCCGGAATTTTATCCCTGATTAATTTATTATATTTCACAACTTTTTTCATTTTCTTCCCAAATATTCTAATAGTTTTTTGACTCCCAGCCCTCGATGGCTGATTTGAAACCTCTCTTTATCGCTGAATTCCGAATAATATTTATTGTAACCTTTAATGATAACAATGGGATCGTATCCGAAACCACTTCCTTCTTTTGGCCTGTCGGCTATTATTCCTTCCAGGTCCTGCTCATATGTCCAGAAATCTTTTTCTGCCGGGT
>Ga0210017_1001657_pt1 | contig 19346 bp, 22 predicted proteins | sample CryGeyCG2014_020_FD_183966 | JGI IMG/M metagenome (GOLD analysis project Ga0210017, IMG submission 183966) | Groundwater microbial communities from aquifer - Crystal Geyser CG08_land_8/20/14_0.20 (SPAdes) (version 2) | ecosystem: Environmental > Aquatic > Deep subsurface > Groundwater | place... | reverse complement strand
AAGAAAAAATATTATATTTTCAATATTCCTATATATATTCTTAAATCATTTTCTAATCTAATTAATATCCTAAATTATTAAGTATATTATAAGTCATATATTTGTGCATAAATAATATTCATAATTCTTTATTCATTATTCTTAAATTCTGAATTCTAAATTCTACCTAATCGCTTCCTTATAGCTATCCAAATTTTCCACTGCCATTCCCACGCCACGAATAACGCAAAATAATGGTTCCTCCACCACAAAAGAAGCTACGCCTGTGTAATATGTAATATATTTATCAATATTGCGAAGTTGGGCCGTTCCTCCTGTTATCACAATCCCCTTATCAACAATATCAGCAGCTAGTTCCGGAGGCGCTTGTGATAACACTTCCTTAATTCCATCCATAATTTGTTTCAGTGGTCTTTCCAATGCTTCATTAATTGAGCTTTCTCCTATTTGAAAAATCCGCGGTAAACCAGTTTGGAAATCGCGACCTTTCACTTCCATAGTTTTTTCCACATAATCTTTTGGCTGATCTTTAATAAAGGCATTCCCTATTGTTATTTTGATATCTTCAGCTGTACGCTCTCCAACAATCAAACTATGTTTTTTCCGCATTTGCGTAATTATTACTTCATCCAACTTTGTCCCAGCGACCCTAACGGTTTTATACACTACAAGTTGACCTAAAGAAATAATGGCGACTTCTACTGTCCCACCGCCTAAATTAACAATCATATGTCCTGAGGGTTGAGATATTGGAATTTTCGCACCAATGGCTGCGGCTAATGGTTCTTCAATTAAATAAACTTCAGATGCACCAGCCTGTTTGCAAGCCGCCACGACTGCACGTTTTTCAACTTGCGATGCGCCACCAGGAATTGATATCATTAAAATCGGCCAATAAATTTTTCCTTTAAGTGATTTTTTAAGAAAGTATGTGATCATCGCGGCTGTAGTCGTATAATCAGCAATTACACCTTCTTTCATTGGTCGCGATGCAATAATTGATCCGGGAGTTCTTCCAAGCATTTCTTTCGCATCGCTTCCAACCGCCAATACCCGCTTATCCTCAAGAGAATATGCCACTACGGTTGGCTCGTTTAAAACAATTCCCTCCCGAGCAATATAAACCAATGTGTTTGCAGTTCCAAGATCAATTCCAACTTTTTTACTGAAAAACATGAGCGTTTGATTAATCTAAATAATTGTACTATCTATATTTCTTGACAAACCTATACCAGACAATGTCATTGCGAGGAAGTCGACGTACGTCGGCTGACGAAGCAATCCCGTTGATATAAAACGTCCTATTGGTAATGGGATTGCCACCCTGTAAAATTTCAATAAATATTTTACAGGGTAAACGCTTCGTTAACACTGTAAATTTCATTTAAGAAATTTACATGTGCTCGCAATGACAGTTTATGTCAAGAACAGTAATTTCTTACAAATAACTATTAATATTGTATAATATAATTCGCAAAGTAAACCTCGTAACCCCGAGTTTACGCTCGGGGCATTTTCACGGTCACTTCGTGATGAATATCCATTCATCTCTGGGTTTACAACCAGAGCATTCTGGTTACGGGGTAAAATATTATTATAAAAATAATCATACAAACATCTATATAAACCGATTAAAATGTATTGTTATGCCCATCTTATTCTGGTTTGCAGCTCATAAACTCTGCAAAGTTGAATTAGCACTGGGAAAACTGTTAACAAATTCAGGTTTTTTCGGTATATTTTATTCATTATGATTAAATTATTGGAACGAACAGGAGCATTGTTAATATTTTTATTAATATTATCTTTAATCGTTGCTTATGCTCGTGGTTATCGTTTTAATCCACAACAAAAAACCATCACAGCAACTGGAATATTTTCAATCAGTTCTTGGCCAAAAGCTGCGAAGATTTATGTTAACGGTAAGCTTGTGGGTGTTACTGATACTAATCTAACTTTTCCTTATGGAAAATATGATATTAGTGTTAAAAAAGAAGGTTATACTAGTTGGGATAAAACCATTGTTCTCAAAGGTGAGTTGGTTGAAACCATTGATGCACTTCTTTTTCCTATCAACGCGTCACTCACTCCACTAACAAATATTGGAATAACTAGGGCAGTTCCGATTGAACAAAGTGATCGCATCCTACTTTTTTCACAGAATGATGATGCGCTGCACGATGGAATTTATGTCTTTGAGGCGAATAAAAAACCCTTTTCTTTTCTTCCTCCACTTAAACTCATCCTTGCAAAAAAACAATTACCACAAGACGTTGATTTTAATACAGTACAAGTCGGTTTTTCACCGGATCTAAAACAAGGTTTATTTGATTTTAAAAATGTTGCATATTTATTATCACTTGATGACGAAAACACGCAGTTATTTGATGTAACAATTTCTAAAGACCCATTACTAAGCGCATGGCAAGAAGAAAAAAATAAAGAAATTCAAAAAATCCTAGAAACTTTTCCAGATAATCTTGGCTATATTGCCACCTCTTCTTTTAGCTTAATCACTTTTTCCCCAGATAAGCTTAAGTTTGTTTATCAAGCTGATCAACTTCTTACCCTTCCCAACTTAATAAAAACGTCTTTAATTGGGGCAAATCAAACGCCGGAAAATCGTTCATTAGTAAAAGGTAAGGTATATATATATGACAAAAAGGAAGATAAAAATTATCTTATTAAAAATGAAGATTATCCGCTTTGGTTTTTTGATTCGCGTCATTTAGTTTTAAAAAATGATAAAGAAATTGTTGTTTCTGATTATGATAATACTAATCGACAAATTGTATATTCAGGGCCCTTTGAAGCCGATTTTTTTTCGGTCACTAGCGACGGTAAATTAATTATTCTTGTTAACCTCAATCCAAAAAATAATAAACTTCCGGATTTGTATGCGGTGGGGATAAGGTAGGACCAATAATTCTCAATGTTCAATTATCAATGATCAATACATTATCAATTTTCAAATGATCATTTTCTTTTATTTGTTTTTCATTGATTGATAATTGAGCGTTGATCATTGATTATTTCATTCCGTCTTCCTCACAGCGAATATAAGCAGCCTCTTGAGAGTAGTTCCCGGAGGCCAACAAGTTTGAAGCGTAAGAAATTCGCGGTTGGTTTTACGGGTTAAATATTCAACCTGGGAAGGATTAACCATAGCTTTATCGCTTACCCGATAGACGTAACGTTGACCTTTATAAAATAAATTTACTTCATCATCTTTTTCCAATTTATATAGCAAATAGAAAACCGCATTATAATAACCCACATTCCATATATAGTCAGTAGAGTGCGCAAATAAAAATATATGACCTCCTTCACCTGGAAATGCGGTTCCTTGGGCATGAGCCACTCCATGTTTTAAGGCTTCCAAATAGATTTTTTCATCAGCTGGATTTATATTTGGTAAAATTCCGGCGTTAGCACCAATCTTCGGAACCACAATACTAAAATTAGGATCTTTCGGAGTTAACATTTCAATTGGTTTGATATTTAACAATTTTGCCAAACCGCCTTTTGGTTGATTAGTATTTTGATCTAATTTAAACGTAATATTATCTGTTTTAACCATATATTTTTTATTGAAATATTGATTTACAAAATACCGGACTTCTTCTTTTGCCGGTTGATAAAATGTTTTCCCGATCATAAATAGCGAAGAAAAAATTAGGAAGTTACCGATGGTTCGAAGAATCAGTATGCGAAAATAATCAGATGATTTTTTAATTTTCATTAATTCTGCTTGTCCCTCGAAGTCCCGCTCAGGAGGGACAAAGTGGGAAATTCTAAATTCATAATTCTAAATTCTTTTTTGTGCTCCCAGGCTGACTTGAACAGCCAATCGCCCCGTTAGGACCGGGGTGCTTTATCCAATTAAGCTACGGGAGCAAAATAAGCACTTATTGTTTTTCTTAAAGCTTTCATGTATTTTAACATATCACCACCTTTAAGCAGCCTAACTCGACACATACCGTAGGGTAATTTTCCTTTTTTTCTACCCTTAATAACCTGTACATTGATAATTTTATTTACTGGAACTCCTGTTGTCTTTGACCAAAAAGTTAAACATTGGTCTTTGTCTAAATCTTCATAAATACGAATGCTTATTTTAATCCTATCTTTCGATACACCAAACACATCTTGCAAACCTATCACAAATCCCTTAATAAGCTCAGGATCGCTATTCATTAGATTAAAATCCGCTTTACTACCTTCTCCCCAATATAATGCTACAAGAAAAATCATCTTTTCTTTCATTGTTAACGAATATATTGTCTTCTTAGCCCTTTCTTCAGCTTTTTGTTCTCGAATCATCATCCGCCTTATACTACCTCCTTGTTTTCCATGCCATAATTTTTTATATTCAGGTAATATCTCTACTCCTTTTATATAACGAGCAACGCTACCATAACCCACACCGGTTTCTCTATAAATCTCAGGTAAACTATGCCCAGTTTTTCTTAATTTTATTATTTTTTGAATAATTTCTGGTGGTATTAATTTTGGCATATAATTAGTATAGTTTATTTGAATATCAAAGTCAACTATATAAAAGTTCATTCTATCCATTAAATTGTGGGGGTAATTTTATTAAAATACCAGACCCTACATAACTGTCATTGCGAGGAGCGAACCAGGTGCTGAATAGTACCTGGGAGCGATGTGGTAATCTCGTTAATATAAAACGTCGTATTGGTAACGGGATCGCCACCCTGTAAAATTTCAATAAATATTTTACAGGGTAAACGCTTCGTTAACACTGTAAATTTCATTTAAGAAATTTACATGTGCTCGCGATGACATTGTTTGGTATAATATTCCCATGTTCATTGTCATCGAAGGTATTGACGGTGCAGGATGCGAAACGCAAGCAGTGAGTCTCCAAAAATGGTTAAAAAATAATAACCTTTCTTTTTCTTTTATCAAATACCCCAACTATGAAGCTAATGTTGGCAAATTTATTCGGGAATTCCTATATAATAACAAGAATTTAAGCCCACAAATGCAGTTTCTTCTCTACTCGCTTCAATTTCTATCAGACCGTGAATTTATTCAAAAGGAGCGTAAAAATAAAATTGTAATTGCCGATCGGTATTTTTCCTCAACTTTATGTTTTCAGGTACTTGAAGGCGTTACATTAGAAAAACAATTGAGGTTTGCGCTTGATTTTGGAATTGAGGTTCCTGATGTGGTTTTTTATTTAAACGTTAATCCGGATACTGCCATCAAGCGTAAGTTTGGAGAACAAAAAGAGAAGAACCGTAGGGAAAAAGACTTTGATTTTATCAGAAAAACCTATGCTCAATATCAAAAATTAGTCAAAGATCAGGTCTGGACAAAATGGATTAATATTGATGGAGAAAAAGGAGTTGATGAAGTGACAAAGGATATCTATAATATATTGATTAACACGGATAAAAAAGCGGATTTACGCTGATCCGTGAAAATCCGTAATTTGTTTAATTAATCCGTGCAAATCGTATGCAAGAACAAACCCTAATTATTATCAAGCCCGACGCAGTCAAGCGTGGGTTAATTGGCACAGTTTTTGAAACTTTTGAAACCGCCGGATTAAAATTGATGGCAGCAAAAATGCTTCGACCAGAAGCAGATGTAATAAAAAACCATTATCCAGGTACATCCAAATGGGTTAAAGAAATGGGAGAGAAAACTTTATCTGGTTTTAAACAATCAGGGACTGACCCGAAAAAAAGATTTGGAACTGATGATCCAAATAAACTAGGCCGGTTTGTTTATAATCGCTTAATTAAATATTGGCAGGAAGGACCGATTATTGTTTCGGTCTGGGAAAGCCCCAATGCTGTTGCAGTTGCTCGCAAACTACGCGGACATACAATTCCCGCATTGGCCGATCCTGGAACATTACATGCGAAGTTTTCATATGATAATTCAATTCTTTCATCGTCACTTGATCGCGTTGTCAAAACCTTTGTCCACGCATCAGGATCGGTTGAGGAAGCGAGAAGGGAGATTGATTATTGGTTCGGGGGGGTAGATTTTAAAGACTATGAACGTAATATAGATAAGTTATACTTAATATAAATCAAAGTTTAAAGTGCAAAGATCAAAGTTCATTTCAAAGTTAAAAACTTTTAATTTTACACTCGACTTTGCACTTTGATTTTTGATATTTGAAATAATCTATGGTTAAACAAAGAGCTTTACTTATTATAAAACCCGACGGTGTTCAACGTGGTTTATGTGGTTCAATTTTAAAGCGCTTTGAACAGGTTGGACTAACTGTCGCTGGGCTTAAATTTGGCCTAGCCGATGAAAAAACAATCGTGGCTCATTATCCGGAAACCGATGCTTGGTTTGAAAAGGTTGGGCAGCGGACGTTAACTAACTATCGCCTAAAAGGCGATCGCCCCTTGGGCGATGTGAAAAAAGTATTTGGAAGTGAAGATCCAATTGCGATTGGAAAAACTGTAAAAAAATGGCTGATTGACTATTTTCAGGAGTCTCCGGTTCTTTGTTTTGTGGTTGAAGGATATGATGCGATTGAAACCGTCCGTAAACTTTCTGGAAACACTATTCCTATTCTTGCTGCTCCGGGCACTATTCGCGGTGATTTTTCCCATGACACAATTGATCTAGCTAATAAACAAAATCGCCCCTTACGCAATCTACTTCATGCATCAGACACGGTTGAAGACGGAGAAAAAGAAGTGAACTTATGGTTTAAGCCTGAAGAACTGTTTTCCAACGTCCGTGCAGATGAAAAGATGATGTTTAATCAAAAAACTAATGATCAATGATCAACGCTCAATTATCAATCAATAGAAAACGAATAAAAAAATAGTCAATGATCAACATTCAATTATCAATCAATGAAAAACAAATAAAAGAAAATGATCATTTGAAAATTGATCATTCATTGATCATTGAACATTGAAAATTGATAATTTATTATTCATTGATCATTGAGCATTGATAATTGATTATTCATTGATCATTGATTATTGAAAATTGATAATTTTTGTCCTCTTCCAGCAATTTAACAATTTGGCGATTTAGCAATTTTATACTCCCATTATTCTGTATTTCTTCATCCGCCATCTTTACACACTTTTCCACCTGCTGACCATATTTTTTTTGTCCCAAGCCCCTATCGCGTCTATCTATAATTAAAAACTCTTTCCAGGTTTTTGGATCCCAGGGTTTACCCCGCTTTTTAAAACGTGCAAATCGTACTGCCTTTTTTGCCTTGACAGCAATGAGTTTAAAATTAGGTAACGTCCGTAAATAATTCACCTCTGCTGGATTACGTATTCCTTCAATAACCATTCTCATATTATCTCCGCAATAGGTGGCAGTCGTGGAATTGATCATTGAGCATTGATCATTGAGCATTTTTATCGCCCGTTTAGCCAATACTCCCTCTCCCTCTTCTTTACGAAGTTTATCTCCTAAATCCTGTAAATCCACCCGTGTAAAGCTTGTTATTCCTTGTTCCTCAAGAATTTTATGCAGGATTGATGAGAGATTAAACGAAACAAATCCAAATTGCTCGGTTAATATTTTAACCATCTCGCCTTTTCCAGAGGCAATCTGTCCCACAATGCCAATAAAGATTTTCATAGATTAAAAGTTAATAACTGTAAATACTTGAAATTAATTGCCACACTTTATCAGAAAATAATAACATTATTATACAACTTATGACTAAAAATGGACCAAAGGCAATTTTGGATTTTAGTTTTTTCTTTTTTGACAATAATAAATAAGCACCAAAAATTCCACCCAAGATAAATGCGAAATACAGTGCGGATAGTCCCCCTTTGATTCCCAACAAAATTCCCATATTAAAAGTTAATTTTACATCTCCAAACCCCATTCCCCTTCCCCGTGAAAGAAGATAAATAAGTAAGATTGGTGCCATAACCACTATTCCTGAGAAGAAAATGTTTAGCAATGGAACAATGTAACAATTTAACAATGAACCGTTATTACATCCTACTATCAATATTTTCGATATCTGTAGTAGAAAACCAAGAATAAGAAGAGTTAGTTGGATTTGATCAGGAATAATTTGATATTTCACGTCTGCGAAGAAAATTACGATGAGGCAAGAAATAATACCCAATAACAATGTCATTGCGAGGAAGCTGACGTACGTCGGCTGACGAAGCAATCCCATTAATACAGAATGTCCTATTGGTAACGAGATTGCCACGTCCCGCAAAGCGGGACTCGCAATGACAACGAAAACAAACATCACGCCGGTAACCAGCTCCACCAATGGATATTGCCAGGACAGTTTTTTATTACAGCAGCGAGAACGGCCGCGCAAGAATATAAAAGAAAAAACTGGAATTAAATCAAGCAATTTTAGTTGTTTTTTGCAAAAATCACAATGAGAACGTCCGGTGATCGGTTGATCATTTGACCAGCGGTCAATCAAAACGTTAAGAAAAGAACCAATGGCTGTGCCGATGAGAAAAAAGAAGATAGAGTTTATTCTTTGGTATGATAATATCATTATTTAAACCCGTTATAATAATCCGTGGAAATCTTTGTCTTCAAACGGACCGATGATTGCAAATGTTAGTTTTTCCGGTACAAATAGTTTTTTGGCAAGTTCGACTATTTCTTCCTTAGCTACTTTTTCTATTTGTTTTATCCGTTCTTCCGGTGATTCAACTGAATTTTCATGTAGTTGTTTCAATCCATAAAAATGCGCAATGTTAAAAGAATCCTCTAAAGATAATAATAATCGACCCTTTAACATTTCTTTCGAACGGGCAATGTCCGTATCAGAAATAATACCTTGAGCGATTTTTGTATGTTCTTTCTGTGTTGCTTGCACTGCGTCTTTAACTTTTTTCACATCCTTTGCCACTCCGGCTTGAGTGACTATACTTCCGATATCATGATACTGCTCAAGACCAATTCCGATGTAGTAACAAAGGCCGCGTTTTTCACGCACCTCCTGAAATAATCTTGAAGATGCTCCCCCACCCAAAACTGTTGCAAGAACTTTTAAGGCTGGTTTACGTTTATCATCTATTTTAAAAGTTGGATATCCAAAACGAAAATGCGCCTGTTCGGTTTTTTTATCATGAACATAAACTTGAGGCTTTGTGAAGACGTTTTTTATAGGAATAAATTTATAATTATCCTCTTTCTCCCATTCTCCAAACTTCTCTTCAATAATTTTTTTATAATTCTTCATTCCCAATTCTTTATTCATTATTCTTAATTCATTATTTTTAACTCCACTTAGTCCACCAGCTATCACGAGCACTGCATTATTCGGATGATAAAGCTGATTTTTATAATTAACAAAAGTATTCCTAGTAAACGAGGTAACGGTTTTTTTTGATCCGGCAATATCATATCCCAATGGATTTCCTTTAAACATCACATTGTCAAAAATATCACTAATTCTTCGTTGGGGCATGTCTTCGTACATATTAATTTCTTCGCAGATCACACCTTTTTCTTTTTCAATTTCACGTGGATCAAATAATGAATTTAACAGAAGGTCAGAAATCATGTCAATCATTTTTGGAAAATGATCGGTTGAGGCTTTGATGTAATAGCCGGTATAATCTTTTGAAGTGAATGCATTCCAATATCCGCCCATTCCTTCGATGATTTGGGAAATAATTTCTGGATTTGGATATTTCACACTTCCTTTGTAAAACATATGTTCAAGAAAGTGCGATACGCCATTGTTGTCTGCATTTTCATAGCGCGAACCAGCACCAACCAAAAGTAAGGTTGTAATTGTTGGAAAGGTATTCGTATCAACCAAGATCACTCTTAAACCATTTTTTAGGGTGAAAAATTGTGTTTGCATAGAGGTTAATTTTACCACAAGACTGTCTTTCAAAAACGGGTCTTTGTTTCTCTAATGCTGCGGGGCTTGGATTCGAACCAAGACCTTCGGTTTCAGAGACCGACGATCTACCATTAATCTACTCCGCATAATCACGAAAACTAATTAATTGTTTAAATTGAAAGACTTCATTCTTCTTTCTTAACCTAATGGCGTTACTTCTAACTTCCGGATGGTATCCCAATAATAACAATGCCTGTTTTACATCAGATAATAACTGTGGGCAGGTATTAGAAAAAGCAAAATTATACGTTCCAGTTGGTATATGAACACATAAAGACGCTTCTGCCTCAAACAAACCCCTCAAGCATCCAATTATATACTTTTCATTTTCCCAAATCCAATGCGGGATTCCTACATTTTGTTTATGACGATTACCAGATGGGATTGAAAGTCTTTTGCTCAAATTATTTTGATATAGGCTAATTCTCACACAATTAACGTCTTTTTCTTTGATAACTAGAGGCTTTTTTTTGAAAATACTTTCGACTAATAAACTTATATATGTAATTAATTTTGGATATTTTAAGTTAAGTTTAATTCTTAAATTTTCTGTTCGAGGAAATTTATAAATATTTCCATCTCCTAAAATCATACCGGTTAAAATTGCTAATTTAACAGTTTTGTTGAATGGAATATTTGTATTTCGTATTACTCCAGTTTGACGCATTTTTTCTCTCCATTGTTTAAAGTTATCAATCTTTTTCAATTTCATTGTTTGAGATATTTTTTTTACGGAAAGATTAATTTCTTTGTTTAAACCGCGATTCCATGGGGGTGGTCGTTTTTTTAAACTATTTTTCCAGGCAATATAACGAAAGTTATTTTTTGGTAATATATTTGGGGCTTTATTCGACATAGTTAATTTATTTTACCATTAGGCAATAGGCTTAGTCAATATTAATTCTCCATCTGTAATTGATATACATTGATATTAACTCAATCGCCTGTTACAATTTAATTCTGAAATTAATGATAATGAATGTTTGTTTTTTAATTTTCCCGAAACACTATACAAGTTAAAGATGATAAGGCGCTATGGATTGATTAAAGATATAATATGTTTTATACATATGTATTAAAAAGTCAAATAGATAAAAAGTTGTATGTTGGTTATTCTAATAATTTGAGAAAAAGAATATTTGAATACGAGAAAGGGTTGGTTCAAGCAACTAAAATCAGAAGGCCTCTTTTTTTAGTATATTACGAGGCTTGTTTAAATAAAGATAAAGCAATAAAAAGGGAAAAATATTTCAAAACAGGTTTTGGAAGGAGATATTTAAAAGATAGAATATAGTTGCAACATTAGTAAGTTTGGTTTGTCGTCGGGCCCGCCCGCCGCGCAAGCCGAGCTTGCGAGGCGTTGCGGGCGGGTCCATAGCTCAATGGTAGAGCAGCAGCCTTTTAAGCTGTTGGTTGAGAGTTCGAGTCTCTCTGGACTCACCAAAAGTGAAATCGCAGATTCGCAAGGTGGGGTGCTCGCAATATATTTTAAAGAAGTTCGAAAAAACTCTCTTTATTTTCAAAAGTTAAACGAAGAGTTTCCAGACATTCCAACCTCCCTAAAAGAGGTGGAATATCGTTTCTTTCCAAAAATCCAACCGGAATTGGTTTTTCCCAGGTACCAACCTTAATCGGTAAATTTTTGTATTGATAAACTGTTTCAGCGCCACCAATTCCTAAAGTAGTTTGGGCAGTACATTCTCTAAAGAGATCTACTCCTAAGATTTCCGCGTATTTTTTAGGAAAAAGCGAATAATCAGCGCCACTGTCAATAACCATTTCCAAAGGCTGCCATTTTTTTCTTCGTTTTGAATAGGCGGAAACGATAGCATAGGGACGATAAATCTTGCCAAGTTTAGTATTACCGATAAAAGTAAAGGGAAATGAAGCGATTTTTAGCATAGAATAAAAATATAAGAAATATCCTGACGGGGAACAAAAATAATAGTTGGCGTTTGACCGTATTTTTTCTCCAGACGCTCTATATCTTCAATTGCTTCTTTCCCATCTCTTAAGGGAAGGATTTGATCTTTAATGACCAAAACATGATGCCCGGCATACTTTTTAGCCTTTGAATGCCTTCCTGAAAGAAGGAGATTCAAAATTTTTTCTTCTGAATTTTTTTTCATAAGTCTTAAGAAAATATATCACATCTCAAAGAAAAACGCAACGTAAAGTCTTGTCCAATGCAAGATGAGCATGAAATAAGCCTTGTTTCTAATGCAAGATGAGCATGAAACCTCCGAGTCAGAGGTTGAAAAATAAGGTGTGAGTTTAAAATCATAGGATATGAATATTACTATGATTGATTCACACTTATCTCATTGTGCCCAATTAAAAACATTTCTTACAGGTAGTAAGGAAGTTAAGTTTGCTTCTACCGGTAAAAATAAAAGAAAAACGTATGAGTGGATAAAAGAAACACTCAATCGATTTAATTTTAGGCGTCTGAAGAAAAAACAAAGAGGAACAATAAGAGAATATGTTCAAAAGATAACTAATTATTCTACCTCCCAATTAACACGGATCATAAAACAATATCTCAAAGGCAATCTTGTTTGGAGAACATATCAAAGAAATGTTTTTCCAGTAAAATATGCGCCAAAAGATATTTCTTTACTTGTTAAAACAGATAATGCTCACTCACGGCTTAACGCTTGGGCAACAAGGCAAATATTAGTGCGTGAATACGAGAAGTTTAAAAGACCGGAATATGAAATTATCAAGAATATATCCATTGCTCATATTTACAACTTAAGGACGACAAGATTGTATGAATCTCACGCCCTAACATTCACCAAAACGCAAGCAGTAGTGAGAAATATTGGAGAACGAAGAAAGCCCAATCCACAAGGACGTCCTGGATATTTACGAGTGGATACGGTTCATCAGGGAGACATGGAAGGTAAAAAAGGCGTCTATCATATCAATTCTGTTGATGAAGTTTTACAGTGGCAAATCGTAGCTTCAGTTGAACAAATATCAGAGGCCTTTCTTGAACCAATTCTTTTGATTATTCTTGAACAATATCCGTTTATCATCTTTGAATTTCACGCCGATAATGGGAGTGAATATATAAACTATGTGGTGGTGGAATTATTAAACAAACTTCTCATAAAGCTTACCAAATCAAGATCTCGTCACTGTAATGATAATGCGCTTGTGGAATGTAAAAACGGAGCAGTAATAAGGAAACATATGGGATATTTTTACATCAACCAAAAATATGCGCCCTTAATAAATGACTTTTACAAAAACTTTTTTAATCCCTATCTTAATTTTCATCGCCCGTGTGGGTTTGCCAGCCTTAAGGTTGATAAAAAAGGGAAACAAAAAAAGGTCTATACCCTCTACCAAACTCCATATGACGCCTTAAAAAGCATCGTAGGAGCACGTAATTTTCTTAAACCAGAGATTTCCTTTGAAAAACTTGATAAAATAGCCTATCAGTATTCGGACAATGAGTTTGCCAACATTATGGAGAAAGAAAAACAGAAGTTATTTAAAAAAATTAAAATAAATCCTATCGATTTTTAAAACTCGATTTCATGCTCATTATTGGATTGGAAAATACTAGGTCAGCTCCGGTGGCTGCGGCGAAGAAAAGGGGTCAAAGGGGAAAAGGAATCGCCGCAGCCGCCTCCGCATCGTTCTCTTCCCACAAAATTTTTCGCACCGAAAATAAAAAACAAAAAGAAGACACGCTTGGCCCAACCCACCCATCCGCGCGTGTCAAAAAGGTACTCCCTAAGAACGAAAGACAGAAAAGATTAAAACTCTAACCTTATAAATCCAGTAGCAAATCAGAAGGGTATTTTAAATTCTTGCTTTTATACGCCGCACCTTTTGAATAAAAGCCAATTTTGTCTTCATAACCTTGTATGTTCTGCCGAATGAAATCCTTAACCTCTCGTCCAAAAAATCCCTCTTTCTCTATAAAATTAACCTTTTTATTGCTTGATGAGGTAACCAACCCTGGTAAATTTAAACCTAATAAGCAGGGTGCATAAATCCACGCTGGACTCCTGGGGTTTATTTCATAGATAAAATATTTTTCTTCTTTTTCAATCGTTTCTATTTCGATAATGCTTGTTGCAAAATCATTTGATTTTACGAGTTCTTGAGCGAGTGGTAATAATTCTTTGGTTTGTCTAATTTTACCGAACCAAGTAGCGCCGTTTTGGTCAAGACCGATCTTCTCCATTTCTACAAAACCAATAATCTTATTCTCATTTATGGCAACAATACAGTTTTTATATTTACCCGTAATAAATTCTTCAACAAGACAAGAAATTTCACCGTTATTCCATATATTTGCAATTTTTTGTATATTTTGTCTCAGGTCATCGTCATTTTTGCTGATATAAGCCCCTTTTGTTAATCCTTTACAAATAACAGGATAACCTAAAGAATTGGCATATTTTAACGCCCCCTCTACTATTGAGAAAACTTTTCCTTTCGGGACTAAATACTTATCGCTGACTTTAATTATTTTAGCCAAATTATCTTTTCGTAAACTTTTGATCATTTGCTTAGGCGGAGCAACCAATTTAATTTTTAGGAAATCAAGTTTATCTTTAATAAAAGAAAAAAGAATTGTTGTTTCGTCATAGCATGGAAAAATATAATCTAGACCATAAATTTTTTTTATATCAATTAGTTTTTTAATTAACCCATCAAAATTTAAGGTTCGTAGTTCGTCCCAACAAAAAACTTTTTTAAAAAGATCGGGATTTAGGGTAACAAATGGCGTATCATCCACTCCTATAATCTCAAAACCAGCCTCTTTTAGACATCTAGCCACTGCCAACCCTGCTTGAGGGCTGTCTACAACTTTTAAGTCTGTCACTAAAGCTACTTTTTTATTCATATATTTTTACTTTTGGAATCTTGGTAATAAAATTAGCTGCTTGACTATGAGAATAAGCCCCGATGTTATGAATAATAACTTCATCTCGGACTTTTGGACTTTGCTCAATCATTATTGAGTCGCTGATTTTATCAATCTGCATGCAAGAATTTCCACATATTTCTATTTCTGTAGGTTGTTTATTATTCTTACTTTTGGTTTTATATTCCACCCAAAATTTCTTTTCAAAAAAACATTGAAAATGCATAATGTTGGTATCAATATTTACCTGGAATTTATTCTCTCCAGTTTTCTTTAATGAAATTACTTTTGCTTCTAGATTTACAGTATCGGCAACAATGTTTCTACCTGCTTCACTTATAATTTTTAGTTCGGGGAACAATTCTGAAATTAGGCTTGGTAGTTTTTGATATATTTCAGAGCCGTAAACAAATTCGTTAGCAGCGGGCAAACCACTACCTATGTCTAAAAATTCTATCTTTGTTCCAGACTTATCCAAAAATTCCTTCATTTTAGACAGTAATAACTGATAGTTCGAAATGTTGAAATTGTTAGTTGAAAAGTGAAAATGAAACCCTGATAGCTTTTTTATCAAATCTATTTTCTTAACAGTTTTCCAGAGGTCTTTATCTGAAACATCGTAACCAAACCGATTCCAGACACCGTCTGTGTTTAAGTAAACTCTCAATCCAATTTTTATTTTATCCAGTGATCTCGGATCAATCTTTTTTAGAATCTCAAAATCAGTATCATTATCAATATTAAAATAAAGAATATCCACTTTTTCTAAAATATCTTTGACGAAGTTAGCATCTTTCCCAGGTCCATTTAATACTAAAGCTTTCGGATTAAATCCCTTTATTTTCTTCCACTCAAAATCGGAAAGAATTTCAAACCCACAACCAAATTCTTTAACAGTTGCCAAAACTGGTTCACTAAAATTTGTTTTAACAGAGTAAAAATATTCAAAATCCAAATTTTTAGATTCGAATGCTTGCTTCAGCTTTTGAATATTGCTTTTGATTTTATTTTTGTAAACAACGTAATAAGCCATATTAAATTACTTTCTTAGTTTTGTAATAAAAATAATCTTTATCAGTCGCATAGTATTCTTTGTATTGATTAAGTGGTTTCATATCAAATTTGACAGAGTGTAGAATATGTGGATCTTTATTGTTGGTTTTGTGAATTATCCCAAGAGGCGGGTTAACAAAATATGAACCACCCATTATTCGATCTGAATAAAAACTTGATTTATACTTACCTACAGAATTAACAAATAGGAGTGCGAATGAATTTTCATAAGCTCTAGTTATTCCCAGTGCAGTGTAGTATTTTTTTTCCAAAGAAAATGAATATTTAGCTTGGAGAGCATTTCCACCAATTCCCCAGAAAGACGGTATAACAACCAAGTCTACTTTCTTGGCATACTTTCTAAATACTTCAGGGAGAATCAAATCCCAGCAAATCGCTAAGCCGACTTTTATTTTTCTTATTTTAAAAGTTGCTATTTTATCATTCGACTCACAAATATAGTTCTCATTATAAATAAGAGCCTTCTTGTTATACTGAGTCAATAGTTCTCCATTTTTAATTACAAAACTTGTATTTGAATATTTATCTCCTTGCTTCAAAAGAAACGACCCCATAACAAAGGTTGTTTTAGAATAAAATTTTGAAATCTCTTTTAGATAGGTAAGAATTTTATTTGATGATATTTCTTTTTCGTAGTTATTTATCAAATCAAGCTTTAAAGGACCCGACAGAAAATATTCAGGAAAAACAATTAAATCCAGTTTTTTGAGATCTTCCCTATTTTTCTCAAGAAGATTCTTAACTTCCTCTAGATTTTTGTGAACCTTAAGGAACTCTGGCAAAAATTGAAAATAGCCAATATTAATAATCATATCCAATTAAGTTTTCATTCAGACAAATTGTTAAAATATCTATCTCTGTCAAATTTAACATCAGGTTTAACTTTTATTTTATATCCTCTGCCAACTACGAATGCAGGAGGATACTTCCTGCCTCGTTCTCCTTCGATTCTTAACTCTTTAATTCTCCGAAGCCATTCAACGTCATGCCCCAATTCTTTAGCCACTCTTTCAGGGCTTTTCTTTTGCCAGTTCATTCTTCGCAAAATTGGATCTAAAACATAACAACTTGCCCCATATAATTGTTCATCGTAAATACCCAATTCGCTAATTCCTGGTTGTCTGTTTATTATATAGTCAGGAACTCTTAACATCTCTGCAATTTTGTAGACTTCCGATTTATAGAAATCTACAAAAGGCTGAAAATGACCTGCCGGGCCTCCAACACTAAATGCAGCCAGAATAAATTCTGTTCCGTTCGTTGTTCCCACACAAATAGCGTTGTTATTGTCTGCTGCCTGATATAAAAGCGAAGCTCTTAACCTTGGTAAAATACCACTTAATTCCCATGGCTGAGATTTTGGAAAAACCTGATGAACAGCATCAACTAATGGACTTATATCAACATATTCATAATCAACACCCATATCTCTTGCCGATTGGATAGCAAACATCACATCTTGATATTCGACAGCATTCATTTCTCTCCGTTGGCCTTCGGGGGCTCTACCCATAATTAATCCTCTAACAAAATGTCTTGTTCCCGAAAGAGCTTCTTTACACAAAGCAGCAGTAGCGGTTGAATCAATCCCACCGGATAACCCAATCACAACCCCGTCTAATTCAGGTTTTGAATACCCAGATATTTCATGAAGTGCTTTTCTAACATAACCCTTAAGACTGTCTATGGCTGGTTCGGGAATCCTTATTCGCTCTGGTCTGATTCTGGCTTCGTGATTAACTTGTCCTGGTTCTGGAACAGGAAACCAAAATTTTACTTCAGGAGAAATTGGGAGTAATTCTTCTTGAGGACTAAAACCTTGTCTGTAATTTTCATTTTCAATTCCGCTCATATTTTATTTTCAAAAACTAAAAACCTCTCAGGGCAGAGGTTAAACAACTATATAACAATGTATCGGTATTATAGCACAGAACAGGCCAAAATTCGCATAAAAAGACTCATGAGTTTTTACTAAAGCGAGAGAATGGCTTAATTGTGTGTGTTGGTATACGGGGAGATGGAACAACGACATTTTTTTCTTCTTTCCCCTTCTTAATTTTTAAACGGCACGAAAAATTTTGTGGGAAGAGAACGATGCGGAGGCGGCTGCGGCGATTCCTTTTCCCCTTTGACCCCTTTTCTTCGCCGCAGCCACCGGAGCTGACCTTTTAATTTTTACTGATTTTTGATAAAATAAGTTCGAGCTTTTTGATAAAAGGAGCTCCAGTTGAGAAATGCAGGGCGCGACGTAAGGAGCGCCCATTCGTTCAGCGCCTCAAATCGGACTTTTTTATCGCAGAGCTGCCAGCTTCGTTTGATGCCCAATTTTTTGATGTTCTTACTTCATAAGAACCCTCCAAATTTTCAGAAAGAAAGCGCTAATTTTTCCCGCCGTAGGCGGGATTGCCCAAAAGCGTAAAGAATTTTTGCGATTGGTATTGAAAAAGTTTTGTAAAACTTGCTATACTAAAGTTGGTCTCAACATTAAAGGTCGTCCTTTTTAGTAGCCGTCTCGGACAATTCAGGGCGACTTGAGTTGAGACCACCGGGGTGGCTATTTAAGTTTTACAAATATGACTAACAATTTCTCGCAAAAATTCTTTCTCTATGCCCGCAAATCTACAGACGAGGCTGATAGACAAGTTTTGTCAATTGAGGCACAGCTTACTGAAGTTAGGGAGTATGCCCAAAAAGAAAGTTTATTCATCGCTAAAGAATTTATTGAGACGAAATCTGCCAAACAACCAGGCAGAGAAAATTTTGAAAAAATGTTAGCGGGTATAGAGAATAGAGATGCAGATGGAATTTTAGCGTGGCACCCGGACAGACTTGCCCGAAATGCAGTTGACGCAGGGAGGATTATTCATCTTCTCGATAGAGGTTTATTATCCACGCTAAAATTCCCTACCTTCTGGTTTGAAAAAACTCCGCAAGGTTTATTCATGCTTTCAATCGCTTTTGGGCAAAGCAAATATTATATTGATAATCTTTCGGAAAATATCAAGCGAGGCATACGTCAGAAATTACGAAAAGGAGTTTGTCCTGGTTGTGCGCCGATTGGTTATGTCAACGAATTGAAAAACCATATTATCCTCAAAGACCCTGAAAGTTGGCAAAAGGTTAGAAAACTTTTTCTGGCGTATGCCACTGGAAAATACACGCTTGATAATTTGCAAAAATTAGCGCTTTCTTTAGGCTTGGTGAGCCGCAGATCAAAAAGAAAATTATCCAATGCTTCAGCTCAACGAATGTTGCAAAATCCCTTTTACTACGGTTTGTTTCAATACAATGGTGAAACTTACGAGGGAGTCCACCAACCAATAATTTCCCAGCAACTTTTTGAAAAAGTGCAGCGGGTAATGGCTGATCGCGGAAAACCGAGAAAAGAAAATCACGATTACAATTTTACCTATACTGGAATTTTTAAATGTGGTGAATGTGGTAGAAGCATTACTGCCGAACAGCATACCAAAAAAAGTGGCTTGGTTTTCCGCTATTACCGCT
>Ga0210017_1001655_pt1 | contig 19360 bp, 21 predicted proteins | sample CryGeyCG2014_020_FD_183966 | JGI IMG/M metagenome (GOLD analysis project Ga0210017, IMG submission 183966) | Groundwater microbial communities from aquifer - Crystal Geyser CG08_land_8/20/14_0.20 (SPAdes) (version 2) | ecosystem: Environmental > Aquatic > Deep subsurface > Groundwater | place... | reverse complement strand
ACCTCCACCGGAAACAATTCCTTCTTCCACTGCCGCGCGAGTCGCGGATAAGGCGTCTTCCATCTTGTGCTTTATATAATCCAATTCTGTTTCGCTGGCCGCTCCAACTTTGATAACCGCCACACCGCCGGAAATTTTGGCCATTCTTTTTTGCATTTTTTCTTTATCCCATTTGCTATCTGAAGATTCAATTTGAGCTTTGATTTGCACCACTCTAGCATCAATATCTTTTTTCTTTCCCGCTCCGCCAACAATTGTGGTATCATCTTTGGTCGCAATCACTTTTTGCGCTTTTCCTAACGCGGAAATTTCCGTTTTTTTCAAATCCATTCCTCTTTCTTCCGTAATCACTTGTCCTCCGGTAAGAATAGCGATATCCTCCAAAACCGCTTTACGATTATCCCCAAATTCAGGAGCTTTTACTGCTAAAACATTAAGCGTGCCTCTTAATTTATTCACTACTAAGGTAGCCAACGCCTCGCCATCCACTTCTTCTGCGATAATAACCATTTCTTTCTTTCCAGAATTGGCAATTTTTTCCAAAATCGGCAATATCTCGGAAATTGAAGAAATTTTTTTGTCAGTTATTAAAATGTAAGGATCTTTGAGTTCCGCTTTTTGTTCTTCTACATCGGTAATCATATAAGGAGAAACATATCCTTTATCAAAACTCATTCCCTCCACAATTTCTTTGGAAAATCCAAAAGTTTGAGACTCTTCCACTGTGATAACTCCATCTTTTCCGACTTCATTCATCACTTGAGCGATAATATCCCCCATTTCTTTAGATTCGGCGGAAATTGTCGCCACTTGAGCAATTTCATCTTTGGTAGTAATTTTTTTGGAATTTTTTTTCAAAATTTCCACAATATCATTTTTAGCCACTTCCATTCCGCGTCTGGCATCCACCGGACTCATTCCCGTTTCAACAAACTTCAATCCTTCATGAATCAAAGCTTGCGCCATAACAGTGGAAGTTGTGGTTCCGTCTCCAGCCACATCATTGGTTTTGCTGGCTACTTCTTTCACCAATTGCGCGCCAATATTTTCAAATTTATCTTCCAACTCTATCTCCTTCGCAATAGAAACACCATCGTTGGTTATTGTGGGAGAACCAAAACCCTTGTCTAAAATAACATTTCTTCCTTTGGGACCAAGCGTAGTCTTGACGGTATTCGCCACTTTGTCAACGCCGATTTTGATTTTTTTTCTGGCGTCTATTCCTATTTCAATTTGTTTTGCCATATAGTTTTAATTAAATTATTATTTTTATTATTTTTTTCCAATGGAAAAAATTTAATCAGCCTAATTTAAAATAGCCAATATATCGCTTTCACTTATTAGAAGATATTCCTTTTTATCTATTTTGATTTCATCCGGAGAATATTTCTTAAACATAACTTTATCACCAACTTTAACACTCATTGGAATCAGTTGACCATTCTCAAAAAATTTTCCCGGGCCAACCGCCACCACTTCTCCTTGTTCCGGTTTTTCTTTATCCGCCGTTTCCGGCAAAAAAATCCCGGAGGCGGTAATCTCTTCCACGCCTGCCGGCTTGACAACAACATTGTCATGCAACGGTTTGATTTTCATAAATTTTGTATTCTAATTTTAGCCCTTTTATTTTTAGAGCTAAAACCGAAAAAAATTATTAATTAGCACTCGCAGTATGAGACTGCTAATCTCCATTCTATAAAAATCTAGTTTTTTTGTCAAGGCTTTAATTTTTTACGCTATTTTTTTATTCTTTTTCATTCTTTCCAAAAAAATTGTTGGGAAATAGAAATAATAAAAAAATTGGTCAATTATTGAAAAACTATAATTTATTATATTTAGGACTTACGCGTTTGACGAGAAAGCAATAATGATAATCTCTCTCAAGCGCTTCAATCTTAAACTAGCAAGAATTAACTTAATTTCGCAAATTATGCTTTAAAGTAATTTTGAGACACATAAGTCTTAATAATTTTTAAAAGAAAAAAACACTCCTTTCTAAAAGAGTGTTTTTTCGCTAAATTTTGACTTGCCAAATCAGAAATTTATATTTTACCGATTGTAGTGCTCCATGCCCATCCCTCTGCCAAAACCTTTTCCTGTAATTGGCATAATTTCATTCAAATCAATTCCGTTTTCTTTCGCCCAAGATTTCATCTCATTTTGATGTTTTTCTCTTTCCGTTTTTCGTTCTTCCCAAGAAAGATTTGCCATCGCTTCCCTTTCATTCATCATTTCTTCTCTTTTTTTCAAGATAGCTTCTTTTTGTTCTTGTGTTATTTTTCCATCCAACACAAGTTGATTAAGACGATTCTCTTGATATGTTTGTCTTTCTTTTTGACGTTCCTGAAAACTATCATTCAAAAAAGATTCTACTTCCGCTTGATTTAAATTAAAACGTTGAGAAAATTTTTGCGCCATCTGATTGTGAAAATCGGTTCCATTTCCATAAGCGAAAACCGATTTCATTCCATAGACTCCCGCAAAAATAAACGCTCCTAGAAATAAAAAAGAAATAATTATTTTTGATCTTTTTTCCATTTTTTTTTAAAGTTAATTATTATTCCCAATGATTTTTTGAGCGCTAGCTTCTCAAACATCATTGCGCCTAAATTTATACGCGCATCTTTTCAAAAGTTTGCGTTAAAAAAATTATTTTTTTCTTCCAAAAAAATGAGGTGGCTCCAGCAGACCTATAAAAAAGGCTTCAAATAAATTTTCTCCTATTTTTTCTCCGACTACAAAAATTTTCTCGCGCACTTCTAATCTGACTCTCCTTTTCACTTGAGTTTGCGGAGAAATTTCAACTCTCCAATTCTCTTCCTGAAGAGTTCTAACCGCTATAATTTTTCCATCAAAATTGATAATTTCTCCTCCCAAAAATCCCTCTTCCGGATTTTTCAAACGATTTTCTCTAAAAGGCATATGCGCACGAAAAGTTGGAGGTGTTTTTTTGAAAAAAGTTTCATCCATTCTTTCATCCATGCTTGATAAATGAACAATTGTCCCTAGAAAAAAAATCCCCGCGATAATCAGACTAACAACAAAAATTGATTTGTAGCGATATCTTTTTCTGGTTTTTCTGAAAATCAAAAAACTCAAAAACAAAAATATAAAAAGAAACCAAATCCAAAGATATGGGATAACATTCATCAAAAGACGCATTGATCTTTGAAATTTGAGATGATAAATCAATCCCAAATTTAAGTCTAAAATATTGAATATAATCAAAGAAAAAAATAACGCGCCGAAAAAAACTGTTCCGATAAAAAGAAACCAAAAAAAATAACTTTTAAACCGCAACCTCCATTTTGGTTCTGGTCGAATTTTTTCACTTTTAATTTTTTCCACTATTCCTTTTAAAATATCGTCTTTCATTTCGGTTATTTTTTAAATTTTTATGTATTTTTAAGTCACCCAAAAATGTTATTTTAAAAAAAATTACAAAAATAATTCTTGCTTTTTTGCTTCTTCCATAATAATTTTGCGTCCTCTCATAATGAGAGCCGCCACGGTTCCTTTGGGTTTTTTGACAATTTCCATTATCTCTGAATAATTTTTTTCTTCTATAAATCGCAAAATCATAATTTCTCTATATTTGAAAGGCAAATTGTTTATAATGTTTTTTATCTTTCCAACTTGGTCTTTGGCAATTATTTCCTTTTCAAGATTCGCGCTGGAACGAAAAATTTTTAGCATCTCCTCATCTGACAAATTTGCGTTCTGCGCGCGAGAATTTTTTTGCGAATTTCATCCACCACGCAATTTCTGGTTATCTGATAAATCCAAGTGGAAAACTTGAAAGAATCGTCAAAATCATTCAAATAACGATAAACTTTTATAAAAACTTCTTGCAAAACATCTTCCGTATCTTCATTAGAAAAATAGGCAATTCTTTTGATAAAATAAAAAAGTTTATCCCAATATCGCAAAACCAACGCTTCATAAGCATCCGGATTATTTTTGGAAAACTCAACTATTTGTTCATCCGTCGCGCGATTGTAAGTTTTATCCATAAAAAAACTCTCCGCTTCTGAAAAACAGAAGGAAAGATTAATCAAAAAATTTATATCTGTTTTGTTTCAATTTTATCTGAAAAGATCTCACCTCAAAAACTTATACGTTTTAAAAAAAGATTGTTTGCGTCAGATGATAATTTTGAAAAAAGTTTAACTTGGTCGGAGTGCTGGGAATCGGACCCAGTCAACATGCTCCCAAAGCATGCGTACTACCGGTATACGACACTCCGAAATCAATTGGTTTAAAAAATATCTCAAAAAAACTTTTTAAGGATAACCCAATCCCATTTAAATATCAAACATATTTGCCGATTTTAACTTCTTCTCTATCTAATGTTATATAAGTGGAAGGAGTATCTGTCCAGCAACCAGAATTATAATAATGTGTTCGTCCTTTTTTTCTTTGATCAAAACGATGAGTATGAGCGCAAAAAATATAATCCACTCTTTGAACTTGCGCGTAAAGAATAGCCCGATTAGCCACTTTTTCAGAAAGTCTTAACCAGCCTTTACTTTTTCTTTTGATAAAATGACTGATTCTTTTGTCTGGAAAATCAATTAGTTGAATAAAATTATAAACACTGTTGGCAATATAGCTAAGAAAAAAATTATCAATCATAAAGTTGTCAAATTGATGGCCATGAATGGCCAAATATTTTTTCCCGTTAAATTTCCAACGATATACCTTAAAAACTTTAGTTTTGGGAAAAAGGGTAAAAATTTTGGTTAACCCTTTATCATGGTTGCCTTCCACCCAGATAATTTTTTTCTTTCTAGAAATTTCACTGATCAAAAAAAGCAATTTCCAATCGGATTCACGAAGGCGTTCAAAATTGAGATTTTCAAAAATATCTCCCAAAAGAATCAGCTTTTTAAAATCAAAACTTTTTAAAAGCTCTACTATTTTTTCACTTCGGCTCACTTTTGAACCTAAATGAAAATCAGAAAGTATAAGAGTGTGGGTCTTTTTTGAGATTTCATTTTTTTTCTTTTTTATTTTCATACTAAATCAAAAAATATTATCCATTTGATTTTAGCATAAAATAAATAAAAGTTGAAATTTACAGTTGCCACCCATCATAAGTAGTGTACTGAATATCAAAGTTTTTGATATTCAAGACACTACCCACTTAAGAGCAACAAAAGAAGACAGCCTTTTCATCTTTTAAATGTGCTAATTATATTTGGAACAAAATTCCTGAGATTTTTCCAAGAACTTTCCATTCAATCTTAAACAATTTAGTTCCACTTAAAAAACTTAAAAATAAAACGACTTAATTCTTTTTCAAAACATCGGCCGCTTCCAAAAGAATTTCTGAGGTTGAAACGACTGCAATATTAATTCCGCCTTTTTTGATCAACATAGCTCGCATTCTTCGATGAATATTGGCCCAATCAATCACAATCTGTGTCAATTGATAATCTTTAAGCGCTTGGACAAGTTCATTCAAATCCACTCTTCCGAGATTTATAAACAATTTTTGTCGAATCTGTTTTCTAAGATTTTTTTCTTGAGCATAAAGCTTATCCCAATCCTCTTTTGTTTTCGGCATTTCTTCATCAGAAATTTCAATGTTATATCCCAATCTGACAAAATCATTATTTTCTTGTAAAGTTTGCTCTTGATTCATAATAAGTTTAATTAAATTATGTTACTGTTTTATCCTACCAAAAAACCGAAAAATCAGTAATTTTCAAAAATAAGAAAGTTTATTAAATTAAATTAAATTAAACAATCCAATAAGAAACTTTATACCAAAATTCATCATAATCTATTTATATATACAAAAGAGATTAAAGATCCCTCTTCTCAATTTTCTCAAATATGAAAAAACCGAGAAAAGGGAGCGAAGTTTTTATTTATCCTGGAATTGTTTTAACCGATATTATCGGTAACGGTGTCTCAATCCCGTCCAATGCCAGTCGTCTTGGGCGCGCTTTCCCTTGACGTTTTATTTTTGAATCTCTGCTGACGCGCCAGAGAGATTCGAGACGATTGATAATTATCACGAGAAAAAACGGAAAGGGCTCCCTATCTTGCTTCCCTTCGCTTTCCGTTCCTTTCGCTTGGTGGCTTTTATAATGGGTACCACCGACATACCCTTAGAAAAAAGTTGTCAAAAATATCGGCGACAACGGCGCCGAATCTTTCTGACCGGCAAATTGATACTACGAAACGAAATCGGTTCGCAACACCAATACCAATCCGGATCTTTAAACGACGCACTGTCCCGACCTGCTTGTCGCCAAGCAGACAGGACAAAAAATAAATTTTTTTTTTATTTTTTTTGGTGCATAGTTATAACTATCCTCCTTTCCTTTCAAATCAAATGATGAACTAATCGGCATCATCGAATCCTTCTCCCGATGATACCACTCTCTCTTTTGAAGGAGGATATTCTCCTCCTTCTTTCCCTTTCTTTTAGAATCTCCTCCCTGGCCAGTCTCCTTCTCCTAGCCTCAGGAGTTTCTAAAAAATTGAGAAGGAGCATGATAGCTCCAAAAAAAATAAAAAAAACAGAAAATAATGCCACCAACCTTAATAATAATCCGATAATTGCATTTTCCATCTTCTCTTCCCCTCTCCTTGTCTTTTTGTCCCCGGCCACCAAAGCTCACATCGGACGGACTTTCATAAGGCGCCGTCCTTAAACCTTCTCCCACCACTTCACGAACAACCAAAACGGGATTTTCCGTTTTTGGGCAAAATAAAAACTTCGCGGGTAAAAATTTTGCCCTAGTGTCGCAAAGTTGTGGGAAAAGGTTTAGAAAACACCGGCTACCTATCTTGCGTAGCCCGTATTTCCGCCTTTTCTTATTTTAATCGGATAACCACCGTCGCTAGATATTTTTTTCCTGAAAGACCAAAACGCGTATGGGAAATAATTAAATTACTTAATCCCTTAGGTTTGGCTTGGGGGAAAAATCAATTGCAATAGTCGCTTTCCGATTTTTTATTTTTTTTATTTTTTAAGGTTCATCGTTTGCAGACAAGTCTTGTCATTCCTGTTCTGCTTCACGATTTTAGAGCCTAGCATACTTTAAAAATTTTGTCAAGCGTTACTGACAATTTATTTTCAAAAACAAGAAAAATAGCCTATTCTAAGGCATTATTTTGAATTAAATTTGCAGAAATTATTCTATACATTTTTTGTGAAGTGTATTTTTTGAACAAAAAAATCAGTTTTATTTTTCGTTATTTTCTTTTTTGTTGACAACTATTGACAAAATAAAATATTGTGCTACAATTCTTTGATGCTAACCCCAAAAAGGAAAGGAGAGCATTATGGGCGGATGCTAAAAAAAAGGGTTGTAGCTTCAATGCAAGTTACAACCCTTTTAATTTTACTTCAAACTATCTTTCCAAGCTAATTTAAATAAAGTTTTTAATGTCTCAGCTATATTTTTATTTTCTATTATTATTCCAACCGATTTATCTCCAAAAGAAGCCATTCTAACTCTATTTTCATAAACAGCAATATCACTCTCTACGACAAATTCCTCAATAGAAAGTTTTTTTGATACACTGTTTTGAGAATTAATACCCTCATCTCCCTTTCTTGTATAAAAAGCCTTCACTTTAATATCTCTACTTATTCTTTTCTTCCTCCAGCTTAGTAACTCATTATCAGAAAAATTTTTAGACATTTCATCATATGGATATATCATTAAAACTTCCGTCCCTTTTTTCACATTAAACATATCCTCCACCATCGCACGGATACCATTCTTGCCTTCAAAATAGCGCACCACCGGTTTATCCTTCTCTTTATTATCCATTTGTTTCATTTCCGGCAAAAGCTCTTTCAATCTTTTCCGATTATGTTCAATTTCTTCCAATTGTTGTTTAAATAGAAGTTCTAATTGATCCGGAGACTCGGCAAAAAAATATTGTTTTTTGCTTTCTTGATAACTGCTCATCAAACCCTTTTTAGCTAGAGAATTAATGATATTATAGGTCGTTCCCCGATTAATCTTGGCTTCTTTGGCAATGGCTTGCACCGACGACTTGCCAAGACGAAGTGTCGCCAGATAAACACTAGCTTCTTTTTCAGAAAGACCTATTTTTTGCAATTCAAATTCTAACATATTTTTAACATTTTTCACTTAAAATTTATACCTTCCAAAAACATTATAGCATAAGTATATCTTTAAAAAAAATTATGTTCTAGAGCCTTAATAATTTAAGCTGGATCAAACAAATCAGATTGATGAAATCTTCTCGTAGCGTTCGATTGAATCTTTCGCAATGGGAATTCATTTTGGGAGTGCGGGAATAGGTTTGATAGCAAGTAAGATACAGTTCAAGGGAAAGATTTTTAAACATAATTCAAAAAATTCGGCAACCATTTGTGAAGCATAAGATTTAGCACTTCAGGCAAAATCAAAATGTATGTAAATATCTTCAAAAGAAATGGCATAAAGCTAAGAACCAGTAAAATTTAACTTATTAATTTTTTTCCTGATTCAGAAATTTGACTTTTCCCAATAACTTATAAAATGCAATAATGAAAATTCCTGCATTTCCCCATCCTGGTAAAAGCCAAAGAGGAATATTGAAAAATGTTGGTTCAGTATAACGCCAATTGCCAAAATAAATCGCAATACTTTCTACGACTCCGCCACCAATACAACACAGAAAAAACATAACGGTCAGCTTTTTTACTCTTGATAGTATTTAGTTCAATAAATGCCAGTGCAAACAAAAATACAGTTAGCAAAGGAACATTTCGCCACAAGAACCACACGCCAAGAACAGAAAATACTATAAATAATCCTGATATTATTATAAACTCTATGTCTTTTTTTGAGAATTTATTCATTTTTTTCAAAACAAAAAACTGAATAAAAAATACCAAAATCAAAATTTTCGGAAAGTTTTTTGATGGTAGCGCCAAGGGGAATCGAACCCCTGTTACCAGGATGAAAACCTGATGTCCTAACCACTAGACGATGGCGCCAAAGAAATTAAATCTAAACTTGTTCAATAATTCTTTTTTGCGAAAACTATTATTTTTTAATTCTAATTCTCTTTTCCGAGCCATATTTTTATTGGCATACGTTTCAAAATAAATTAACTTCATTACCACCAGACGATGGCGTCAAAGAAACCAAAAAAGAGTCCCAGTTCGCGCTCTTTTTTTTGATCTAGAGAGATACTAACACAACCATTCAAAAAAATCAATCCTCATCGCAACAAATAATTTTTCTCGCATAAAATAAATTTTCTTGACCATTTTTTCTTTCTCCGACCGCTCGCAAAAATTTTCCTCTTTGAGAATAAATTCCCGGAATGCGAAAAAAACTTTCTTCGGGTATAACAGAAATTTTTTCACCTTCTTCATCTTGAATAATTATCTTGTTGCCTGAAAATTCGCTAATACGACCATAAATCGCCTCTTTACGAAAAATTTCATTTTTTTTCAAAGTATAATTCAAAAACATTTTTTCTCGCGAAAAACCCCAAAGGCCTCCTAATATAATCGCAAAACCAAAAAAAGAAATCACCCATATCCACGGTTGAAAACATTTCCCGCAAAGAAAAATAACTTTTCCGGCGAAGAAAACCGCTAACAAAATAAAGCTCACTAAAAGAAAAAAATGTCCTAACGGCAAAGAAAACAAAAATATCTTTGCTCCTGACACACCTAAACTCAAAAATTTAAAAATGCCGGTAGTCTTGATGAAAAAAACAATCGCCCCCGCTAAAATTGCTCCTCCTAAAAACGATACTCCGCAAATCAACAAAAAACCAAACTTTTCAAAAACAAAAAATCCCGAGCTTTTCATTTTTATTTTCCCGCAATTTATTTTGGACATTACCGCTTTTTTGATATTTTTATCTGCTCCTGGTTGATTTTTTGATTCTATGTGACCCATTTTTTAGTTGTTTAAAAAAAATTATTTAAACCGGAAAATTATACGCAAAAAATACTAGGAAGTTTAAATTATTCTGCCGAATCTTATTACAAACTTCTCTCCTTTTTCATTTCAAAATAAAGTTTTTCTTTGGCGCGACTGATCAATGTTCCCACCGTATTTATCGGTTTTGCTAAAATTTCACTTATTTCTTGATAAGATTTTTCTGAAAAATATCGCAAAAGCAGAATTTGTCTGTATTTGAACGGCAACTTTTCAAGGGCTCTCTCCAACTCTTGCTTTCTTTCTTTTTTCAAAAAAATTTTATCCGCTCCATTTTCAGAATTAGACATTTCCAATTTATCTTTTGACATCACTATATTTTCCCAAGAGATAAATTTTTTCAAAGATTTTCTTCTGATATAATTCACTGCTTCATTATGAGAAATACGATATATCCAGGAAGAAAATTTTCTTTTTGGATCATAGCTTTTGAGATTTTCATAAGCTTTAAGAAAAACGTCCTGCAAAACGTCATCCGCATCTTCTTTTGAACCCATTAATCTATAAAGATAAGCAAAAAGTTTTCCTTGATAACGATCTATTATCTCGTCATATCTGGCCACATCCTTTTGGCAAATAATTTTCACTAATTCGTTATCTGACAAATTTTTTTCTTTTTCCTCATTTTTAGACATAATTTCAAAAGGCTCTAGACCATCAAATTAATTAATATTTGTGTAAAATTTTCAATAAATCAGTTTGTAATTCCTGCTCATTTCGTTTCCATCTCCACTCGCACTCCTTTAGGTGCAAATAGAAACTTCTCTTAACGCCATTGAATTTTGCTAGTCTTCTTTTGGTGAAAGACCAGAAAGATTCAATGCCGTTAATATGAACAATATGGTTCTTTGCAAATTCATTCGCTCCGTGATTCACCCTGAAATGTTTATCATAACCGACAGAAACTAATCCTGAGTAGCCTCTCCAGCCATCGGTATACATAACACTATGGATGTCCACTTTGCCTAGAATAACCTTCTGTAGCGTCTTTTTCTTGCAATCTGGCACGATCTCTGTATATACTCTACTATTTCTTTCAAAGATACCAAAGACCGGTTGCTTGTAAGTGCCTCTACCTCGTTTCAATTTTCCATGGAAACCTCTGATTCTCCTGGCTCCGAAATATGATTCATCACATTCAATCTTGCCAACAAACTTTTGAAATTCAGCCTGCTGATTTAAGACAATTGCTATTCTAAAAGTAGTATAGTAGCTGTTAATTGTCTTGCGGTTAAATTGCAAAAGCTTGCTGGTTTGAGTGGCAGTAAGATCAAGTGAAAAACACTCAATAATTTTTTTAATTTGGTAACTCGTTAATTTGGCTTTCTTGAGCATCATACTACTATTTTAACATAGTTTCTGATGGTCTAGAGCCTTTAAAGATTAATTTTTAAACGAGCGAATTTTGGTTAAAATAAAAAAAGAAAATTTTTTAAATGTGGAAAAAGAATTGTTCAACAAGGGATATTCTTTTTTTATTGGCGTGGATGAAGCTGGGAGAGGTCCTCTAGCCGGACCGGTGATAGCGGGAGCTTGTGCGCTTAAAACTTCTGATTTTTTATTTGAGAGCCCAATGTATGAATTGGTTCGCGATTCAAAAACTCTTTCAGAAATTCAACGAGAAAAAGTGTTTAATTTTATCCAAGAAAATTTTTGGGTGGGGGTGGGAGTATGCGATCATAAAACCATCGATAGAATAAATGTCTTGGAAGCTACTTTTTTAGCGATGAAAAAGGCGATTGTGTCATTGTCTCGCAACTTGAGCAATTTTTCAAAATATGATAAAAGAATAATCCTTGTTGATGGGAATAAAATAATCCCCAATTTTTCCGGGGAACAAAAAGCTTTTATCAATGGAGACAAATTTGTGAAATCCATTTCCGCCGCTTCCATAATTGCCAAAGTTACGCGAGACAGAATTATGCGTAAATATGACAAACAATATCCTCAATATCAATTTGGAAAGCATAAAGGATATGGGACTGAAATTCATATGGAAAAATTGAAAGAATACGGTCCGTGCGAAATTCATCGCAGAAGTTTTCGCCCGGTAAGAGAAGCGATTGAAGGCAAAAAGAATGTTTATTGAAAGCGAATGAATTTTTTCCCGAATGAAAGAAAAAATTTGATTTTGAACTGAAAATAAGCTAGTATTTGATTATGAAAAAAGAGATTGAAAAAATATTAGAGAAAGTTTTGAAAGAGCTTGAGAAAGAAGGAACGCTTGTTTTTGAGTCGTCTCAAATTAAGGTTGATTATCCTAGCGTTGAAATTTTTGGCGACTATACAACCAATATAGCGATGGTTATAGCCAAAATGACCCAAAAAAAGTCGATAGAAATAGCAGAAAGCTTAAAATTTAGTTTAGATAAATTTTTAAAATCAAATGCTAAGGGAGATATCTTTGAGAAAATAGAAATTGCGAAACCGGGATATTTAAATTTTTTTTTATCAAAACAGTATTTGCAAAATAAGGTTCAAGAAATAAACAATCTTAAGGAAAAATATGGAAATAGCAAAATTGGAAAAGGAGAAAAAATTCATGTGGATTTTGTAAGCGCCAATCCGACCGGACCGGTAACCTTAGGCAATGGGAGAGGAGGAACTTTTGGCGATGTTTTTTCCAATGTTCTTGAAAAAGCGGGATATAAACCTTGGAAGGAATATTATGTGAATGATTTTGGCAATCAGATAAAAGTTTTGGGGCATTCAATTTTGAAGGATGAAAAAGCGCAATACAAAGGAGACTATATTGACGCGCTTTCCAAAAAAATTAAAAGGGGCGATCCGTTTGAAACGGGTCAAAAAGGAGCCAAAATTATTTTGGAAGAAATAATCAAACCGTCTATGAAAAAAATTGGAATTTGTTTTGACCAATATTTTTTTGAAGAATCTTTGCATAAATCGGGAGAAGTTGAAAAAATTTTTGAAGAATTTTTTCAAAAAAAATTTTTTTATGAAAAAGATGGAGCTGTTTGGTTTCGAGCGAAAAAGTTTGGAGATGAAAAAGATAGAGTGGTTAAAAAAACAACCGGTGAAATAACTTATTTTGGCGGGGATATCGCTTATCATAAAAACAAATTTGAGCGAGGTTTTTCAAAAGCGATTGATGTTTGGGGAGCGGATCATCATGGAGATGTGAAAAGAGTGCAAGGAGCTGTCAGCGCTTTGGGATATGAAGGAAAATTGGAAATTATCATCAACCAGCTTATGCGAGTTCAAAAAGACAAAAAAGAATTTAAAATGTCCAAAAGAAAAGGGACTTATGTTTCAATTGATGATTTGCTTGAAGAAGTTGGACGAGACGCGGTGCGATTTTTCTTTTTGATGTATGACAAAAAAACGCATATGACTTTTGATTTGGATTTAGCCAAAGAAAAATCGGAAAAAAATCCGGTATTTTATGTTCAATACGCCCACGCGCGAATTTGTAGTATTTTAAAAAAAGCGACAGATTTAAATTTAGAACGCGGAGGGAAAATAAATTTAAATTTATTGATTCATAAAAAAGAGTTAAGCCTAATTCGAGAATTAAACAAATTTCCGGAATTAGTTGAAGAGATAGCTGAAAGCTATGAAGCACATAAATTGCCTTATTATGCGATAAAATTGGCAGATAAGTTTCATTCTTTTTATAACGATTGCAAAGTTTTGGATAATGAAAACATTAAGCTTACGAGCACTAGACTAAAACTGATAAAAGCTGTTAAAATAACATTGGAGGAAACGTTGTGTCTAATGGGTGTTTCAGCACCGGAGCGAATGTAGACAAACGTTTAATTTAAGAAATATAAACAATAAAGAGGTTGGTATTCTAAAAATATCAACAATAAAAATAAATGACAATTGGTTTAAAAAATATAAATTCTATTGAATTATTGTTAGGCAGATCGGCATCTAATTTAGTTAATAAATTTTTAAAAATATGAGAATAGGAATAGATGCAAGAACAATTTTAAATCCGGAAAAGGGCGAAGCTATAGGAGTGGGGCATTATACATATCAGTTGATTCGTCATTTGTTGGAAATTGATCAAAAAAATGAATATGTTTTATTTTTTGATTTTCATGTTAGACAAAAGGATATTAAAAAGTTTTCTCGTTCTAACGCAAAAATAAGATTTTATCCTTTTTCCGATTATAAAAAATATTTACCTGGAGCGTATAGCGAAATTTTGGGAGCGGCCACCTTAACTCGCGAAAAGTTGGATGTTATCCATACTACTTCTCCGGTAAGTCGCATCCCGGTAAGTTATCGCGGAAAAACAATAGTTACTTTTCATGATTTGGCAATCTACAAAGTTCCAGATGTTTTTCCTAAATTAAAAAGAACTAAATTTAGAGCGGTAGCCAGCTTGATGGCGGGAAAAGCGGATAAAATTATCGCAGTTTCCAATTCAACCAAGAAAGATTTATTGAATATATTCAAATGTCCTGAAGAAAAAGTGCAAGTTATATATAGCGGATTTGATGAAAGACTTTTTGCAGAATCCAACATACCGCGCGAAAAAATTTTAGCCAAATATAAAATCAACGCTGAAGGCAAGTATATTCTTTTTTTGGGGACATTAGAACCGGTGAAAAATATAACCCGTCTTTTTCAGGCTTATAAGATATTCAAAGAAAGTTGTGTCAAGAATGGAAAAAGATGTCAGCATAAATTGGTTATGGCGGGGAAAAATGGTTGGTTGGCGGCGGAATATAAACAAATTGTTAAAGATATGGGGATAGAAAAAGATGTTATTTTCACCGGTTATGTAGTTGGTGAAGAACTAGTGCCTCTTTTCAAAAACGCTGATTTTTTTGTAATGCCATCTCTTTACGAAGGGTTTGGAATGACGGTGTTGGAAGCATTCGCTACCGGAACGCCGGCTATTGTTTCTAATGTTTCTTCTGTTCCGGAAGTGGCGGGAGGTGCGGCGTTATTTATCAATCCTTTGAATGTTCAAGAATTGGCGGAGGCGATATTCAGTTTGTCTCAAGACGAAAAACTAAAAAATGAATTAAGAGAAAAAGGGAAAGAACGAGTTAAACAGTTTGATTGGAAAAAGTGCGCGAGTCAAACATTGGAAATTTATGAAAGTTTTAAAAAATAAAAATATGCCTAGAGAAGAAAAAAGGCACAAGATTGAAGTTCATGTGGCGGGGGTCTGTTTTAGAGAAAATTTTGAGGATATTGAAATTTTAATAGTCAAAAGACAAAAAAATCGTCAACTTTATCCCGAGAAATGGGAGTGTGGAGGCGGGCAAGTTTATGCTGGAGAAAATTTTGAGGAAGCGCTGAAGCGACAAATAAAAGAAGAGTTGGGATTGATTGTCAGAAAACCGTTAGTCTTTGGAATATACGAAATTAATGTTCCCGAACAGAAACAGAAAAAAATTCCCGGAATAAAATTTGTTTGTTTTTGGGAAAAATATCTGAACGGAAAAGAACCTCAAATTGATCTCAGAGAACATAGTCAATGGAAATGGATTTCTATCAATAAACTTTCTGAAATTGATTTTATACCTGGAGTGGAAAAAGATATAATGACGGGTTGGGAATTTTATTCCGAAAACAAAAATATCTTGCAAAAAAAAATCTTTTGAAAATGTGCCTTGGGAATGGCTATGCGCTACGACAGTTGGATTTTTGGGATTTGAAATGTCGTATTTAACAAAATCTCCCGTTTGTTTCAAGGAACTAGCAGAAGATAAATACAAATCAATTTGAACAAAAACAATTAGTCCATAATTCATAAATTTCCACAAGTATGACATTTTAGCTAAACGCAAAGGTATGACATTTCTATTTATTTTGACATAAAAAACGCCACCAGTTTTCATTTTTTGTAAAAATGTTATAATAAAATATGTTAATAAAAATAATTACAGCGGTGGCGTATGTTGCCATGGTAACGATAAATTTCTTGGCAAACGGTTTGCCGATCAATAACCGTTCCACCAGGGCGATATCGGACGCTTATCCCAATCTATTTGCGCCGGCCAAAACAGCCTTTTTCATTTGGGGTTTGATTTATCTTCTACTTGGCGGATATGTAGTTTATCAATTTACGAAAAGTGGTCAAAAAAAAGAAGAATTACTAAAGAAAATTAACTCGCTTTTTATCACCACCTCATTTGCCAATATCGCGTGGATCTTCGCTTGGCACTATGATTATATCGGTTTTTCGGTGCTCATTATGGCAGTCTTGCTAATACTTCTTATTAAAATTGCCGACATTCTTCGCACAGAACAGTTTACAGCACTCGAAAAAATTTTTATTTGGGCGTCTTTTAGCATTTACTTTGGCTGAATTACGGTAGCGACCATTGCCAATATTACGGTTTTTTTAGTGAGTATCGGCTGGAATGGATTTGGCATTGCGGACTTTATTTGGACAAGCATTATTTTGCTCGTTGGAGCGCTTATTGGAATTTTGCGAATACGCAAAGATAAAAATATTGCCTATGGTATGGTGCTTGTCTGGGCATATTTATGGATACTTTTTAAACATTTGTCGGCTAGTGGTTTTGGCTGACAATATTTGAGTGTTATCGTGATTGTTATCATATGCTTGGCATCGTTTATGTTCTTTGTCGGAAAAATTTTTTATAAAAAATAAATAATTTTTTAATATAAAACATATGGAAAATAAAATAGGTGAAAACAATCCAAATATTTGGAAAGGTGTAAAATTTTGGACTGATGAAATAAGAAAAGCCGGTGTTTACGACAGTCTTAGGCGTTTTAATGATGTGCTCACAGGTAAAAAAGCGCCTCAAGGTTATGGCGACCGGTTTTAGAAAACGTTGTTTTGGATGGTAGAATATGCGATATTTATCATACGGATAAAAAAAGGGACGATTCATATCATAGAGTCTTTATCCACATTAAAGAAAATTAAAAAAATGATTATTCAAAATGCGGGTGGCGAGTGTATCCGGCATTAACAGGATTGTTTCTTGGCGCCAGTTTAAGTTTGCCGTCAGCCATTATTACCAGAGCCTATGCGCCGATAATCGGAACAGGAATTGTTGGCAGTATCATAATTGGATTTATTGTTAAGGCGATATTATAAGAGGTGGCGCGCCAATGAAACTGGCACAAACTTCGGAAACGAAAAAGGAAAGGTTCAAAAACCCGCCCGTATTCCTCTTTGAGACCTCGCTCCTTGCGGGCGGGACGGAAGCCGAGGCGGAGTCCAAATTAATTTTCAGGTTTTTCGTCAAAAAAAGTTCTAACATCAATCAAAAAACACCGCCCTGTACCATACGGTACAGGGCTCCGCCTCGAACCATGTGGCACAGAGCCGTGCCGGATTCTCTCAGTTAGCGGAGTCCTAAACCGTACGAAGAACAAAAATGAGCTTCTTTTATGTTTATGTTTTGTTGCTAAAAGATGGAAAATTTTATGTTGGCTTCACTTCCAACCTAAGAAATAGAATACAGCTTCATAAAAAAAGCAAGGTTGAATCAACCCGTCCGAGACTTCCCTTGGAGCGAAGGCGGACTGCAAAAGTATATGGTGCATACTATTCAATTCAATCGGCATGACTTCGGCGTGACACGGTCCGCCGGAAGGTTTGTGAAAGAGATGATTATAAGATTAAGCAAAAAAAAGCCGTTGCTGGTTTCAGTGGTGGCTTTTATGATTGACTATTGACTTTTGAAAAGTTTTTTGCTACTTTAAATGCAAACAGTAGGCAGAGGTTTTGCCAAACTGTTTTGCATGTAGGGTGGCCCTTTCGTTTTTAGGGCCACCCATTTTTTATAAAATACCTGATCTTTTTCCAAGATATTTCACCGATTCCACAAAACTGAATCGGTTTATTCTCATAATAAAATCAAATACGTCTCCAAAAACACCACACCCATAGCAACAAAAAATTTTCTTTTCAACGACTATTCTAAAAGAAGGGTGTCTTTCTTGGTGAAATGGACAGAGGCCGATGTAGTCTCTGGTCCATCCGCTTGTTCTTCTTAGAGACAAAAAATTGGAAGCAATATCTACCAAACTCGATTCATCTCTTATTTTTTTGATAAGATCTCGTGAATATTTGTGTTTCTTCATGGCAAAATCTCCCTCTTTTGATTTTAAGAACAATGCCATAGCGCCAATCGCTTTGACATTAAACCATAACATATTGTATGATTTTAGGCAAGAGCCCGCAATGGAAACCTGAGCAGAAAGTAATAAAACGAAAAAAGATGCAAACAAAAACAATCAAAGTCAATGACAAAATGCAAAAAAAATATATTTATTTTTTGACTGAATCCGAAGGGAAAAATTTTCATCCTGATTTTAAACCTGAACTAACACCTAAGGAAATGCTTGAGCTGGGTATTTTTGGGGGTAAATATATGACTGATTGTAGAGCGGAATTTCCCCGAGAATGGTTCAAAAAAGCCAAACTTAGCAGTGAGAAACATGATGAAAGATTAAATTTTTTTGGAATCAACGCTAGTCAATCTTTGTCTATTTGGCGTAAAAAAGGCTGGATTCATCCGGATGATCCAAGGGGGTGGTTCCAATGGTACTGCCGATATTTCATGGGAAGAAGGCACGAAGATGACGAACGACAGATAAAAAGATGGAAGGCTATCAGAAGACACATTGTTCAGATAAAAAATAATTGCCAACAGGGAGACTGGTCTTGTAGAAAAAGACAAAGGCAAGCGGTATTGCATTGGGCGTATGATAGCAGAAAGATATAGAAAATATAGAATATTTTATCTTTAATTTATAAAAAAATATGAAAAATTACAATTGGTATTCGCAAATTATCAAACCTTCATGGTCGCCACCCGCTTGGATTTTTGGTCCGGTATGGAGTGCACTCTATGCCATCATCGCAGTTTCTTTCGGCGCGGTATTTTGGAAAGTTTTTACCAAACAAATCTCATGGTTGGTCGCTTTGCCTTTTGCGCTAAATCTTGTTTTTAATTTTTCTTTTACCCCAATTCAGTTTGGATTGAGGAATAATCTATTGGCTTCAATTGATATTTTATTGGTTTTGGGAACGCTTATTTGGTCAATGATTGCAGTCTATCCATATGCGCGCTGGATCACTTTTGTCAATATTCCTTATTTGCTCTGGGTAATTTTTGCGACAATTTTACAATTGACAGTTACCTATTTGAATAAGTAATATGTGAGTTTGGAAGAGGGGTCTAAATTGGTTTTAAAAAAAATTGTTGATTGGTTATAATTTTAACAATAATAAGTCGCTAAAAAATATTCATAAGATAAACCAATGCCAAAAAAAGAAGAGAAGATAAAAAAATCGGGTGAAGGGAAGAAAACTGTTTTGGAAGATAATTTATCCAATAGTGAAGAATCGCGCGGCGGGGAAACCTTAAAAGGAAACGAATTAAAAGAAAAAGAAGAAAATGAAATCCGGCAGTTTACAAGGGAATTGATGAACTCGTTATTGGAAGGAA
>Ga0210017_1001653_pt1 | contig 19371 bp, 18 predicted proteins | sample CryGeyCG2014_020_FD_183966 | JGI IMG/M metagenome (GOLD analysis project Ga0210017, IMG submission 183966) | Groundwater microbial communities from aquifer - Crystal Geyser CG08_land_8/20/14_0.20 (SPAdes) (version 2) | ecosystem: Environmental > Aquatic > Deep subsurface > Groundwater | place... | reverse complement strand
GAGCTGCGAGAAATTTAATTTTCTTTTTGATTATTCCAAATATTCTAAAATTTGGATGGCAAAATTGGTGCGGGGTTATTTGTTTCTTAGCCACAATTCATCCTCGCCGTAAACAGCGAGGTATTCTTGTAGAGAAACAAATAAAAAAACAGAGGTTTGGGCCTCTATGTATTTTGAAAAATTCGCCTTAGTAGTAGCTCAACGAATTAAAATTCTCTTTTTTATCTTTTTAGCATTAAAAAATTTTTTGACAAAAGTTGTCGCTTTTTTATCATCAAAATCTTTACAAGAAAAAATATTAATATAAGCCCTATTCCATAATTCTGAAAAATGAGCACTTACTAAACTTGTTTCTATTAATTGAACTAAGGAGTAGCCAGCAACAACGGGGTTATCCAAAGCAAACCTCTCGCAAATTGGCTTACCAAATTTTTTCATTTTTATCAATTTGCAAAGCTTGTTTGAATACTCTAAAATTTTTTCTTTTGACCTTATAATTTTTGGCTCACAGTCGTACAAATCTAAAACTAACTCCTTGCCAAACATTTTTAATTTTTTTTTCATAATTTTATGGCTATGCACCAAAGATTACATGTAATATTACTTTTAGTTTATCAAATTAGAAAAGCTTGTCGAGAGATAATTTTATAATCACGCAATAATCGCGCAAAAATTAACTGAAAAATTTGATAATTTCTAAATTGTCTTTATTATATCTCAAAAAAATAATTAAACAATATAAAAAAACAGAGTTTTGGACCTCTGCGCTAAACTATTTAATCATTGGCTTACCAAACTTGATAAAATTCAATTTCTTTTTTCGTCGCCAACTTTTGATCCTTCGACTTCGCCCTTCGGCAATGAGCTCAGGACCGAATTGCTCAGGACTAGTTCCTTCAACTCCGCTCAGGACTAATTTTGCTTTTTTATTAAAATTGACCAAAGCCAGTTTTTTGCTGCGCTTCCATCTTTTGATCTGAATTTCTCTTTTCAACGCTTCGCTTTTTGTAGGATATTTTTCAGAATACAGCAATTTTACTGGTCGACGAATTTTTGTGTAATGCGCTCCCCTTTTCGATTCATTGTGTTGTTTTATTCTTTTTTCAAGATCGTTAGTGCATCCGACATATAAAGTTTTATCTGCACATTTAAGGATGTAAACAAAATGTGACATAATTTTATCTTCAACTCTGATTTTTTTACAGGGATTAGAAACACGGGAATATTCCCGTGTTTTTTTAATAAATATATATTTGAAATACGCTAAAAAATTTTTTTAATGAATTCTTCTAAACTTTTTCTGCAACTACTTACATCTTTTGTTAAAACAGCAAAATCAGCAATGACTTAATTCTACATATTTTTTCTATCTCTTTAAAAGCCCTTTTCGCCCCACTACCACCCATAGTACAGAAACAAGCTATTTTTTTAAATCTATTGATATTCTGCTTTAAATAAGCTCTTATTGGGCTTGAAATGTTCCACAACCAAACCGGAGTTCCAATTATTACTAAATCATAATCTGCGGGATTTTTAACAGTGGGTTTTATCTCAGCGGGTTTTTTCAAAGTTGCCTCTTTGCCGCACAGAAGATAGCCTCTTGCGCCGAAACGGTTTTGAATAGAATTTATTTCTTCTATATCACAGTTGATCCTATTCTTTATATCTTCTGCTATTTTCTTTGTTGTTCCGGTACGCGAATAATAAACAATAAGTATTTTATTCATAAAGTATTTTATTCATAATTTAAAATATTTTAAGCTCTATTTTTATAACCCTTTAATTTCGAATATCAAAAAATATCCAAGATTAAATATACTGCGGGGCTTGGAATCGGACCAAGATTTCCAGGTTCAAAGCCTGGCGTGCGACCTTTGCACTACCCCGCATCGTAAAGTTTTTTGGACAATTCCTTTAATCCAACCAGTTATTTTTCTATTTAAATTTGTACTTTTCTTCACCCGAATTCTCATAAGACCATGATAATCCCCTCTTATATTTCTTCTTTTTGTATTAATTTTATGACGTTTAAAATATGTTCTAATTTTTCTATCTGGAATAGAAAGAATTTTAGCCCAATATCTTCTTACTTTCTTAAAATCAGCTGTTTCGTGAATATAAAAGTCATAAGTCAAATCATGACGAGGAATTAACAGAATTTCTTTTAACCATTTAAGATAAAACAAAATCATTGCCGGATCAGAATTGCTAAAAGACACTTCTGCTGATCTTCTATAATCTTTTTCTACTTTTTCTTTAGCACCTTCCGCCCAGTAAAGTGCGGTGCCCATATACCATAATTCTCTTTTCGTTAGGTTTTTTATCTCTTTTATGGCTTTATTCTTTATCAATTCAGTTATTTTTAGTCGTTTCTGCCGGCAAGCTTCCTCTCCTCTCCTTAAAGCAGCCATCCTTTTCTCCGTGAGTCGTTGTTTTTGTTTTTTTGCTAATCCGACACTTCTTAACCATAAAGATAGGGTGGATTTGGCAACTGGAACCTTTTTTAAAATTTCAGAGTAAGAAAGTCCTTTTTTTCTAAATTTAATTGCTTTTTCTTTCTCTATAATTTTTGTTGTCATAATGAACCACGCTTAGTATTTCTTAATTATACTACCGTAGTTCAAATTGTAAAGACTATTTTTTCCTCCACTTCCAAAAATATTTAATTGCACTCATTATATGAATCCAAACGATTCTGTCAAACAAAGCCATTAATCCTTTATGTCGAGCTGATAATCTTTGATAATCATGAAAGAAGAAGACTTCGGGAAAATAAATAACTTGAAAGCCCTTCTCCTTGAATCTTCGACACCAATCAATGTCTTCAAAATAAAGAAAAAATCTCTCGTCCATTAAACCAACTTTCTCTATCGCCTTTTTTGAAACCATCAAGGCTCCGCCCAAAACCCAATCAACTTCTCGTATTTTTTTGTGGTCAAAATCCTCCATCAAATATCTTCTTAATTCTTTTTTACCAAAAGAAAAATGTCTTAAAAAAGTTCGATGAATAATCGGAGTGAACCACCGAGGAAAAGAAAAACAAGAATCTTGAAGATGGCCATCTAAACTCATCAACCGAGGCCCGATGATTCCCATTTCTTGATGACCTTCCATCAAATTCTTCAATTTTTCTAAGGCTAATGGCGTGATTAAAACATCTGGGTTAATAATCAACAAATAGTCTCCTTTGGCTTTTTTAATTCCTTGATTGACTGCTTTTCCATAGCCTAAATTTTTGGTGTTTTCTATAAATTGTAAACCTTCAAATTTTTCTATCTCTGCCGCTGATCCATCAGTTGAAGCGTTGTCTATAATAATAATTTCATAGGGCAAACTAATCTTTGCCTTTCTGATTTTTTCAAGACATTTTTTTAACCAATCTTTTTGATTAAAATTAATAATGATAATGGAAACCATAAATAAGATTAACTAATAACTTATAACTAATAACTTATAACTAATTATGAATGGCTGAAAAATTTTTTTCTGAATTGAGAAGCGGTCATCTTCGCTCCTTTAAATATCTTTTCTCTCTTTTTATACATCTTTGAAAAATTTAAAATAAAACTTATTTTAGTCCTCAAACATATCTTTGGTTGAGTGAATAAAAGATAAATTTTTTTAATCATTTGATAAGCAAGAATTAAGGGAGAATAAAGAATGATATTTTGCCAATGAGCATTTTTTAAAATCAAAAATAAACCATTGCGGAAAGAATAAAAAGAAACTATTGGACTTTGCGTTAATCTCTTTTCTTTGGCTGCTTGTCGGTAATGATAAGCAACTGCCTCGGGAACATAGTAAGAATGGAAGCCGTACAATTGAGCTCGCCAAGCAAGATCAACGTCTTCTTTATAAGCAAAAAAATCTTCGTCAAAAAAACCTACTTCTTTCAAAAATTTCCTTCGATAAAGAGCGCAAGCGCCGCTGATACCGAAGACTTCTTTTTTCTTATCATATTGCCCTTTGTCTTCCTCTCTCTCTCCCCTATCTGCGACCTGAAATGAACGAAATATTTTCAGTCCTGTTGAATCAATGATTTTTGTTTTAATTTTTTCTTCTAACTCCCTATCGCCTGTTTTAATCTTTAAAAGTTTTCCTCCGAAAGAAAAACCTGCTTTTTTCTTTTCGGCATTGGCTAAGAGTTTTTCTATAAAATTAGGCTCTAAAATAACATCCGGGTTGAGAATTAAAACATAGTCACTCTTGATTAAGGTTAATCCTTGATTATGCGCCTTAGCAAAACCTACATTTTTAGGATTGCGGAAAATAAAGACACCAGGATATTTTTCCTTTAAAAAATTTAAGGTTCCGTCTGTCGAATGATTGTCAATTACTAAAATCTGAAAATCTTTAAATGTCTGGTTAAGCAAAGCTTCTAAACAATCATCTAAAAATTTCAAACTATTGTAAGTGACAATTTGAATTAAAATTCTAGACATTGACAAAAATCTAATTTTTGATATTATAATTTTATAGAAAATTTAAAAATAAAGGAGGCAAAAAAATGAAAGTATTAATCGTATTCGGTTTTCACGAGAAATTTGAGGGAGAAACAAAGGCTAGATTTGAAAAAGCGGAAAGACTTGCTTTTTCTTTCGATAAAGTTATTTTTACAGGCAGAGAGTGGAAAAAAGTGAAGAAAACTAATCCTGATCCCGTTTGGCTTTTAAAAAATGTTGAAGGAGAGTTCGAATCAACAACAACCCTAGAAAATCTAAAATTTTCTTTCAACAAACTGCCGGAAACAGAAAGTCAAGTTTTCTTACTATCTACCTGGTACCACTTGCCGCGAATCGCTATTGATTGTTTGTTCCTCAGGCCGCCGTCTAAAACAAGGTTCATCCCGGTTTGGTACTTAAATAAAACAGTATTAATCGGCTTTCTGTTAGCAGAACCAATGGGAATAATTTTTGATGTTCTGTATTTAATCGGCGCCAGAAAAATCCACCGTGGATGGCAAAGATTAAAAAAATATCTTTACCAACGCTTAGCTAAATACTTTCTTTGACTAGAATCCTTTGATAATTATCAGAGGATTCTTTTTTTTCAAGATAAGCCATTGTTAAACTTAAATAAAAGATTCCTAAAGCATGAAAAATATATGGCCCGGTCGCCGTGGCCACCAGTAAGGCGATTAAGCCAGCGCCAAGACCAATGACCACCCTTTTTTCGTTTAAATCAAATTCTTTAATACGCTTAAATATTTTATAAAAAAGAGAGAAAATTAAAGTAAGAAAGCTAAGAAAACCAAAAACTCCTAATTCAGCCATCGTTTCAAGATATCCCCAATCTAGATGTCTAGTATTTTTTATTTCTTTTGTCTCTGGGTCTTGATAAGAAACTGTCATGCCTAAACCATGGCCTAAAATTGGTTTTTCTTTTATTTTTTCCAAAAGAACGGGCAGAATGGCCAAACGGGTCGCGGAACTTAATTCTTCTTCCGGGGCAACGGTTGTTTTCATTCTCCCCACAAAAAAATCAAGACCAAAAGTTTTTCCACCGCTGACACTGGCAAAAATAATAATCAGTTCTGAAAGCATGATTAACAAAAAAACAGCCGTAAATTTAAACCACTTTTTTGACGGCAAACCAAAGGATAAAAACAATAAACCGATAAAAAGTCCTAAAAAATAAGCGCGGGAAAAATTGATCAATAAAGCAGAGGTCGCCAAAATAATAACACCAACTAGAATTTTCTTCTTTTGGTCACCAGTAAACCACAATCTCAAATAAATCAATAAAAGAGGAAGCACAAGTAAATGAGCCGGGGTAACAATCCTAAAAAAATTATTACCAGCAAAAGTCACCTTTCCGATCACCGTGCCCCTCCACCACCAATAAAAAATATCATGAATTTGCGCTAAACCAGTTGAAAAAAGAATCAAAACAAAAATTGTTAAAATGGCCAAGGCAAAAATTAATGCCATTGAAATAACAAAAAGGTCCTTATGGTTTTGTTTGTCTTTTAAAAAATCAATTAAAGGGAAAACCAAAAAAATATAAGAAAAATTAATAAAATCTTTTAAGGCAAAAAGAGGATTACTGTTTGTAAATCCGTTAATTAAACCTAAAAAAAGAAAAAAGATGAAAATAGAAAAGATAAGCGAGGGTTTGATGGCTTGTCTTTTGCTAAAAAACCAAACAACCATCACTGTTATAAAAAGGGCCAGTCTTAAAGAAATCCCGGCAAAAGAAAATAAATGTCCTTCGTGACCAGCTAAAAATTCAAAACAGAGAATCAGCAAGCCATAATCAATTTTTTTAATGGTTAAATAAAAAGTGGCTACAAGTGTCAGCCAGAAAAACAAACTTGAGAGAGATGGGGCGATATATCCTAAAAAAGAAATGAGTTGGAAAAGAAAAAAACCAACAAAAACGATCCAAAATAAATTTTTATAATTCCGCATAAATGGTTGTTCTATAGGAATTTCAAGGTTCTTGCCGAAGGCAAGGTTCTTATTATTTTCTTTTAAAATCTCCATAAATTTTATCCGTCAAATAAGCTAAAAATAAACTGATTGGATTCAAAATTTTAAGAATGAGACTTTGATAACGAGGATGATGTTTTTTAAAATAATAGATAACGCTTTGATTAAAAATTTTCTGTTTGGGCAAGGATAAAATCTGTTTAAAACTTTGACCGCCATGATGTAAAATTTCAGTCCGAGGAGTATAAATTACTTGCCAATTAGCTTCTTTCGCCCTTAAACATAAGTCAACCTCTTCAAACCAGATAAAAAATTTTTCATCAAATGAACCTATTTCTTGAAGCATTCCCCGACGGGTCATCAAAAAAGCGCCCATGAGTTGATCAACTTCTTGTTCTCCCCCGTAATCAAAAGAATAAAGAAAATATTTTTTAAAGGCAGGCAAATTAGGAAAAAGATAAGGCAATTTTAAAAAAATCAGTACCTGTGAAATGAGAGTGGGGAAAGAACGAACCGAAGATTGTATTTTTCCGTTAACGCCTCTTAGTTGACAACCAGCGATGCCACAACTGGGATTTTTTTTCATAAAATCAACCATTTTTTGCAATGTTCCGCCTCTTATTTCTGTGTCAGGATTGAGAAAAAGAACAAGCTCTCCTTTTGATATTTTAATGGCTTGATTATTTGCTTTAGCGAAACCTAAATTTTTATTATTTAAAATAACTTTTATCTGTTGCTTCTTTAACAACAAGTCTTTCAGATATTCTTTTGAACCATCAATTGAATTATTATCCACGACTATGATTTCATAATCTAAATTTTTGCCGTAAAGAAAAATGGAAGAAAGACACCTTTCAAGCAATGGTTTAACATTCCAATTAACAATGATGATAGAGAGAGTCATATAATTAAACTACTTTAAAAAAAATATATATATTAGAAGTTTAATCTCAAGGTTCCTGAGCGAAGCGAAGGGTTCTTATAATTATTTGAAAATTGATAATTGATAATTGATAATTCTGAGCATTTCTGCCACTTTTTTCTCCCAAGAACAAGCAGCGGCATATTTTTCTCTCTTCCTTTTCAATTCCTCATTATTTTCTAAAAGCGCCTGATTGATTCTCTTATTAAATTCCGCATAATCAGTGGCCAAAAAAACAAGGTGCCCAATCTTCTCTGCGCCTGAAATCGGGACGGACACGACCGGTTTACCACAAGACAGATATTCCAATAATTTTAAAGACGAGGTAGACTTCATAAATTTGGTCAACTTGTGAGGAATAATTGCCACGTCAAAATTTTGCATATAATAAGGAGATAATTCATATGAACGACGACCGAATAAATAAATGTTTTTAAATTTTCTAAATTTTTTTGCTTCCTCGGCAAAGGCCGGCCAAAGCGGACCAATTAAAACAAAAGATTTATCTTGATTTTCTCTGGCCAGATAAGCCAAGAGATCTGCATCTACCCTTTTTTCTAAGGTTCCAATATAACCAACAATGGGTCTTTTTATCTTCTCCAGTTTTTTATCTGCATATTTAATTTCTTTTGTAAGATGAAAAAAATCAACACCATTTTCGATGACATAAACATCTTTTTCTCGTTCAAAAGACTTTTTAAAAAAATTAGCCAAATCTTGAGCAACCGTAAAAATTAAATTGCTTTTTTGGGCAATAATTTTATAATTTTCTTCCAATCTTTTTTTTTGCTTTACCCAAGAAGGATGTTCTAACCAATTGTCAACCGTATCAAAAACCGTCAGGTCTGCTTTAATCTTGTCAAAATATTCAACAAACATTGGAAAGTAAGACCAGATTATCTTACGAGTTGGTTCCGATTGATTCCCTGATTGATTAATTTTTTTAAGAACTTGAATTAATTTATCTAAAAAGCGCTGAGGAGAAAACAAGGAATCAATACTTGAAAAAACATAAGTTTCAGCCAGGCCCTCCTCTTTTTTTAATTTTTTCACCTGGTTAGTTAAATCGCGATAAATTGTCTCTCCTTCTAGCCCATTAAAAATGCCCTCATAATAATTTCTAACTGCTCTTTTAAAAGTAAAAGGTAAAAAATCAATAGCTATCAGACGAGAAACATTGGGGTTTTTTCTCAAAGCAAAAAAAATATGACGATTGCGATTGACCACCCCTTTCTCCCACTCTCTCCAGTTTGACATATTAAACATGATAATTTCAAGCTTCATAAATTTTGTGAATTACGATGAATTAAGTTATTAAATTTAGACGTTCTAAAAATTTCTTTTAACATATTTATTTCTTCTTTCCCAACCACTTTCAAAAAATATAAAGATAAAAAATAAACCAGCCCAGCCAAAATAACTAAGACAAAAACCTGCAATTCGCCCTTTAAAAAAAGAATAAAAAAGCTCATCAGCAAAGTAGACAAGGCAATTCCCTTCATCTTTTCTCTTAAATATTTTTTATCAATCTTAATTATTTTTAAACTGGCATAAAAATCAAGAATAAAAAGGACAAAAAATCCTATAAGACAAGAAATGGCTGAGCCAAAATGAGAAAAATGAGGGATTAAAATGAGATTAGCTGCGACCAAACAAAAAACAGCTACTCCTCGATTAAAAGTGTTGATTTTTTGCTTTTCACAAGCATTGAGCAAACTAAACACTAGATAATCCAAAAACATAAATGGAAGAGAAAAACCAATTATTTTCAAGGTTGCGCTCGCCTCTAAATATTCCTTTCCATAAACAACAGAAATAAGCGGTTTGGCTAGAAATAAAATTCCGAAAATAGAGGGTAAAAAAATCAAAAAAAGATAAAAAATTCCTTTATTAAAAAGAAGAGAAAGCTTCTCTTTGCTTCTGACAAAATAATAACTAAAAGCCGGGTAAATTGCTCCTGACAAGCTTCCGCCAATTAAAGTCCCGATCGCAATCACTACTTTTTGAGCTGAACTGTAAAGACCAACCGCTCTGTCACCTTTTAAAAAAGAGAGCAAAACCGTATCAATAGTGCCAAAAAGCTGAGAGAAAATAGCGGCGATAAAAAATGGTAAAGCTATAACTAAAAGAAGTTTGATGATCGACCGGTCAAAAGAGAAAGAAGGGAAAAAACCTATTTCTTTCTTTAAAAAAAATAAAGCGTTTAAAAAATAAAGAACGGTGCCAAATAAAATAGGCAAGATAACAAAGAATGGAGGTAATTTTAGAAGGATAAAGATTAAACCTATAATAAAAGAGATAGTTCTGTTAAAAATAATTCCTACTCCTTCAAATTTTAAATTTAAATGGCCGCGAAAAACTTGATATAAACTAAAAGAGAAAGAATCAATAATCATTATTAAAGTAGCGATATAAACATAATTTTTTGTCAAAGAAGGGTAACTGAAAAGATTAATTAAGAAAAAAAGCAAAAGGAAAATTATGAGACTGATAAAAAATTTAAGGCTTAAAATATTATTAAGATAATCTTTCGCCTTACTCTGATCTCGAGCTATTTCACGAGTCAAAACCGTTGACAAGGCAAGGTCAAGAAAAACAGAAAACATCACGGTAAAAGAAAAGGCAAAGGCATATTTGCCAAAATTTTCCACCCCCAAAAAACGAGCTAAAAGAATGAGATAGATAAGAGAAAGCAGTTTTTGATAAATACTAGCTCCTAAAAGATAAAAAGTATTTTTGGAGGTGGAGGACATCATAAAATTTTTTAATCTTATATATTAATCTTAACAAAAACTCAAATAAAATCAATATTATAATAAAAAAAAGACCCCCGTTGTACCCCGCTAAGCGGGGACTACGGGGCAGGCTTAAAGGATTAATAATTAATATCAGCAAAGGCCAGAATTGCTTATCGTTTGTGCCACTGAGGCGCGCGCCTGGCTCTTTTTAATCCCGGCTTCTTTCTTTCTTTCACTCGGCTATCGCGTGTCAAAAAACCAAGCTTTTTAAAATCATTCCGCCAATCCTCATTGAAAAAACTTAAAGTCTTGGCCAGCCCTAATCTAATCGCCTCAGATTGAGCCTTCTTCCCCCCGCCTTTTACTTTAATTTCTACGTCAAAATCTTTTTTCTTGTCTATAATTTCTAAAGGAGATAAAATAGTTTGTTGTTCAACAAACCACGGAAAATATTCTTCTAAAGTAAGTTTTTTATTAATCACAATCTCCCCTTTGCCTTTTGGCTTTAACTTAATAACAGCCACCGCTGTTTTTCTTTTACCAGTTGCCCAAATTTCCTTTTTTGCTCCGACGCTTCGATCGGAGCCCCGACCCTTTGTCGTCGGGGTTTCCTTCTCCTTTTCCTTCTCTTTTTCCTTCTCCTTTTCTATTTTTTTCGGAATTAATGTTTTTGATTCTTTTTTAACCATCTTAATAATATCACTAATTGCGCTGATTTAATTTTTATTTCACTGATCTATGGGGCTTGGACTGACTTTAAAATGAATAATTTTCCATTGCCCATTCTCTTTGATCAGATTATACTCGACGAAAAGAGTTTCCCCTGTTGCTTCAGAAGATATTAATCCTTTTACTAAACCTGCGTCGTCTTGAATTATTCTTTCTTTAAACGTACGATTATTTTTTGAACTTAAAAGTGGATTTGTCTTGACAAAATTATTAAATTCCTCTAAAGAAACACTTTTTTTAAACTGCTCTGAGGTCAAATTATAAGCTGCCTCAGTTTCTCCTTTTTCCAAAGAACTTAGTTGCTCTTCAATGGGGACTAAAAGAGCATTGGCCGCACTTAAACTGAGTGTCATTAAAACAATGGTTATTGCGATTAAGGCAACGATAATAATAACCACAATCTTCAAAATAAGCATTTTTTTAGCTTGGTCCATAAATTTAGATGTTTAAATTTAATTAATTGTATATTAACACATAAAAATATTGCGTCAATCCTCTCAGCGCTAATAACAAACAACTAATAACTAATAACAAAAGTAATTCTCGTTATAAGTTATAAGCTGCGCCCCGTAGTGAACCGAGCTTACCGAGGTTCTACTACCGGAGTTGTCAGTTGTTAAGTTCTTTCTGCCGCTCTTAATTTTGCGCTTCTTGCTTTTGGGTTTCTCTCTATTTCTTCTTTGCTCGGTCCCACGGGTTTTTTTGTTAAAATTTTTATTAAAGGAGTTTCTTCGCCTGCAAATTCTTTAAATTTTTGTTTAACTATCCTATCTTCAAGAGAATGAAAAGAGATAATCACCAACCTCCCTGTTTTTTTTATAGCATTAATTGCCTTAGGTAAAACTTCTTCAAGGGCCATAAGTTCCTGATTTACCTCCATTCTAATTGCTCTAAACACTTTACTGGCGTAATGTCTTCCTCTCCTCCATCTATATTTCGGCGGAGTAGCAGATTTAATCACCATTAAGAGATCATTTATTGTCACCAAAGGATTTTTTTCTCGCCTTAAAACAATTTGTCGAGCAATTTTCCTAGCAAATGGCTCTTCACCGAACTTAAAAAAAATATCTCTCAATTGATTTTCTTTATATTCATTGATAACTTTATAAGCCGTGAGAACTTCTTCCGGATTCATTCTCATATCTAAACGAGCTTTAAGATTTTCATCTTTTTCGCTAAAACTAAATCCTCTTTTAGAATCTTCCAATTGATAAATCGAGACGCCTAAATCAAAAAAAATGCCGTCTACTTTTTTAATCTCTAATTTCTCAAGAATTAAATCAAGATTTCTAAAATTATCATGGACATACTCAATCTTTTTTCCATAGCGAGCCAATCTTTTTTTAGCTATTTCTATCGCCACAGAATCTTGATCAATGGCAACTATTTTACCATTTTCTGAAATTAAATCCTTTATTTTTTCCGTATGTCCCCCCCCGCCCAGCGTCGCATCAACATAAATTCCGTTCTTTTGCGGTTTAAGATAATAAATAACCTCCTCTGGCAAGACAGGAATATGTTTTATCTCTTCTACTTCAAACATTAAAACTATTCATTAGATATTTTTATCTCTTTGTCTTCCCCCCAGTAGTCTCTCACTTTTTTAATTTTTTTGTGCACTCTTAAACGTTCAATCGCCTTCGCCTCAATCTGCCTGATTCTTTCTCGGGTGACACCAAAAACCTGTCCAACTTCTTCAAGGGTATGAGCAATACCATCAATCAGCCCAAACCTCATTTTTAAAATATTTTGTTCCCTCTTTGGCAAATCTTTGATAATGTCTTTAAAATAATCTCTAAGAAATTTTAAAGCAGCTATCCGATCCGGCGCTAATGTTTTAATATCCTCTATAAAATCAACCAGTTCTGAATCCTTGTCTTCGTCTTCTTTGCCAATAGACTTTTCGAGCGAAACAGTGTCTTGAGAAATTTTAAAAAGATGAGCAACTTCTTCTGTAGAAACTTCTAATTCTTTGGCTAGTTCTTCAGGCATTGGAGGACGGCCTAATTGTTGAGTGAGAAAACGTTCAAAATAACGATAGCGATTAAGTAACTCGGTAATATGGACAGGTATTCTCACTGTCCTTGAAAAATCGGCTAAAGCTCTGGTGATAGTTTGTCTAATCCACCAAGTCGCGTAAGTGGAAAACTTATAACCTTTTCGCCAATCATATTTCTCAACAGCCTTAAAAAGGCCAAGATTTCCTTCTTCAATTAAATCAGCAAAACTCATTTTATAACCAGCAAATTTTTTGGCGATACTAATCACTAATCTTAAATTAGCTTCTGCCATTTTTCTTGTCGCTTCTTTGTCGCCAGCGTCTTTCCGTTTAGCTAATTCTACCTCCTCTTCCGGCGTTAGCAAAGGAACTTTGCCGACTTCTTTAAGATACATTTGAATTGAATCTTCAGATAGCTGACTGAGATCAAATGAAAATTCTTCTTTTTTTTCTTCTTTTTTCCTACCCAAAAATTCTCTTTCCGATTCCTTAATTTCTAAGCCGGTCTTTTCTAATTGATCCAGAAATTTCTCATAATCTTTAAAATATCTTTCTAGAAAAGGAAAAGCATAAACAATTTCATTTTCTGTGATGAAACCTCTAGCACGACCTTTGGCTAATAACTCTTTTTCTTTTTCTTCTGGCCAAGAAAATTTTTTTCTTTTTATCTTTGTTTTTTTAATACTTCGACTTCGCTCAGCATTAACCCTGAGCTTTGCCGAAGGGTTAATTATTTTTTTCATTTGTATATTTTTCTAAATTTGTTAGTTCTTTTAAAAAAGTATTTGCTCTTTCTGTTAAAAATTTTATTTTTTCTTTCTCTTTCTTCTTTTCTGCTTCTTTTATTTTACTTTCTAACTCTTTTATTTGATTTTTTAAATAATTTTTCTTTAGAAAAATAAAAAACTTCTTTAGTTCTTTTTCTTTTTCTTCCTTCTTGCAATCTTTAAATTCTATTTCTGTAATAAAACCAAGATATTCAAAATATTTTTTAATCTCTTCCTCATCTATGACCTTACGGGCGAGTCCTTCGGCGCTTCGGCGCTTTTGCTCCTCAGTGCCTTCGGCGCTTCGGCGTTGCACCTCAGCACCTTCGGCCTGCCCATTTAAACTTTCATTATAACACTTTTTCATTAACCCTACAGCTCTTCTTTGAATTTCTTTACTGAACATTTCCTCCGTCGCTTCTTTTAAAAATTTTTCTTTTCCTTCTTTACTAGCCATTAAAAGACCCAAAAAAAACTCCCCTATTTTTTCTGATTGATCATAGAATTCTTTTGATTCTTCTAAAACTGCCCTTGGTTCCCTTTGATTTTTTCTAATCTTTTTAAATGTTTCATATAAAAAACTTTCTTCAACTGAGATGTCTTTTGCTAACTTTTTGAGCCATAAATTTTGTTCAACCGAATTTCCTAATTTAGCGATAATTGGCAGGAGGATACTGCTAATTGTTTTTTTCTCTTCAATTTTATTAAGATCTTTGCTTTTAAAAGCTAGATTAAAATAATAATCCATGATTGGCAAAGGATTAGAAGCGGCTTCATCCCAAGCTTTTTTATCTTTTCGCAAACATTCATCAGGATCTTTGCCAGCTGGTAAGCATAAAATTTTAACATTAAAATCTTCTTTTAAAAGTAAATCCACTCCTCTTTTCGTGGCCGTCTCGCCAGCGACATCTAAGTCAAAACCCAAAATTACATTTTTAGTGTAGCGAGAAAGAAGTTTTATTTGTTCTTCAGTCAAAGCGGTGCCGCTACTACAAATAACATTTTTTACTCCATTTTGATGACAAGTAATCACATCCATTTGCCCCTCGACCAAGATTGCCTGATTTTTCTCTCTGATAGCTAATCTCGCTTTGTCTAAACCATATAAAATTTTTCTTTTATTAAAAATTGGTGTTTCTGGCGTATTAATATATTTTCCTTCTTTAGTTTCTATCCCAGGCATAATTCTGGCAGTAAAACCATTCACTTGACCGTAGATGTTGCTCAAGGGGAAAATAATCCTATTTCTAAAACGATCGTAAAATTGATTTTCTCTCTTGGTCGACTTAATGACTAGGCCAGCCATTTCAATTTCTCTTTCTTTAAACTTTCTTTTTATTAAAAAATTAATCAGGGTGTCCCAACGATCAGGAGCAAAACCGAGCTCAAATTCTTTAAGGGTCTCTTTGTTAAGTTGTCTCTCTTCCATTAAATATTTTCTTGCTTTTTCTGCCAAAGGTGAATCATTTAAAATTCGTTGATAAAACTTCGCGCTTAAATCACAAATATCAAGCAGTTTTGTCTTTTGGCTTATTAAATGTCTGTCAAATCTCTTTAGCTCCACGCCAGCTCTTAAAGCAAGTATTTTCAGAGCTTCGGGAAAATCAATCCCCTCTATTTTCTCAACAAAAGTAAAAAGATCCCCTGAGGCCAAACACCCAAAACAGTGCCACAAACCTTTGTCTGGAGAAACAAAAAAAGAAGGAGTTTTCTCTTTATGAAAAGGACAAAGACCCCTAAAATTTGTGCCAGCTGGCTTCAAACTAACATATTCACTCATAAGATTAACCAGATCAACTCTTGATTTTATTTCTTCAATGACATCATCTGACATCTTAAGACTCTTTTAATAAATAAACTATCCTCTCGAGATGCTCAACAATTTCTCTAAAATTAATGAGGATATTATTAAAAATAGAACCATCAGCGGTTGTACATTTTCTTTTCCAAAATCTTTCTAAATGATTGTTTTTGCTTTTTTCAATTTTTTCTTCAATAAAATCTTCTTTTTCTTCTGCCACCGGCTGCCTAGAGATTATTTTTTCTAAAAATAGCAATTTATTCTTTACTAAAGAAGAAATCTCTTTAATTTCTCTCATTGCCTCTCCTGAAAAATCAACCTTGCTTGTTTTTTTAAGGAAAGAAAGCGTGTTTAAATTCATAATTCTGTCAGCTATTCTCTCCAGCTCATCAGTAATTTCAGCATAAGTGATAATTTTTTTCGCTTCTTCTTTTTTTAAATTTTCTTTGGGAATTTTATCTAAAAATTTCAAAATTTCGCTTTGAATATTGTCAATTGCCTTTTCTTTATATTCTACTTGCTGAACTTTATTTTCTTTAAACTGAAAAATATTTTCAATACTTTCTTCAAACATTTTTTTAATCAAGGTCATCATTCCGCTAAATTCTCTTTTTACTGCCAAAAAAACTTGTGGAGGATCATTCAATATCTTTTTATTTAAATGAACTGGCCAAAGATAAATCTCAGCTTCTTTTTCAGGCATAATTTTTTTCATCATTTTACAAAACGGAGTTAAAAGGAAAAGAAAAACAACACTCAACAAGAAATTAAAGAAAAAATGAGCGGCTAAAACTTGGCCTGCTCCTTTAAAAAAGGTCGTTAAGAAAAAACTAAATTGGTTCAAAAATGGAAAAAAAATAATAATGCCAAATAATTTAAAAAAGAAAATACTTAAGCCCACTCTCTTGGCTCGGGTCGCAAAAGAAGAAAAAACTTCAGTAGAAATAGCGCCTAAATTAATGCCTAAAATAATTGGTAAAGCTCCTCCTATCCCTACTAATCCTTGACTACCTAAAACCGCGAGAATACTTAAAGGCACTGCGCTGGCCTGGAAAAGCACAGTTAAAATCAAACCGACAAGAAAGCCAAAAAAAGGATTTGAAGAAATAAAAATTTCTCTAAAAAAATTCTGTTTGCTAAAAACCGCCGCGTCAGTGATAATTCCTAAACCAAAAAACAAAAGACCAAAATAAAAAACAGCTTCACTCACCTTTTTTGTTTTGCCTTTTGTTAATAACCAAAATAATCCACCGATAATAATAAAAAATGGAGCTAAATTAGTTATTTTAAAAACAACCAAAAGAGGAGTAACTACCGAAGCGAGACCGGCTGCTAAAATAAAAGGCAAAGAAGCGCGAAAAGTTAAAAGACCAGCTCCGACTAAACTGATCGCCAAAACAATCGCGGCCGTGCTGCTCTGAAAGGCTGCAGTTAAAATAAAACCGAGTAAAAATCCAAGAGATGGATGATGGTTGATTTTACTGACATAACTCCTGAGGTGAAGATTAAAAGTCTGAGTTACTTTCTCAGATAATTTAAAACAACCAAAAAGAAATAGGACCAAACCTAAAAGAATTGAGGGAATAAAGGGCATGGAGAAATTATAGCATTTTTCAAAAAAAATACCAGCCCCGTTAGAAGTAAGACACCTATGGTGTCTGCCGATACGAAAACGTATCGGACTTCTAACGGGGCCAGCCCCGCCCAATTGTAGACAGACTACTTCTTAAAACCAGCCAAATAGTCCTTTCTAAAATCCTCTAAAATTTTCTTGACTTTCCCCTCGTAGTTTTCAATCCGTGAACTGAAAAAAGTTTCTATTTCTTCTTTTGAGCCACTCTCTAAAGTTAGCTTGTCATAATCAGCCAATCCTTTTTCATCCAATTCATTTAAGAGTTCAACCCCTAAACGCCTGGTAAATAATTCTTCCATCTTTGTTTTATATTCTTCCATTTCATCTTCTGGTAAAACAACCTCTGCCTCAAGGGCTAAAGCGTCAATGTATGTTCTCATTGGATTTTCCTCTATCAGGTTTTTCTCTATTGTTTCTTCTTTAATCATAGATAATTTATTAAATTATAATCTAGTGGCCTGTTAATATTTCTCGCCTCTTAACAACTTCAGCAAGACCTTTCACTGAGCTGTTAAGTACTGCTTTAGCGTCTTTAATCGCGCTCGGTTCAAAAATTTTTTTCAAAAGACCACCAATTCCACCTCGACTTTTGTTATATTGATCTGTAGCCAAATCGAAAATCCGAATAGCCTTATCCTCCGAAGCTGTTACTTCTGCAATTCTTCGATGAAGTTCGTTATTTATTACAGGTATTCCACCATCCGTCATCTTGTCCACATTTACTATGGCGTTATCAGTTATTTTGGAAGCGTGAGAGGTGGCGTATTCAATGATTTTATTATTTCGCTCAATATTTGTTATCTGTTCGGGTGATAAATGTTTGGCCTTTTCTATAGCAATCTCAACTACTCCTTTAGCTGATGGATTTTTAAAAACGTAATCAGTTATATAAGTTTGTTGCCCTTCATTAAGTCCATCTACTCTTGGGTCCTTCCTCAATACATCTCCTGTCGCGCCCCAACGACCTCTTGGTCCGGTTAGTTTTGTATAATCTACAGGAGCTTCTGGTTTTGGAGCAACGGCTACTTTTTCTGCTGCTGCTGCTTCTTTTGCTGCTGCCGCTTTTTCTTTTAAACCCTCTAGAAAATCACCTACTATAAAACCAATACCAAAAGCAGCGACCGAGATAACCCCTTCTCTAATCTTAACCTCTCTCTCTGCGGTTAATTTATTCTTCAATACTTCTTCTAACGATTTCTGAGATTCCTTAACATAATTTACATTTTCCTTTACTCTTTCTCTCTCTATACCATATATTTGTTCTTTTAAAAGAGCGTATTCCACTGGATTTTTCTCTTGAAATTTTGGATCAGCAATTTGAAGTTTCGCCAGATGCAGCATTCTCTCTGCTTCTTGAGGATTCTTTTCTGCGCTTTCTTTATATCCTGCTAATTCTTTTAAAGAAACTTCTCTCAAAATCTTATATTCTTTGGCCAGCCCCTTCCTCTCAAGTATCTGCGCAAATTTCATAAAGCCATAGCCCATCATTAACTTTCTGACAAGAGGACAAAATCTGCCAACCAAACCAGCGGTGGTAAAAAATGTGCCTTGAGCAGCTTTTGACTCAATGCTTTCTTTTTCTGGCAGGTGGAGAAATTTTTTCATTTTGTCTACATTTTTATTCCACCAAGTTCCTCTCTTCTCAATAAAAGCAAGTTCTCTTTTTCTGTCTTGATTTTCTAATTCTATTAAACTCCCAATATAGCCAACACGTTTTTCAATTTCTTCGTCAGGCATGTCTTTATAACATTCTTTTAAATAATTTCTGACTTCTAATTCCTGTGAGGCTTTTTTCTCCTGGTAAAGTTTAGGTAATGTCTTCTCCGCTATGCCTGGTTTTTTTATTTTTTCTAAGGTTTCAATTTGGTTGTCTAAATCAGAAGGTTTGCCTTCTACTAATCTATTAATTTGGTTTTGCTTTTTCGCGGCAATTTGAGCGAAAATCCTTTTAGTTAATTCATCTTTTAATTGTAAACTTTCTGCTGAACTTTTTTCTAAAAATTCTTTCATTCCTCTCAGAGCTTTTTCTGTTTTTTCCTTTTCTTTCCTCGCTCCTATCCGTCTATTCAACTCGGCCGTGAGGCCAAAAAGAGCGACGCTAGCGAAACTTGTGATCGGAGCTGTCAGACCAATGGCGCCATACAAACCAATTGTTCTAGCTAATTTTCCAACCATTTTCCATTTTGACACTTTCTCTCCAAATTGAGTCTTCGCTAGTGTTTCTGTCGCTACCTTTTGATCATTAATAATTTTTTTCGCCTCATCCGGCGACAGACCTGTTTCCTGGCTGATTTTTTCTGCTAATTTATTTAATTCTTCGACCGCTTCTTTAATTTTTTCTTTTTCTTTTG
>Ga0210017_1001651_pt1 | contig 19393 bp, 17 predicted proteins | sample CryGeyCG2014_020_FD_183966 | JGI IMG/M metagenome (GOLD analysis project Ga0210017, IMG submission 183966) | Groundwater microbial communities from aquifer - Crystal Geyser CG08_land_8/20/14_0.20 (SPAdes) (version 2) | ecosystem: Environmental > Aquatic > Deep subsurface > Groundwater | place... | reverse complement strand
AAATATTTCAAAGAAAAACTAAGCCAACTTGGGCAGATTCAAATCAAACTTGACAAAGAAATTCAATCTCTTATGCCCTCAGTTTTAGATAAGGCTTTTAAGGGAGAACTTTATAAAGCGAGGAAAATATGAAGAATATACTGGCTGAAATAGACAGACTGCAAAAAGAAATCAACGAACACCGGCCCATAAACAAAACCGTCCTTAAACAGATTAGGGAATACTACAAGGTCGGGCTCACTTATACCTCTAACGCAATTGAGGGAAATTCTCTTACCGAGAGCGAAACCAAAATAGTCATAGAGGACGGCCTTACCATAAACGGCAAGCCGTTAAAAGACCATTTTGAGGCCCTTGGCCACGGCGAGGCCTATGACCTGATGTATAACCTTTACAAGCGCCAGACTATAGCCGAGGCGGATATTAAAAAGCTGCACAAGCTGTTCTATTACAGGATAGACGTTAAAAAGGCCGGTAAATACCGCAAGGTTAAGGTTTTTATCAGCGGCTCAAAGCACCCCCTGCCGCTGCCGGAGAACCTTCCCGCCCTTATGGTGAATTATGCGCGCAAACTGCCCGGCCTTAAAGAGAGGCTTCACCCGGTTGAGTTTGCCGCGCGCGTTCACAAGGATTTTGTGTTTATCCACCCCTTTGTGGACGGCAACGGCAGGCTGGCCAGGCTTTTAATGAATCTGGCGCTGCTGCAGGCCGGCTATAACATAACCATAATCCCGCCCATCCGCCGCCCGGATTATATAAACACCCTTGAAAAAGCGCACGCGGACGACAAGCCCTTCACCGCCTTTATAGCCGAGATGGTGATGGAAACCCAGAAGGACTACATCCGCCTGTTTGAGGAAAACAAAAAGATCCGCTGATATGCCGATAAAAACAGCGCAAAGATTCAAAAATAAACCCGCCGGAAAAATCCCGGCGATTTGGGATGTCGAGATGTTAGGAGGGAATCATGAACACGCGGAAATTGCTGGATAAATTCCGGGAGTGGGCGCTGCGCGACCCGGTTATGAAGCAGGAGCTTCTGGACGCGGCGGGGGAGTTTTTCGCCTTTTACGAGGAGCCGGAGGCGATCGAGGGGGACGAAACCTTAAAAGGCCTTTTCTCCGAATGGTTCCTTTATGACAGAAAGACCACGCGGTATCTGAAAACGCCGATTGAGGTTTTTGCGCGCTACAGCGGACAGAGCCTTCCCAAAAAGGAAAAAGAATTTTTCAAGGCCCTTACCGGAACCGTTTTCGGCGTGTTTGAGGTCCTGTCTTCGGATGAAAAAGCCGGGCTTGTGCGTATCAAAAGGCTGGACGGCGCGGGCGAATGGACGATTAAGGACATACTCGGCAGCCAAACCATGCGGGCGGGAAACACGCTTTTTGCCAGGGTTATCCCCCTGGCGGAAGAGCCGATTTTTACCGGCTGGATTTTCGGCTACCCGGACGGCGTCGAACTGAAAAATATCTTCATGAAACATTTTGATTCGCCGGAAAAGATAAGCGCCTTGAAACCGCGCTATCTGCTGAAGCTCTGGAGCAGGCCCATAAACTGGCTTGAAAAAGGCGAGTTTTTCTGCAAAACACGCCTGGCCGGCATCTGGCAGAGATGGGCCGGCGCGGATATGCCTTTTTCCATAATAGAAAAGGCGGTGGATTGCGGAAACCACGACGAATTCATGGCGGCTCAAAAGATTCTTTTTGAGCGCATGCCCGATCAGGAAGAGGCGTTTGGAGCAATGGACATTATGAACGCCTGGTGGAACCTGGCCTCCGGAAAAAAAGCCGGTCTTACCGCTCCGGTTGAATATGCAGGAGCGGAACCTTACGGTCCGGTAGAGACAAAATACACAAAAAAACTGATGGACTACAATTGCGAACTGTTTCAGAAAACAGGGGAGGCGCTTTCCGGGACTGACTCGGATGCCTGGCTAAAGTCCCCGGCTAACGGAGAGAACGGGAAAAGCCCCTTCACGCTGATATGCGAAGAGCGGAAAAGCAGGAATCACCCCTATCCCGACAAAATCGGTTATTCCATGAAAATACAGAGCATGGAGAACAAGGCGGCGCCGCCGGCCTCGGAGAAGGCGCAGGCCGCGCTTGGCTTTATGATGCACAAGAATTTTAAAAAAGCCGAAGAATTATTCGTGGAGGCTCTGAAGGTCTTGCGGCATGACAAAACCGTTTCCTTCAGGGTGCTGGGAAATCTCGGTATTTGCTACGCATTTATGGGTGAAAGGGAAAAAGCCATGGAGGCGCTACGCGAGGCCCTGCGCCACAACCCCGATTATGACCGCGCCAGAAAGCATTTGAGCGACCTTGAGGGCATGTCCGAAAAGCAATACGAAAAATTTGTGAAAGAAATGCCGGATAAACTTGTTCTGAACGAGTGGCGCGAAAACGAATGAAAATAAGGATTTTTGTTCCGTTTCCAATCCCGCATTGGAACAATTGGTTGCACCTTATCTTTTTAATAATTTTTCCGCCGTCTCGAACCCTTCCTTCACGCTTTCTTCCATAAAAGAATATTTCCAGGCCCCGTACCTTCCGGCGCTTGATATGCCGCGTTTTTCAAACCACGAGAGCAATTCCGGAAGGGCTTTTTTCCGGGCTTCGTTGTAGATGACATAGGCGCAGGGGACCTTGAGCCACATCGAGGTCAGGATATCGTCTTCGTCCTTTACGGCGCCTATGGAAACCAGATTTTTCACTATCCGGCCTTCGGCTTTTTTCAGGTCTATGAATTCCCCGCTTTTGGAGGCTGTTTCCACGTATAACGAGGAAAAACCGCGCGGGGCGGACGACGGCGAGAAATTGGTGTATACTCCGGCCCTGTAGAAGACGAATTCCTTTTCAGGGAAATAAATCCAGTGCTGGGGCAGCGGGCATTTTCTTACGCCGAGGTTCAGGATATAAACCTGGTTGTGTTCGAGCAGTTCGGCGTTTTTTCTGACCGTTTCCGGAGCTTTCTCCACTTTTTCGGCCAGATATTTAAGGGGGATGGTGCTGAGCAGTTTTTTGTAGCGGACATTGCCCAGATTGCGCAGCCTGGCGGTTTTATTAGCGGCGTTCAGGCTTATTAGCTCCGAATCCAGGGAGAGCCTTTCCACGCCGGAGGCTATGGCGGCGGGAAGCGCGTTTATGCCGCCCGTTTCCGGATAATAAAAATCGTGGTTGTAGCCGGCGCCTTTTACGTCGTCTTTATAGGCGCCGTAAAGCACTTCTTCGGTTTTGGGAACCGGAACGAATTGCCCCATCCAGTCCGTGGAGAGCTTTTCGAGGGGATAATTCCACAGCTTGGCGTTGTAGGGGAAGAAGAAATGTTTGGAAATGCCTTTGCCGAAAGTTTGGAGGCACCAGTCCCTGAAATTCTCCGCCTTTACTTCGGGGAAAGCGCGCCTGGCTTTCAGGAAGCCTTCCACGCATTCCGACCGTACTTTCGCGGGCAGTCCTTTCAGGTTCATCTGGAAAGGATAAGCCGTGAACTTACCGGAGGAATATATCCGGGCTTTTCTTTTCAGCGGTTTCGCGTTTTTACCGAGGCTATCGAGTATGAATTTAGAGGTTTCAGGCCAGCGCAGATGAAGCAGATGGCCTGAATAGTCGAAGGTGAACCCGTCTTTGCGGAAAGAACGGGCCAGGCCGCCCGCCCAGTTCTCCTTTTCCGCCAGCAGATAATCGGCTCGCTTTTTTTCTAGTTTAAAGGCGCAGGACAGGCCGGTCAGTCCCGCGCCTATTATCAGAATATCCGTTTTTTTCACTGACGACCTCTTTGCCCGTTTCCTTCCCGCCACTGCTGCTTTGGCGGGATGCCTTCTGCCTTATGCCTGTTGCCTTATGTCTGCCTGTTTTACTTTACTTTTATCTTTACCGCTTCCTTCACCTTGTCGGTTATGACGTTTATCTGCTCGTCGGTAAGCTCGGGGTACATCGGCAGGGAGAAGACGGCGTCCATCGCCGAATCGCAGGCGGGCAGGTCGCCCCTCTTGCCGCCGAGGCGCTTGTAGGCCTCCTGGAGATGAAGCGCTATCGGGTAGTAGATCTGGTTGGCTATACCCTGCTCGGTCAGGTGTTTCTGCGCGTTATCGCGCTTTTCCTTGCTGTCAAAACGCAGGGTGTAGTAGTTGAACGAATGGCGGCAGTTGGCCGGGACGAAGGGCGTTACGCAGACGTCCTTGAGCCGTTCCGCGTATTTTTTCGCCACTTCGTTGCGCATTTCGGTCCACTTCTCCACGTGCTTCAGGCGTATGGAGAGAACGGCCGCCTGTACGGTGTCGAGACGGCTGTTGAAACCTTCCATCTCGTGATGATAGCGCGCCTTGCTTCCGTGATTGCGCAGTTGTATCAGCGTCGCGTAGATATTGTCGTCGTTGGTCAGCACGGCTCCGCCGTCGCCGAAAGCTCCCAGGTTCTTGGCCGGAAAAAAGCTGAACGTGCCGCAGTGGCCCAGCGTGCCGAGGTATTTCCAGTCCTTGCCGCCGGGACGGTACTTGGCGGTGAAGGCCTGGGCGGTGTCCTCGATGACGATGAGGTTATGCTTCTTCGCCAGAGCCAGCAGGGCGTCCATGTCGCACGGGTGGCCGTAGAGGTGCACCGGGACGAGCGCCCTGGTCTTTTTCGTGATCTTTTTCTCCACCGATTTCGGGTCCAGGGTGTAGGTGACGGGGTCGATGTCGGCGAACACCGGCACGGCGCCTATCTGGCTGAGGGTCTCCGAGGTGGCTATGAAGGTGAAGGGGGAAGTGATGACCTCGTCGCCCGGCTTGATGCCGCCGGCTATATAGGCCATGCGCAGCGCGTCGGTGCCGTTGGCCACTCCGACGCAGTACCTGGCGCCGTTGTGGGCGGCGAACTCGGCTTCGAACTTTTTAACTTCCTCGCCGAGTATGAAATTGGCTTTGTTGAAAACGTTTCTGACGGCCGTTTCTATCTCCTCGCGTATCGGGGGATAGCCGGCCAGCATGTCTACCATCTGTATCTTCATAATAGTCTCCTTAAAAACAGGCGGCCGGTTCAAGGCTTTCCGCCTTCAGCCTTAAGTCTTCTGCCTTCCGCCTATCCCTTGATTTTACCAAAAAACGAGGACATAATCTATTGCTATGGCGGGCTGTTTTTTAATAAACTAAAAGTGGTAAAAATGAAAGAAAAAAGAACGTATACGGCCCTGGCGGGAATAATACTGCTGGGCCTCGGCCTGCGGTTTATGGGGTTTTCCTGCAGCCTGCCTTCCAAAACCGGCCGGCTTTCCACCTTCCATTTCGACGAATATCTGACTTTCGATTCCATAGGAAAGATGAACCCGGCCAAACTGGATTTTTATCCGCATACCAATATTACCAGCTGGGGGACTTTCCAGCTTTACTTTCAGGCCGGTGTCCTCAAAGCCATGCAGTTGGCCGGGATCTTGCGCGTGGAAAGCAAGGAATGGCTCAAAAAGAATTTGTGGATGGCGGACAGGATGTACGTTTCCGGCCGCCTGGTGACGATGTTTTTCAGTTCCCTGTCCCTGGTTTTGCTTTTTCTCATTTCCAGAAGACTCCTTTACGGCTGGTTCGCGCTTGCCCCTCCTCTTTTTCTGAGCCTCGCTTACGCGGATATTTTTATGTCTTCCGTGGTGAAGCCCGACGTCATAATGATCTTCTGGGGACTTTGCTGTTTCTACGCCGTACTTAACCTTCTTGAAAAAGGAGCCTCGGCCCGGGGGGTGGCCCTGGCGGCCCTTTTCAACGGGCTTTCTTTTTCCACCAAATATACGGGTTTTCTTTTCGGTTTCTTTTTCGCGGTTTTCATAACTCTCGAGGTCATAAAAAAACGCGAGTACCTTAAATCCCTTTTCCTATCCGGGCTTTACCTGCTCGTCTGTTTTCTCGTTTTCATAACGGTAAACCCCTATTTTATACTCAGGAATTCCGAGGTCTGGGCCGAAATGTCCGGGGTTTCCGCGAAAGCCGGCCTTATCGGGCCCGGCGGAATGCTCGCCGGGTACGCCGAGTTTTTAACACAGATCCTTCCATTCGCCGTCGGCTGGGCTTTCTGGCTTTTTTCGATAGCGGCTCTCGTCTACGCTTTTGTGAACAGAAAGAAAGAAATAGTCATAAGCGCGGTTTTCGCGCTGGCCTATTTCCTGAGGCTGGGCTATCCTCACGACCAGCTCTTTACTTATTGCCTGATAGCGGTGCCGTTCCTGTCGCTTATCTGCGGTTATTTCGTCCAGAACACCTTCTCCCGCGGCGCGCTCTATAAAATCCTTCCCGCGGCGGTGCTGCTTTATTCCTTTTCTTACAGTTTTTACCAGAAAAGCCGCTGGAACGATTTCAATACGCTGCTGAGCTCCAGCGCCTGGATAGAGGGGAACGTGGATAAAAAAAGCCGGGTCTGCCTTTCCAGGGTGGAGGTATGGACCCCTCCCGCGCTCAGGAAATACGAGACCGAATGGAATCTGAAAACTTTCTCCGAACCCTCCGAAACTTTTGAGAAAGGTTTTGCCGGGCTGAAGGAAAATCTCGGGAACTGCGATTATGTCCTGTTGACCGAGATGGAACTGCAGCGCATAAAGTTGAAGCCCGAATTGAGCGGCCTTACGGAAGGCGTATCCTCCGGCTTTTTCCTGGAAAAGGAGTTTGTAAGGGAGGACAATCCTTTTTTTATAAACAAAAGCTCCAGGCAGGCTTTGCTTACCAGTTTCATGAACCCCAATATTTACGTGTATAAGGCGAAAAAATGACGCCGGAAATCTCGGTAATAATCCCTTCTTATAACGAGTTGAAGACCCTTCCTCGGGTGTTGGGAAAGCTGGATGAACTGTCGCTTTCCGCGGGAATGGAAGTGATCGTGGTGGACGACGGCTCTTTCGACGGGACTTTTGATTTTCTTAACTCGGCCAGAAAGAATTTTAGATTCAAACTCATTCCTTTGAGGCATGATCATAATTCCGGCAAGGGCGCCGCCCTCGTTACGGGGATAAATTACGCCGCCGGAAAATATCTGGCTATACAGGACGCCGACCTGGAATACGATCCGGACCATATCCCGGAGCTTTACGCCAAGCTGCACGCCTCCGGCTACGACGTCGTTTTCGGCTCCAGGTTCCTTTCCGGCGAGTCCGAGACCTGTAATATTTTTTATCTCTGGGGAAATAAGTTCCTTACGTTCCTTACGAACCTCTTTTTCGGCTCCGGGATAAGCGATTCCTATACCTGCTATAAATCCTTCAAAACCGGAATAGCCAGGAGCCTGAACCTCGAGTCCGACGGTTTCGAGGTGGAGGCGGAGATCTCCTGTAAAGTCGCTTTCAGAAAATATTCCTACTTCGAGATCCCGGTGGCTTACCGGTGCAGGAACAGGGGGGAAGGGAAGAAAATAAACTTCGGCGACGCGGTGAAAGGAGTCCTTAAAATAGCCGGTCTGAGATGGAGGTCTTTTTTTAAACCGATATGATCCGGACACCCCTCCCTCCCGACACGCGCTTGACCGCTGAAAGCGGGCATTCCGCCCGAAGCGGGCGTCGAAATAAATTTGATTTTAACATCGCAGGGCGGCTTTCAGCCGCCGGAGAGGTGTCTGAATGATCTCGAACGTCAAACTTTACGTGCTCAGCTTTTTTTCCGCGCTGTTTCTTTCTGTCCTGCTGGTGCCGCTGTTCCGCAAACTTTCCATGGCGCTGGGGCATTATGACTCTCCCAACGAGATAAAAACGCACAAAGGCCGGGTTCCGCTTTCCGGGGGGATAGCGATTTTCGCCGCTTTTTCCGTTACCCTGGTGGTTTTCAGGCTTTTCACCTCTTTTCCTACCGGGACTTTAAGGGATCTCAGGTACATCCTCCTGGGGGCCATGGTGATGCTGGCCCTCGGCTTTATAGACGATCTTAAAAAACCCTCGGGCCTTTCGGTGGGGGTAAAATTCTTTTTTCAGTTCGCGGCGGCGGCCTTCATGGTTTCCATGGGTTTCAAGATAAAATTCATTTACCCGGAATATCTGGCTTTCGGGTTGAGCGTTTTCTGGATAGTCGGGGTTTCCAACGCCCTGAACATCATAGACGTGATGGACGGGCTCTCTTCCTCGCAGATCTTCGTGGCCTGCATGGCTTTTCTTTTCATAGCCCTGCCCTCGGAGTCCATCTACGTGAATTTTCTGGCGGCGTCGATGGCCGGGGCTTCGCTGGGTTTCATTCCCTACAATCTCTCTTCCAGGCTTAAGGTCTTTCTGGGCGACAGCGGCAGCCTTTCCTGCGGTTTCGTGCTGGCCGTGCTTTCGTTGGGCGCGGAATACTCCAAATTCAACCCGCTGGGCGTTTACGCCCCTCTTTTCATCCTTGCCATACCGATCTACGACACTTTTTTCGTTTCCTTCATGAGGGTCAGGAAGGGCATCTCCCCGTTCCAGGGCACGAAAGACCATTACGCCCTGAGGCTCGAAAGGATAGGCTTTTCCCGCAGGAGCATAGTTTTTCTGAGTTTCGCGGCGGCGGTAATCCTCGCTTTTTCCGCCTTTCTTTCCACCCGGCTTCCTTTGCAATGGGGGCTGTTGGTTTATTTCATCGTAGGCGGGGAATTTTTGGTGTTGAGCCTCATTATTTCCAAAATAAAGCTATAGGCAGATTTTTTTAAGTTCTTCGACGAGTTCTTCCGTCCTGACATCTTTCGTTTCGCAAAGCTGACCCAGCGTGTCCCAGACTGGTTCGCCGCAGATAAAAACCTGCAATTTGAATTTCTCGAAAACCCGCAGGGTTTCGGGACACAGGCGCAGGATCTCCTCCACGCTGGTGTTTTCGTTTATTTCCATAAAATTACGCCGGGCTTTGTTTCGTCGTCCGTGTTTCGAATTCCGGCGGTTCCGCCAGAGTTCTTTTCACAGTGCATAATTCCACGGATTTTTTAAGGGCGGGGATGTATTTTTCCGGAAAATCTTTCGGAAGGGTAAGCGTGAAGGATATTTTGTCCAGGAGATGCTTTTCCTCGTTCCATGAGAAATCCAGCGTCATTTTGAATCCCTCGGCGTTAAGCCGCCTGTTCTGAAAAAAAGATATGGCGTATATCCCGGCGCAGGTCCCCAGAGATGCCAGGAAAAGGTCGAAAGGCGCCGGGGCGGACCCCTCGCCTCCGCCTTCGGCCGGCTGATCCGTTCTTATCTCGAAACCGTTAAGACTGGCGTTGACCTTCTGGTTTCCGGGAAAGCTGATTTCCATTTGAGCCATAGTTCCTCCTTGAAAATCGTTAAGAGTGAAGGGTAAAGCGTAAAAAGTTCTTATGGAACCGGTTTAAACGCCTCTACTCTTCACCATTTACTCTTTACTGCTTACCCTTTACAATTATTGGATGCATGAAGCGGGGGGAAAGTTTCTTTTTTAGAAGTGGTTCTTATGCAGTTCTTTCGTTATGCCCGGTATGAGGGTGGTCTTGGAATCCGGCATTTTCTGTATTTCCAAAATGTTTTTGTAAACCTTGATGAAAGCGTTGACGATTTCCGGGTCGAAAGACTTGCCGCTCTCGTTAAGGATATATTCCCTGGCCTTTTCCGGTTCCCAGCTTGGCTTGTAGACCCTTGGCATGCAAAGAGCGTCAAAAACGTCCACCACGGAGACTATCCTGGCCTCCAGCGGAATATGGGCGCCTTTTATCTTGTTCGGGTAGCCGGTGCCGTCGAATTTTTCATGATGCGAGGCGGCTATTTTGCAGGCTACCTGGAGCAGATGGCTTTGAGCGTTGCAGAGTATCTTCGCCCCGTAAAGGGTGTGCTTTTTCATTTCTTCGAATTCTTCCGGCGTAAGCCTGGCCGGTTTTAAGAGTATGGCGTCCGCTATGGCCACCTTTCCTATGTCGTGAAGGGGGCTCGCGTATTTTATATTCTCCATTTCTTTTTCAGGCAGGCCGAGCGACCAGGAAACCAGTCCCGAATATTCGCTTATGTGCTTGAGATGTATGGCCGTGTCGTGCTGGTCCCTGTACTCCGCCGTTATGGCCAGCCTGTAGATGGTTTCCAACTGGGCCTGCGAAAGGGTTTCATAGAGCTGGGCGTTTTCTATGGCCGAGGCGGCCAGGGAGCTTAAAAGCTGAAGTATTCCCTGGTCTTCGTCGTTAAAGGGGCCCGTGGTCTTGTTTATGACCTCGAAGACGCCCATGGTGTTGCCGTTTACGTTCTTAAGCGGCACGGCGAGAATATTTCTAGTCTTGAACCTGATTATACGGTCTATTTCGGGATTGAATTTGTCGTGTTTATACGCATCGGAAATGTTGAGGGGAAGGCCGGTGACGGCCACATGACCCACTATGCCCCTGCCGACCGGAACCCTTATTTCCGTGCGGTTTATCCCGAGCGCTATCTTGGACCAGAGCTCGTTAGTGGAATGGTCTATAAGGAATATGGAGCACCTCTCGGCCGAAAGGATCTCTTCGACCTGGTGGGCTATCAGGCCGAGCAGCCTGGTCAGATTCGTTTCCTTGGTCACTACTCCGCCAAACTTTACCAGCAGGCTAAGCCTGTTTTCCAGTTCTTCGGCTCTCGTCATAGTAAGGTATATTTTAGCATTATTTCCTAAAATTTTTCTCAAATAATACTCAAGAAAAACAGGGCTTTTCAGGCCTTTTTTTTCATTATGGAAACGAGGTATTCGCTGTAATGCATTATTCTGGCCGAGGGGTACATTTCCCGGAGCCCGCTTTCTATCTGCATCAGGCAGGAAGTCGAGGAGGCTATGACTATGTCGGCCCGCGTTTTGGAGATGTTTTCCGTTTTGCGGGCCAGGATGCGGGCGGAAATGCGCGGATTGGTAAAAGCGTAAGCGCCGGCCCCGCCGCAACACATGTCGCTTTCCTTCATTTCCACCAGGTTTTTCCCCAGAACGGGACGTAAAACCTCTCTCTGCTGCTCGCGTATGCCCTGTCCGTGGCAGGCCCTGCAGGAATCGTGAATGGTGACCCTGTTTTTTTGGGTTTTTTCCGGGTCGAACCTGCCGGCCAGGTGCTCGGGTTTTATCAGTTCGGTTATGTCCGAAACGTTCCCTGCGAATTCCTCTGCTCTTTTCAGGAGTTCCTCTTCGCCCGAAAAAAGCTGCGGATAGCTTTTCAGGAAAGCTACGCAGGAGGAACAATCGCCCACTATCCTGAATTTCTTATGTCTGGTCCTCAATCCCTCGAAAAGTTTGATGTTCTTAAGGGCGGAAGCGCGGGCGTCCGCGAGCGAACCGTAGTTGTAGGAAATCAGGCCGCAGCATTCGTTTTTCATGAAAACGCCCGGGCCGTAGATCTCCTCGAGAAGCTTTACCGTGGCGAGGCCGACTTCGGTGAAGATATAATCTATGCCGCAGCTGGCGAAGTATACCCATTTAAGGGTGGCGGTTTCGGGGGGGGGCGCGCGCTTTTCCAGCTTTTCGCGCAGGAAGGTCAAGGGAGCCCTGAACAGTTTCTTCTGGGCTTCGCCCAGGGCGGGCATGCCCAGGAAGTAAAAAATCCCCAGCTTTTCGCTTAAGGCCGCCAGTCCCGCTTTTTTAAGGAGGTAGAGAAATTTGACGGCGGCGGCAAAAAGGGCCTTGTTTCGTTTGAGTTTTATCACGAGTTTATAAACCGGGCTTTTCCCGTAGCCGGTGGTCTCTCTCCTGGCCTCGAGTACGATGTCCCCGGTCGCGACTTTCCCGTAACAGACGTTGGTGCAGGCCCCGCATAAAAGGCAGGTTTTCAGGCTTTCATAGGAGGCGTCAGGGCCGGGCCTGAATTTGCCCTCTATAAGCTGTCTCACGATCTGGTTCCTGCCGCGAGGGGAGAGGGTCTCTCTCCGGGAAATCACGTAGGTGGGACAGACCGTCTCGCAATAGCCGCATCTCGAGCACTGGCTTACGGCGTCGTAGATTTCCTTCGTCCCGTTGGGGGTTATGAGAAATCTAAGGTGCAGGGCGTGAGAGGCGTAAAGTTCGTTGATTTCGTATTTGCCCATGTTGCCTTTTCTTTGTCGGTTTTTTTCTGTGCCTTTGTGCCTCGTCTAAACAGAGGATCAGAGGAATAGAAGATTAGAGGATAATTTATCGTAAATCGTAAAGAGTAAAGAGTAAAGAGAGAAAGTGTCAAAGGGACAAAGCGGCAAAGTGTTATTAAGGAATATCATATTTCCCTTTGTGCCTTTGTGCCTATGTTCCTTTGCCACTTATTACTGTTTCCCGCTTCACGCTAATCCCTTAATTCTCCGATCCTCCAGTCTTCCAATCATCCAATCCTCTTGTCCTGCATTATCCAGGGATTCAACAGGTTCCGGGGGTCGAAAACCTGCTTTATCTTCAGGTGCAGGTCCCCGAATTGCGCCGCTTCTCCGGGCCTCTTAAAATCGCGTTTTTGTGAGCCCGCCGCCCTTATCTTTAAAGTAACGCTTAATATGAGGGCCAGAGTTCCCCGCGAGCCGATCATCATTCTAAGAACGTCGTAACCGCTTACGTCCTTCATGGTTTTTCCGCCCAGACGTATCAGGTCGCCGCCGGCCAGGGCCAGGTCGGCTCCGAGCAGGAGGCTTCTGAGTTCCCGGAACTCCCTGGAAGCTATCATCCCGCCCAGCGTGCCGTTCAGGTCTTCCGGTATGTCCACCGATAATTTTTCCCGCCTGAGTAAATCCCTCAGTTCGCTTATTTTCAGCCCCGCTTCGGCGGTAACGGTGAAATTTTCCCTGTCCAGGTCGATCACTTTGTCCAGACCGGCGGTTTTCAGGATTTTGCAGTTCCCGGGTATCTCCCGGGGATTCAGTTTGCTGCCCGAGCCGGAAATCGCCGTTCTCTCGCCCGTTTTGTCCCGGAATTTCATCTCGTTCAGCAGATCTTTCGCCTTGTCGGAAAGCCCCGGTTCCTCCCTTTCCAGTTTCGGTATCTGGTTTTTGGAGACCGGGATCTTTTTGTCCGGGTTGAGGAGATTGTCCGGGTCGAACGCGGCTTTTATCTTCCTGAAAATTTCCAGCGTTTCCTGGCTGTAAAGCCAGTTCATCGCCGCTCTTTTCTCGACTCCCACGCCGTGCTCGCCGGAAATGGTGCCGCCCAGCTTTATGCAGGTTTTCAGTATTTCATGCCCGGCTTTTCTTACGCGTCTCGTTTCTTCAAGGTCCCTTTCGTCGAAAATGACGTTCGGATGCAGGTTGCCGTCTCCGGCGTGGAAAACCAGCCCGGCTTTAAGCTTGTAGGAATTCAGTATCTCCTTGATTTCCTTGAGCGCCCGCGGAAGCAGGGGTCTCGGCACGGCGCCGTCTTCCACCATTACGTTGGGGGACATCCTGGCCAGGGCGGGATAGGACTCTTTCCTTATTTTCCAGAGGAATTCCCTTTCTTTTTCGTCTTTGGCGGTTTCTATCCTGAGGGCCCGGTTTTTTTTCAGCGTTTCCCCGGTCCTGACAAGCTCCTTTTCCAGAGTTTCCAGGTCGTCGGAGTCCAGTTCTATAAGCAGCAGGGCCTCCGTGTCTTCCGGTATTTTACGTTCCAGTCCCTTCAGGGCGGCCTGTATGGAGAATTTGTCCATCGCTTCCAGGGACCTGGGGATTATCCCCTCGGCTATGATGCCGGTTACCGCGAGGATGGAATCCTCGATGGAGGGGAAATGAGCCGCTACGGTTTTAATGTATTTGGGGATGGGGAGTATTTTCAGCCAGGCTTTTTTCACTATCCCGAGAGTTCCTTCGCTTTGCGGGAAAAGGCTCATCAGTTCGAAGCCCGGGTCGTCCAGGGAAAAGGTCCTTTCGGAGCCGTCGGGAAGGACCACTTCCAGTTTAAGAAGATTGTCGCTGGTGACCCCGTATTTAAGACATTGAGGACCTCCCGCGTTTTCCGCGATATTCCCGCCTATGGTGGAGACTTTCTGGCTGGCCGGGTCCGGGGCGTAGAAAAAACCGAATTTTTCAAGCTCTTCCTGGAGGGCCAGGTTTACCACCCCGGGTTCCACCACGGCTATCCCGTTGCGGGTGTCTATCTGATGGATCTTATCCAGCCTCGCCAGGTTCAGGATAAAGCCGCCTTTCAGGTTTACGGCGCCTCCGGAAAGATTCGTTCCCGCCGCGCGGGGGGAAAAATGGATTTTGTTATCATAAAGCAGTTTTACCACCGGGGCTATCTGTTCCGGCGAGTCGAAATGCGCGACCCCGCAGGGTTTCGCCCTCGCCATGGAAGCGTCGTAGGAATAAAGGGCCGTTTCGAGCTCTCCGGTCAGGACGTTTTCTTCGCCCACTATCTCGGCCAGTTTTTCCCTTATTCCTTCGAGGTCTTTTCTTTTGAACATAAAGGTAAATTGCAGAGGCATTAGACGAGATAGAGGTTATAGACGAGGTAGAGGGATGAGATAAAACTCGATTCCCTTTAAGTCTTCTGCCCAGTCCACAGTTTCTAATGCTTCCAATGCTTCTATCGCTTCCAAATTTTCCGCCCTCCGGGCTGCACCGCCGTTTTTTCCTCGGCCATAGGTTTAAGTTTGGCGGTGAAGTGCGAGAGAACCAGCGGGGCTTCCACCGCCTCCAGCCCGCCTATTTTTTCTCTGTTCTTCGCCAGATGAGCCAGCACTTCTATGACATAGTCTATGTGGCTCTGGGTGTAGACTCTCCTGGGCATGGCCATCCTGACCAGTTCCATGGGCGCCGGCAGAAAGCCGCCTTTGGCGTCCCTCTTGCCGAACATCAGCGTGCCTATCTCCACCGCCCTTATCCCGCCTTCAAGATAAAGCCGGCAGACCAGGGCCTGGCCTGGGAAATTGACCGGTTTTATGTGCGGTAAAAATTTCCTCGCGTTTATGTAAACGCCGTGACCGCCGGGAGGGTTTACTATCGGTATCCCGTGTTTCAAAAGTCCTTCGCCGAGATACTGGGAGGAGCGTATCCTGTACTGGAGATAATCTTCGTCGAGAACTTCTTTCAATCCTATCGCTATAGCTTCCAAATCCCTTCCCGACAGGCCGCCGTAAGTGCTGAAGCCTTCGGTCAGGATGAGAAGCTGTCTGCATTTGAGAGAGAGGTCCTTGTCGTTCATCGCGAGAAACCCTCCCATGTTCACCAGCGCGTCTTTTTTGGAGCTCATCATGGCCCCGTCGGCCAGTTCGAACATTTCTTCGGCTATCTCCTTCACGGGGGTTTTGTTGTAGCCTTTTTCCCTGAGTTTTATGAAGTAGGCGTTTTCCGCGAACCTGGCGCAGTCCAAAAACAGCGGTATCGAGTATTTCCTGCACAGATTCTGCACGGCTTTCAGATTGGCCATGGAAACGGGCTGGCCGCCGAGGGAATTATTCGTCACCGTCATCACGCACATGATGACGTTTTTCCTGCCTTTTTCTTTTACGAAAGCTTCCATCGCCCTGACGTCGGCGTCGCCCTTGAAGTCGGCAGGTTTGTCGAAATCGAGAGCCCCTTTCGCGGGGAAATCCATGGCTATGGCGCCGGAGGATTCCACGTTCGCCCTGGTGGTGTCGAAATGGGAATTGGAAATGACGTATTTCCCTTTACCGTTAAGAGCGGTAAAAAGTATCTTTTCGGCCGCCCTTCCCTGGTGGACCGGGATTATTTCCTCGAGACCCGTGAGGTCTTTTATGGCCCTTTCAAAATTGTAGTAGCTTCTGGCTCCGGCGTAGGATTCGTCTCCTCTCATTATGCCCGCCCATTGCTCCGCGCTCATGGCGCCGGTGCCGCTGTCGGTGAGCATGTCGATGAGGACCTTTTCCGCCTTTATGTTGAAGAGATTGTAATGCGCCTGCTCCAGGAGCTTGAGCCTCTCTTCCCTGGAAGTGATGCCCAGCGGTTCCACCATTTTTATCTTGAACGGCTCTATTATGGTTTTCCACGGCCAGTTTGTGTTTTTCATATAAGTTCCTCCGATTACGGCAGGTTAAGATTAAGAAAATAGCGATTTAGTTTAGAGTAATCCAGTTTAGAGCGACCTATTCTGAAGTTTAAACTTAATTTCTTAATTTCCCAATCTCTTAATTCCTGTTTCCCTAGACCTCAATCCGCGTTTTTTACGCCAAAAAATAAAGAACCAGAAAATAAATTATCATGAAAGCGGCGCCGTAAGGAAGGCCCACCCTGGCCCATTCCCTGGATTTTATGTTCAGCTTGGAAGAGGAGATTATATTCGGGATATTGCCCGGTATCAGCATTCCGCCTGAAATGATAAGTCCCATTACTATGAAGGTCACCTGCCTGTCGCTAAGGGAAGGAACTATTTCCGCGGCGGCGAGGGTGGCGTTGTCGAGAACGGCCGATATGGAATTGACCCAGAAAAGCCCCTCCACCGGCATTTTAGCCGCGAATTTGTCTGATAACGGCGAGATGCCCTTGCCCAGGAAGATGAGCGCCATTACGAAAAGAAAAACTTTCGCCGCCCTGAAAAATATGGTTTTATTGCTTTCCTCGAAATCTTCGGAGAGGCCCGCGTCGCCGGACATATTCCCCCTGGCGCCGGCGGCGGCTATGAGGGCGAAAAGGACGACGCCGGGAACTATCCATTCGCCGAGATTTTTCAGGAGATAAAAAAAATCGGCGTTATGGGGTTCTCCTTTAAGCTTGGCCACGATTATGGTCGAAAGAGGTTCTCCCAGGGGTGTGAGGGCCGCGCCTATCCCTATCGCGAAGCAGGCCAGCACCACCAGTCTTATTTCATAAGTCCTCTTGAATTTCATTACGGTGACTATTTCGGAAAGGAGTATCGCGGCTATTATGGCGGTTATTACGCTCGATAAAAAGCCGAGCAGCAGGACCAGGGAGAATACCAGGAAATCCGGCCTTATTCTTTTTTGCAGTTTCCTGAAGGCGGCCGCGAGTTTCTTTCTGGTGAATTTGAAAAGCAGGCCCATGGCCAGCACGGTAAGGGTTATGGGGATCGGCTCTTTGAGCGCTTCCAGAATAAGGTGCCAGGACCACATTCGGGAGATGCTTACGGACAAGATGCCCATAGTGAAAAGAAAAATTTCTATTTCCTCTTCTATTATTTTCACCGAAAAAGGGAGGGCGAGAGTCATCAGAAGCACGGCGACCAGGCCGAGAACGGGGAAGTATTCCATCGCTAAACTCCGTTAAATTATAATTTGCTACAATAACTATTATATTATTTTTAAAAATAGCTTAAAAGGCATGAAACTTAAAAAACCTATAGGAATTTTTCTTTGCGGGGGCGGAGCTTTCGGCAGCTGGCAGTCCGGCGTTCTGAAAAAGCTGGTGGAAAACGGCGTCGACGCCGACGTCGTAGCCGGTTTCAGCATAGGAGCCCTCAACGGGGCGGCCTATTGTTTCGACAAAACGGCCGAACTCAAGGATATCTGGTCGAAAGTGGATAACGGGAAGATGTTCAGGCTGAGCCCCTCCTATCACCACATGCCGATAGAGATTTACCAGCATTACGATACGGATTCCATCTTTTCCAGGCTGAAATTCACCTTCGAGAACAGGCTGTCCAGGATGACGCTGTTTTCCAACACGCCCCTGTACGAGATACTTTACAACTGGCTGGGAAAAAGCGACCTCATTTTCCATAAGAACGTCAAATTCCACATCATAACCCATTGCGTGGAAAGGAAACTGCCTTACATAATAACCTATGACGGCAAGACGGCCTCCAATCCGGTAAAATTCATACACGCCCTGGTGGCCAGCTGCGCCATTCCGCTGGTCTTCCCGCCGGTGAAGATAGTAGAAGGAGACGAGAAGCTGCATCTGGTGGACGGCGGGGCCATAGGCATAGCCACGATAAATCTGAGTATTTTCGAAGGCTGCAAGACCATAATAATGATAAGCAATTCGGCCGACGAGGACTTACATTATCAGCGCGAGGGGTTCATGGGATATTTCGAGGGGAAGGTCCGCAGGATGCTGGCCCTGCACGTCAAAAAGATTTACGAATCCAGGGATTTCGTCAAGTCCTCTCCCGAAGTCCACCTGCTGAAACCCGAAAAGGCCCCGCCTATGGGTATAATAGATTTTGAAAGCGAAAAATGCCTGAAAACCTTCGAGGAAGGCGAGGACGCCGCCCTTAGATTTATAAAGAAATTCAAATGATACATCTGAATCCGACAAGCATGATCTTTCTGGTCTTTTTCGGCTTTTTTATAGGTATACTCGGTTCCGTGATGGGCGTGGGCGGCGGGGTTTTTATAGTGCCGCTTCTGGTTTTGGTCTTCAATCTGCCCATGCATAACGCCATAGCCATTTCCCTGGTGGCGATAGCGGCCACTTCGAGCGCCGTGGCGAGCGTCAACGTGGAAAAGGGCCTGGCTAACGTAAGGCTCGGGATCTACATGGAAACCACCATGGCCCTCGGCTCCGTGATAGGCGCGCTCATCCTGAGCATGCTGCCTTCCGCGTTGTTACAGTTTTTCTTTTCCATTTTTCTTTTCCCGGTGGCGCTGTCCATGTATCTCAAGTCCAGGAAGGGCGTGAAAGAGGAGGCGGTTCCCGCCATAGCGGGAAAAAATCTTTTCGGCGGGTCTTTTTTCGACCCGGCCAGGAATTCCGAGACTTCTTACGCCGTCAAAAAAATGCCCCTCGCCATGTTCTTTTCTTTTTTCGCGGGAGGGCTTTCCGGGCTTTTGGGCCTGGGCGGGGGGATCGTGCAGGTGCCGGTGATGAACCTCATCTGCGGGATACCGATGAAAGCCGCCGCCGCCACCAGCAATTTCATGATAGGAGTTTCGGCGGCCGCCAGCGCGATAATCTTTCTGAAAAAAGGCTATATAATCCCGGAGCTGGCGGTGATAATAGTCATGGGCGTGCTGGCCGGCTCTTTTGTAGGGATACACGCGCTTTATCGGGCCAAATCGGAAAAGATACAGGTAGCCTTTTCCGTTTTGATAATGATAGTCGGAGTGAGGATGCTGCTCAGGAGTTTCGGATAGAAATGAAGAAAGTTTATAAGTTGACAAGCCGGTAAGCTGATAAGTATATGCGCGGGGAAAGAATCGAAAACAGGAAAGGAGCTTTTTGCAAGACTTGTGACTTGTGTCGTGTGACTTGAGACTTTTATGTTGGACGAAAAAAAATTTTTGAAACTTATACAGCAGACCCTTTTTTACGGGGTCCTCGCTTCGCTTGTCCTGCTGGGGGCGGGCTTCCTTTCCGATATCGTCTGGAACAGGGATTTTTATCTTATGAACACGGGGATAGCTCTGCTCCTGGCTACGCCGGTTTTCAGGGTGGTCATGCTCCTGTGCGGGTTTTTTAAAATGAGGGAGTATAATTTCGCCATGGCCTCTTTCATGGTCCTGGCTTTGATGGTCGTTGCGGTTTTAATATAATAAGGGGTAGAGGATTAGAGGACCAGAAGATTAGAGGATTAGTGTTGGAGGAATAGAAGCATAGAGGTATGGACGTGTGGAAGAATAATTTTCCTTATAAAACCACGCCTCCAAATTGCTACGCATCTACGCCTCCATTTTTGCCAATCCTCCAGTCCTCCAATCTTCCA
>Ga0210017_1001646_pt1 | contig 19417 bp, 17 predicted proteins | sample CryGeyCG2014_020_FD_183966 | JGI IMG/M metagenome (GOLD analysis project Ga0210017, IMG submission 183966) | Groundwater microbial communities from aquifer - Crystal Geyser CG08_land_8/20/14_0.20 (SPAdes) (version 2) | ecosystem: Environmental > Aquatic > Deep subsurface > Groundwater | place... | reverse complement strand
CGCTTATTACAACAATTTAGAACACTGCTCGCTTAATGGAAAAACTCCAAACGAAATGCTAGAATCCATGGTGCCAAAAGTCCTTAGCTAAAACAATTATCTTTAAGGCCTTAATTTTGACCAAGATTTTATTAATAAAAACATAACAGAAAAATAGTTATTACCGCGCTTGTGGATAACCTGTTTTTAAACTGTAATAGAGGTTTTTAGCAAATGATGATAGTATTAGTCCAATATGGCTCAAGCCGAATAGATGATGAGTCTGCTATTGACAAAAATGGAGTATTTGGTCAAGATTAGAGACTAAAAAAACAATAAATATAAAGACAAAAATCAGGCCTAATAAAATAAAAGAAGGTGCGGGTTTTTGATTATTTAATAATAAATACAAAAATATGTTTAACTTGGTTTTTAAAAAGACTAAGCCGAATCAAATTTGGAGAGAACTGGAAAAAAAGAAATATCTTACCAGAGACCAATTTAGAGAAGCCTCAATTGCCGCCAAACGAGACAACCGCCATATTAATGAGGCACTGTTCGATCTAGACGGGATACCTCGTGATAAGTTATTAAAAGCAATTGCAAAATTCCATGGAGTTCCATCAGTTTCGTTACAAAAAAAAGTAATTGCTTCGTATGTTCTTAATATGATTCCTAAAGAGATTGCTGAGCAGCATTCCATTATTGTTTTTAAGAAAATTGAAAATGTTATAAATGTAGCTACCACTAATCCTGATAACCTCCAGACTATTGAATTTGTTAAAAGAAAAACTGGGTTCGAACCAAAAGTTTATATTACCACCCCTCAAGATATTGAGCATGCCTTAAAGAGGTACAAGAGTGAAATTACTGAAGAGTTCGACCGAATCATTAAAGAGAGTATCAGCAGTACTCTTGCTAAAAAGGAAAGTGCCGAGAAACTGGCCCAGGATGTTCCTATTATCAAAATGGTGAATAATATTATTGAGCAGGCCTTAAACCGCTCTTCGTCTGATATTCATTTTGAACCAAGTTCTCCCAAGATTATTATTCGTTTCAGAATTGACGGGATGCTGAAAAAAGTTGTCGAACTTCCTAAAGAAGTGTTGCCGCCGTTGGAAACGCGGATAAAAATTATGTCCAATTTAAAAATTGATGAGCACAATGTTCCGCAAGACGGTCGGTTTAAGTATGCTTATAAAGATCGAGAAGTCGCAGTAAGGGTCTCAGTTATCCCGACTTTGAATGGTGCCAAAATTGTCATGCGTCTGTTAGATGTCAAAGAGAGGCAGTTCAATTTATCGAAACTCGGTTTGAATCAAAGAGATTTACAAATAGTAAAGAGAGAAATTCAGAAACCTTACGGAATGATTCTAGTAACAGGACCAACTGGTTCCGGTAAAACAACCACTCTCTATTCCATGATTCGCATCCTTAATAAAGAAGCGGTAAATATCTGTACTATCGAGGATCCGATTGAATACGGTATCGAAGGAATAAATCAAACCCAAATTAATCCAACCGCTGGCCTAACATTTGCCAATGGACTTAGATCCTTATTGCGGCAGGATCCCAACATATTAATGGTTGGCGAAATCCGTGATGTGGAGACGGCAGACATTGCGGTAAATACAGCCATGACCGGACACCTGGTCCTTTCTACTTTACATACCAATAATTCCTTTTTAGCAATCCAGAGGATGATTGAAATGGGAGTGGAGCCATTTCTAACCGCATCAGTAGTAAATCTAATTATCAGTCAGAGGCTGGTAAGAAAAATCTGTACCAATTGCAAAAGAACGGCAAGCTCTAAACAAAGGCTTTTGGAAAGATACCGAACTCATTTTGATATTGAGGGAACATTTAAAAAGCTTAAAAAGATGAAGTTGCTTTCACCTGGTCAGAATAAATCTGCTGAGGATATCCGCTATTATCAAGGCAAAGGTTGTGCCAAATGCAGTTATACCGGATATCAAGGCCGAATCGGTATTTATGAAGTGCTGAGAGTGGATCAAATAATATACGATGCAATATTAAAGGACCATTCCGCTGATGCGATTGAGAAAATAGCTAAAAAACAGAATTTTCTCTCGATGACCGAGGATGGTTTGCTAAAAGTATTCACCGGAGTTACCACCTTTGAAGAACTATTAAGGGTAGCCAAAAACAATGACATTGTTTAAATATACCGCTTTAGACAGTAAAAATTCCTTTGTAAAAGGAAAAATTGAGGCAAAAAGTGAGAAAAAGGCGATTGCTGAACTGGAAAAAGAAGGTTTTTTAATTGTTAATATTAATCAGGAGAAAACCTCTCGCTTTGCCAAGTTTAATAATATTTTTAAAAATGTTACAAGACTGGACATTATTTTCTTTACTAGGCATTTGTATACCATGATGGAATCGGGAATTGCTCTTGATCAAGCGGTAAAAATTACTTCAGAGCAGGTAACCAATTTGAAGTTTAAAGAAATTTTACTGGATATTTATCAAAGACTTCAAAAAGGACAAAGCTTTTACAATGCACTCTCGCACTATGATAAATATTTCTCTAGTTTCTATATTAATCTAATTAGAGTAGGAGAAATGAGCGGAAAACTTGATGAAGTTCTTTCCTATTTATTAGACCAGTTAGAAAGCGATTATGATTTAAAAGTAAAAGCAAGGGGAGCAATGATCTACCCCAGCATTATTGTCAGCGCCCTGTTTATTATGGTGATATTCATGATGGTGTTTGTTGTTCCCAAGATTTCAAGTATTTTAAAGGAATACGACGTAGAGTTGCCGCTGGCGACCAGAATTCTTATAGGAATAAGCGACTTTCTTTTGAATTTTGGGTTGTTGCTGATCCCCGTGATAATTATTTTAGTGATTATTTTCAGAAAATTGAAAAAGACTCCCAAAGGAAAATGGCGTTGGGATTCTTTATTATTAAAGATACCCCAATTGAATCAGATTATTATCAAATTTAATCTGGCGCGATTTGCTAGATCATTAAATGCTTTATTGATGAGTGGAGTATCAATTGATGTCGCCTTAAAATTATCGGCGGAGGTATCAAGTAATAGCCATTATCAAAAATCGTTAAAGTCAGGAGTACGCTTTATTGAAAAGGGTATCCCGCTCGCGGAAGTCTTAAAGGGTTATCCCACCCTGTATCCCGCAATAACATTGCGTATGATTGAGGTGGGAGAAAAGTCTGGTAAACTCACCCAAATGTTAAAAAAGCTGGCAGATTTTTATGAAAAATCAGTTGCTGCGACAATGACTAATTTAGCATCAGTTATTGAACCGTTCTTATTGCTTTTCGTGGGTTTGGCCGTTGCCTTTGTTGCCGTTTCGGTGTTGACCCCTATTTGGAAATTTACGGAAACAATTTAAATATGAACTACAATATTACAAAAGGTTTTACCGCAATGGAGTTAGTCGTTGCGATTGGAATTATCTCAATTCTGGCTTCCATTGCTTTGCTTTCCTACCATTCTATCAACCAGAACGTTTTTCTGGATACCTCTACTAAGGAAATTGCAGATACTTTACGTGTTGCTCAGAACCGGGCGATTTCTTCCCAAGACAACAAGCCATGGGGCGTTCATTTCGGCGACCAGTCTGATCAGTATTTGCTGTTCAGCGGCGAATGGGGGCCCAACAGTACAACGGACGCCGAGTATAATCTGAAAAACGGCATAGCCATAATCAGCGTAACCGGAACCAGAGAAGATGGAACACAAGAAGTAATAACCGAATTGAATTTTCAAAAACTGAGTGGGTTAACCGAAGACGCCGAGATCATCGTCGGATTTCCCGGCGGAAAGCAAAAAACAATCTCCGTTGCCAGCGGCGGAAAAATATCCCTTTAATAATAGACTTATGCCAAAATTTACCAAAAATGGATTCAGTATGATAGAGGTAATCGTCAGTATTGCCATTACCGGCGTTTTGGTTTACAGCATCGGCGGCTCTATCTCTTATGTCCATCGGATGAATTCAGCGAGTGAAGGAAAAGAAAAAGCCTTGGCCTTCGCCAAACAGTCTATGGAAATTGTTACCGGAATAAAAAACGATCAGTTTGCCTGCAAATGTAGTGTAGATAATTGCGTTGGAGATCTGTGTACTAGAACACAAGACAACCAGCCATGCACTCTTTTAAACAATTTTAGTAGTTGTTGGACAGAATTTCCAGTAGGGCTTACCAATAATGAGCCTCTCCATTTAGAATATTCTTCTACCCAAGGGAGGTGGTATCTTGCCTTTGGAATTGAAACAGTATCCGATGACGACTCCTATACCAGAGAAATTAAACTAGAAAATATTCAACGAGATATAAACGGTAATATTGTAGAAAGCGGAGGTAGCGAAGATACCAATACTAAAAAGGTAACTGTTACTATGAACTGGACCGAGCGTTCAGAACAGCACGACTTGAGCATTACCACAATTTTAACTGGCTGGGAAAATCTAAATGAAGAAGCACAACCCTAAAAATAAAGCCGCGCATTCAGCGAGGCGAAAAAAAGCAGGGCAATCCGGGCATTCCGGCTATGTTCTAATTGAGCTGATTGCCTATATCGGGATTGTTTCCATAATTCTGGTAATCTTGTCTAATTTTGTGATTGACGTGACCATGAACGCGGCGCAGGCGGAAATAACCAAAGAAGTTCAGCAGAATGCCCGCTTGGCGCTTTCCCGCATGACTCAAGAAATTAGAACCGCAAAGGAAATTGTCGATGTAGAACCGGAAACAATATCCATTAGGAACTTTGAAGATCAGTTAGTAACTTTTTGTTTATATGATAATGAACTGCGCTATTTAGTTGAATCCAGTGATTGTCTCAGTGGTTCCGCTATGACCAGTGAGCAGGTGAAGATCAGCGAACTAATTATTGAGCAACAGTCAGACTTGATTACTATTCGGCTTAAGGTAGAACAAAGGAATGAATCAGCTAGACCTGAACGAACAGATCAAATTCAATTGGTTTCTACCGTTGTGCCAAGACCATTACTTTACTAAAATTATGATTCGGAAAATCAAAACCAATCAAAAAGGGGCAATTGCCATTCTTACCTTAATGGGAGTTTCTATTTTTGCTTTGACCATAATGATTACTTTGAGCACCATTGGCCTTAGTGAAATAAGAATGTCCTCTGCGGAAGCGGCCTCGGAAACAACCTTTTATTCTGCGGAAGCGGGAATCAACGAAGCTTTATATCGTTTAATTTCAACTGCTGTTCCGGAACCTTTTTCTCTTGAAATGGAAGGATATTCCATAGAGGTAACAGTCGGAACAGTTGAGGGTGAACCCTATCAACGGCTTATTACTTCAAGCGCCACCGACCAAACTGGAAAAGTAAGAACCATTCAGATAATTGCTAATACCACCGCTTTTGCTAGTGGTTTTAAATATGCAGTCCAAGCTGGCCAAGGAGGATTAGAGGCACTGAATAATAGTGAGGTTATAGGAGATATTTATTCCAATGGCAATATTTTTGGTGGAACCGGAGCTGCTATTCAAGCAAGCGTACAGGGCAATACTTGGGTGGCGAGAGGCCAACCTATTAGTGATGGGCCTGCTCAAGAAGTCACTGACAATGAGTTCTCTGTTGCCAATACAGCTGGTAATACAGATGTAGCTCAAAGCTTTTCTGTTTCTGAAGATATTCCTTTAAAAAAGGTTTCTCTTTATCTAAAGAAAGTGGGAAATTTAAATAATAATGTTTTACTTAAAATTATCAATGACAATGGTGCCGGTTCGCCAGGAACAGATATTGTTGTGGAAAAAGAAATCAAAAAAAATGATTTACCGACCAATTTAGAATGGTTAAATGTGGAATTTGATATCGGGCCAATCTTGCTTGGCAATACAACCTACTGGTTGGTATTGGATTCACCTTCGTTTAATCCCACTCGCTATTTGGTATGGGGTCTTAATACAGATGGCAATAGCTATTCTGAAGGTGTAGCAAAAAAGTCGGAAAACTATGAAGGCGGAAATTGGACTCCCATAGCGGGTGATTTTGCCTTTAAGACCTCCCTAGGAGTGGGCGATACCTTTGTTAGAAAAATGGAAATTAATGGAGATATTCATGCCCATACTATCGAAAATTCCGAAATTGAGGAAGATGCTTATTATCAAAATATTATTGAACCGACCACTATCGGGGGAACATCGTATCCCGGGTCGAATGATCCTGAACCGAAACCGTATCCTATTAAAGATTCACATATTGCCCAATGGAAAGCAGGGGTCTCGGCCAATGAAATAAATGGTGATTATAATGTGGTAGGAACCGAAACCCTGGGCAATGTTAAAATTAACGGCAATCTGACCCTTGGCGGCGGCGCTCACTTGACGCTTTCGGGCAACGTTTGGGTTACCGGAGATGTAGTATTTATCCAACCGAATGCTGAGGTTGCTCTGGATTCGTCTTTTGGTGAAAATAATGGTGTAATTATTGCTGACGGAAGAATAGATGTTAATAATAATACTACTATCAATGGATCCGGTGACCCTTTGAGTTATCTTTTAATATTGTCCACAAACAATTCAATAGACCCGGATCATCCGGCAATAAATGTGGCCAATAACTCAGAAGCGGTAGTTTTCTATGCTAAAAATGGCATGGTTCGGATTTATAATGGAAGCGAGTTAAATGGAGTAACCGGATATTATGTTCGTCTAGAGGAACAAAGCGCTATTACTTACAGTCCTGCCTTACAATCTTTTCCTATTCCTAACGGGGGAGGAGAAGAAGTTGGTACCCAATTTGGCAGTTGGCACGAAATATAACTTTTGGCAAAACCGGATAAATGCTATGATAAAGAATATTATCATTCTAAAATAGCGCTATAACCGCAAGCAGGTGCGCCATCCCAATTGATTATTATGGAAGAGCTAATTCAGCAATTAATTAAAGAGGGTTACCTTAAAACTCCAGAGATTATTGATGCTTTTTTTAAGATAAAGCGCCGTGATTTCCTGCCTGCTCATTTAATCGGTGAAGAATCAATAAATGCTCCTTTACCCATTGGACATGGTCAGACCATTTCTCAGCCTTTGACCGTTGCTTTTATGCTGGAACTTTTAGAGCCTCAAAGAGGGGACAAAATTCTGGACGTTGGCTCTGGCTCCGGCTGGCAGACGGCCCTATTAGCCGAATTAGTGCAAGAAAAAGGAAAAGTGTATGCTATAGAAAGAATTCCCGCTTTAAAGGAATTTGGCGAGAAAAATTTGAATAAATACGATTATAAAAATGTGGAGTTTTTCTTGGGGGATGGAGCAAAGGGGCTTTCTCAGTATGCTCCTTTTGATAAAATAATCGTGGCGGCGGCTTCCAATGATATTCCTCAAGTGCTGGTTAATCAATTAAGGGTGGGCGGCCGGTTGGTTATCCCAATAGGAGAAGCCCTTCAGGATCTGGTACTAATTAAGAAAATTAATGACCAAGAGGTGGAACAGACGAAATACCCGGGGTTTGCTTTTGTACCGTTGATTACTGATAGTTAATTAATTTCCAATTTTGCAATTTTCAATTTTCAGTGAATTTTCAATGAGTCAATTCTTAAACTATATTTGTAAATTGTAAATTGAGAATTGAAAATTATCCTAATCCTAAATTCCATATTATAAATAAATGAAAATAGTAATCTTAGCCGGCGGAGGAGGAACCAGACTCTGGCCGGTCTCTAGAAAAAACAAACCAAAGCAGATTCAGCCGTTTATCGGCAATAAGACTCTTTTGCAAAAAACTTTTGAGCGATTGCGATCCGGTTTTAAACTGGATGATATTTTAGTTTCGGCCAATGCCAGGCATTATTCTTTAATCCATAAACAGATTCCTGCTCTTCCCAAAAAAAATTACATTCTAGAACCAGAAAAGAAAGATACTGCCGCGGCAATTGGGTTGGTAGCGGCTTACCTGGCTAAACAAAATCCCAAAGAAGTTTTTTTAACAGCCAACGCCGACCATTACATTAAAAATGTGAAGGAATACATCCGGATTATTAAGCTGATCGGGAAAGTAGTTAAAGACAATCCCGCAGCTACGGGGCTGGTGGGAATCAAACCTACTTATCCGGAAACGGAATACGGCTACATTAAAATCAACAAACTGTTCGGGCAGATCGGGAACGATGAGATTTTTTACGGAGAAAAATTCATTGAAAAACCTGATTTTATAACGGCCAAAAAATATTTTAAAGCCTGGGATTATTTATGGAATCCAGCTATGTTCTGCTGGCGGGCCGATTATTTGCTATCCTTGTTCAAAAAGCACTTGCCGAAGCACTATCTTCATCTGAATAAAATTCAAAAAGCGGTCGGCACTAAGTCAGAAAAATCGGTGCTGAATCGGGAATTTAAAAAAATCAAGCCGTCCATTTCTATTGATTATGGTATTATGGAAAAAATTAAGAAAATGCTGGTGGTCCCGGCGGACTTTGACTGGGTGGATGTGGGCCATTGGCGTACCGTAAAAGATGTTTTGTCCCAAAAGAAGGATGACAACGTGATTAAGGGCAAGTACGTCGGACATGATTCCAAAGGCAATTTGATTTATTCTTACAGCGGGAAGTTAATTGCGACGGCCGGAGTAAAAAACATGGTAATTATTGATACAGAGGATTGCTTGCTGGTTTGTCCCAAAAACAGAGCGCATGAGATTAAGAAGATTGTAGAAGAGTTAAAGAAGAGGAAAGATTACCAGAAGTATCTTTAGAATTTCTCCCGCTTCAGCGGGATCCCGCCTTGGCGGTGATAAAATCCTAATATCGACCGTTCGACCCCGCTCAGGTCGCCCTGAGTACTATCGAAGGGCGAAATTCGAAACAATATTCAAATTCCAATGTTCCAAACCAGAAACATTCATTTAAAAGCAAGGTTTGAATCATTAGAATTTGGGAAATTGGAATTTGTTTAGGATTTAGGATTTCTAATTTAGAATTTAATCAATAAGATGGCTAAAAAAATCATTATCGCGATACTAGTAGTAATACTCTTGGTAGTAGTAGGAGAGTTTATTTATTTTCTGAACCAAATATCCATGCCCGTTTCGGCTAAGGCAGAGGAGAAGTTTTTTATTATTGAATCAGGACAAGGAGTTCATGCAATCAGCGATAATTTAAAAAAAGAAGGATTGATCAGAAACAGTTTAGTGTTCGAAACTTATCTTTGGCTGAAGAAATACGGCAACAGTCTGCAGGCGGGGGAATACAGCATCCCTCAAAATTTGAATATGGTTGATTTAACCCGCGTTTTGGTAAGCGGTGAAGCCCTTTCTAAAGAAAGGGTGATCAAAATTATTGAGGGCTGGAACACCTTGGAAATTGCGGAATATCTGGCTGATTTCTACGCGGAAGATAACGCCAATACCGGAAAATTAGAAGAGGCGCTTAAGAAAGAATTCATGGTCGATTTCGCAGAAGCGGTCGCGACAACTGATTCCCGAGAGCTGATTCCCAATAAAACCTATTCCTTTTTGACTGATAAGCCGGCAGATCAGGGCTTAGAAGGATATTTATTTCCAGATACCTACCGGGTTTACAAAAACGCTGAGATACCCGCTACTATAAAAAAGATGCTGGATAACTTTGATCAGAAGCTGACCAGTGAAATGAGGGCCGAAATTGAGCGGCAGGGCAAAACAATTTTTGAGATCGTTACTATGGCCAGCATTGTGGAAAAGGAAGTAAGAGGAGCGGAAGATCGCAAAATAACGGCCGGCATCTTTTATGAAAGGATGAAGCAGGGAATTCCCCTAGAGTCAGATGCGACGGTAAACTACATTACCGGCAAGCAGGCGCTTCAGCCCACCTTTGAGGATACGCGCCAGGAATCCCCTTATAATACCTATTTAAACAAAGGTCTGCCGCCGGGACCAATCTGTAATCCGGGTCTGGATGCAATTGAAGCGGCCATTTATCCGGAGAACACTGACTATCTCTATTTTCTGACCAAGCCGGATGGTTCCACGGTATTCAGTAAAACTTATGATGAGCATTTGGAGAATAAGAATAGATATTTGAACTAGTAGGCGAAACGCCGGCGTTTCGCCTACAAAATATCAATTAAATTTATGAAAAAAGAATCAATCATTATCTCCCTCGGTGGTTCAATCATTGTTCCAGAAGAAATTAATGTTGCTTTCTTGAAGAAATTCCGCCAGCTGATTGTTCAGAATCTGAAAAAATATTCCAAAGTTATTATTGTTGCCGGCGGGGGAAAGGTTTGTCGAAAGTATCAGCAAGCTGCTGGCAAAATATCCAAAATTGCCGAAAAAGATTTGGATTGGGTGGGAATCGCCGCTACTAAACTGAATGCGGAGTTAATTAGGGCAATCTTTGGCCAGGTGGCTTATGAGCAAGTGGCTTACAATCCACACCAGAAAGTGCAAACCAATAAAAAAATTATTATTGGCTGCGGCTATGCTCCTGGCTCGTCATCTGATTTAGATGCAGTGGTGCTGGCCAAGAACTATGGCGCTAAAACCGTTGTTAACCTTTCCAATATTTCCTACGTTTATACCCAGGATCCCAGAAAACACAAAAATGCCAAACCGATAAAGAAAATGAGCTGGCTGGAATTTAAAAAGACAATCGGCGGAAAATTCACGCCCGGAATGAACGTGCCTTTTGACCCCGTAGCAGGCAAGCGAGCCAAGCAAAAGGGAATCAAGGTGGTAGTAATGAAAGGAACCAATCTGGCCAATTTTGAAAAGTTCCTTAAAGGAAAACAGTTTCAAGGAACAGTAATTGGTTGACCCCGTTAGAAGCTTTCGATTGTTTCACTTATTCTACTATCGAATATTCATGTTGCTTATTCTAAAAAGCTTCTAACGGGGTTGATTTGACACATTAAATAAGATTTGCTAAGTTTAAAAATCAAAATGTGGTTCTTTCATTTTAATCTAATAGAGAGGTAGCCATGCAAGTAGGTGATAAGGTACAAGTTCGTTCTACAGAAGAGATTGATGATCTCTGCGTCCATGACGATATGGTCGGTAGTAACGATCCAGAAACTGCCCTAGAGTGGCATCCGGAAATGGAGGATTACTGCAGCGAATCCACCACCATCATTGAAGCAACGGAAGACGGATTCAGAATAGCCGCTGATGGGGGACGGTACGAATGGGCGCCTTCTTGGTTGAATGTGATCTAATCCTTCTTTCTCGGTTGAAAATTGATGAAGGCAAGTGGAATTGGGCGCCCCGCTAACTGGCACTAACTTAGTGATCCTGCTTGAGTTTATTCTTGAGCAGGTTTTTTTATTTGTTTTGCGTGATTTGACATAATTTCTGGCTTTGCTATACTTTTGAATAATTGAATACTAGCCATAGACAATAGGTGTCCCGAGCGGAGTCAAGCTAAGCTTGACGGAGTCGAGGGGCTTAAAAAACCTATTTAGGCGAAAATCTCTCAAGAATGTCTGTGGCTTTATCCACAGTTTTTTTAATAAATTTCCTATACCCTATATCCTAATCTCTCACCATATGCCAAAATCTAAACAACAAAAGGAAGAAATATTAAATCAATTAACTGATCGGCTTAATAAAATGAAATCGGCGGTTTTTGTTGATTATTCCGGTTTAAATGTTAAAAGCGTAGAACAGCTCAGAAGTTCTCTGCGAGAAGAGGATGTGAGCTATCAAGTAGCTAAAAAAACCTTAATTAAGCTGGCCTTGGAAAAAGCCGGTTTGAAAGAGATAGATATAATGTCTCTACCAGGCCAAATTGCGGTGGCCGCCAGTGAGCAAGATGAAGTAATGCCCGCCCGTCTTTTAAAGAAATTCCAGAAAGACAATGAAGCACTGGCTATTTTAGGCGGTATTTTAGAAAAGAAATTCGTCGCTGAAGCCAAAATATTAGAACTAGCTGACTTACCGACGCGCGATGAGTTAATTGCTAGAGTAATCGGCAGTATCCGCGCTCCACTTGCCGGATTAGTAAATGTCTTGCAGGGCGGAATGCGAAACTTCCTTAATGTTTTATCAGCGATTAAAGATCAAAAAGCTTAAATAATAATTAATCTTAATCAAGGAGATAAAAAAATGGCAGACGAAGAAAAAAAAGAACAGGCTCCTTCTAAGGAATCAAAAGAAGAAACCAAAGAAGTAGTAGTTCCTGAAAAATTCAAATCACTGGTTGGTGAAATTGAAAAAATGAGCGCTTTGGATTTAGCGGAGCTGGTCAAAATCCTGGAGGATAAATTCGGAGTTTCCGCCGCTGCTCCGATGATGATGGCTGGTGTCATGCCCGCGGCTGGAGCCGGAGCAGAAGCGGCAGAGGAAAAAACATCCTTTGACGTAGAATTGACTGAATCCGGTTCCAATAAAATTGGAGTGATCAAAGTAATTCGGGAAGTAACGGAAAAAGGACTAAAGGAAGCCAAAGACCTAGTGGACGGTGCTCCCAAAATGATTAAAGAAGGAGCCACTAAAGAGGAAGCAGAAGTAATTAAGAAGAAAGTAGAAGAGGCTGGTGGCAAAGTGACTCTGAAGTAAACTTCAGAGTCATCTCGAGCGAGTCCCGCTTTAGCGGGAGGAGACGGGAGATCTTATTTTTGTAACTATGGATTGTTGTAATTCTGAACCGTAGATTAATAATTTTGAAAAGCTCTTTTTATAAAAAAAGCTGAAGGTCCCGCAAACGCGGGATTTTTGGTTTACAGCGAAAGTGCGATTCGCCCCGCCTGAAGCGAAACTGACCCGCCTGCCAAGTGAGCACGAACGGGCAGGTGGCGGGCAGGGAATCGCGCTTTCTAGTATCTTCATTCCTTTATGTTATAATTAAAATGAAAGGAGAATATAAATGGAACAAAAACAGCCTAAGTCAACCACTCAGTCACCAAGCTCCAACATTTTATTGGTTTTTCTGGTGATTGCCTTGGTGGTTATTATCGGCGCGGCAGCCGGTATTTATTTTATTTCCCAAACGGAAAATTCCAATCAAAATGCCAGTCAAAATCAAAACACCAATCAGTCCACCGGTTTTCAAAACATCAACGGAAAAGTGCTTTGCAGCGAGAATAACGATTGCCCTGCTGATTACAGCTGCGTCAGCGTTTACGCCGTCAGCGGTGAAGAAGAAAAACTTTGCGTCCGGAATGATGCTCTAAATATCAACGGAGCCACCAATGAAAATACCAATTCCAATATCAATCATAACCTAAATCAAAATACCAACCAGGCAGTTAGTCAGAACCTTAATCAAAACGTAAACGCTTCTCCAATTGAAGTGGCTGATTGGCAGACGATTGATTATCAGAGATATGACCATGGTTTTTCGATTGATCTTCCGGCTGACTGGTCGGCAAATTATTATTCAATGGGCATGAACGAATGGGAGAACTTTCTGTTGGTATATGAATACGGAGAAGAAACTGGCTATTTGGATTTAGAAATACAGTTTTTTAACAATAGTGGTTCTCTTTCTAGTTGGGTAACAGAACATCAGCAGATGTTACAAGAAGATGTGGGAACGGAATTAACTAAAGAAAGCAAAACCATAAACGGAGAAGAAGCTTATCTGCTTAGTGGTAATTATCAGCAAGATGATCAAACCTATTACAACCAATGGCAGTTCTTACAGAGAGATGATCGAACATATCAGATTGCTGTGACCGGCAACGGCGTTTTCTATCAGCAGTATCTTGATGAAATTAATCAAGTACTGGATAGTTTTAAATTTATTAATCTCAAACCTCTGTTGACAATAATTGAACCTACAACTAAATCTGATCTGGCAACGGGAGAAGCCTATTCGATAGCAGTAGACTGGTTGAGCGAACCGGAGATGCTTAACATTTCTGATCCTATATTCCTAAATGAAGAAAACTTTGTAGCCACAAGGGACTATTACAAGGTCGGTACAATTACAAATGGAAGATACGAGGGAATGGATTTAGTCAATATTCTAGAGGTTCCTGAAGGACCTGCTTTCGGAAAAGATCTCTATCGCGTGGTTTATAATTCTTCCGAAAACTCATTTGTTTATTTGGAAAAATATTCCTACAATCTTTCCTATTTCCAAATGAATTTCACATATGATTCTGAAGCGGAAATAACGGATTTAGATCCGCCGGAAACAATTACAATTCCTAATTTGAGAGTCTATCTTCAGGAGGAATTGTATAATGAGAACAAACGGTTTTCTTTAATGGAGAATTTGGAAAGACTTTTTGTTGATGCGACAGCAGGAAATGTCTATTTCGATCCCACTCAAAACTGCTTCATCATTGAAACGCCTGACCATCTGATTAAGCAATATCATTTGAAACTGGATTTTATCAATGACTTTTCTGAAGGAGAATACATGCTTGACTACAGTAGTTTCGTCCCCCTAATTACTTGGTCTGACGGGACTGAAGTAAGCGAGGAATACACCTATAATGAAATGGGAGGATGCGGCTCAAGGGACTGCCATTCTATTTATACCAGTGAAGAACTGGGAGGCGACGCCGCGTTGGAAATTACCGGTCAGACCTCTACTGACGAAAACATTTATGAATTCCAAAGCGATGATAATGAGATGCTTCAAGAAATATATGATTTGTATTATGCTCCGTACCCTGAAGAAAAAGTGACCTATCAAGAATTTGTCGCTGATCACCCCATATTCTTCTGGAAAGATCCATTTGGGCACTGGGTGCGATTCCAAAAACTGATCTTTCTGCCGGCGGTAGAATGCGGCAAGCCGGTGATCTATCTTTATCCGGAAGAAAAAACAGAAGTGAAGGTACAGGTTGATCCTAATGGTGGTTTTTCTCTCACGGATCCAGAGTATCCCCAAGGCGGCTGGCAAGTAACCGCTTATCCTGATGGGCGATTAACAGATAGTAAAGGCAATCAGTATCCCTATCTCTTCTGGGAAGGAAGGGGCATCAACTATACCATTCCCAAGCAGGGATTCGTGGTTGCCAGAGAACAAGTAGAATCATTCTTATCTGAAAAACTGATCCAATTGGGATTAAATGAAGAGGAAAGCGCGGAATTCATGGATTTCTGGGTGCCGAAGATGCAGGCAAAGCCTTATTACTTTGTAACTTTTGTTGATCAGGCAGTGTTTGATAGTCTAGCCCCCTTAAAAGTCACTCCTCGGCCTGATACTGTGATCCGGGTCTTTATGGATTATCAGCCTTTAGAAGCGCCTCTTTCCGTGGAACCTTTGAAAATCAGCACACCTTCAAGAAAGGGATTCACCGTGGTAGAGTGGGGCGGTGCGCTTCATCAGTAGAACGAAAAGTGAAAAGCGAAAAACGAAAAATGACGGCTAAATCATCTCATCATTCTTCATTAGTTGTTCATAGTTATTATGATCAGGCAAGAGTCGTCTTACTTTTGGCATTAACTCTATTATTAACTGGTTGCGTTAGGAGTAATAATCCTCAAGTAAAAGGAGAGGAAAATATAGCTGATCAGCCGTCAGCCGTTTTTCATCGTTCCTACTATCTCGATCAAGAGTTTTTTGACCAAAGCTATCAGGGCATTCCGGCGGAAGCAATAAAAGAAAAGGTTTACGGCGGAATCGTTCCTCACCATTTATTAGCTTCTCATTTGATGGCGGAATTTTATCAGGGATTAGAGGAGTTTAACCAGCCCGAAGTGGTGGTATTAATTGGGCCGAATCACCGAGAAGTGGGAGATTTTGATATTTTATCCTCTCGAGCTTTCTGGAAAACGCCTTATGGAGATTTGGCTCCAGCTTCAGAAATTATCAATCAATTAGCGGTTAAAGGTGTGGTCAGAATTGATGAGCGGGTGTTTGTCGAGGAGCATTCCATTTCGGCGGAAGTGGCTTTTATTAAAAAAAGTTTTCCGGAAAGCAAACTGGTACCCCTAGTTTTTAGAACCAAAACTACTGAAAAAGAACTTGGGTCATTAATGGAATTACTGCTTCAAATTCTGCCGGAAAGATCGCTAATCATTGCCAGCGTTGATTTTGCGCACGAGGTTACTTCAGAAGAGGCTAACGAGCTGGATCAGCGCAGCATTGAGGCGTTGCAGAGTATTGATCCCCGCCGCATTACTGAGATAACAGTTGATTCCAAACCAACCATCTCTGCCTTATTCTATTATCTAAAGGCAAAAGAGGCGACCGATTCCGTTTTGCTTCAAAACTCCAATGCCGCTAAAGTATTGAATGATCCTTCTATTCCAGAAGTAACTAGCTACATCACGATGTATTTTAGGTAGTGATTGATAATTCGAAGGGAGAGGATTGTTAATTGATTTTTGAAAGGAGGAGGCTTAAGATTAGATTATAGTAAGAAAAATTGAACTTAAAGTTTATGAGATTTAAATATTTTGATATCATTTTGGGTCTGTTTGTGGCGGTGCTTCTGATTTCTAATGTCGCCTCGGCCAAAATTGTGGAATTCGGGCCGTTCACTTTTGACGGCGGAACCATTTTATTTCCGCTTTCTTATATTTTTGGCGATATTTTAACGGAAGTTTACGGCTATCGAAAATCACGGCGGGTAATTTGGATTGGCTTTGGTTCGGCTTTACTGATGTCGTTAGTTTTTATCGTTATTGGCAAGCTTCCGGCCGCCGCGGATTGGGGCAATCAAGACGCCTATCAAAAAATATTGGGTTTAACCCCGCGCATTGTGGCGGCTTCGCTAATTGCCTATTTTTCCGGCGAATTTTCCAACTCTTATATTCTAGCCAAAATGAAAATTTTTACCCGTGGCCGCTTTCTTTGGTCGCGGACCATTAGTTCCACGGTAGTGGGGGAGGGTATTGATACTTTATTGTTTGTGATGATTGCTTTTTGGGGAGTGCTGCCAGCCAGCTTACTTTTACCGGTGATTATCTCCAACTACGTTTTTAAAGTGGGATTTGAAACGTTAGCCACTCCGTTTACTTACGCCGTGGTTAATTTTCTGAAGCGCAAAGAAAGGATGGATGTTTACGATCAAGGAACTAACTTTAATCCTTTTGTGCTGCAGGAATAAAGATTCTAAAAATTAAAAGAAAGCAAAACGTTGGTGTCTCGCTTTCTTTTTAAGTTAAGATTAAATATCCACCTTATAAACTTCTACTTCGTTCAAAAGGTAAATCGCTTTATTGGCTTCTGATACGGAAAAATCAATCAGGTTATCGAATGAATCAGAAAAGTATTGGTTAACTAGGCTGCCATCTTTGTTTAAGACCACCACCCGCTTATTGTTTGGATCAAGTACGTAAAGATTTTCCAGTTCCGGAGTAGTGATGATTTGGGTCGGATTAGAAAAAGCAGGATCAATGGTACTTACTTTAAATGCGGCATCTTTGCTGCCACCAAATAATTTCCAAACTTCCCCATTATTTTTTGTTAGATAAATGGAACCGTCTATCGCTAAAGCAGTAGCATTGGTTATGTCTAATCCCTCTTCAGTAATCCAAGCTGACCCTTCTCCGTATCCGGCGCCCGCTTTTTCGTGCCGGAAGATCTGATTGTTTTTAGTATCCAAAGTATAAATTCTTCCTAAGTAAGTATCAAAATCCTGAATGGTTTTATCAACATTGGCAAATTTAATTTCCACTTCGGAAAAAGAATTATCGAGAGTATTGAATTCGTAGAACTTATTTCCGCTAGTATACAAGAGCAAGCGGTTCACCGTTAAAGGGATGCCTCTTTGAGAGTTTCCCTCTACTTCCCCTAATGTTTCCGGTGCCGTTACGGTTTGGTCATCCAAGTCAATACTAAAAATATGATTTTGGTTAGATTCGTAGGCATAGAGCGTATCGCCTAAAAGCATTATTCCTTTCGGAGAGGCGGTAATATCGCCGATGTTAAGATTAGCAAATTCTGCCGGGTTATCAATCTTAACGATGTGATTTACTTTGTTGAGCTGGTCTTGTATTTTTCCGCTTAGCTCGTTGATTTGATTTTGCAACTCTTTTTGGTTGGAAGGAACTTGGGTTAGTAAATTCTTAGCCTCGCTTAATAAAACTCGGGCATCCTCCTCGTTTTCATAAATTAGGGCCGCTTCTGCTTCTGAAGTTTTTTCCGAAGCTTGAGTTACCAAATCAGCGTATTGTTGCTTAAGTTGTTTTTTTTCCGCTCGGCTTCCCAGGTTGACAATGTTATAGGCGAAAATAATTAACAGCAACAGAGCAATTACTAAAATCACTCTTCGGGTGGGAGAAAGATTTTTTAAAGCCACCAGCCACTTTGCTGCCTGCCGGTTGGTGCGGTGCGGTAGAGTACGGATCTGGCCGCGAAGCAGACGGCGTCGTCGGGGCTGGAAGAGTCCGGCCAGACCTTTGATTCCTAAAACAATTAGTTCGCAGAGCTTCTTTAAGCCTACGCCAATCAGACCTAAGACAATCATTAATATTCCGCGTTCTTTTTTTCGGATCCGCATATCCCGCGGCAGTTCCCGTTCCTCTCTTCTTTCTTCCGTTTGCTCCGGTTTTCCTTTTTTCCAGATTTTTTGCAAACGAGTCAGGAACCCCTTGATCCCTTTTGTGAAATTAGGCCACATCGAGGGGGTAAGTAGTTCTGAGGTGCTTCTTTCTTTGTTAATCAGACTGTCCATAGAAGATTCCGTGGCCGTCGGGTAAGGGGCGTTCACTGCTTCAGCTACTTTTCTTTCTACCGTGTCTAATTCTCCTTCCGCGGCCTGCAGCTTTAAGATAATAGCCGCAAAGGAAACGTCGTTATTATTGTCCGCCAGCAGCTGGTTCAAAATCTGAACTGCTTTTTCTGAAGAATTTTCCGTGATAATCCGGCGCAATTTTTCTTGAGAAAGGTAATCCAGCAAGGTAGTAGTGCAAAATAAAAGCGCATCGTTCTCGTTGATCGTTCCGGAGATTACATTAGAAAATATTTTCAGGGGATTGATCTTGGTGGCATTTTCTCCGGCCTGCTCGGCGATATTGATAATCTTGGTTCCTTGGATAAAAAAGGCGTGAGTTTCCCCTAATTGGGTAAAGTGAAGTTCACGTCCTTTGTGTACCGCAATCAAACAGTTAAGTTTATCCAACCAGGAATTTTGTCCGGCTAAAATCAGCTCGTGCAACTTTTGATTGGTTTTTTGCAGAGCATTCTCAAAAGCTACTTCAATATTAAAATTCTCCGAGCCGTAGTAATTTCTATTTAATTCTTCTTCAATCAGTTGAATCACCCGATCGTTGATTTCGTCCTGCGAATTAATCTCGATTAACATCAAAAACTGTCCCAAATTCTGTTTCTCTAAAGGGGTGATGGGAGGCAGGTAAATACTGGCCGTGGAACGGCTTTTACCAGGATTATAGATTAAAAGTTTAGAAATTGTAGCGACCACACCATTCATCTTGGGTCCTCTCTTTACAGTTCATAAATACATTTATATTAGGGTCTTGCCTAGCAAATTTATGATAAAATGCTAGGGAAGGCCTATGAAATATAGTAAATTAAGTACTTTCAATATTAAAAAGATTTTACGGTGTTTTTGCGATGAATTAACCTCTTTACAAACAG
>Ga0210017_1001643_pt1 | contig 19429 bp, 14 predicted proteins | sample CryGeyCG2014_020_FD_183966 | JGI IMG/M metagenome (GOLD analysis project Ga0210017, IMG submission 183966) | Groundwater microbial communities from aquifer - Crystal Geyser CG08_land_8/20/14_0.20 (SPAdes) (version 2) | ecosystem: Environmental > Aquatic > Deep subsurface > Groundwater | place... | reverse complement strand
AATTAAAATTGTTTTTTTATTATCCATAAATCGTAATTCGTAAATCTTAAATCACAAATTAGGCAATTCCCATTTCTCTTTTATATTCCTTAAGCCATTTTGGCAAATCCATGGTCGGCTCCCAACCGAGTAATTTTTTTGCTAAAGCATTGCCGCAAAGATTGCGCGCGAGTTCTATACGTTCGGGTATGTTAGTTGTCAGCCCGCCAAACATTTTAGCAATTTCATTAATACTATATTCCGTGTTTTGCCCGACATTTATGGCTCTGCCGTCGCCGAATTCGCTTTCTGCTGCCAGGAGATTCGCCCTGACAATATCTTTGATATAAGTATAGCTGCGTAAATGCGTCCCGTCGCCGGCAATGGTCATGGGTTTGCCTTTTTTCCTTTGCTGGCCAAAGATGCTAATGACTGAAGCATAAGCGCCTGCCCTAGCCATGCGCGGGCCATAGACATTAAAATAGCGCAAGCAGATTGTCGGCAATTTATAAACATAACTAAACAAACAACAATATTCTTCGCCAATGTATTTTTGCAAAGCATACGGGCTGATCGGAGTCGCGACTATGTCTTCGGTTAAGGGCATTTTTTCCTGGTCGCCGTAAACTGACGACGAGGAAGCGTAAACCACCTTTTTCACTTTCGCGTTTCTGGCGGCCACCAAAACGTTGAGCGTAGTGTTGACATTGTTGTCATTATATTTTATCGGATCTTCTATTGACGGTTGAACTCGAGCCAATGCCGCTTGATGAAAAACATAATCCACTCCCTTGAAATACGGCTCAATGCTTTCCAAATTACGTAAATCAAGTTCCTTAAAATTGGCTTTAGGATTTATATTCTCTTTTTTCCCGGTAGTTAAATTATCAATAATAATAACTTCGTCGCCGCGTTCAATCAGCGCGTCAACCAAATTTGAGCCAATAAAGCCGGCTCCGCCGGTAACTAATGTTTTTGCCATACTTTTATTTTTTTTTAATTTTTTTATTGATAAAATCTTCGCCATAAACACCCTTGAGCAAATCCAAATCTTTATTGCTCTGCACCAATAAATCAATATTCTTGTCTTTAAGGCCGGCTAAAACTTTCAGGCCTAGCTCGTTGCCCACCAGTTCCCGGTACATTTTGGAAAAAGCCGCGAAATCTTTAATGAAACAATGGCCGCCGGCGCCGCGGCCGGTTTTATGAATGGGGTCGAGGTGAGTTGAGCCTATCCTTGGGTCGGCTGACATGGCTTCTTTAACCACCTGATAATCAACGCCCAGCTTACCGGCTAAATCATAAAGCAAATTAATGAAAACAACTTTAAAATAAAACCAGCAGTTGCCTCCATACTTGGTTAATTCAGCTTCTTTGGCCCGACAAACCAACTGATAAGAAGCAAAAGGCAAAACCTCCATCACCTGCTTGGCTTTTTGTTTATATTCATCATTGTTCAGTGGTATGCCTATAATATTTCTTTGCGGATTGGCCGCATCATAAGCCGAGGTGGCTTCGGTTAAAAACTCCGGCGAATGCACCACATAAATATTCGGGTTGTCTTTTTGAATTGACTCGGTTGTGCCCGGCATAATGGTTGATTTAATCACAGCGATTTTCTTTTCACCAACCAATTTTATGACCTGCCTTAAAATGCTGTCGTCAAAACCAGCAGGCGTGGTCGGCGTCGGCACGGCGATAAAAACAATATCGCACTTGCTTATTTTAGCCTGATTGACCGAATAAGGCTCCTCTTTAGCGTACCTGACCACCTGATAACCTCTGGTCTCAAAATTATCCGCGTAACTTTTACCAATCCAGCCTTGACCAATAAACCCAATAAGCTTTCCCATAAGAATCTAAAATTAATAATTAAAATACTAAGTTTGCTACTTAGTCAAATATTGATTTATCTTTATCTATAAGCTATTATTAAATAAAATAACTAAAAAGTCAACCCGTTTTAAATTGGCATACGAATATTTTTTGCCTTTCATCTAATTTCATAACTCATAACTCGTAACTCATAACTCGTAATTTATTTAACAAATGTCTAATAATAGAAAAACAATATTATATTTAATAACCCGGGCCGAGCTTGGCGGCGCCCAGCGCTATGTTCTTGATTTGGCGAATAATTTACAGGGTGAATTTAATATTACGGTTGCTTTTGGCAAACAAGACACTAACGGAGAATTAGCTGAAAAGCTAAAAATTGCGGGAATCAATAATTACAATATTCCCCATCTTAAACGAGCTATCTCGCCTATTGATGATTTTCTAGCGCTAGTGGAAATCATAAAATTAATTAAAAAAATTAAACCAAATATAATCCATTTAAACAGTTCTAAAATTTCCATTCTCGGCTCCATCGCCTCATTAATTATCAAGTTTCAAGTTTCAAGTTTCAAGTTTCAAGTTGTCTATACGGTTCACGGCTGGGTTTTTAATGAGCCCTTGCCTCGCTGGCTAAAATTATTTTACTTTTGGGCGGAAAAAATTACTGCTCTGTTTAAAAATAAAATTATCTGCGTCAGTGAATTTGACCGCCAAATCGCCTTAACTAAAAAAATTGCAGCGGCTCTAAAATTAATAACCATTCATAACGGCCTTGCGCCAATTGAATTTTATTCTAAAGAAGAAGCGCGGCAAAGAATCCACTCTGTCATTCCGGCCTCCGAGCCGGAATCCAGTGTTCAGCACCACGAACAAGTTTCTGGATTGCGGGTCAAGCCCGCAATGACAAGTAATTTACTTATCGGCTCAACCGGTAATCTATACAAAACTAAAGGGTTTGAACATCTGATTCAGGCGGCCAATATTATAAAAGAAAAATCCTTAATTCTTAATTCTAAATTCTTAATTCTAATAATTGGCGAAGGCCCTGAACGCAAAAAACTTGAGCAAATAATCAAGCGCTGTCAACTGCAGAATAACTTTATCTTAACTGGCAGAATTAATGAAGCAGCCAAACTGCTGCCTGCTTTTGATATTTATATCTGCTCTTCAGTTAAAGAAGGCCTGTCTTATACTATTATTGAAGCGATGCAAGCCGGTTTGCCAATCGCTGCCACTAATGTCGGTGGCAATGGTGAATTAATTGAAGATAATATAACGGGACTCTTGGCAGAAGCCGGCAACCCGGAAAGTTTAGCGCAAAAAATTATTGAATTAATAAAAAATCCAGCTTTAAAAAACAAACTGGGCCAGCAAGCCAAACTTAAAGCCCGAGAAGAATTTTGTCTTGAAAAAATGGTTGAAGAAACGAAAAAAGCTTATTCTTCTTTATAATAACTTATTTTGTCATTGCGAGGACAGACTGTCCAAAAAGTACCGTCATTCCTGCGGCCTTCAGTCCTCGCGAAAGCGGGGAAGGAATCCAGAAAAAATATTTGGCTAAAATTAAATTATTTCTGGATCCCCGTTTTCACGGGGATGACGAATTTCCGAGTTTTTGGACAGTCTGGAACACAGATCCCTCCCCCGCATCAAGTGCGGGGTCGGGACAAGCTTCGCAATCTCACGAACTAAAATTTCTTCCCAAATTTTACTATAAACTAAATATTTATTATATATTCGTTCGTGAGATTGCTTCGCCCCGATTACGGGGCTCGCAATGACATCGTTAATTTATTGGTAAAGTGTTAATTTAGGCATCGCTTAATGTCAAACGCGTAAGTCGTGTAATTATTAAAAATAAAAAAATGCCCCGCATTTGCGGGGCATTTTTTTATTTTACTTCAAACTATCAATAAAAATATCAGCGCTGGCTTTGAATTGCGGGTCTATCTCGCCAACTTTTTTAGCTGTTTCAATCGCCCTATTTTTATCTCCTAATTCTTTGTACACTTTAGCCAACTCAATTAATATTTTGGCATTCTTTGGCTCAAGTCGCGCAGATTGTTGATACAGGATAGCGACTCTTGACCAATCCTTGAGGGCTAAATAATGGTCTAAGAGCACTTTTAAAATATCAGGATAACCCAAACCACTCGCCCCGCCCGAGTCAAGACATCTGTCCATATAGGCAAAACCAGACTGGTTATCTTTATAATAAAGGAGGGCCTTGGCTAAATTACAATACGGCTCGCCGTATTCTGGATTTAAGCTTACGGCGTACTTAAGCGTTGCTATGGCCTTGTCTTTTTCACCTCTTATTATTTGTATCTGGGCTTTAGTAAAATAAATAGTAACTCTGCCCGGGCTGGCGGCAATAGATTTGTCAATCGCCTCCAGCGCCTGATCAGAAAAGTAATAAAATTCATCGGCTTTATCGCTGTGGGCCAACGCGGCTGTATTTAAAATCATGGCTAATTGCATCTGCATCATGCTGTCAACCGGATTATATTTTACATTGGCTTCTGCTTGTTTAATGGCAAAATCTAAAATTTCCTTAGTCTTATCCCTGTCTAGGCGCGATAAGGCATTGGCATTGCTTGCCAAGAAATTAATCAAACTGGCGCGGCTATCGCGGTCTAAAACTGTTTTATAGCTTAAGGCTTTTTTATACTCTTCCATTCCGGCCGCGATATCGCCTTGGGCGAATTTAACCTGGCCTTTGATTGTGCTGTTGAGCATTTGCCAAACTTTAATATTATATTGATAAATAATAAATAAAACAAACAAGCCGGCGATAATTAAAATCGCTAATTTTTTATTAGTTAAACCTCTGCCGGAAATAGGCTCTGCTTCAGCGTCCTGATTGCTGCCAAAATCGGCTTCATTAGAATTAATCAACCAATAAACATAGCCTAAAGCCAGCATTAAAGAAATGTAAGTTACTAATGAATCAAACACTGCTAAATTTTGGATAAAATAAGCTACAAATAAACAAACCAGCAGAATAAATTCATTAGTTGAAATTTTGCCCTGCTTTTTGCCTTTTAATAAATAATAAAATACGGCAACGAAAATAGAAAGATAAGTTAAAAGGCTTACTAAGCCGCCGGTTGAAGTTATATCCACTAAATTATTATGCGCCCGGTCAAAATAAGTTTCCGAAGAAGTATAGCTATAAAATTTCGGGTCAAAATATTTATCAAAAGTAATGGAAAAATTGCCGTAGCCTGTACCTAAAAAAATATGGCTGGGAAAATCTTTTAAAGCCGCTTTCCAAGAAATTAATCTGGTTTGAAATGTAACCTGCTTCAAGGAAATCTGCGCCGCGGTTCTTAAAATCGGGGTATTTTTTACTAGATTGCTTTGCGGGAATGAAAAGATTAAAACTATCAAGGCAACTGCCGAGACAGCGGCAATTAAACTATACTTCTTTATTTTTTTGCTCTGACTATAAACGGCCGCTAAAACAAAAAGTAAAATAAAGCTAACTCCCAAGCCAACATAAGCTCCTCGGGTATTAGTTTGCTTCATAACTAGAAACATTATAAAAGCGGCAACCAAATAAAGCGCGCTCACTAGCCAGTCTTGATGTTTTGCCTTCTCCTCGCCGCGGCGCCTAAAAAATAAAATTAAAGCGAAATAAATATTGAAAATCGCGTAACCGGAAACATAGGCCGTGTTGCCGATGGTTGAATGCGGGATTTTAAATAGGCTGTAAAGGCAAACCGCAACCGCGGCAACTACCGAAGCGATGAATAAATTGCGCCAATCGCGCCATTGGCGGAAAGCCGTAATAACAATTAAATAAAATAAAAAGAAATGCGCGACATGAAAAAGGCCCAGCATCCTTTCAATATCCCCCCAAAAACTTAAATTAAAATCAACGCCGAAAACGGAAGAAACTAATAGGGCGCTGGCAAAAGCCGCTAAACCGAAAGTAATCCATGATTTTTTAGGCCTAACTGCCGGATATTTTATAATTAGCGCCAGCCAAAAAACAGCTAATATTTCAATAATTATATTAAAATAAAGCTGCTTGGAAGTAATATAAGGAAAAAGCAAATTCTTAAAAACTAAAAAAACTGATAAAAACGCCAAATAAATTCCTGTTTTCAAAATAGTTAAATAGATTTTTTGTGACATAATAAAATTAAGTAGAGACACGCAATTGCGTGTCTCTACAAATGCTGATATTTGAATAATTTATTTTAAAACTCCAAACATTTTTTGTTGCTCCGCGGTGGTAGGGACGCCCCGCACTTTGCGGGGCGTCCCTACGGATGTAGATATTTTGAATAATTTATTTTAAAACACCAAACATTTTTATCGCGCTATGTAGACGCGCCATGGCGCGTCTCTACCGGAAAATTTAGGGTTGCTTGAGTGCCGCTACCCTTGATTGAATCAATAGTAATTGTCCCGCGCATTAATTCAACGATTCTCTTGGTAATCCAAAGACCTAGTCCTGTGCCAGTAACTTTCTCGGTAATTTCATTTTGGACACGGTAAAATTTGGCAAACAATCTTTTTCTCTCCTCGCTGGTCATGCCAATGCCAGTATCTTTTACTCTTATCTCCAACAAATTATTTTTCACCTCAACAAAAATTTCAACTTTACCTTGCTGGGTATATTTTATAGCATTGCCGATTAAATTTATCAGGACTTGTTTAAATCTTTCTGGATCTATCTTAATACTGGGCAGCTCTTTGGCTGGCGCTTGATACTCTAAATTTAGTTTCTTCTCATTGGCTTGTATTTTTAATTCTTTAACAGTATCAGTAATTATTGGTCCGACCGCAGTTAGCTGCAAATTCATGGTTAAGCGATTTTGCTCAATCCGGCTTACATTAAGCAAATCTTCAATTAAACTCGCCAACCTAGCAGCAGCATTTTGCACAATAAATAAATTTTCCTTAACTTTAGTATCTATCGCGCCAAATGAACCGTCTAAAATCAGAGAAACATACCCCCTGATGCCGGTTATCGGCGTTCTTAATTCATGAGATGCCATAGAGATAAATTCGTCTTTCATCTGATCAACTTCCTTGATTTTTTGATAGAGCAAAACATAATCCCACAACCGTACAGTGGCGGCTAAAAATAAAATTACTATTAAAACAGTAAGCACTAACAAATAAACCGACATGTTGCGGTTATAATTGGTCAGCTCGTCAACAATTTTAGAGGAAAGTTTAAGGGACAGCAAGGCCTTTTTGGTTCCGCCCGAATCAGCCAAAGGCAGAGCTACCAGCCAGAAACGATCACTATAATCAGAGCTGCTAAAAGTTTCGCTCTCCGGCAAGCTGGCTAAATTAAGCGAGTCAGTGGCTAAGCCGTCATTATCCGGCTGCGTCCAGGCAACCTGATAAAAATAGAAGGAAATTACTTTGTCTAAATCAGCCTGATGCAAAGCGGCGCTAACTTTAAAATTATCACCCTCCGGCACTAGAATAGATAAATCCTCTATCTCTGAATTTCTTTTTTTTAACTCATCTATCCTTGCCTGAATTGCCGCCCGATTGCCCAGGTCATCTCTTAGCGCTGAATAGATAGTTCGGCCAAAAGTCAAGGCTTGGCGCTGCAGGATAACATCAATACTGCGATTATATCTGCCAATAATCAAAATCGTATTAAGCACAATTAAAGTCGGAATTATAATGATTAAAATAATACCATAAGCCAACTGGACTGTTTCTCTGTTTTTTATGAAAAATTCCTTAAACTTCATAATTTAATAATTTTTTTCTGTTTGATGAAAAGCAAAAATAAGAACAAGCCGATGGTAATTACTAGGCCGGCGATAATATAATAAACTAGCAAACTTTTAGCTTCCGACGTTTGGCTGGGCAATGCCGGAGCCACAAAATCGCTGATTGAAACCGCCTTGGCTTCTTTAATAAAGAAAGACAAGGGGCTGCTTTTGGCTACAACTTTACCGGTATTATCATTAACCGCCAGATATACCTCATGCTCACCATCAGCTAAATGCTGGTTAAAATTATATTGCCAATTGCCATATTCGCCAGTTTTTACTGTTACTACTACGGGAACATCTGAATAAATATATAAAGCGACCACACTACCTGCTTCAGCTTGGCCGGAAAATTGATAATAATTAATTTCTCCCTCTTGGTTAGTCGCATTAGCAACTTGGCCGATAGTCATCTCTGGCGTTAATGCGCCTTCGGTCTTGGGCTGGCCTAAAACTTTATTGCCAGCAATTGCTTGGTCAATCGGCGCTAACTCCTCTGTTAATTTGCCCAAGCCAACAGGATTATAGCCATTGGTAAATTCAGCGCCGTCCAAATAGCCATCGCTATCAGTATCTTTACTGGTAGGATTGGTCCCCAGCCTTTTTTCCAGATCATCAGGCAAACCGTCCTGATCACTATCTATCATCAAGGCGACTGGCGCTGACTGAATTAAATTATCAGCCTCGTCAATAACTATGGCTTCTCTAGCGGCTAAAACCTTGAGTCCAACAGCATTGTTTTTAAGCGGCACCAGCTCTCCGCTGGATTTAACTTTTTCTTTAATCTTTTCCAGATTAGTTGATTCTGCGGTTAATTGCGAAATTTTATCTCTAAATCCTTGGTATTGTGTTTGTTTAGCTACAATATTTCCTAAATAACGATCCTTAATGGCATTTTTGCACTGCCAGTCGTCTTGGCCCAGACACTGAACTTGGGGAGAATATTTATTAAACATAAAATCTTGGCATTCCTTATCGTCAGTTATGCCAATCGCCAAACATTCTGGCGGACCGTATTTTTTAAACATCACTTTATCGCATTCCTGCCTGGTTTTGGTGTTTTGCTCACGGCATTCCGTGGGCAAACGCAGAGTAAATAAATAAGCTTCGCAAGCCGCCTGATCAATAATTTTATTTTTCTTGCATTCTTCCGGCAAATAAATAGTTTTCATAATCTTATCGCATTCCTTAAGCGTTTTAACGCCGGCTTTTTGGCATTCTATTGGATATTTATCAACTGGAATTTTTTCTTTGCCGCCATATTTTTCAAACATAAATTTTTTGCAGGCTTCAACCGTCTTAATGCCTGCTGCCAGACAGTCGGCTGGTGCATTTTTTCCAAAAATATACTTCTCGCAATCAGCCGGGTTGTATATTTTTGCCTCAAGACACTCTTGAGGCCCGTCTTTTTTGAAAAAAACTATCTTACATTCCTCTTCAGTAGTCGCGCCGGCAGTTTGGCAATCCTTTGGCAAGCGCGTTTTGGTTAGATATTTATCGCACTCTGCCTTATCAGTAATATTAACTTCTTTACATCTAAAAGATTCATCAGACCCTATCTCAAACGGCTGAAATCCTTTAAAATCTTCTGCCTTGAATTTATTGCGCCGGAAATAATTGCATTCCTCTTGGCCAGTTATCCCCTGATCACGGCATTCCACTGGCATAAAACTTGTTTGCAGATATTTATCGCACTCTGTTCTGTTATTTATTCCCTGACTGCGGCACTCCTGGGGAATCATTAAATAACTATTACATTCCTGCCGGCCAGTTATCCCCTGATCGCGGCATTCCTGGGGCAAGTTGATATTAAAAATAAATTGGGTACATTGTACTTGCGTTGTAGCGCCCCCCTCGCGACACTGGAGCGGCATAGTATTTTGATAGGTAAATTTATTGCAGGCTTCCTGGTCTAATATACCCTGCTGGCGGCACTGGGGCGGAATGGACATATATTTTTGGCACTCCTCGGCAGACAAATTTTTATCGCGGCAATCCGGCGGAATGGATATATATTTATCACATTCTGCGACGCTATTAATCCCCCTCTGGCGGCAGTCTGGCGGAATAGACAGGTAAAGTTTGCAATCCTCATAATTATTAATGCCCTGCTGCTGACAATCTGGCAAAATATCAGTTATTGGCTGCTTGGCCGTAACTAGCGACATAACTTGCCAGCATTCCTCTAAATTAGTGATCCCTTTTTGCCGGCATTCCTGCGGAATAGCCAGATAATTATTGCATTGCTCGCTGGTAGTAAAACCCTGGTCGCGGCATTCCGCTGAAAGCATTAAATAATTCTGGCAAGCTTTGGCAGTAGTGATATTTTTCGCTTTGCACTCTTCAGCTAAAACAGCGCTGCCATCAAGCGGCTGTTTGATAATTGTCTCGGCTATCGGCTGTTGAGTTGTTGTATTGATTATTGGCTGTTTAATTATTGTCTCTGTTGGCGAAATAATTTGCGTCGAAGTGAGCTCGCTGGCAGTATTTTTTAGGGCAATGCTAAAAGATTTAGCAACTTTAAGATCGCCTTTAAACACATAAGCGGTTACTGTGTAATATCCGTCTGTCATTTTGCTGGCAGCCCAAAAAAAGTGCCAATCAGTTAAGCTATCTTGAATGCCGCTAATAGTTTGAGATTGGGGCCCGCTAACAGTAAAATCAACTCTATCAACCGCTTGATTTAGATGAACTGAAACATTATGATCACCGCTTAACGGCGGCGCAAAAGCTTCAATCCAAGTTATTTCAATCGGCAATGAAGTCATTGAGTTAGCGCCTCTGCTACTGCTGTCGCTAATAATAGCGGAACTCCCGCCGCTGCCAGCGCTAGTGGTATTGTCTGGCGCGGTAGTTATTGAACCACCGCTAGTAGTTGCGCTGTCAATGGCTACCCGATAATTGGAATAGACTTCGCTGGCGATTAAAATATTATTTGAGCATAAGGCCAATAAAAAAGCCGACTGAAAAATTATTAAAAAAGCAAGAACTAAATATTTAAATAACCAATTGAACTTTTTTTTCTTAGCCATAAACATAAATTTATTATTATCTAACGAACCATCTTTATTTTAACCCTATTTTACTTATTTGGCAATCTCCAAGTTGGTTTTTAATTTCCTCAATAGAAAAATGGGCGCCTCAATTGAACGCCCATTTAAAACCAATTATATCCCTTGTCTACTGCCCATTTTGTTTCCCTGCCATACTTCTAAAATGAAGTTTTTTAATTCCTTTTCGTTTTCACTCTCAAAGAAATTTTTTAAAATCTCGTTGGTTTTACTGAAAAAAGGTCCAAAAACCCCTTTTTCTTTTAAGATTCTTCCGATATGGCTAATTATAGCCGGGTCTTTTTTCGTCAAAAAATTCAATTGTTCAAAGAAGAGAACTGATTGATAATAAGCTCCATCCAAGAACCAACGGATTTTTTGAGAATCAGACCATTCGGAGAATTTTGAAAGAAAAGTTATTTTATCTATGGCGTCTTGAATACTGTTAACTTCCCCTTGTTTCCATTTCCGATATAAACGGTGATACATTCCTGGTGTTTTTTTCATCAGGAAATTTGGGGTAATTTCTCCTTTTGATCTTTGAATTTGAAACATTGTTTCGGCAATTTTCTCATCAGACCAAATGAAAGGCTTTTGCCTTTCATTTTGATTCCAGCAGGAAAAGGCACAATAAAACGATCCTTTTGTTCTTCTCATAGAAGACGGCACATAGAAAGCATTAGAACAGCCGGGATTTTGACACAACTTCCATTTTCCATGTTGATAACCCCAAGGTTTTCTTTGATGAGAAGAATGAGTTTCCTGCCACCATTGCAGGTAAAGCCTCGAGACTTTTTCTAATTCTGTTTCACTCTTTGTCTTGGTGGGCACTATTACCTTCACAACAGCCTTATGCTTGTTGCTGAAGCGACAAATCTTATACTCATGATAATCAAAAATTTCTTCCTTCGATTCTACTCTCATTTCCTTTTTACCTCCTCAATTTTCGTTTTCTTTGGCATCCAGTCCTTCCAAATGCTCAATTACAGATACAGAATCAACCGCTTCTTTTACCTTCCTTCTTATTTCCCTTTCTGAAAAAAGGTCTTTATTCTCATACTTTGCTCCTCCTTGATTCAGTTTTCAAAAAGTTCAATTTACCTGTAAATATTATACCATTTTTTACAATATTAACAAAATTAAAACTGCTCCTTAATATTATGGAGCAGTAAAATTATTTTAACAGCAATTTTATTTCTTTTTTCAGCTCCGGAATATCTTTTTTAACAACCTTCCAAACCAAATCTTCGTTAACTCCAAAATATTCATGAATCAAATTATCTCTCATGCCAGCTATTTTTTTCCAAGGTATGCTCCAAAAATATCTTAGGATCTTTTTGCATATATTTTTATTTCATCTTTATAAATATACTTTTCTAAACGAGGGTTAACGCCGCCATAAGTTAATAAATCAACTTTTCTTTTTAAAACATCTTCCAGCTCAAATTTAATACCGATTAAATCTAAAAGGCTGTGTTTTTTATTTAATTCCACCAGCATATCTAGATCGCTTCCTTTTTTATCTTCGCCGCGCGCGAAAGAACCGAAAATAGACGCTTTAATTACGTCATTTTTTTTAAGAATTGGCAATATTTTCTCTTTAATTTCAGTTATTTTTTTCATCATAATATTAACGGATTTTTAAATCTCATAAAATTATATTAAATGGTTAATCAATGTGGTTTTTCCGGACTGGCGCGCCCCCACAATCGCTATAATTTCCGGCGCGCTTAAAAAGTCTAAAATTTTACCCTCTAAATTCCGCTTAATATACATAAATTTCAATGATTAGAACTAAAATTAAACTATGCTTTAATTATAGTGCCTAACAAAAATTTTGTCGATGCGCGGCTCGCGCTCCCTGAAAGATGTGAAAATAAACAAAAGTTATCCGCGAAAAAATTATTGTTTATTTGTTATTTACATTCTCAATAAACTTCTCCACCTTGTCTCTCGCTTCCGGATTAATTTCAGCTGATTTTTACTATTATTTATAAATTATTTGACTCATAAAATTATTTTGATTATTTTATCGCGAGAAAAACTTTATTATCCTAATATTTTGCCAACGCTATTACACAGATATGCCCAGCCAAAAATATTTCCTTTGCTTCTTTGCTGTTTTTCAGAACCGCCATAAACAACATAAGAATCTTTATAGCTTCCGCGCGATAAATTATTATAATATATTAATCCTTTAAAATACTCGCTTGTGATTGTCTGCCCTGATTTTATTTCAATCGGTATTAATTTGTCAGCCATTTCAATTAAAAGATCGATTTCATTTCCTGCTTTGTTTCTCCAAAAATAAACATTTGGCTCTCTCCCTTGATTATATCTATATTTAATAAATTCAGAAACTACAAAAGATTCAAAAATATTACCTTTTAGATAGTGGCCTTTAAGCTGTTTCTTATCCGATAGGCCAAGCAGGGAGCATAAAAGACCGGTGTCATAAAAATAAATTTTTGGCATCTTAATAACTCGCTTATTATAATTTTTATAATGCGGACGCAATAAATAAATAATAAAACTTGCTTCTAAAATTGACAGCCATGATTGCGCTGTTCTATGATTTATGCCGCAGTCTTCGGCTAATGAAGAAATATTTAACAGCTGGCCAGTCCTTGCGGCGCATAAATTTAAAAATCGCTTAAATTCGCTTAAATTCGCGATATTTTTTATTAAACGTACATCCCGCTCTACATAAGTTTGGGTATAATTCGTGTAATATCCGGCAATATCAATTTTTTGATCAAAGAGTTTTGGATAAAATCCTTTGAATAATAAATTATCTGCTTCGGTTTTATTAAATTTTATTTTTGCTGAAAATAATTCCGCCATAGAAAGAGGAAGCAACTTAAAAACAGCGACTCTGCCTGCTAATGATTGGCTGACACTTTCCATTAAAAGAAAATTTTGCGATCCGGTTAAAACATACAAGCCGTTTTTCTTTTTTTTGTCTGCTATAACCTGAATGTATGACATAAGCTCGGGCACCCGCTGAATTTCATCAATAATCAAACCGTCTTCATATTGCGCTAAAAATCCCTTTGGATCGCTTAACGCAAATTCCCTATTTTCTATATCTTCAAGATTGATATACGGCTTATTCGGAAATATATATTTTACTAATGTTGTTTTTCCCGATTGCCTCGGGCCTATTAGCGATATGATCGGATATTGCTTATAATACTCCAATATTTTTTTAGCGATAGCTCTTTTTATCATATTATTAGCATATAGCTATTGGACAATTTTGTCAATGGACTGCAAAAATTGTCCAATAACCGCAGGAAGCGTGACGCGCTTAAAACGGCTAAAATTCCGCCAGCGCGGCTTATTGTTTATTCTATTTATTATGCGCATTCTCAATAAACTTCTCCGCCTTGTTTATCGCTTCCGGATTAATTTCAGCTGATTTTTCAGCATATTCTATAACTTATCCAACTCTTTTATTGTTTCAGAAATAAGGCAGTCTTTGGTCCATGTTTTTTTGCTCTCGTCCAAAATCTCGCCTAATCCTTGAAGAATATTTTTGGAGCTATAATTTTTAGCTATAAAATCTTTTATGTAATCAAGAAACTCGCCTAATGTTTTATTTGTTCTTTCTTGTATTAATTCTTTATTAAGCGGATACCCTGACTTTAAAAAATAATAAACATCAAAAAGATCCCTGGACGCTAAAGCTTTTCTCTCGCTTAAAGCCACTAGCTTGTTAGAAAGCATTGTTTTTTTATCAGCAATTTTTATTTCAACGCCTAAAAGCCAAACGGTTTGATAACTGTTATTTTTCCAAACTCTTTTATTAAACTCCACTTTAATATTGGGGTAGTTTGCCTCGTAGTCCAACAAAAAGAAAAGCGTGAATTTTTTATCCCTGAATTCTTTAACTGCGCCATGCTTGCGCAAAATAATCTTTAAAATATCAATCTCTTTTTCGCTTAATTTTTCTAAAAGATCAAAATCCAAATCAAGAGACATTCGGGGCAGATTATAAAACATCATGGCCGCAGTGCCGCCTTTAAAAGCCACTTTACCGTCTAAATGCTTAACAATGTCCATTAAAATTTCCATTAAAATGCTTTTATGCCTGTTGGTGTCAAATCTTTTTTGGGTCATAATTTTAAATCTTTTACTTTTTTTTGGACACTCAATGGATAACTTCGCGCGAGTTTATTTAAATATGTTTTATTTATTTTTTCCCAATCGTCTATATTGGCGGCAACTCCAAAATAAAATAAATCGAGCAACGCCCTTTCCGGACTTGCAACGGATATATTATTTTTTGAATCAACGCCTTCTAAATTATAAAACAATGTTTTTTTCATTGCTTGATATTTATAAATCCTGCCCCCGACTTCTTTTTGATAGTTTAAAAGAGAAACTGACTGCGCGGTATCGCTCACTTGAAAACAAGCGCCCCAAAAAAACAAAGCGGAGTTAAAGGAAACATAAGAAGGTGAAATAATTAAGTTGGCTAATTCGTAAATGTTATATTCCTCATTGAGTGCGTAATATCCTTTTGCTAATTTCAAAATTAAATTTTTTGCCACCATCCTTTTGGCAATGATAACCGTATTCCTGGGATTTTCCTGCCATAAGCTTTGAAAGTCTTTGGCGCGAAAAACCGTTTTTTTGCTTTCAATAAGAACTTTAAGCCTTTGAGAAAGATTTTTTGCCATATTATTATAGGTATAAGTATACAAAACTGTATACTTCTATTATATATTACATCTAAAACTCCTGTCAACCCCATTAGATGCAAATCTATTATTTAAACCTCTAAGAGGTCAGAAGACCTCTTAGAGGTAAAAGACTTGCCTCTACTAAACTATTATAAACAAATCAAAATAAAGGGCTAAAAACTTTCAACGCTCAACTGTAGGGGCAATTCATGAATTGCCCCTACTATTATAAACAAATCAAAATAAAATTATAAAAACATTAAAACTGCTCCTTAATATTATGGAGCAGTAAATTTATTTTAAATTTTTTCCCAAGAAACTTTTACTTTAGCGTCTCTGGCGGCTTCTTTAACAAAAAGCAACCCCCCGCCCTGCAAATGCGGGGTGGGGGGCTCTTTTGTATTTCAATCAAATCAATAATGACTTAATTTTATTTTTTATTGTAGGCGTCATTTATCATATTAACGAACCCTTCATAGCCTTTTAAAGTTTCTGGGGAATTAACTTTAATTATATTAATCTGCTCTACGGCGGCCTCAACATTACCAGACAAATAATAAACTTGAGCTAAATCTAAGTAATAGTCGTAGCGCTTGGGTTCAGTTTTAATTAATTCTAAATAATACGGTATAACTTCTTGATATTTTTTACCGTCCAATAAATAAGTAATTATTTTCTTTAAACCGCCAAAATCGCTATAACCCGGCTGCTTAATTCCCTCTTTATATAATTCTTCGGCCAGCGCCGGCTCGTCTTTATAAATACCAGCCATAAACATTATTTTTGCGCCGCCGTACCAAGGCATTTGCTTAACTAAATCTTCTAATATAGCGCGAGCCTTTTCTTTCTCGCTCTTTTTAGAATACAAATTATATAATAAATAATAAGGTTCCACTCTGCCTGGGCTTAATTTTTTTGATTCTAAAAGCAAGCTCTCGGCTTCGTCTAATTCTTTTATGTCGCCATAATTATTTAAAATCAATTGGCCAAGATACATTTTCGTTTTTATATCAAGCGGGTAATTAATTGAGGCGAATTTTAATTTTTCCCGGGTTAGCTCATAGTAATTTTCCTTAGTCTGGGCATTAGCGCCGCTCTCGCTTTCCAGAACATATAGCATTTTATTTAATTGAACCGCGGCTTCTACGCTGCCGAATTTATAATTCAGGGCTTGTTTAAAATTTTCATAAGAGCGAAAAGTATCGGCTAAAACATAATAGTAGCCCACATAAATCGCTCGGTTGATTTTAAGCGGCAAATAAACCAGCTTATAAAAAACAAAAATATTCGCGATAATCAAAATAATAAAAATCCGATTAAACGCCTTATTATTAAGAAGAGGTTCAACCTCCAAATTGGAGGTTGAACCTCCTGGCGTAAAACCGATCAAACCGACCAGGAAAAAATACAAAAATGAAGTGTTTAAAGTGTCAAAAACAAAAAAATTATGAATCGCGTAAGCGATGAGCAAGCTGAATAATACCGCGAATTTATAATAATCTTCCCGCCGGTTTTTAAATAATGAATAAAATAAATAAAATAAAATCGCTAAGTAGGCCGTTAATCCGAAAATCCCTCCGGTCATGAGCTGATCTAGGTAAACATTATGTGTGCGGTCAAACCAATTTTCCGAAATATCCGGCCGATAATATTTATTGTAAATTATGTCAAAATTTTCCATGCCCACGCCGAGCACGGGATGAAATTTAAAATCATTTAAAGCCATTTGCCAGACTAATAAGCGATTAATAACCGTGCCATCTTTGCTTGAAATCGTAGCGATTCTTCTAATAAATTCTACATTTGAATCAGCTAGTTTATTTCTAAAAATAAAAAAACAGGAAAAAATTACAGCTAAAATAATTATTATAGCGAAAGAACTTCTTCTGGCTTTCCCAGACAAATAAACAGTGTTTAAAATTAAAAAAACCAATACGCCTAAGACTAGGCCCAGAATTGCACCGCGGGTTGAAGTGAGCATTAGCACTATTAAATTCAAGCCAGTGGCTATTAAAGCGAAATATTTATAATTTTTTCTAGCATCATTAAAATAATAATAAATTCCTAACCCGATGGCGATTAATAAATAGCCGGCTAAAAAAGCTGCGTTGCCGATAGTTGAAGTTGCGCGGCCGATGCCGGCTTCAAACACCGGTAAAATATTGAATTTTTGCGCTAAGCCGTAAAGCGAAACTATGACGCTGGCAATTAAAATCAGCCGGACATAAAACAGCCAATCTTTCTTTTCTTTTAAAAAAATTAGAAGCAAAAATAAATAAACCGCTAAATAAATCAAGCTAACTATGCCTTCCATTCTTTCAAAATCCGACCAAAAACTTTTATAAAAATCTAATCCAAAAATAGCGGCTATAAGCTGAATCAAGAAAAAAATTATAACTAACGCCAAGGCCCAATTAAAGCGCGGCCGATATTTTTTAAAATTCAAAGCTAAGAGGAGTAAATACAAGCTCAAGCCGAATTGCAGGATTAGACGGAAAAAAACCGTTTTAGTTATAATAAAAGGAAAATAAAAGCCATTAATAAAAATCAGCGCCAAAAAAGGAACGGCATAGAGCAAAATTCTTGCATATTTTTCCAATTTTAGTTCCAGCATGTATCTAGACTGTCATTCCGGCCTCCGAGCCGGAATCCAGGTTTAAGCGCTAATAATAAGTTTCTGGATTGCGGCTCGGAGGCCGCAATGACAAAAATATTTTATTCCCTCGCAATGACAATTATTTATTATTTCCCCATTCCTTCAATCTTCCTCTCAATCGCGGCTTTATTGCCCGGCTGTTTTGTTATTAATTCTTGATAAATTTTAATGGCTTCTTTATACCTTTTCTCTCCAGCCAACCATTCAGCATAAGCGTCTAAAACCAAAGTATCGCTTTCCAGGCTTTGTTTTATGGTTTCCAGCCCCAGTTTATAGGTTGCTTCAACATTCACGGCATCGCCCACTGTTTTATAATAATCAGCCAATTTTACATAACTTTCCGGAATGTATTTATTTAACTCAATGGCTTTTTTATAAGCCATTTCCGCGCTTTTATAAGCTTTCATCTTCAGTAAAACATCGGCAAAATTCTGCCAGGTAACTCTGGCCTGGCTTTCTAAATTTAGAGACTCTAAATAAGCGTTATAAGCTTCGCGGTAATTACCTAAATATTTCTGATAAATCGCCAGGTTATTATAATCAGCCAGCCTTTGCTCTTTATCTTTAGCCGTAATTAAATCGGCTTTAATTTCTCCTACTTTTTTTTCAAATTGAGCGCGAACTTCCGCGTCAAGCTTAACCTGCTCGCCATTAATTAAACTTTTTTCATCGTCAAGCAGAACAAAACCGGTGGTAAAGGCGATTTTTTCATTTTGCTTATCGCTGTTATTTTTAGAATTTTTTTCGTAATACCAAAAACCGGCGGCGGCAATTACTATTAAACAAATAATAATTATAATTTTGTATTTTTTTAACATAAATTTCTATAAAATATCAAAAATTGCCCCCTTAAATATGCGGGGCAATAAAATTATTTTAATAATATTTCAATTTCTTTTTTTAAATCCGGTAAATCTTCCTTAATTGTCTTCCAAATTTCTTGTTTGTCAACTCCAAAATATTCATGAATTAAATTATTTCTCATACCGGCCATTTTTCCCCAAGGAATATAGGGAGTGTTCGCCCTTATACTTTTCGGTAAATTTTTAGTCGCTTCCCCGATTATTTCAATATTTCTGACGACCGCATCAATAATCTGCCGATTTGAATAAAACTTATATTCGCTAACGCCTTTTATATATTCTTCTATCGTGGCGATACTATCCAGAATATGCTTTAAAAATACCTTAGGATCTTTTCTCATAAATTTTTACTTCATCTTTATAAATATACTCTTTTAGAAGCGGATTAATCGCGTTATAAGTTAATAAATCAACTTTTTTTCCTAGAATCTTTTCCAACTCATATTTCAGCCCGATCCGATGAAACATACCTTTAGGTTCATTAAACTCCACCAGCATATCTAGATCGCTTCCTTTTTTATCTTCGCCACGGGCAAAAGAACCGAAAATAGACGCTTTAATTACGTCATTTTTTTTCAGTATTGGTAATATTTTCTCTTTA